>Ga0187876_1000045_pt1 | contig 111337 bp, 93 predicted proteins | sample June2016WEW_17_4_FD_133000 | JGI IMG/M metagenome (GOLD analysis project Ga0187876, IMG submission 133000) | Peatland microbial communities from SPRUCE experiment site at the Marcell Experimental Forest, Minnesota, USA - June2016WEW_17_40 | ecosystem: Environmental > Terrestrial > Soil >... | reverse complement strand
CGCTCATCCGCGCCCTCCCCTGCCACGGCCTCCCGTGTCGCAGTGGCGGGTGCAGCGTGGTTCTCGACCAGTAAGGCAGCCGCCAGCGCGCTGAGCGCGGCCAGGCCGGCGCCCGTGAACATAGCCGCGCGGAAGCCGGCTAAGAACGCCGTCTCGATGGCGTGCCGCAGCAGTGCGCCCTCGCCACGGGACAGTCCGGCGGGCACCTGCGCCGCCGCCAGCCTGGTGTGCTGCAGGTCGAGCGCGTGGCGCACGGCCGGTGCCACGCGCAGCGCATCCAGCTGGCTATCCAGGTTGCTCGTGAAGATCGCGGCCACAATGATGCCCATGACGGCGAGCGCCAGCAAACCGGCGGCGCGGGCGACGGCGTTGTTGACGCCGGAGGCAATGCCGGATCGGCGCTGCTCCACCGCGCCCATCACCGCCGTGGTCAGCGGCGCCACGGTGATGCTCATGCCCAGGCCCAGGACGATCACCGCCGGGAAGTAGGTGCTCCAGTAGCTGCCGCCTATGCCCGGCCGAGCAAACAGGACAAAGCCGCAAGCGGCAATAGCAGGCCCAATCGTCAGCGGCAGGCGGGCGCCGAAGCGAGCCGCCAGGCCGCCGGTCCAGCGTGAGAGGCCAAACAGGAGCACCGTGAAGGGCAGCAGGGAGGCGCCGGCTGCCGCGGCCGAGTAGCCCTGCACCTGCTGCAGCGTGAATGGCAGGTAGTAGAGCGCGCCGCCTAGGGCGCCGTAGAGCAGCAGCGTGAGCAGGTTGGTGCCGCTGAAGGTGCGCGATCGGAACAGGGTGAGCGGCATCATCGGGGCCGGTACACGTGCTTCAACCAGCGCAAACAGGATCAGCGCCACGACGCCCAGGGCCAGGGCGCCCAGCACGATTGGCTGGTCTAGCCCAATTGCCCCCCATTCGATGAGGCCAAACGTGATGCCGCCCAGGCCGAGCGTGGCCAGCGACGCGCCAAGCCAGTCCAGCGTGCGCGCGGCCTGCTCGTCGCGACTCTCGGGCACGCGCCAGAAGGCGATGGCCAGCACCAGGGCTGCCAGGGGCACGTTGATGAAGAACACCGCGCGCCAGGAGATGGTCTGCACCAGCCAGCCGCCCAACACTGGCCCAAGAGCCGAGGTGAGGGTGGTGAAGGCCGACCACGTGCCAATGGCTCGCCCGCGCGCGGCGCCGCTGAAGGTGGCGCCGATGATGGCCAGGCTGCCCGGGACCAACAGCGCGCCGCCGATGCCCTGCACGGCTCGCGCCGCGATCAGCAGGTCAATAGTCGGCGATAGGCCGCACAGGATCGAGGCGGCCGTGAAGATGGTCACGCCCAGCGTGAAGATGCTCCGCCGTCCGTAACGATCGCCCAGCGCGCCGCCGACCAGAATCAAGGCGGCCAGGAAGAGCGCGTAGGCCTCCACGACCCACTGCACGTCGGCGCCCGTGGCCCTCAACTCCCGCTGCACCACCGGCAGCGCCACGTTGACCACGGTGCCGTCGATGAAGGCCATGCTGGTGCCCAGGATGGTCGCGGTCAGCACCCATAGGCCGGCAGTCGCGTGTGCCGGCGCCTTTGACGGCGGTGCAGTTTCCATTGCGGCATGGTTGCGAAGCGTCCTCACACTCATTGACAGCGCACCGATCCCCTTGCTTTGGGCCTGGTAACTCCAACGGGTCCATCGCCATCATGGAAAGCCCTGCTTTAGTTGTCAATGGACGCACAATGCACCGAGTGGAAGTGCACCCCGGCAGGACTCGCCGGCGCGCCGGTGGCGGCGAGTGTTAGCGCGCGCCCTCTGGCGCCACTGCCGAGCCGGGGTTGGTCGAGGGCATCGGATTGGGGGCAGGCGGAGCGGGGCTAGCACTCGGACCTTGCGCCACATCCGCCGCGCTAAAAGTCTGCCGGGGCTCGTCGCCAACGGAGCTGGACGATCGATCGGCGGTGCCGGTAGCGATCGCCTCCGGCGTGTCGACCTGCTGCCTCGAGTACCAGTCTAGCAGCAGATCGATCCACGGGTCGCTGCCCGGCCAGGGCGCCGCCGCCGTTCCCTTACCGTGCGTCCTGAGCCAGTCGAGCTCGAGATCGTGGTACGACTGCCCATCGAGCAACTGGAGTTTCCGGCACTGTCTGTAGAGCTGGATCGCCTGTGTCAGCTTACGCCGCCTCGGCTTCTTGCGGTCGATGGCCGCCTGGATCCGGCTATCTTGTTGCGAGCCATCGTAGCCCCAGGCCAGGAGCTCAATCGAGCGATCGATCTGTCTCTGTTCTTCGAGGAGCACCCCCAGTCGCATCTCATGCAACGCAGCCCATACCTGCGCATCGTATTCATCACGCTCGAGCGCGGTGAGCAGGTAACCCTCGGCTCTCGCCAGATCGTCCCGCCTGGCCTCTAGCAGCGCGAGAGCCGCCAGGCTCCGCGTATTCTGCAAGTTCAGCGTCGAGGCAAAACTATACTCCTCCGCCGCCTCGTCGAGTCGCTGCATGGCCTCGAGCAGCTGCGCGTGGGCGTACCGCAGGTCCTCGTCTACCGGACTGTGCGTGATGGCCGCTCGGTACTCACGGTCGGCATCGCTCAGTAGGTCCAGCATGTACAGCGCCTGGGCCACGTGCCCGCGCAGACTACCGTTGCTGGGGTCAAGACTAGCCGCGCGCTGCAAGTCCGCTCGCGCCTGCAGGAGATTACCCTCGCGCAAGTGCCGCAGCCCCGAGCGCTCTAGCCCACGGCTCTTCTGCAGCTGCTGGAAGGTAGCACCAGTAGCAGGGCCGCGAAACCGATTGAGGACGTCCATGGCAGCTTCCTTCGCCCAGGCTGGTATGTACGATGAGCCCCGCTCCTGGCTGTGCAAGGTTTACCAGGCAGTGCGGCTTATGATCAAGGTGATGGCAATCTGCCCCGCTCCCCGCCGACCTCCAAGTACTATTCTGAGCTATCGCTCTGCACCGGCACCAGCGTGGGATCAGCCACGACAGGCGCGAAGATCAGCTCGGCCGCGCCGAGCACCGCCGCGTCCGCACCGAGCGTCGCGGGCACTATGTTGACGAAGTTCCGCGCTGGTGACAAGGCACGCGTCCGTACCTGCTCACGCAGCACAGTCTCGACCTGCGGATACAGCTGGCCGAAGAACCCACCCAGGACCACGAGCTCTGGATTGAAGATGTTCACGAGTGTGGCAATTCCGACGCCTAGCCATTGCCCAACAGCCTGCACGGCAGCGCGCGCCGCCGGCACCTCCTGCTGTGCCTCGCAGAGAATGGCTGCCACCGCGGCCGGCCGCAAGCCATCGCCGGCACGACCCGCGTGCCGGAGCAAGGCAAGCTCTCCAGCCTCAGTTTCCCAGCAGCCCGAAGCGCCGCAGGGGCAGGGCAGCCCGACCGGATTCACGAGCATGTGGCCGACTTCGCCGGCACAGCCGGCTGTGCCCTCCAGGGGGTTACCGCCGGCAATGATGCCGCCGGCAATGCCGACCTCCCCGTGCAGGTAGACAATATCGTCCATGCCGCGCGCGGCACCGCGCGCCTGCTCGGCGAGCGCCCCCATGTCCGCATTGTTGGCGACGATGATCGGCGCCTGGATTGGTAGGCGGCTGCTGAGCATCGCCCCAAGCGGCACATCGCGCCAGCCAAGATTCGGGGAGAGGTGCACGAACCCATCGTGGCGGCGCACCACGCCGTGAAAAGCCACGCCTACCCCAAGCACCCGGCAACCGCCGGGCGCGCCGGCCAGCTGCGCCTGCACGAGCGGCACCAAATCCTCAACGGTTTCCCCCGGCCCGAGCCGGCTAGGGTCGTGATCGATCCGGGTCAGGCTATGGATCTGGCCGCCCAGGCCCACCAGCGCCACGGCCAGGGAATCGACGGCCACCTCAATGGCCAGCGCCGCGATCCGCTTGGACGCCGGCTGCACGACCGGCGAGGGGCGGCCAGGCGCGCCGGACGGCGCCGACGCATCCTCATAGACCAACCCCCGCGAGGCGAGATCGGCAACCAACTGGCCGGTAGTACTTCGAGCCAGCGCGAGCCGAGCCCCCAACTCGGAGCGCGACTGCGGTCCGAGCACATGCAGCGAGCGAAGCACCGCGCCAAGATTCGATCGCCGGACCGATTCTAGGGTGTAGGTGGTGTGCGGCATGCCTCCCCCCCGACTAAAGCGAAGCCAGAGTGGAATCCGCGGGCTGTAGGGGCCGACCGCTGTGTCTGTCCACTGCAGCAGGTAGATCACACCGTGGCATCAGTATATAAGTTTGTAAGCAGAGCATACATACGAGCGAAACGCCTGTCAACTACACCGCGTGGCCCAACTGCATGGCCCTCTAGCATTCACGTACGAAGGCGCCACGCCCCCCGAGCGGCGCGGTATGGGCAGGCGAGGCTGCACTTCCAGGGGCTCGACGGTCCCACTGCCCAGCCTGTTTCTTGATTATACCCACCGCGTTCACCGTACCGCCCGGCCCTAGATCTGGCACGAGGGCTGCCTGCCGGCCCGCCCCCAACCACCACCGCGTACGAAGGTCTTGACAAAGTAACGCCAGCGGCGTATGTATGTATTCACTACAAACATATCGGGCGATAGCCCCGACACGAAGTGTTGGTAGTGTCGCTTGGCCCAGCGTTCTCCGCGCAGGGATGAGGAGGGAGGTGAGAAGCGCTGCGGGCTGTGCCCCACGCATCAGCTTGGCTGGCCGCGTGATGGCACTTGGACGACGAGACACTACTGCCGTTCATGGGTGACGGCATTGAACAATCGCCGTAGTGATTAGGATGAAGCAGAGACTATGAAGCAGTTCCATGTGACACGCAAGCTCGCGGCAGCGGGTCTCATTCTGGGTCTTCTCGTAAGCGTGGCGCCCGCGCTACAGCATGCTCCTGCCGCGTCGGCATCGCCTGCCCTGGCAGGCTCCAAGGTCGCGTTCCTGTTTTCCGATTTCACGACCTCTACCCGATACACCTACGACCGCGACTTCTTCAAGCAGGCCCTGGCGATCACCGACCCCTCGGTCCAGGTCGTGGTCTATGATGCGAAGAACGCCCTGCCGAACCAGCTGACCGATGCGAGCGCCGCGCTGACCACGGGCGCCAAGGCCATTGTGCTCGACCCAGTTGACTCCAAGGGCTCCGGCGCGGTCATCACGCTGGCGCACAAGGAATCCCCTGCCGTGCCTGTGCTCTCGTACGATCGTCTCGTCCTCGACTCGCCGGTTGATGCCTACATCTCCTTCGACAACTTCAACGTAGGCGTGCAGCAGGCCAACTACCTGGTGAAGCACGTTGCCAAGGGCGGCACGCTCGTGCTCATCGGCGGTGCCCCGACCGACAACAACGCTACCCTGTTCATGAGCGGCGCGCTCTCGGTGTTGAACCCGCTGTTCAAGAATGGCACATACAAGCTCGGCTACAAGAATTTCACCCCCAACTGGGATCCCACGCTCGGCAACCAGGAAATGGCCGCTGCCCTGACCAAGCTGAACAACAAGGTCAACGGCGTGCTCTCCGCCAACGACGGCTTGGCCGGCGGCATCATTCAGGCGCTCAAGGCCCAGGGTCTGGCGGGCAAGGTGCCCGTAACCGGCCAAGATGCCACGATCCCCGGCCTGCAGGCAATCCTGCTTGGCCAGCAGAGCATGACGATCTACAAGCCCATCCGCAAGGAGGCGGCCGGTGCAGCTGAGATCGTGAGTTCCTTGATAGCCACGGGCAAGTTCGTGTCCAAGATCACCACGAACAATGGCCTGGTCAACGTGCCCAGCATCCTGCTGCCGGTAACCACGGTCGACAAGACCAACATGCAGGACACGGTCCTCGCTGATGGCTTCGTCACCCGGGCCCAGCTGTGCAAGGGCATCGAGTCCGCTTGCAAGGCGGCCGGCATTTAATCCCCTAGTGTAGCAACGGTACGTGCGAAGGGGCTCGGTCCGAGGCTGGGCCCCTTCCTTCTCTCTAGCGCTAGTCGAATTGTGGAAACGCGTGCTACCGTAGAGCCTGAACAGGCGCACATGGATACCACGGCTGGGATGTGCATTGCGGTGATGAAGCCAATGGGAACATTGTGAGTGGAGCGTCTGCCATGCCAATGACGGAATCTGAGATAACACCGACGCCCAGCGCTTCGGGGAGTGGCCCGCTCCTGCAGATCAAGGGAATGCTCAAGAGCTTCGGCGCCGTGCAGGTGCTGCTGGGCACCAACTTCGAGGCAGAGGCCGGCGAGGTGACTGCCTTGCTTGGCGACAACGGCGCCGGCAAGTCCACGCTGATCAAGTGCGTCGCCGGCACTCACGTGCCCGATGGTGGCCAGGTCATCCTCGACGGCCAGGTACAGCATTTCCACACACCGCAAGACGCCACCAAGGCAGGCATCGAGACCGTCTATCAAGATCTGGCACTCTGCGACAACCTGGATGTCGTAGCGAATCTGTTCTTGGGCCGCGAGCGGGCGCACACCTTGATTCCCGGTATCCTGCGCGCCATTAACGAAGAGCCAATGGAGCAGAAAGCGCGCGAAGCGCTCACCCTCTTGCGCATCAATATTCCCTCCGTGCGCAGCCTCGTCAAAGAGCTCTCGGGCGGCCAGCGCCAGTCCATCGCCGTGGCGAAGGCGGTGCTGTGGTCGCCGAAGGTGGTAATCCTGGATGAGCCGACCGCGGCCCTGGGTGTCGCCCAGACGCGGCAGGTCCTCGACCTGGTCTTGCGACTACGAGATCAGGGCTTGGCCGTGATTATCATCACCCACAACATGCAGAATGTCTTCGAAGTGGCCGATAAGGCCAGCGTCATGCGGCTGGGACGCCGCGTTGCCAAGTTTGTAATTAAGGATGCGAGTCCCGACGACGTGGTTGCGGCGATCACTGGAGCGCGCACGTTCGAGACCGCGGACGTGGCGTAGAGGGGGCAGAATGAGCACGATATCAGCGCGTCCAGCTGACAGACCTGCAACCGGCGGCGTTGGGCTGGCGGCCGGTACCTCCCAGAATCCGGGTGTGGAGCTATTTGGGCTGCGTATCCCATTCGCTGTGCTGCTCGGCACCCTGCCCATTTACATAGGCCTCGTGGCCATCTGGATGTACTTTTATCTGTGGACCAGCGGCGACTACTTCCTGCCACGCAACATCTCCAATGCGGTGCAGGGCTATGCCTATAAGCCCGCCCTGGCGCTGGGCATTGTGCTCGTGCTACTCCTGGGAGAAATTGACCTGTCCGTAGCGTACTTGACGTCGCTGTCGGCGGCCCTGTGCGCGTCGTTCCTCTACTTCAATGGCTGGTCTTCTGGCCTTTCAATTGCGGTCACTATCGTCCTCTGCACCATCTGCGGAGCCGTGCAGGGCTGCCTGGTGGCCTGGGTGCGCATGCCCTCGTTTGTGGTAACGCTGGGCGGCTTTCTCATCTTCGAGGGCGTCTCGAATCACATGGCCGGCGCCACCGCAATTCCCGTGCAGGATGCGTTCATCCAGTCGGTGGGCACCACCTTCATCCCCGGAGGCCTGGGGCTGGCGATTGGCGGCGTGCTGGCAGTGCTCTATGCCGTCTACCGAATCTACGTTCGCACCACGCGCGCTCGAGCAGGCATAAGGACAGAGTCGCCGCTAGGCTTCGCCCTGACCCTGGTGTTGCCCGTGGCCGTCGGGCTATTCCTCCTCTGGGATCTCCAGGAGTACCGGGGAGTGCCCACGCCGTTTGCCATGCTGTGCGTGCTCGTAGGCGTTTTCCTGTTCATGACTACGCGTATGCCCTTTGGACGTCACGTCTACGCCGTTGGCGGCAACACGGAAGCGGCGCGCCGCGCCGGTATCAACACCACGTTCATCAAGTGGTCTTGCTTCGCTATCTCGGGTTGTATGGCCGGCGTGGCAGGAATCATGCTGCTCGGCCAGGTACCAACAGCCTCTACCACGCTCGTCTCCCCCGACCTGCTGCTGGACGTCATCTCGATCGCCGTCATCGGCGGCGTGAGCCTTACCGGTGGCAAAGGCTCGGTGTGGTCCGTGCTGCTCGGCTTCCTGGTGATCGCCAGCGTGGACAATGGGCTCGTCCTGCAAGCCACTGACCCCTACGTGGTCTCTGCCGTGAAGGGCGCCATCTTGCTGATCGCCATCTTCTTGGATGTAGCAGGAAAGCGCGTGGGCACCATGTCAACTGCCCTGGAGCGGCTCCGCACGGCCGTGTCAGGTGCCGCGTGGCTCGTCATCCTCGCGGGGGTCCTGGCAGTGTACTCGACCCTCTTGCCCTGGACATCAGCCACCGATCTCGTGAATGGTGCCAATGAGTTGGCCGCGGGCATAAGCGTAGGTAACGACGGTTGGTACGTGCTTGCTCTTGCCGCCCTCGCGATGGCCATCCAGGTAGTCGCCTTCATTCGCGGTCACGAGGAGCGCGTTCTGCAAGGCGTTGCCGAGCTGGTCCTGGGAGCAGGCCTGAGCTTTGTGGCCTTCCGCGACATCTACAACGTGGCCGCCGCTGCGAAGTCGAGCTCGACGCTGCAAGACATCCTGACAGGCGAGTCGCACGCTGCGAACGTCAGCGTCGGCTGGTACGGTGGGATCTGGGTTGCCGCGGTAGCCGGCGTGCTCGTCATCATTGGCGGACTCTGGCACCTGGCGCTGACAGTGCGGCTGCAGCAAGGGTCGGCACTCAGCGGAATCCGGCCTGCGGCTGGGTAAACGGCATCTTGTCAGACGGCAACCCCACCCCAGCAGGCACTCGTCGACGACGCGCGTGGCGGCAGGCTGCGTGCAGGCGAATGGAATCGGCAGCCAGGCAGCCTCCTCGCTGTCCGGATCTCGCCCATAGGCATGGATGGCGTCGCCATCGCGCGCCTCGGCCAGTCGGAGCAGCACCGCGCCGTCGGTAAGTTGAGCAGGAGTGCAACCGGGCAAGGCAGTGAAATTGATCGAATACTCCACGGTATCAGTAACCGCAATCCGCTCACTGCTCGAGGGATGCTATTCTATAGCGCAAGCAGAACGGCGACCTTAGCTGCCGGGACTAATGGAACCGCCAAACTTGCCGATATAGCAGTATATCGAGGACATCGGGCTGCCGTCGACGCAGGGGCAGCGCGACTCGTGATCGCCGGGTGGGTGAGGGTCAAGGAAGGTGAGCGCCATGAATGGCCCGGAGCCGGTCGGCGATCTCGAAGCTGAGCCGCCGCCGGCCGACAGTCCCGACATTGACTCCGAAGAGTCACCCGGCTCGCCCAATGGCGAACCTCAACTCGGGGAGACGCCCGCTTTTGAGCCGGAAGGCAAGGAGCAGCAAGCCAAAGCCGAGTGCGAGCGCCTCATTCGCGTGCGGCTCTCTCCCGACAACATGACCCTCGAGCTCAACGCGTCGCCGGGTTCCGAAGTGTACCCCATGCCTGTGCGCGTCGAGTCGGTCATGCAGCGCATCGAGCCGCTGGGCGTCACTCCCATGCCTGACCCAGCGCGCATCGAGGAGCTGCTGCTGCCGGAAGACAATCAGACGCGTTGGCTCGCTATCACGAAGGGAACGCCCGCAGTTCAGCCCGTGCACGGAAGCTTCAAGGCCTGCGTGCCCTCCGTGCCACCGGTCGGTAAGGACCGCTTCCACGTGCGCGTCTTCGTCCGGCAAGGCGACCCGATTCTGCGCATCACACCCGCACGCGACGGCATTCCAGGCGTAGACCTCCTCGGACGCACGCTTCCCGCCGCACCTGCGCGTGCGCTTACCCTCCCCGCGGGCGAGCATACGGTGCTCTTCGAGGCCGACGACGGGCCTCAGCTCGTCGCGGACTGCGACGGCACCGTGTACTTCGACCACCTGCAGTACAACATTCAACCGATGCAGGTCGTGAATTCCAAAACTCTGGGACGTGGCCGGCGCCTCGAGACGGATGACGCCGTCTTCGTCCCCGAAAACGTTCCTTCCGCCACCAAGATCGTGGCCGGCGGCGATATCTACGTGGGTGGCGATGTCGATGACAGCGACTTGCGGAGCACAGGGGGTACTATCACCGTGCTCGGCTGCGTCACCGGCCATCGCAACCGGCATTGTATCCTTCAGGCCAAAGGCGACATCATGGTAGCGTCGGCGCTGCACGTGGACATCCGGGGTGAGCAAGACGTGCACATCCAGACTCAAGCGCGCTACGCCAACATCAGCGCAGCCCGCCACCTCATCTTGCTCGCCCGCCTGCGCAGCGCCATGTACGACGTCGATCTGCAGGTGGGCGGCGCGGTCATCCCGCTGGACAAGCCCGGCACCCCGCCCGACGTCGCGCAGGACGAACGTCGCGTCTTCGATGAAAGCTGCGACATCATCGGACAGATTGGAAGCTTCGAGGGTACCGAGGTCGTGTTCCACCCCTGCAACGTGAACGAGCTCAGCTTGGCCGCCGCGAGCATGTTCATGGTCGATATCCCGCCCCTCTCGTCGAACCGCACGGTGTACCTGAAATTCGCGCTGCCAGGCGCGCGGCCGATCCAGATCGTGGCACGCACGCTGGTGCCCAGCCGAGACAAGCGCACGATGGTGGCCTTCCGCCAGGTAACCCACCAGGATGAGATGGCCATCACCGCCTACCTCCTGGCCCTGCGGCGCGCGCGCGTGGGAATCGCCGGCACGGTCGACCTCACCACCGCGGAAGACATTGTCGCCGCCGCCGAAGCCGCCGCGGCAGCACAGGGCGCGGTACCAGCCGAAACCGCCGGCACAGCCGTGGAGCCTGCGGCGGCGCCCACTCAGGACGCCTGACGTTCATAGCCCAATGCACGTCGGCGACCTCCCACCCCTCCACGGTTCAAATAGCCAAGCACGCCGCCCTCTCCGCGGTGGTTCCGCCTGGCGGAGGCCCTGCGCGATTCGGCGCTACACTGGAACTTACAACGTAGATGGACATTCACGTGCTTGGCGCTGAGGCCGAGGGGCTCGGGTCTGGCCGGGAGCTCACCTCCAGGCGACAGCTGGTACTGGCAGCGTACTGGTTCTCGCTGAGCTTCCATGCCGGAGCCCTGCTCGGCCTCGCTATTCCCCGCCAGCTGACCGACCTCAGCAGCGATGCTCAGGCGACCGGACTGCTGGCGCTGCTGGGCGGCCTGGCCGGGCTGGTCACGATGTTCATCCAGCCCGTGGCCGGCGCCCTGAGCGACCTCTCGACCAGCCGCTGGGGCAGGCGGCGGCCCTTCCTCGTGGGTGGCGCGCTTGTGGACATCGTGGGCCTCATGCTCATGGCCGGAGCATCGACGATTCCCTCCCTATTCGCCGGCTACCTACTGGCGACACTCGGCAACGCTATCAGCGGCGCCGCCTACCAAGCGTATATTCCCGACCAGGTGCCGCGCCGGCAGTACGGCGAGGCATCCGGCTACCTGGGTGCCATGAGCATGTTCGGCACCATCACCAGCTTCGGCGTCGCGGCGTTCGTGATTGCGCCGCATCAGCTAGCGCCGTTCTACCTGATCACCGCGACGCTCATCATCGCCGGTGCCGCAATTACGGCGCTTGGCCTGCCCGATCTCCCGCTGGAAGGCGATCTCAGGCCGCGCGTCCAGAATTGGCGTGCGCTGTGGGTCGATCCCTGGCGTAATCCCGACTTCTGCTGGGTGTTTGCCACGCGCACGATGATGATGATTGCACTCTACACGCTCTTCACGTTCGTCGCCTTCTACGTGCGCGACGTGGTGCACGTCACGCAGTTCGTGCGCGGCGCGGCGGTCGTCGCGGGCGCGGCGACCGTGGCCGCGCTCGTGAGCGGCATCGTTACCGGCTGGCTCTCAGACAGGATCGGCCGGAAAATCCTGGTGAGCATCGCCAGTGTCCTGATGTCCGGCGCCCTGTTTGGGCTAACCTTCTTCCACCACTTGAATACGGTGCTGGGCTTGGGCGTCCTATTCGGCTTCGCGCTCGGCACCTACATGGCGGTGGACTGGGCACTGGCAGTAGAGGTGCTGCCGCAGGAGGGCTTTGCTGCCAAGGATCTTGGCCTCTGGGGGCTGTCCACGAACTTGCCGCAAACGGTGGCGCCGTTCCTTGGCGGGGCGGTACTGGTGCTTTTCTCGCCACTGGGCAAGACCTTCAGCTACGGGATCCTATTCTTTGGCGCCGGCCTCAGCGCCGCCGCCAGCGGCGTGCTCGTGTGGAAGATACGGCGGGTGCGCTGAAATTCCTACTAGAGGCCGTTGACTCTAATCCCCGGTGCGCATAGCATGCCTGTATAGCGGCTGGGTACTTGGAGGCTCACAGCCTCCCAACCACCGCCTGGAAGGGGGCCTTCCTATGTATGGTCTGAAGCAGCCTCACCTCTTCGTGGGGGTATTGCAGATCGATTGATGCCGGCCCGGTGATCCCTCCGGTCCCACGTTGGTGAGGCTTGCGGGATCACCGGGCTGCAACACAGGGCGTTGACTTGGCGGCCAGATCACTGATCCCTCGCCAGTAGCTCTTGTGGGCCCTCGAGCCGGCACGAATTCGAGGGACGAAGCGGCGGGTATAGTGCGTGTCGGTGCCTGGTAGCAAAGACAAACCCTGTGCAATGCGAGAGCACAAGTCTCGCGATTGGGACAGTAGGAACTCGGAGAGGGGCTGCAGCGTGCAGCCCCTCTTTCGTTTGCGCTGAACCCTCATCGAATTTCCCCGAGGGGGGGATGTATTCAGGTGTTGCGCGGTCGATAATCCTCCACAAAAGTTCCATTCGGTAATGGCCGGCTGATCGCCTTTGCCCGCAGCTGGTCTGGATAGGTCACCGGCTGCCCCCGCATTACATCTGGAGCCTGACCGGCCATGTCGAAGTATAGCAGCCGCTGTGCGTATATCTGGCGAATCGTGTTGTCGTCTGGCTTGAGACTGTAAGCACAGAATGCCATTCGCAGCGATTCAACGTCGTAGTCATGGCTGTTGAGAAGCACGGCGTAATTGCTGCACGTATCGGCGATCCGTTCGAGGTCGTCGGCCGTGAGCGTGCTCCGGAAGTGCTCTAGCGCCGCCTGCGGGTTGGGTGCCGTCCGCAACTCCGCCGGAACCAGGCTGCGATACAGGTCCATTGCCTTGCATTCGTCCAGAGGCGCAGGGCTCTTGGCGAGCGTATCGGCAAGATAGCGTCTCAGGGCAAACAGCGCCTCGTCGGGCCACTGGCGCGCGAAGACCCGTTGCCCGAGCTTCACGGCGTCGTCGTAACGCCCGGCACGGCCCAGCAAGGCGATGGCCTGGCCAATTGGGCGGTAGTCCTGCGCGGTATCGGCCAAATGGTCGAACCACTCTTGCTCGGGAAGCTCAGGCCCAACGGCTTTGACCAGCTGCGCATACTGGGCACGCAGGCTGAGCGTGCGATCCGGCCGGTGACCACGATGTCGCTCGGTTTGCAGCTGGCCCAGCATCTGTGCTGCCAGCGGGTAGTACTGGCTGAGTTGTGCATCCAGGATGAAACTCACGAAGGCCTGCATGTTGTTGCTATGGTCTGGATTCAGCTCGAGGGCCAGGCTGTACAGCCGCAGAGCGACATCCGTGGCACCAAACTTCTCTGCCGTCATCGCCACGTTTCCCACCACCGAACCCTGTTCGGAATCGAATGCACCGCGATTCTGCTCCACGTACTGCAGGTACTCCAGCACCTTGGCCTTCGCCTCCTCGACGCGATTCTGCTGTTCTGCCGCCTCGCTTTCGGTGTAGAGCAGGAAGGCATGCGCGCGAATCTCGCCTCGCCTGACCACGACGTCCGGCAGCGCGAGCCCCGGGTCCGGGGTGACATTCTCTGGCCGTTTCGGGCTGCTAGCTGCGCCTTCGTCCGGCCGCGGTCCGGCAGGTCCGCCCTCTTTGGGGCTCCCAGCTGCTCCGCCACCCTTGTCTCCGCCAGCGGGACCACTCCACAAGGGTAGCAAGCTCAAGTAGCTGGCCAGGGCGCGAGGCAGATCGAGATCTGTGAGGCCGAGGCGCTGTCGCAAGCGATCGACCTCGATCTGGACATCCTCCCAGACTTCCTTGCCGGGGCTCGCGTACTTGGCGCACGCTGTCTCGAAACGCTCAAAGTGCTGGTAGGCACTGAAGCTTCCATCCTTCACCGCGGGCTTGAACACATGCTCGTAGAAGCCCGGCCAACAGTACTGTAGTACACATTCTTTGACCAGCAACTCCTCTTGCCGGACCCGATCCGAGGATTGCGGCAGCGCCTTTAGCCTGACCTCGAGGGCCGGGTAGAGATCGCTCAGGGTTCGCTTCAGCGCACGGGGGTTGTTGTACTGGTCGCCAAGCAAGGCGAATTCCAGGAAGATGGAATGGCGCTTGAGCGCTTCCAGAGTTTGGTTCTTCGCGTTAGTTGGGTTGCTCGCGCTGCCAAGCCAGGCGGCGATGAGCGCCTGCTGCCGTCCTTGGTCAACCTTCGGGAGATCGATCCCGTGCTGGACGTACTTCTGCAGTGCGTAGTCGGCGCCGTCCGTACCGTCGCTCGCGTAGCCGGCTTCCGAGCTCGCACTCGCCCTTATGCTTCTGCGAAGCGCCTCCGGATCAACGGCCAGCACGAACGTCAAGTTATGAGCGAAACTGTGCCAGTGGCGGACCGTACGCAGAATGTTGTAGACAAACTTCGGCTGGCAGCGATCCAGCTCATCGATCAAGAACAGCGCAGCCTTTGGCGTGCCGTAATCGCCCCTGCCGTTCGCGCAAATTTCCTGGTCAAGCAGCGTCGGGTAATCTGCCCTTATGGCTGCCTTGCTCGCGACGAGTTCAAGGTGCATCAACCCGAGCATTTTCGCATCCAGCGAGTCGACTTGATCGGCATCCGCGCACGGCGCCCCGCCAGGCCCCCTAGGATCACTGGCTGGTTTCGACTTCGCCGCGGCAGGCTGGTGTGCCTCCATCTCCGCAATTGACAGGTCGAAAAGCCTGCCGAATTTCTTCGCGGCTTTTTCGGCATCACCGCCAGCCAACATGCATAGCACATGCTTGATGAGTGCCACACGTGGATCGGCATCTGCCGCTTCGTAGGCTGAGGCATCGCACGATGCAACGAGCAGCTTGCCGCGTACGCCCTCCTGTTTCTCCAACCGGATCGCTTCTGATTCGACCATCTTGAGAAAGCTGCTCTTGCCCGTGCCCCAACCGCCGTGCACTGCATACACGATCGAGGGCATCGGCGCGCAGTCGCCGACAATCGGTTCCACCGCGCGACCAGCGATGCGCTCAATCTCGGTGCGAACGACGTCAGTCTTGCCTCTCCACAAATGGTCGTCAGCTATGGAATCTATGGGCACATCCGACATATCCCACGAAGGGCTCATCACTGTCTTCCTCCATCATGCACGTGCTGCCTTAGCAAGTAACGCGGCCCATCAATTAGCACGGATCGACACCCATCCCTGTTGCGCCGCTGAACGCGCTTGATCCTGCGTCGCCACGCATCTGAAGCCGTGCCGGCGGAAGCTAACGCACTCCTCCTGCACGAACCGCGGACGCAAGTCCTTGACGTATGCCTCCAGATCCCGCCACGTCCAGGTGTAATCGCCGCCCAGCGCCCAGATGGTCTCATCTTTCTCCCGCCTTACAATCTCCTCGGCGTTGCCGAAGAGATCGTGCAGCCCGCTCGGCGTCTGCGCACTCTTTCCTACCGGCGCCAGGCGCTCCGCGCCAATCGTGGGCCCGCTAGCCTGCAGCAGACCCCAATCGATCTCCGGCAGAAGCGCCTCGCCCGCCTCGCTTGGCGCCCTAGCTGCCGCCATCCACTCCTCCGGCGCCGGAAGCCGCTTCCCGGACCACTTGGCGTAACCTTGCATCATATTCAGAGAGAGGTTGGTCACGGGCGTGTCCTCACCGGCATCGGCCGGCATAGGAGTCTCGGGTTGGTAGCGGCAGTAGCGCCCGTTGGTGACGGGGTAGCGATCGATGTAGAAAGGGTCCTGTCCCTCAACCTGGATGAGCACCATGCTGTACAAGGTCTCGTCGCCCACCCCCGCGCTGCCATCCGTTGGCCGCCGCTCGATCCAGAGCAACTCCCTCGGCAAGGAATCGAGCACTTGCTCGACCCGTGTGTAGCGCGGACCATCGGTTACGCCCGCATGCTGCTTGACGATCGCGCCTGGTGTGGACAGGCGTCTGGCCCACGCTAGGTTCCGCGATCCGCCCAGTCGTGTCGCCAGCGCCGCTTTCTCGTCACCCATCAGGGGCGCCAAGCTGAGCTTCAGCGGTGTCTCCTGCCAAAAGCCGCGGAGGCCCGCGTCTCCAGCCTCTTGCACTGCCCGCAGCTCGCCACCATCCCGGCACGTGCAGACCACTACCGCCCGAGGCCCCAACTGCTTCATGAGGTCCTGCAGGGCAGGCCAACTATTCGCGAAGCGGCTGAGCTCATCGATCGCCAGCACCATGCGGCGACGGCCCAGCCAGCACAGCGCGGACTTGGATACGGCGATGCTCTCCTCCTTGCGCGGACACAGAACGTGATAGCCCCGCGCTCGCCTCAGCAGCTCGAGCAGCGTGCGGCTCTTGCCCTGCCCTTCCGAGCCAACGAGGACGACTCCCTTACCACTTCGCATCAATTCCAGGAGCCCTGTCTCCGTGTAGACTTTCTCTAGCAGCGCAGGGTCGTCTCCAAGAGGGATGAATCGCCGGTGGATATACTCCTCGGAATACGGGTATTCCCCGGGTTTGGGACTGCACCCCTCCCGCGCAAACCCCAGATGGTCGGGGCTCAGATTCTCAGCGGGGACGCTTACAAAAGCATCTTCAAGCGCCTGTAGGTCCTTCTTTCGCCACCAGTACGCAGTCACCATGGCACACAGGACTAGAACGAGGCCAAACAAGACCCAGTTGCGCACTGGGTCGCTTTCAAGCCAACCAAACAGGGAGTGCCCGGCCAACTCTAGGGCTAACGGGCCCACGACTATGAGCCAGCCCCGTTTCGCCAGTTCCGTCAACTGCATGTATGGGCCGCGACTCATCTTTAGCGCTTTCACTGTAGGCTCCGAGCCACTGCAGACGTAGCGCACTGGGCCGCGGTCTGCCGTCATATGGCACACAGGAGCCTGCGGCTGCCTGCAACTGCCGCCCGCGGCTAGCTACGGGATTCGCGCCGAAGCACTGCCACGATCCCGGGCCGCTGAAGCGACCGCCCCCAACATTACACTAAGCCCGTACGGCGCACTACCGTAGAACTACGGTAACCCTAGGAGGTAGGCACCTCCCGCTTGCCCACGGATATATTGGGTCGAGGCGGGTACCGTCGCTGCAGCTCGTCCAGGCTCATCCACGCTTCGCCAAGCTGCAGGTGGGCGAGCAGCCGGCTATCGACGAGTTTGCCCGGGCGGCCATAGATCTTGAGAATGCCGAGGAAGAAGAGGCGCGCAAAGGGAGTTCGGAACGTCCGCGGCGTCGGCCTCGTCTCAAAACCGAGGCGCCGTAGCGCGCGGTAGAGCAGCGTCTCGCCCCAGATGGCACGAGTCTCAGCGGGCAAGGCGCCGGCGCGTGCCAGCTCGGCCAGCACGCTCAGGTCCTCCGCACCGAGCCGGGTCAGACGCCAGGTGAGCACGTGGAGATTCGGTTCGGCGGCATCCAAAGACGCTAGCACGCGATTGTCGAAGTGCACGCCCACGACCGCGTCGCCCCGCAGAACAGGCGGCTGGCCGCGCAAGGGGAGGGCCCTGCCGGGCAGCTTGAGGACCTCGTAGCGCACGATCCCGCCGTCTCGCAACGACTGGGGGGGATGCTGGTGCTCGAGTATCCGTTCGGCAAGCCGGAAGGCGTGCATGAGCCCACGCGCCCGACCGAACCCGGACTCGCCCCACGGCGAGCGCCCAAGGCCCAGCGCCAGACGGTCCATCCACTGCTCCCACCGGGCAGTACCCTGGCGCGCGGATGGTCGCCTAGCCCGATCGTCTTCCCCCATTTGGTTGACCTTGTTTCCGAACGAACGCTAGCCGATCGGATGATGAACGTTACTGCTTAGGGCGTTATGGTAAGCATAACCCCAAGGACGTGACCAACACGCTGGACATCTTCCCCCGTCCAGAGGTGTTGGTGGAGAGGGCGGGCGAAGCCCCAACGCCCCGACCCCTCCCCGGAAGGGTCGCCGATCGTACCGGCGACCCTTCAAAGCCGGCACAGCTTGCTCCACTATAGCACGAGCCGGCAGAGCCGTGCGACGCGCCGGAAGCCGTCGTCTACCTACTGACGCGAACCTGCCACAATACACTGTGGAGGACTATTCATGCGGCCGTACTCCCGTTCCAGATCGGAGTGAGTCTTCACCCCAGCCTTTGCGAGTGAGAGGAGAGCAGTCATGCCAGGCTTTGCACAGGACATCCGCCCCTTGTTCCGCGATCGTGACCGGCAGGCGATGCTGTTTGCCTTCGACTTAGGCGAGTACGACGAGGTGCGCGCCAATGCGGCCGCCATCCATGAACAGGTTGCCAGCGGCGACATGCCCTGCGATGTCCCCTGGTCGCCCGAGCAGGTCGATCTGTTCCAGCAGTGGATGGATGGTGGCTTTCAGCCCTGACCGCTCACCAACTCGACCCGGCAACGGCGCCCAGCGCAAGGTCGATCGCGCGCTCGATGCTCATCGTCTCTCCTTGCTCCCAAGCGGCGGCGTACTGCTGCTCGCCCAGAGCCTGCTCCACGTCCTGCAGGATCCGCTCATGCTCTGCCAACCCGCTCGGCGGTAGGGCCACGCCGATTTGCCGGCCGAGCGCGGAGCCTGCTGCCAGCAACTGAGCCGCCCGCTCGTCCTGGCCACGCCGGTGCGCCAGGTGGCCAAGACCGAGCAGCGTAAGCACGATGCCTTGCCGGTCAGCCAGATCCCTCCGCAGGCTCAGGCTGTCGCGATAGAGGCCCTGGGCCTGCTCCAGCTCGCCCAGAGCGCTCGCCACATTCCCCATGTTGGTGAGCGCGACCGCGGCGCTCCAGCTGTCGCCCAGCTCCTGCAGTAGCCGGTAGCCTTGCTCGTACATCGTCAGCGCCAGCCGCTCATCGCCCCGGCCACGCGCCAGGACTCCCAGGTTATTCAGGACGTTGGCCTTGCCCGCCCGATCGCCGCTCTGGTCGCAAAGCGCCAGGCTCTCTTCGTACCACGCCCGCGCCCGCGGGAAGTCCCCTTCCGCCACGGCCACGTTGCCCAAATTGGCGAGTGACCTGGCAATCTGCCCGGCATCGCCGACCGTGCGCCGGAGTGCCAGGCTCTCCTGATAGACCTGCCGGGCCCGGTCGTTGTCGCCTTGGGCGTAGGCCAGGTTGCCCAGGTGGTTCAGCGCCGCGGCCCGCTCGGCATCCCCAACCGCTGCCTGCCGCGCAAGGATCTGCTCCAGCCACTGCCTCCCCTCGGTCAGGTAGCTACGCCGCTCCCAGAACACGCCGAGGCAGCGCGCCAGGCGTAGCCCAACTGCCGGGTCACCCTCCGCTTGGAGGCACCAGTGGAGGGCCGCGCGCAGGTTATCCTGCTCGCGTTCCAGCCGAGCCAACCACGCGCTCTGCTCCGGCCCTTGCAGCCACGGCCCCGCTTCCCGCGCCAACGCCAAGCACACCTGCGCGTGCGCTCGAGAGACGGCCGCCAGCTCTGTGCCTGCGCTGATCTGTTCCAGCCCGAATTCTCTGATCGTCTCTAGCATGCCAAAGCGCCGCTCCCCATCGGCCGCCGCTGCCTGCCAGAGCAGGCTCTTGTCTACCAGGGATCGAAGCCGCTCCACTACCTGGCCCTCCGTCCCTTCGATGGCTGACTGCATCGCCTGGACCGCCTCCAGCGTGCAGCCTCCGGCGAATACCGCCAGCCGCCGGAAAAGGACCTGTTCGCCGGCATCCAGCTGGTCATAGCTCCAGGCGATGGTCGCTCGCATGGTCTGCTGGCGTGCCGGCAAGTCGCGTGCGCCGCCGGTCAGCACATCCAGTCGCCGCTCCAGGCGGGAGAGCAGCGCGCGCGGCGAGAACAGGCGGATCTGCGCGGCAGCCAGCTCGAGCGCCAGCGGCAGCCCCTCCAGGCGCGCACAAACCTCGGCTACGGTGGCGGCGCTGACGCTGCTGAGAACAAACGATGGGTGGTGCTCCCGTACGCGTTCCATGAAGAGCGCTACCGCGGGACAGCGTTCCAGCACGTCAAGCGCCGGCAGGTCTTGCAGGTCCGGCAGGGCCAGGGGCGCCACCGCCACCTCCCGTTCGCCGCGCAGCCGTAGCGCCGCCCGGCTGGTGACCAGCAGCGCGAGGTGGGGGCATGCTTCCAGGAGCTTGGCAAGTTCAGGCGCTGCGGCGAGCAGGTGCTCGAAGTTGTCCAGCACGAGGAGGACGTGCCTATCGCGCAGGTGAGCTGCTAGCACGTCGGCTGGCGTAGAGGTGTTCGTGGCGCGCAGACCCATGGTCTGGACCAATGTTGCCAGCACCAGTTCAGGGTCGCGCAAGCCCGCCAGCGAGATGAACAGCACTCCGTCTGCGTATGCTGCGGCAAGGTCCGTGGCAGCCGCGATCGCCAGCCGCGTCTTTCCCACGCCGCCGGGCCCAGTGAGAGTGACCAGACGTGCAGGACTATCCGCAGGTTGATCGGGCCGCAATAGGTCCGTCAGCGCACGCAAAGCCTCTTCGCGGCCTACCAAGGCAGTCAGCGGCACGGGAATGCCGGCTGCAGGCCGGCGGGTCGCACTGCTCTCAACCGGGCCGGATCCAGCCGCACGGCGCTGCGCCAGGGCTACGAAGGCCGCTCGCTCGTCGCCGGCCAGGTCCAGGGCGTTGGCCAGTCGCACTGCAGTCTCGCGCTGCGGCGCGCGGTTGATGCCTCGCTCCAGATCGCTGATCCCGCGCGTGCTGATGCCGGCACGCTCTGCAAGCGCCTCCTGCGAGAGGCCCACGCGCAGGCGCAAGCCGCGCAAGAGGTCGCCAAACTGTCCGGGCGATGTCCTGTCCACAGGTACAGCCTCCTGCCCGCCCTGCGTGGGACGGCGATCCTCAGCCCGCTCTCAAGCCCAAGATACCACCCGGCCTGCCTGTGCGCTGCCCACCTTCACGTGGGCAGTTATGTGGATCATGTGTGGCTGGGCTAGCGACAACAGGCAAGAATGGAAGACAGGTGGCCACAGTGACACATCGGCGTAGGTAAACAATCGAAGCTACTTCGGAAAGGATGCTCAGACGATGCATAAGCTCACTCTTGCACAGTCGCCCAGTCGCAGGTCTCTGGCAGCGCGGACAGGCCTGGTTTCCGCGGCAGTACTGCTCACGCTCGCGGCCGTGGCGCTCGGCGTGCCAACGTCCAAGGCGTCGCCGCGTCAGGCAGCCATGCAGTCCATCACCATCACCGCCTCCAAGCCGGCGTTTCCCAAGCAGGTGACGGCAGGTTTGGTATCGGTCACGGTAATTAACGACACCAAGAACGAGCTGACGGTGGGATTCGGGCGCGCCAATGCCGGCGTCACCAAAGCACAGGTCCAGGCCGCCGACAAGGCCGCGAACAGCGGATCGCTCGCGGGATTCGAGCAGCTAACCAAGGCCATTACGTTCCTGGGCGGTCCCGACCAGGTCGTGCCCGGCGCAACTGAGTCGGCATGGTTGGACGTATCAAAGCCGGGCTTGTACGGCTTCAGCATGGGCAACGAAAATGGATCCGGTAAGCTGACCTACTTCACGGTGGTGGGGAGCGCCACCGCGCCTGTGCTGCTGCCTGCGGCCGGCATCTCTATCCAGCTCAAGAACTTCAAGTTCGTCGGGATACCCAAGCAAATTGCGGCCGGTGCCGTCACGCTCCGTGTCAGCAACATCGGCTCGCAAGATCATGAGATGGAGCTAGCTCGCCTGGACCCCGGCAAGACGCAAGCCGACGTGCTCAAGTTCCTGGAGTCGCCGCAAGCGCAGAACGGCCCGGCGCCGGCCTGGGTCCACGACGCCGGCGGCATGAATACCCTGTCACCGCACACCAGCTCCGAGCTTACAGTCACGCTCACGCCGGGCTACTACGTCGCGATATGCTTCATGCCCGACTTGCAGAAGAAGGGCGAGCCGCACTTCATGGAAGGCATGATCGCTCACTTCACCGTAACTGCCTGATTACTCTCGACTGATAAGCTTGGCGTACCCTTGGCCTGGCATTAGGCCCGGCCAAGGGTACGCCGAAGCCACGGCGGAATCCCCATCAGCCGCTCGCCCCCGGGACCGCGGGCATCGTGCGCGCCCCGTGACGCGCCGGCTACAGGCTCCATCGCCAAGACGCGGCATGTAGGTCCCACCACGGCATTGGTAAAGGTACGCCGCCTGTAGCAAAGTCTTCTGTGGGGAGCGCGGCAGCGATCAGCACCGCGCTCCCCGACCGTGCAGGCCCGTGATCGACAGCATAAATGAGGTGCATGGTGAACCAACGAGTGGTGCTTCTCGGCGTGGCGAGCACCATTGTCATCGCCGCGGCAGCGGAGGACACCGGCGGTACGTTAGCCCTCCTGGACTATGAGCTCGCCCCTGGGTTCTCCGGCCTGCCGCCACATCGTCACAGCCAGGAGGACGCGGCTATCTACGTGCTGGAGGGACGGTTACTGGTACGGGTCGGGGGGCTCGAGCAAACGCTCGGCCCCGGCGACTTCGCCTGGCTGCCTCGCGCGATCCTCCATGCGCTCTACAATCCCGGCCCCGAGCCGGCTCGCTTTCTCCTGGTACTGCTGCCGGCCGGGCTGGAACAAGGCTATCGCGATCTGGAAACAACGCTCCGAGACGCTGCCTCGCCCAGCCCGGCGGCGCTCGCGCCCGTGCTGCACCGCTATGGCGTGCAGCTGGGAGTAGGATCTGAGACCGACCCTCAGTCGCTGTACAATCCACACGAACATCCCACCGGCTAACAGCAAGGACGCAGATGCGCGCGCCGCGCCCCGCAAACGCCCGAGGACCTGAGATATCCTCAGGGGCCGTGCTCCTGCGCGCCCTGTACGTCGCCGTGCTGGCCATCCTCCTTGGCGCAGGCGGCGGACTGCTGGCATTCCGCTACCTGTCCCCCGCGTCTCCACCCGCCAAGACCCCCGTGCACGTGCTCTTCATCGGCAATAGCTACACCATGGTCAACGACTTGCCCGGCACCTTCGCCCAGTTGGCAGCCTCGGGCGATAATCCGGTGCAAACCGAGATGGTCGCGGAAGGTGGGTGGACCCTGGCGCAGCACGTGGCCGCGCCGGAAACACGCGCTACCCTGCAGCAGCGGCAGTGGGACTATGTTGTTCTCCAGGACCAGAGCCAGATTCCCGCCGATGCCTCGGATCGCACGCGTGACGTGTACCCTGCGGTTCGCCAGCTGGTGAGCGAGATCCAGGCTGCCGGCGCCAAGCCGCTTCTGTTCCTCACCTGGGGCCACCAGGACGGCTGGCCGCAGGACGGGCTCCCCACCTACGCCGCGATGCAGGACCAGCTCACCGCCGGCTACATGGGCATTGCCACCGAGCTGCACATCCCGGTCGCCCCGGTAGGCGAGGCCTGGCGCCAAGCCATAACTGCCTCCCCACAACTCGACCTGTGGCAGTCGGACGGCAGCCATCCAACTGTAGAAGGCACCTACCTTGCAGCCTGCGTGTTCTACGCCGCGATCTTCCAGCAAAGCCCAGTTGACCTCCCGTACGCCGACGGCCTCGCCGCGGACACGGTGCGCACCCTGCAGACCCTCGCCGCCAACACCGTGCTGGCCGACCCGCTGCGGTGGCACTTGTGATCCCACCGAAGACACCTTGCAGCGCGAGCATGCCCGCCGGTAGACTGAGGCCGGCGCGTAGCACGTGCAGGTCACGGCGCACGCCGCAAGCTGCGTACTGAAGGGGGTAAGCGTGCCACACGACCAGACCTTCAAACAGCTGCTGGAAACGTTCTTTTACGATTTCCTGCGGTTGTTCCTGCCTGACGTGGCGTTGGCCATCGACCCTGGGTCCATAGAGTTCGTCCCGCCAGAGGCGTTCACCGACATACCCGCAGGGGAGCAGCGTACCGCAGACCTAGCTGCGCGCGCCTATACCGTGGCGGGCGAGCCGGAAGTGATCCTGCTGCACACCGAAGTGGAGATGCGCCGCGGCCCAGAGTTTGGCGACCGCATGTGGGAGTACAACGTGCTCTTCCAGCTGCGGGAGAAACTGCCGGTACTCTCGATCGCGCTGCAACTGCGCCCAGGCACGGCGGGCGTGAGTCTCGAGACGTACCATCGCGAGGTGCTCGGCGTGACCTACCGGCACATGCAATTCTGGCAGGTAGGCTTGCGGGACCTGAACGAGGAAGCCTACGAGCAGGCAGAACCACCGCTTGCGGCGGCGCTGTGCGCGTTGATGCGACCACCGGATGCACAGGGGCGTGCTATGCTCAAGTTTAGGCTGATGCAGCGCATTGCCGGCAGTCGGTTAGACGAGGCACGCACGTTCTTGCTGCTCAACGTGGTGGAGACGTACCTGGAGCTAGACGAGGCAGAGCAGGCCGAGTACAGAGCACGGCTCGGCACGGAAGGAGGCGCCGAAGTGGAAATGTTGGAGACGACATGGGCAGAGCGAAAGATCCTCGAAGGTCGTGAGCAGGGCAGGGCGGAAGGCCAGCGCGCCATACTGCGACGCGTGGCGCTGGCTCGTTTTGGCGTGCTCCCGCCGGTGCTCGCGGCCCGAATTGACGAGGCTGATCAGGCGACTCTCGACGTGCTCGCGGTCAGGCTCGCTACCGCCGCGACACTCGGCGAAGCAGGGTGGGCATAGAGCAGAAGTATGAGTACCGAGCAGATTGAGCAAGAACCACAGGCAGCAACTGCCGCTAGAGCCATGGAGTCCTCGCTGGAGCAGCCACTCGCAGGCAGATGGACCGGGCAGGTGGCCAATATGGTGCGGACGGCGCCAAGCCTGGCCGCGCTGATCGTCATGGCAGTCATCGGCATCGGCATCTCCATCTACCTCACTACCGTCCACTATGCGAATGCGCCCTTGCTATGCGGGGCACGCGGCGGCTTCGTCGATTGTGGAGACGTGCTGCGCAGCTCCTATTCCCTGGTGCCCGGCACCCAGATACCCATCACCATCCCCGGCATGCTCTGGTTCGTCGTGAGCGCCGGCCTGGCGGTGCTGGCCTGGCAGACGCGCGAGCGGGAGGACGATCTGCCATGGCGCATCTGGCTGGCGCAGATCCTTTGGGGCGCTGTCGGCGTGGTCACCATCCTCTACCTCGTGTACGCCGAGCTGGTGCAGCTGCACCACCTCTGCGCCTGGTGCACGGGAGTGCACGTGCTGACGGTGCTCTCCTTCTTCGCGGTGTTGCTCCGCAACGTGTCCTCCCAGCCGGTGGACGATGTGGAGGATGCAGGCGAGAGCGACGCGTAGCACCCGCTCCATGGGTCGTTTATCTTGCTCATCGCCATTGCCGCACGAGGGATTGTAGGGACTGACGTCTGTGTCTGTCCTTTCCGTCTCTGACCTCCCTAGCATTGAATCTCCACCAACCCCAACCAACCCACGAGATCGCGTTTAGTGGGTGCGCCCCAACTCGTCAGGGCTGTTCAATTCTCGGCATGGCGTGGCGCCCGCACGCCCGGGAGCGCAGGCATCTTGCCTGCCCCCCGTCCGGCGACGTGTACGCCGGCCTCCGCAGCCGAGCACTCCCCCTGCTGAACTGGCGACTTGTGAGCAGCCCTGCCTTCTCATGAACGTGCGTCAATTCTGATTCCACGCTGCGCTATACTGAGACGCAAGAGAGGTGTTGGCGATGGCTGTTCCTGTCTGGTCGTATCAGCCCCATTCCCCCGCCCCATGGGCTGAGGTTGTGCCCGGCCATGGGCCGGCGACAGTTGACGAGCTGCTGACGCTGCCCGACGACGGGTACACCTACGAAGTGGTGGAAGGGGTGCTGGTGCGCATGGCTGGGAGCGGCAAGCAGGCGGCTCGCCTCGGAATCCGCCTTGGCGGCAAGCTCGAAGCATATGCCAGCGAGCACGCGCTGGGTATCGTCACGGGCGCCGATGGCGTCTACAAGTTCCCCGGCGCCGAGACCGGCTTGGTTCCGGACGCTGCCTTCTATCGCGCCGAACGAGACGTCGAGGCCCCGGACGACGCGAAGCCCATCCCTTTTGCGCCTGACCTGGCGGTGGAGGTGGCGTCGCCCGATCAATCTGCGGATGCTATTACCGCGAAGGCTCGCCGCTATTTGCGCGCGGGCACGCGCCTGGTCTGGGTCGTGTGGCCACTGAGCAAGCACATTGACGTGTGGCACGTGGACGTGGTGACTGGACCGGTGCGAGCATTGGCAATAAACGACAGCCTGGATGGCGAGGACGTGATCCCAGGCTTCACCTACCCACTAGCCGATCTCTTCCGCCACCCGTTGCGTCAAGAGTCGGCCGAGTAGCCGGTGACGAGCAGCGTCGAGATACGCCCTATCCGGCGCCACGAGCTGCCCGCTTTGCTCGACCTCTACCATCACCTCCATGCCGAGGATGCGACGCTGCCAAGCGATGCCGAGCTGCAGGCACTCTGGACTAGCATTCTGTGCGACCCGAAGCTGCACTACTTCGTGGCCGTGAACGCCGATCGGCTGCTCGCCTCCTGCACCCTCGCGGTGATCCCCAATCTCACGCGGGGCGCGCGCCCCTACGGCGTGATCGAGAACGTCGTCACCCACGCCGCGTGTCGCCGGCAAGGCATCGGCACCCAGCTCCTGCGCCACGCGCTCGCGCTGGCCTGGGACCAGGGCTGCTACAAGGTGATGCTGCTCACCGGGTCCAAGCGCGAAGAAACCCTGCGCTTCTACGAGGCCGCCGGCTTCAAGCGCGGGATCAAGACCGGCTTTCTGGCCACACCGCCATGATAGGCTGCAGTATACTGTGCGCAATGGTGCATCGTGGCCCTTGGAGCTGCATTCGCGGCGCCTATTCGCCGCACTGTGGCTGAGCAGCAGCGTAGAAGGGAGTGAGCGCCGCTGGCCGCGGGTCTCACCGCGGTCGTCGGGCGCGCACAGCTATGACAAGCGCAGGATACTACTGGTTTCCGCATCTGCACGATGACACCGTCGTCTTCGTGAGCGAGGATGACCTCTGGCGCGTGCCCGCGTCAGGCGGCACGGCGGAACGGCTGACCGCCGGCCTGGCCGCGGCACATTGGCCGCGCTTTTCGCCCGACGGCCGGTGGATCGCCTTCGCCGGCTTCGAGGAAGGGCCGGCCGAGGTCTACGTCATGCCCGCCTCCGGCGGCCAGAGCCGTCGCTTGACCTTCCACGGCGCTTGGCCTGTGGCCGGCTGGACGCCCGACAGCACGGAGATCGTCTACGCCAGCAGTGCCGCGCAGCCGTTTGCCCGCAAGCCGGTGCTGTACGCCGCCCATCTCGACGGAGGTGAACCTCGCCCCCTCGGGTACGGCCACGCCTCAGCCATCAGTTTCGGCCCGGGCGGCGGCCTCGTCCTAGGCCGCAACACCGGTGACCCGGCACGTTGGAAACGCTACCGCGGGGGCACCGCCGGGCAGCTGTGGATTGATCCCTCCAGTAGCGGTACCTTCCAGCCCTTGCTGCAGCTCGACGGCAACCTGACGAGCCCCTGCTGGGTGGGCGACCGCATCTTCTTCCTCTCCGATCACGAAGGCGTCGGCAACGTCTATTCCTGCCTCGTCTCGGGCGACGACGTGCGACGCCATACCGACCATGCCACCTGGTACGCACGCCATCTCTCCACGGATGGGCGCCGGCTGGTCTACCACTGTGGCGCCGACCTGTATGTCCTGGATCCCCAGGCGACCGACGCCTCGCTCGTCGCCGTCAGCTACGCCGGATCTCGCCCGCAGCGCAATCGCAAGTTCGTGCCGGCAGCGAAGTACCTGGAGCGCGCTGCGCTGCATCCTGATGGCCATAGCCTCGCCATCACCGCGCGCGGCAGGGCGTTCAGCATGCCCCACTGGGAGGGCGCGGTCACGCAGCACGGCCTGGCCGACGGTACCCGGTATCGTCTGCTCACCTGGCTGCACGACGGCAAGCGCTTGGTGGCCGTGCGCGACGACGGCGAGCACGAGGTGCTAGAGATCCTCGGCGCGGACGGCAGCACGCCCACCCAGGCCCTCACGGGCCTGGATATCGGACGACCTGTCGGGCTGAAACCCTCGCCGGTAGCTGACTACGTCGTCTTGAGCAACAACCGCAACGAAGTGCTGCTGGTCGACCTGGCGTCGCACGGCACGAGCCTCCTCGATCGCAGCCCGCATGAGGGTATATACGGTATGGACTGGTCACCCGACGGCCGCTGGGTGGCCTACAGTCTTCACGATACTGCGCAGACTGCCTGCCTCAAGCTGTGCCTCATCGACACCGGCGAGACCTGGCGCATCACCGACCCCGTGCGTTTCGACACGTGGCCCTCGTTCGATCCGGAGGGACGCTACCTCTACTTCATCGGCTGCAGGATCTACGATCCGGTGTTTGATAGGCTGCAGTTCGAGCTCAGCTTCCCACGCGGCATGAAGCCGTACGCCATCACCCTGCGCAAAGATCTCCGCTCACCGTTCATGCCCGAGGCCCGGCCGCTCTGGAAGCCAGAAGTTGCCGGCGCCTCAAAGACCGATCAGGCGGAAGACGCCGCCGACACTCCGGCGCCCGTGACCATCGACCTCGACGGTATCCAGACGCGCATCGTGCCCCTGCCCGTACCTGAAGGACTCTACGGCCACGTGGAAGGCACCAAGCAGGCCATCCTCTTCTCGTCCTATCCGATCGAAGGCACCAGGGGGCATTCGTGGCACGAGAGCGAACCTCCGGCAAAGGGTACCCTGGAGGCCTACCACCTGGAGGAACAGCGTCAGGAGACGCTGATCACCGGCATTTCGAGCTTCGCCCTCGGCCCCGACCGCAAGACGCTGCTCTACCGCGCCGCCGACCGCCTGCGCGTGTTGCGCGCGGGGGAGCGCCCCGCGGAGCCGAAGGCCGGAGAGCTCGAGACCCCTGGTCGCAAGAGCGGCTGGATCGACCTGGATAGGATACGCATCTCCGTGGATCCGGCTGCGGAATGGCAGCAGATGTATCGGGAAGCCTGGCGACTGCAGCGCGACAACTTCTGGACTGAGGATATGTCTCAGGTCGACTGGCGCGCGATCTACGACCGCTACCTGCCGCTGCTCGATCGCGTCAGCACGCGGGGCGAAGTCTCCGACCTGCTCTGGGAAATGCAGGGTGAGCTCGGCACCTCACACGCCTACGAGATCGGCGGCGAGTACCGTAAGAGCCCCGAGTACCGGCAAGGCTATCTGGGCGTGGATTGGGATCACGATCGTGAAGCCGGCGTATTCCGGATCCGGCGGATCCTGCCGGGCGAGCCGGGCGACCCGCGGGCATCGTCGCCGCTGGCCGGGCCGGGTATCAACGCGCAGGCCGGCGACCTGGTAGTAGCGATCAATGGCCAGCCGGTGACCGCCTCTCGCGGGCCACGGCAGCAGCTGGTCAACCAGGCTGAGAGCATCGTCGCGGTGACCATCGCCGCGAGCGTCGGGAAGGACGCCCGTACTGTGGTAGTGAAGGCGCTGAGCGACGAGCGTCCTCTGCGCTATCGCGCCTGGGTCGACCACAACCGGGAGATCGTGCACAGCGCGAGCGGCGGGCGCGCCGGCTACGTGCACATTCCGGACATGGAGCCGGAGGGTTTCGCGGAGTTCCATCGCTCCTTCCTGGTCGAGCACGACCGCGAGGCGCTGATAGTGGACGTGCGCTGCAACGGCGGCGGAAGCGTCTCCGGCCTGCTGCTGGAGAAGCTCGCGCGGCGGCGCACGGGGTACGACTTCTCTCGCCGCGGCCAGCCCCAGGCATACCCCGCCGACTCGCCGCGCGGACCCCTTGTAGCCATTACCGACGAGCTGGCCGGGTCGGATGGCGATATCTTCAGCCACAACTTCAAGCTGCTGGGACTGGGCCCGCTGATCGGCAAGCGCACCTGGGGCGGGGTGATTGGTATCTGGCCCAGGCACCGGCTGGTGGACGGCACGGTGACCACCCAGCCCGAGTACTCGTTCTGGTTCACCGACGTGGGCTGGAACGTGGAGAACTACGGCACCGATCCCACGATCGAGGTGGATATCGCCCCGCACGACTATGCCGCGGGCCGCGATCCTCAGCTCGAGCGCGCCATCGCCGAGGCACTGGCAATCCTGGAGCGCGAGCCGGTGCCCCCACCCACACCCGAGCCACCGCCCAGCCGAGCGCAGCCGCCTCTGCCGCCGCGGCGGCGCTGAGCCATATGATATTACTCGCGATGGCTTACCATGTAGAGGGAGAAGCCCTATTTAACCGACTGGTGAGAGCGATGCGCGGCACAACAGTTCTTGACAAGATATTCGAAGAGAAGCGGTTGAAAGCGCTCGAGGAAGGCATGCAGAAGGGCCGCGAGGAGGGGCTGGAGAAGGGCCAAGAAGGCCAGCGCGCCTTGAGGAGCACCAGGGCCTCTTCCAGGCTGAGCAGCGTGGCCGGCGCATTGGTGACCACCAGCGTCCAGTCGGCCCAGGCCAGGATCTCGGCCGAGGGCGTCTTGCCGTGGTCGCGGGCCTCCCGGCGCAGGCGGCGGCGGCGATGGCTGGCCACCGCCGGGGGCACGCGCACGGCCAGCAGGCGGACCGGGAGCCGCGCGGTGCAGCCCAAGGTCACGGCCAGCTCGTAGGTAGGTGCCGGGCCGAGCAGGTCGAGCAGCCGGGTACGCTCACCAGCCGGCGTGAACACATCGGTGGTGTGGTGCATGCGGGTCAGGAAGTAGCTCCCGGCGGCGGCGATGGCTGCCAGCACCTCGAGGGCGAAGAAGCCCAGGTCGGTCACCCGCAGGCTGCGCGCCGGCAGCGCGGCGGTCTGCAGCGGCGTGGTGCTCTCGTGCGTGCGCCCGTCGGTGACCAGGGGGCCACGCACCTGGCCACTGCAGAGGTCGTAGCGCACGTGGAGCTTGAGGGCGGCACTGGTGTGCGTGGGCGACGAGCCGCCGCAGCCAGGCCACCAGTCCGCCAGGGCGTCGGGCAGCACCACGGTGGAGCTGTCGAGCAGCTCCACCGCGCTGAAGCGGGCCAGCAGGGGCTCGACGACGCGCTCGGCGTGCACGAGCGTGCCCACGGCGGCCTCCAGCAGGCGCTCCAGGAACGCCGCCGCCGTCTCCCCCAGGCGCTGGTCGAGTCCTTGCGGACTGATGCTCACCCCCGCCAGGGCCGCCGCCGCGGCCAGCTCGGGCAGCGTGGCCGCCGGGTTGGCCAGCCAGCCGAACACCACTGCCTGCGCGAACAGCGCCCCGGTCAGCTTCGAGCGCCGCGCCACAAAACCGGTGCGCAGACTCTCCGCCAGTTGTGCTATCGTCGTCACGAGAAGGCTCCTTCTGACCCCTGAAGACCATCTAATCCTCATACGGTCGAAGGTGCCCTCTTACTCAATACTTAGCTTGATGCATATGCGGCTGGTCCGCCAGCTGCCCCTGCCGGCGGCGGGGACCGTGCGGGTGCTCGGCGTCGATGATTGGGCCAAGCGGCGAGGTCAGCGCTACGGCACGACTCTGGTCAATCTGGAGACGCACGAGGTGATCGACCTGCTGCCGGACCGCACGGCCGCGTCGCTGGCGGCCTGGCTGCAGGGCCATCCGGAGATCGAGGTGATCAGCCGCGACCGCGGCGGCGCCTATGCGGATGGCGCACGGCTGGGCGCGCCGCAGGCGACCCAGGTAGCGGACCGCTTCCACCTCGACAAGAACGTCACCGAGGCCCTGGAACGCTATCTGCTCCGGCAGCATCGCAGTCTGCGCCAGGCGGCGCTGGGCGCGGTGGGTGCAGCCGCGAGCGCGCCGACGCAGCCCGCACCGCCGAGCACGGCGGCGCCGCTGCTTGCCAGTCCGTCAGCGGCCAACGCCGACGTGGCCAGCGCCGCGCCGGTGCGACCAGCGCCAACCACGCATGACGCCCGGCAGGCGCGCGATCGGCGGGCACGCCGGCTGGCCCGGTATGAGGAGGTGATCGCCCTCCATGCCCAATGGAAGAGCATCCGTGCCGTGGCGGCCGCCACGGGGCTGGCGCGCGCCACCGTCGTGAAGTTCGCCCATGCCGGCGCCCTCCCGGAACGCCAGCCAAAGGCACGGCGCCCCACGCAACTGACCCCGTACCTGGCCTACCTGCACGAACGGTGGGGCAGTGGCTGTCACAACGCGGTGCAACTCTGGCGCGAACTGCGGCAGCGCGGCTTCCGGGGTGGCCGCGCTGCCGTCTCCCGCCTCCTCCAGGCCTGGCGCACTGCGCCGGCCCGAGCGGCGCAGCCCGCCCAGCCTGAACCACGCCCCGGCCCGCTGCCACCACCGATCGGCTATTCGCCGCGCACGACCTGCTGGTTGCTCCTCAAGGACAGCGAGCTACTCTCGTCGGCGGAGCAGGGCTATCTCACCCGGCTCTATCACTGCTGCCCCCAGGTCGCGCTGGCCCAGGCGCTGACCCGCGAATTCCAGGCCCTCATCCGGGCGCGCGATGTCGCTGGGCTCTACAGCTGGCTCAAAGGCGTGCGCCAGAGCGGCATCCAGGAGTTCACCAGCGTCGCCAATGGCATCTGGCGCGACCGCAAAGCGGTGGAAGCAGCCCTGACTCACCCCCAGAGCCAGGGCCAAGTGGAAGGGCAGGTGAATCGCCTCAAGCTGATCAAGCGCTGCGGCTACGGTCGATCAGGCTTTGACCTCCTGCGCATCCGAGTGCTTCTGGCTACCTAACGGACCCATCTTTGAGCACCAAAAGTGCCGGAGAACCATTCTCATCCCGGATCCTACAGCAGTCGTGGTGGCCCGAGCCCGTCCCGAGCCACTATGCTGGTCACGAGTGTTGGGCAGCGGTTGACGGGCGCCACCCCTGGTGCACGGGTGGCGCGCGCATGAATGGAGTGGGTCCAGGATGGCCCATTGCTCGGGATCCGCCTCAGCGTCGCTACACGCACTGACGCGCCGCTCCCCAGGTCAGGTCGTCGTGCGGCGCTGCCGCAGCCACTGGACGGCAAAGTCGACTGCTGCGCGCTGGCGGAAGAGCCGTGCCTCACCGCTGCCAATGGCGCCGCACCGCACCACGCCTGTTGCTTCGAACGAAGCACCAATCGCGCCAAAGCCGCTGTCGTCGAGCACAAGGTCCTGGTAGGCCTGCCACACGCGGCGCCCATCCAGCGCAAGCGCTGCCGCGTTCGTGGTCGCGGCCGTTCCCGGCACGCGGTACTCGGCCAGATGGAAGGACGTGTTGCGCTCGTAGCCCACACCGAGCAGCAGCACGGAGCCATCCAGCGCGTAGAGCCTGGCGAGCGGGGATCCGTCGCCCAGCCCGTAAGCCAACGCATGGTTGGCCGTCACGACTTCAGCGTGTCGTCCCCAGGCCGCAAACGACACCGCAGGATGGGCGCTGCGCCGCACATCCGGCCAGGTGCGAAAGAGTTCTGGGATCCGGCCCATCCCGCGCGTTGGGGTGCGGCGGGCATCGTAGGCCGGCCAGTGCCCCCGGATGGTCTCGACCCAGGCCGGCGGCACCGGTGGCTGCTCCCAGTGCACGGGATCCGAGTTGTCGGAGGAGTGGGTCGGCATCACCAGCGTACCGGCCGGCGTCAGCACGTCCTGGAGGGCCTCGAGCACTGCCGCGGATCCTCCGCACACCCAGCCCAGCGCGCTCAGGGAGGCGTGCACCAAGACCGCCATGCCCGGCTGCAGGCCGAGGCGCAGCAAGCCGTCCGCGAGGGAAGCTCGTGTGGATGGTGCCGGGGATCGCGCGATGGCGTCTGCTTCGCTCATGGCTGCCGTGCTGGTGGCCTCCCATCGGCGCTGCTGCAGGAAGATGGCCTAGGAGGGCAGTCTCGACCCATCTCCTGGATTCGTTCCCTGCCGGGTTCTCTCGAGCACCCGTCGAATCGCTGCCGTGACACGATCCGGTCGATCCTCCTGGACGGAGTGACCGGCGTCATCGAGGGTCTCCGATTCGTGATTCTTCAGGTGGCGCTGCCACCGCTGCATTTCGCTCAAGGGGAATCCCGGCTCGTCTTGCTTGCCCCATAGGATCTGGGTCGGGGTATCCGCAAGCACCGGCAACTGCGACTCGATAGCGGCCAGCCACCGCCGCGCCTTACGGATCTGCCTGGGAAAGATCCAGGTTGGCTTGCGGGAGTCTGGAGTGGGAAACGGATCGACGTAGGCCTTGCGGAGCGCGGGGGTGATCCGTTCCTTATGGTGAATGCCGTCCGGCAGCATCGCTTTGGCGAAGTAGTTCCTCCGGGTTTGCAGCCAGTAGCCCAGCGGCCAGCCCCCCATCACCAAGGAAAAGATGTTCTGCAGTGTTGAAGCCGGCCAGGCCCAGGTGTTCATGATGACGAGACCACGCAGGTTGGCCTTGTGGTCAACGGCGTAACTCATGCCGATCGGGCCTCCCCAATCTTGCACCACCAGTACCAGATGCTGCAGCTTGAGGCGTTCGATGAAATCGCCGAGCACGGCGGCGTGCTCCTTGGGCGTGAAACCATACCCCGAAGGCGCCTGCGACATGCCAAATCCCGAAAAGTCCAGCGCGACGAGCCGGCACTCGGGGCGCAGTTCCTTGATGACGTCGCGATAGAGGTACGACCACGTGGGATTGCCGTGCAGCAGTAATACGGTGGCACCGCTCCCTTCGTCGACGTAGTGGATATAGCCGTCGCCATTGGGCAGCCAGTGGTCCTCGAAGGGATAGTCCACAGGATCGACCTCAAACGGGCGCTTCATCTCCGTCTCCTCCTACGTCTCACCTGGGAACACCGGCAGGCTTATCGACCGGATCGTACACTACTTGGGCCCGGTGCGTGGTCCCATGAACTCCTGCGCAGCTGGGCCTGCGGCTGGACGAACCGGCGGCTGCTCCTCATCGGCGTCGTCAAACCCGGTGTCGAGGTCGGCGAAGGATCCGCCAACAACCGGCTCACGCTGGCCGTGCGGGATGACCACCAGGCCGGGGCACTCGCGGCGTCATTCTTCCTGGGGCTCGCCGTCGCGGAGACCACTGCGCGCGTCTGGGGCGGCAGGCTCGTCGAGCGTGTCGGTCGGAGAGCCGCAAGTACGGCTCATGAGGGCACTGGCGCGTCAAGCTTGGGCCGACCCACGCACCGTGTCGCGCGCGCCAACCTCGACTCTATCAGGGAGCGTCAGGCCTTCCGTAGACTCGGACGACGCCCTCATCGACAAGGTACGCCAGATGCGCCGCATCTCGTCACACTCCAGCAGGAGGGTATCTACCACGCCTTGCCCCACGAGCCTGCCCTCCTTTAGCACCAGGATGTTGTCCGCAGCCTGGAGCAACGCCGGGCTGTGGCTGACGGCGATGATGGTGATATCCTTGGAGAGCGTCCGTTCCCACAGCAGCTGCTGGGTCTCGACATCCAGCGCACTGCTGACGTCATCAAGGATCAGGAGCGTGGGTTCGTGCGCCAAGGCGCGGCCCAAAGCCGTGCGCTGGACCTGGCCACCGGAGAGCTTGACGCCACGCGCCCCGATGACGGTATCCAGCCCATGCTCAAACGCGCCGACATCTTGGTCGAGCACCGCTTGCCAGAGTACGCGCGAAAGAGTCGCGTCCGGTAGCGTCTTCCCCAGGAGTATGTTGTCCCGCAAGAGGCCACTGAACAGGCGCGGCACCTGTGGCACGTAGCCACAGCGCGGCGGTAGGAGGAACGTTGCCGGGTCCGGCACCTCGCAGCCGTTCCAGAAGATGCGGCCCTCCTGGAGCGGAAGGAGACCAAGGAGCGATTTCAAGAGCGTCGTCTTCCCCGCGCCTATCCCTCCGGTCATGACCGTGCGAGTACCGGGTGCGACGCGAAAACTCACATCCTGCACCCCACGCTCCGATCCGGGGTAGGCATAGGTGAGGCCCTGGACCTCCAGCACCCCGGATGCCACAGCGCTGGGACCCTGAGCGGCTGGGCTCGTGAGAGAGCCATGATCCGGTCGTAGGCACGTGTGGTCGTGCCGCACGAGCGTTCCGGGCGGGCTACCTTCCAGTACCACCTCCATGCGGTCGATCGACACGTGGCCTTGCCTGAACGTGACTATCAGCTGCCCAAGCCAGGGAAACCAGGCGCCCATCGTCGACAGGTAGCTGACGAACATGACGAACTGGCCCACCGTCAGACCGCCGTGGCCGACCAGTGCGATGCTCAAGAGAAGAATGCACCCTGTGCCGTAATTCACTGCATTGGCGTTGAACGATCCGATCGCACCGGTTACCAGTTGCTCACGCCGCGCGCTTCGCGCCCGCACCCGATTGAGGGACGTAAGGTACCTGACAACCCGCCGTTCTGCCGCCGCCACCTTTATCGTCTGCGCCGCGGCAAACACGTCGTTGAGGAAGCCACTCGCCGCGCCGGCAGCGTTGCGGGTTTCACGGCGGTAGCCGGCGACTCTGGGACCAAGCATGTGGGTCATCACCACGAGCAGGGCGACCGGGGCAGTGGAAGCGATGGTGATGATCGGGCTGATGCTCACCATGATCGCCAGTGCGATCGCCAGGAATGTAAGGCAGGCGGCCGCATCGGTCCAGCGATCGATGAACCAGATGAGCTCCATGGGATCGTCGCGGAATCGATTCAGTACATCGCCGGTCTCGGCTGGCAAAGGACGCCATGCCGAGCCGCTCACCAACCATGACAGCATGTTCTGGCGCTGCAGAGTGGCTCCCGTTAGCCAGAATCGCCTGATCAGCAGCTTCGTGCACAGGTAGGAACCGATCGACACCACCTCGAGTCCGGTGCGCGCCAGCAGCAGCACAGCCACCGCGGAGCCGAGATCGACCGTATGCGGTCCGGTGAGCGCATCGAAGAGCCTTCCCATCACGTAACCCGTGATGATTGGCACCGCGCCATGCGCGACCCACACTATGGTGGCTATACCAAACAACCAGGGACGAAACAGCACGAGGCGCAGCCCGTAGCGCAGGGCCTTCATTGCGCTTCTCCCTGAGCGTTGGCTCGCAGCAATTGGGAGAACCTGGACCCAGGGCTGGCTTCGAGCGCGGCTCGAGACCCTTGCTCGGTCACCCGGCCATGCTCCAGGACAAGAATGTCGCTCACAAAATGCAGGGTTTCGAGCCGGTGCGCGATGATGATCGCTGTCCGGCCCGGAAGTAGCCGGCGGATGGCCTGGTCGACCAGTTGTTGCGTCTGCGGATCCAACCTGGCGGACGCTTCATCCAGAATGATCAGGCTCGGGTCAGCGAGGAAGATCCGTGCGAGCGAGAGGAGCTGGGCCTCCCCGGCAGACACGCCACCCTCTCCCATGATTTCGGAATCCAGACCCGCGGGCAGTGCAGATAGCCACGGCTGCAGGCCTATCTCGCCGACAACCTGTAGCAGGCGCTCGTCTGTGACGCTTGGGTCAAACAGCGTCAGGTTGTCGCGCACCGAGGCTCGGAAGAGGTGTGTTTCCTGCGTGATCATGCCAATGTGCCGGCGCATGTCGGCGAGCTTGATGCTCGTGTGTGATAGGCCGTTGAAGAGAATTGCCCCGCTTGTGGGATCAAGACTCCGTACCAGCAGTCGTGCCAGCGTCGTCTTGCCGCTGCCGGTGCGTCCCACGATGCCGAGCGTGTGTCCGGGGGCCAGCTGGAACGAGACGGCAGTGAGCACGTCGTCCCGGTCATAGCGGTACGACAAGCAGGTGGCCTCAACCGTCAATGGGCCATCTGGGAACGGGCATGCCGCGGGGCCGTCGCAGATGCTCGGCTGCTGATGCAGCAGTTGCCCTATCCGCTGGATGCTGCCGAGCGCACTCTGCAGGTCGTTGAGCTGGTCGCTTAGCTGGTTGAGCGGCAAGCTCAGCAGCTGCACGTAGCTGTAGGTAACGTAGACAGTGCCGAGCGTGAAATCATGCTGCAAGTAGAGCAAGCAGGAAACTCCGAGTATTGACACCGAGCAGAGCGAAAACAGCAGCCAGGAGATCGCCAACAGCTTGTCTCCCGTGATACCTGTCCGGTACTGCCGATCGAGCAAGTCGATTGACTGCAGGCGAAACTTACGCAGGATGAACGGTCCTGCCCGATGACAACGGAGGTCATCCAGCGCGTAGAGCCACTCCTCGAGCAGACCGAAGAACGTCGCGCTGGCTTGACGAGCATTCCTGGCCAGTTCGGTCCGCACTCGCCGGGCACGCCGCAGAATGATGAACGCGACGATGAGGGAGAGGAGCAGTCCAAGTCCCAGTCGCCGATCTTCATGGGCGATGACTCCCACGACGCCGGCGAGCATGAGGCCACCGCCGATCACCGTCAGGGCAAACTGCGAGAAGTAGTTCGACAGCGTTCCGACATCCCCGTCGACGCGCTCGATCAGCTGGCCGGGCGTGCTGCCAAAGTGGAACGACATGTCGAGCCCAAGGCAGTGCAGCGCCAGCTCCGAGCGCAGGGCGTTGGTGGCGCTCCAGGCCACCCATTGGCCAACGCCCACGGTCGCCACGCTCAGGACCTGGCTCAGGGCGGTGCCAAGGAGGAACAACCCCACGAACAGCATGAGCCGGTGTGAGGAGGTGCCGGCCGTCAGGCCGTCGATGAAGATGCGGATGAGCTGCGGCAGCCCGACCTGCAGTGCGCTGCTGCACAGCAGCAGCACGAGCAGCGCGATCACCTGTCCCCGCAGGGGGCGCAGGTACACGCGCAGGAGCGTGTACGGCGACAGCGGGGCACTCAAGAGGTACTCCTCCTCTGGCCTGCACCTGTTCTGTTCGGCTAACGCAGCCTCGAGTTAGCTCCACATCAGTACGGTATAGTATCGGAAATCAACACGTGTTGCAAGGCCTTATTGCTGGCCGTATCGCCCTCCAGGCGAGCACAAATAGGGTCGGAAATCAACACGTATTGCACGGTCGCGGATATGAACGGCGCACGCGTGCCGCTCGCCCACCGTGCCGGCTCACGTTGCGGTGGGGGCTTTCGCCTGCTCCCTGCACGCGCCGCCGCGCGCGGCTGGCCAGCTGCCGTGCCGCGGCGGAGGTGCGGTCCACGATGGGCGCGATCTCTTCGAATGGCAGGCCGAATGCAGGCGCTTCAAGCCTTGTCGGCTTCCGCGGAGGAGGGCGGTCTCCCGACGAACACCGTCAATCTCGTCCTCCTGCGTGCGAGCCAAATCAACGGCTGCGGCGTCTGCGTGGACATGCACGCGCGCGATGCCAGGAAAGAAGGCGAGAGCGACGAGCGGCTGCCGCGGCTGCTCGCTGACCGGCACCGGGCCGATCGAGCCAGCCAGGTTGGCGCCGCCTCGATGCCGGCCTGGGGCAGTGCGCTCAGGAGCGAGCAGGCCAGCGGCTCGTCCTGGCCTTCGGCAGCCAGGACGAGCCGCTGGCGGTCGGCTGTGGGAGTGCGTTGTCTTGGCGCAGCCTATAATTGGGAAAAGGGACGGCTCGCGCCTGCGAGAGAGAGGGACGACAACGTGGTCGACCGTGAAGGCGTTATTGCCGCAATGGTCAAGGTCGTCGGCAGGGACGGGGTGATCAGCGCGCGCGACGAACTGCGCACCTACGAGTGCGACGGCCTCGCCAGCTGCCGTGCCGTTCCTGGCCTGGTGGTGCTGCCACGAACGGCCAGCCAGGTGCAGCGGATCGTGCGCGTGTGCTACGAGCGGGGTCTGCCATTTGTGGCGCGCGGCGCGGGAACGGGGCTCTCCGGCGGGGCGCTTCCGGTGGCGAGCGGGTTGCTCATCGTGCTCACCCGCATGAACCGCATCGTGGAAATCGACATCGCCAACGAGCGCGTAGTCGTGGAGCCGGGAGTGGCCAACTTGCAGATATCGGAAGCTGTTGCCCCATACGGCTACTACTACGCGCCGGATCCATCGAGCCAGGCGGTGTGCTCGATCGGTGGGAACGTGGCTGAGAACTCCGGTGGCGCACACTGCCTGAAGTATGGCTTCACCGCGAACCACATCACGGGGCTGGAGGTCGTGCTTGCCGACGGTTCACTGGTGCACCTTGGCGGCAAGGCCGTGGACGCGCCTGGGTACGATCTCATGGGCGCCTTCGTGGGCTCCGAGGGCACCCTGGGCATTGCCACACGCATCACGCTGCGCATCGTGCGCAAGCCCGAGACGGTACGGACGATCCTCATCGCCTTCCCAACCGCGAGCGCCGCGGGTGCCGCTGTCTCGGCGATCATTGCTGCCCGGATTACGCCCGCGGCCCTGGAGATCATGGATGCGCTGGCCATCGAAGCAGCAGAGGCAGCCGTTCATGCCGGGTACCCGCCGGGGGCGGGGGCGCTGCTGATCGTAGAGCTTGACGGCATCGCGGCCGAAGTCGACCACCAGCTCGACCAGGTGCTGGCGCTTTGTCGCGTGCAGGGAGCCACTGAGCTGCGGGTGGCGCAGGACGATGAGGAGCGCGCCCGTATCTGGAAAGGCAGAAAAGCGGCGTTTGCGGCCGTTGGTCGCATCAGTCCGGACTACTACGTGCAGGACGGTGTGATTCCGCGCAGCGCGCTGGCCGAAGTGCTGCAGAGGATTGGCACTTTGGCGGCGGAGCGCGGCCTGCGCGTGGCGAACGTGTTCCATGCCGGTGATGGCAATCTGCATCCGCTGGTGCTCTACAACGGCGAGGCGCAGGCGGCAGCGGCCGAGGAGCTTGCCAGCGAGATTCTGCTCACCTGCCTGGCCATGGGAGGCTCGATCACGGGCGAGCACGGCGTGGGTGTCGACAAGAAGCACCACATGCCGGACATGTTCGGTGCGAGCGATCTCGACACGATGCAGCGGCTTCGCTGCGCGTTCGATCCGGCAGGCTTGTGCAACCCGGGCAAAGTGTTCCCCACGCCGCGGCTCTGCGGCGAAAGACCAGGGCCACGGACGGCGAACCCGTTCGAAGCGGCGGGACTGGCGGAAGTGTTCTGATGGACACGGAAGCCGAGACGATGGTCGACACGTGCTTACATGATCTCGCAGCGATCGTGGGCGCAGAGCATGCCAGGCAAGCACCAGCGCCCGCGGGGCCGGCCGGCTCGCACGCGCCGGTTGTTGTCGAGCCGGGCACCGTCGCCGAGGTAGGCGCGGTCATGGCGCTGGCGCAGCGCCAGCGGTGGCGCGCCTGCCCGCGTGGCAGCGGGAGCAAGCTCGACTGGGGAACGGCGCCGTACGACTGCGACCTTGTCGTCTGTACGACTCGCTTGAACCGCCTCCTCGAGCACGCCGCGGATGACCTCATCGTGCGGGTCGAGGCAGGCATCACCCTTGACGCGCTGCAGCGCGCTCTGGCGGCATCGGGGCAGATGCTGGCGCTCAACCCGCCGGGTGCTGGGGCCACGATTGGCGGTATTCTGGCCACCAATGCTTCGGGCTATCGGCGTCAGCGCTACGGGACTGCTCGTGACCTGATTATCGGCATTACCGTGGTGCTGGCCGACGGCACGGTCGCCAAGGCGGGCGGCAAAGTGGTGAAGAATGTGGCCGGGTACGATCTCAGCAAGCTATTTACCGGCTCGCTCGGCACCCTGGGCATCATTGTCGAGGCAGCGTTCCGACTGCATCCACGGGCCTCAGAGCGACGCACAGTCATCCTGCCGCTGCAGTCGCCGGTCGATGCCGCGGCCGCGATCCAGACCCTGAGAGGCAGCCGCGCATCGCTGGTGTACGACGCGCTGGAGTTGCAGTGGACGGCGGCGGGTGGCAGGCTGGTTGCACTGTTCGAAGGCACCGAACCCGGCGTCGTCGCTCAGGCGAACGAAGCCCTGGCACTGCTGGCCTCGATTGGCCCAGCACAGGTCGTAACCGGCGAGCAGGAGGATGCCTTGTGGAACGCGCTTGACCGCTGGCCGTGGCAGCAGCCGGCGGCCGGCGATCTCCAGATTGGCGTGAAGGTCACGGTTCCGCCGGCGGCAGCCGGCGCTGCGCTGCAGGCAATGCTCCAGTTCGCGGACGCCTACGGCGCCTCACACGAGGTGGTGTGCCACGCTGGGGTCGGGGTGCTCCTGCTTGGAGCCGGAGCCGGCAGTCCGGAGCCGCTCGCCGGGCTGATCAGCGCGCTGCGGGACTTCGTCGCCGGGGACGGAGGTAGCGTGGTGGTGCTCTCAACACCGAGTGAGGTGACACTTGCGGTCGATAGGTGGGGGCCGGTGGCCGATGCCCTGCCGCTCATGCACCGGGTCAAGAACGAGTTCGATCCGTTGGGGCTGCTAAATCCCGGGCGCTACGTGGGAGGCATCTGATGCCACGGGGAGACGACGGGGCGCCTGCTTCTTGGCGCTCAGCACCGCGCAACGGGCGGGCACCCATGCCCGCGTTCGATGGCCTCAATGCGCCCGCACGGGAGCTGATCGACGATTGCGTTCATTGCGGCTTTTGCCTGCCGGCCTGTCCAACCTACGCGCTGTTCGGGGACGAAATGGACTCGCCGCGGGGACGCATCTATCTGATGAAGGAGGGGCTGCAGGGCGAGCCACTCAGCGCGACGATGGTGCGCCACTTCGATCTGTGCCTGGGCTGCCTGGCGTGCGAGACCGCCTGTCCCTCGAACGTGCAGTACGGCAAGCTGCTCGAGGCTACGCGCCAGCAGGTTGAGCGGCGCCATCCGCGTGCGCTCAGCGACCGGCTCTTCCGCTCCGCTCTCTTCGCGCTGTTCCCCTATCCAGCGCGCCTGCGCCTGCTGCTGCCGGCACTCTCGCTCTACCGGCGTCTGCGCGTGCATCAGGCTCTGGAAATGACGGGAATTCTGGCAAGACTCCCTGCGCGGCTGCGAGCCGCGGAGGCGCTCATGCCCGTGCCGAGGTGCCAGGTGACATTTCCCAGGAACACGCAGGCCCGAGGCCGGCAGCGCGCGCGGGTCGGCGTGCTCCTCGGCTGCGTGCAGCGCGTATTCTTTCCGGATGTGAATGCTGCGACGGTGCGCGTGCTGGCAGCGGAGGGGTGCGCGGTGAGCATCCCGCCGAGCCAGGGGTGTTGCGGCGCGCTCTCCCTGCATGCCGGCCGGGGAGCGGAAGCACGGGCGTTCGCGCGACGCCTGATCGATGCCTTCGCACCCGACCTACCCGACGCGGTAATCGTAAACTCGGCGGGCTGTGGATCGGCGATGAAGGGCTATGGCCAGTTGCTGCGCGATGACGCCGCCTACGCCGAACGTGCGGCGGCATTCGCAGGACGAGTGCGGGACGCCACAGAGTGGCTGGCAACGCTTGCGCCCGTGGCGCACCGCCATCCCCTGCCGATCTCGGTTGTGTATCAGGACGCCTGCCATCTCGCGCACGGTCAGGGCGTCCGGCGGCAACCGCGTGATCTGCTCGGGCAGATCCCGGGACTGATGCTCAAAGAGCTGCTGGTCGATCGGGACCTATGCTGCGGCTCGGCCGGCATCTACAATCTGGTCGAGCCCGCCGCCGCTGCCGCCCTGGCAGAGCGCAAAGCCGCCGCGGTGGCGAGCGCGGGCGCGCAGGTGCTGGCCACCGGGAATCCTGGCTGCCGCCTGCAGATTGCCGCCGGCCTGGCGCGCCGCGGGGTAACCATGCCGGTGCTCCATCCGATCGAGTTGCTCGATGCCTCGATTCGGGAGCTTCCGGTTGCATCGATCTTGTCGACCGAACGGTAAGCGCCGCGAGGCGTCTCCGGATGGGTGGGTGGTGTGAGAGCTCCTGGCCTGGTAAAGGCCGGTGCCATGCCCACGGCGCCAGCGGCAACAGACTCAGTGCTGCTCTCCGACGACCTTGTGTGATGCGTGGCGTTCGGGGCCGGATAGGCGCCGGAGGCGCAGAGGTCAGTCCCTACGCCCGAACGCGGCGATTGGCGGCATTGTGGCGATTGTGGTGGTAGCAAGGGCCGACGGTTCCCGGTCGCAGGCGTCCGGGGCTCGGCCTGGTGGATCTGCCGGCGTGCATGCGGGTGTTGCGGTCGGGAGGCTTCCAAGGATCAGTAACCTGGGATCTGTTCTCCTGGCCGTTCCCGAAGCGCGCCATTCGCGAGACCCGCGACGAGTTTGACCGCTTGGTTCACCTGCTCGGCAGGCCCGGAGGGCCCTCCAGATGATCGCAGCGGTGCTGCAGCAGGTCGGCAAGGCACTCGAGCTGGGCGAGGTATCGGATCCGCAACTCGGTCCGAACGAGGTACTGGTCAGAACCCAGGCCTGCGGCATATGCGGGACCGACATCCATATCCAGGATGGCTGGGGCTACACGCCTGCGCTTCCCTTCGTGATGGGCCATGAGCCAAGCGGGCTCGTCGCAGATGTCGGCGTGAACGTCGACCGATTCATGGTGGGTGATCGTGTCGTCCCCAACATCTTCTTCACCTGCGGTGAGTGCTACTACTGCCGCACGAATCGGGAAACACAGTGCCTGCACCTCGACGGCATCCTTGGCGTGCTCAAGCACTGGGGCGGCTACGGAGCCTTTTTCCGCGCCCCCGCGAGCTATTCCACTTGCCCGAGGCGATTTCGTTCACGGAGGGAGCGGTCATTGCCGACGCCGTCGTCACCGCGGTGCACGCCTGCGAGAGGGCGCGCGTAGCAGCAGGAGAGACGGTCGTGATCATCGGCATTGGCGGCTGCGGCGGCGCCGCCGTTCAGGTGTGCACGATGCTGGGCACGCGTGTCATCGGCGTGGATCGCCTCCCGGTAAAGGCACGGGCATGCCCGCGATCTTGGTGCCGGCGAAGCCCTCAACGCCAGGCACACGGACGTCGCCGAGGTGGTCAAGGACCTTACGCAGGGACTCGGCGCGCAGTGCGTGATCGACACAGTCGGCAACGCCGCGACCGTGCAGACCGGGATCGGGACGCTGGGCAATGGCGGGCGGCCGGTGGTACTTGGCTACACGCAGGAGCAGTTATCGCTTGACCCCCGCCGCATCGCAGTCAAGGAGTTGGAGGTCCTGGGAACTCGGTCTGGCGGCCGTCAGTGCACGGTCGACGCGCTCCGCCTCGTCGCCGATCAGCGTTAGGTCTCGATAGTCAGCGACACGCTCCCACTGGCCCGTGTGAACGATGCTCTCGATTTGGTGCGGTCAGGCGAAGCGCTTGGCCGGGTAGTGCTCACATTCGACTGAACACAAAGGAGACGTCAAGTGGACAAGCTGATCATCACGGTAACGGTCGATTCCACCATGTCGTATCCGGGAAACCCCATCTGCCCACCGACGGAGAACACGACAGCGGTGGCCGCGGAATACATCCGCTCAGTCGAAGCCGGCGCCAGCATCGTCCATATCCACGGCGTCCATACCCTGGAGCGAGCGATACAGGCCGACGGACGACGCCTATCCAGGATCAACTTCGAGGGCTGGCAGGATCTACAGTCAAAGATCCTGGCCGGCTGCAGCCCCATCATGCAGTTCGGTATCGCCAGCGCTCGCTTCGACGAGAAGACCTACCTGATGGATCTGCACCCGGACATGATGTCGATCGCCTTCAACGCCCATGATGAGTTCTTCCAGCCCGATCCGGCGTATCCTGCGAACGAAATGTACGCGTCGCACCCGCGCGATGAGCTGGAAGGCTACAGCCGCGTCGCCATGGAAAAAAGCGTGAAGGTGGAAGTCGAGTCGTTCCACCCCGGCGCCTTCTGAAACATGGAGTTCATTGCCCGTAAGGGGCTGCTGCCAAGGAAGCATCCTCATCGTGGGCTCGACCGCGCAGTACACGCAGGCATACCGAGAAGCCGCCTATCACGTCTCGAAAGTCGGGCTGCGAGCGCTCAAGAACACGCTGGCGTTGGAGATGGCTCCGTACGGCATTCGCGTCAACCTCGTCGTCCCCGGCCACTACCCGACACGGCTCACCGCATCGCTAGACCAGGGTCGAGCCGATCGACTCTGTCACGAGATCCCGTTGCGCCGCTTCGGCCACCCGCACGAGGTCGGGCCTGCCGCCGTTCTGCTGCTCTCGGACCTTCTCAGCCCCTACACTACTGGAGCGGAGCTGACGGTCGACGGCGGCCTTCACCTGCGCCCGCTCCCGCTGTACTCAGACGAGGAGATCGCGCAATTCAACGCGGTAGGGTAGGAGCGTTTCGCGCGGTGCCCACCATACTCCGCCGAGGTTCCCTCTACGGCAGAAATCAGGAGGGCACGGGTTCGCTATGAACGAGTGCGCTGCACCGCGCGCTGCCACGCGGCGTAGCGGGTGGCCCGCTCATCCTCTCCAAGTCGCGGCTCGAACACCCTGTCGATCGTCCGGTGGGCGCCCAGCTCGGCCTCGTCGGCCCAGAAACCCGTGGCGAGCCCTGCCAGGTAGGCGGCGCCCAGCGCGGTGGTCTCGCGAACGCTGGGGCGTTCTATCGGGATTCCCAGGAGATCGGCCTGCAGCTGCATTAGCAAGTTGTTGACCACCGCGCCGCCATCCACCCGCAGGCAGTCGAGCGGCTTGCCGGTGTCGCGCTCCATGCAGCGGACGACGTCGATCGTCTGAAAGCAGATGGCCTCGAGGCCGGCCCGCGCAATGTGGCCGGCCGTGCTGTCCTGCGTGAGCCCTGCGATGGTGCCGCGAGCCTTGGGATCCCAGTACGGCGCGCCCAGGCCGACGAACGCGGGGACGAAGGAGACGCCGCCGCTATCCGGCACGCTCTCGGCGAGGGGTTCGACCTCGGCCGCCTTGCCGATGACGCGGAGCCCGTCGCGCAGCCACTTCACCACCGATCCGCCGATGAACACGCTGCCCTCCAGCGCGTAGGTAGTCGCGTTGCCGCGGCGCCAGCCAATGGTGGTGAGCAGGTTGTGCCGCGAAACGGCGGGCACGGCGCCGGTATTGCAGAGCAGGAAGCAGCCCGTACCGTAGGTGTTCTTGGCCATGCCGGGACTCCAGCACGCCTGGCCAAACGTGGCGGCCTGCTGGTCGCCGGCGATGCCGGCCAGCAGGATCGCCTTGCCAAACAGCCCTGGGTCGGTCTCACCGTAGATCTCGCTGGATGAGCGAACCTCCGGCAGCACGCTGCGCGGGATGCGCAATCGATCCAGCAGCAGGTCGTCCCAGTCCTGCCGGTGAATGTCGAACAGCATGGTTCGAGAAGCGTTCGAGACGTCCGTCAGGTGCAGCCGGCCTCCGGAAAGCTGCCAGATGAGGAATGAATCCACCGTGCCGAAGGCGACGCGACCCTGTTCGGCGCGCGCGCGCGCTCCCGGCACGTTTTCCAGCAGCCAGTGCAGCTTGGTGGCGGAGAAGTACGGGTCGATGACCAGGCCGGTGGTAGCACGAATATGGTCGGCCAGCCCCTTCGCGCGCAGCTCGGCGCAGAGTGGCGCGGTGCGCCGATCTTGCCAGACCACGGCGTTGTAGAGTGGGACTCCAGTTTCACGATCCCAGAGGATCGTCGTCTCGCGCTGGTTCGTGACGCCGATGGCGCACACTTCGGCGGGATCGGTACCAGATTCCCGCAGCACCTGCCTGGCTACGTCAAGCTGGCTCTGCCAAATATCGCGCGGGTCGTGCTCCACCCAGCCGGGGCTGGGGTAGTGCTGCGGGTACTCGTGCAGCGACGCGGCGACCGGCCGGCCGGCGCGGTCGATGAGAATTGCCCGCGAGCTGGTGGTACCCTGGTCGAGCGCCAATACGACGCGGCCTGCCATCGCGCGCCTCTACTAGCTGAGGTCCTGGTAGACGGGCTGGCCCTGGCCGCTGTACGTGAGCGTCGCCCGAGGTTGGCCGCCGTACGCAACGGTAATCAGCACGTTAGTGAGGCTCGGATAGTGCGCCTGCAGCCGTGCGTACACGCTTTGGATGAAGGCCTCGCGGGTGGGCGCGTAGCCGTACACCCACTGCGTATCGAGGGCGTTCAGCGTGAGCGTGGCCTTGCCTACCTGCGCCACGAAGGTCTTGTACGTAGTGCTGCCCGCGTCGGCATCGCAGCCGATGGTGGGCGAGATGTGGAGCGACATATCGAAGTTGTAGTTCTGGGTTTGCGCATAGGTGATGAGGTCGATGTCCTCGTTGGCAGCATCGGGGCAATTGCCTGCTAGTTGGTCAAAGCCCGTGGAGAGCATTTGCGGCACGACGGTAGGTCCGGCCGCGACGGTGGGGGCAGGCGCCGGGGTCGGCTCGCTGAAGTACGAAGAGCCAGGCACGGTACAGCCGCTCAGCGCGAGCAGTGCGGCTAGGAGCAGCGGCGCCAGAATTGTCGAACGGCACGATGGTTTCTGAACTGTGCGAAGTGCCATGTGGATGAGTGTCGCACACATCGGTGTTCGCTGTCACCCCTTGGAGAGGATAAGGCCGGCCTGAACAATGTGATTCGGGGGTTTGCAGTGAGGTGGCGATGGCGTGAGGGCTCGGCTGATCAGGGGACGGGCGGGATGCCCGAGCTCCTGGAGGTGGCGCCGGAGCGCTCGAGCGCGATCACTCACTAGCTCCGGGTTCGCCCGGGTTGACAAGCGGAGAAGCTGAAGCTTCATGGCTCCTGGGTGAAGGCAATACGACCATCAAGGGCCATCCCCACAGCTGTAGAATGGAGTAGATTCGCGACGAGAGCGTTGGGGGAGACTTCATGCAAACGGCAGGACGCACCATTCACGTGAGTAGGGACCAATGGCATCTCAAGTGGGACAACTCGGTGGCGCCGATAGCTCACGTCGCCTCGGGCGATGTCGTTGAGCTGGACATGCTCGACGCGGGGTGCGAGCAGATTGGGCCGTCCTCGACGGTCGAAGCCATCCAGACGCTCGATTTCGACAGGGTCGACCAGGTCAACGGCCCCATCTACGTGGAGGGCGCCGCTCCCGGCGACACGCTGGAGATCGAGATCATCGACCTGCAGCCGGCCGACTGGGGCTGGACGGCGAGCATCCCGGGCTTCGGCCTCCTGGCAGACGAGTTTGACGAGCCGGCGCTACGGATCTCGCGCATCGTCGACGGCTTCGTGGAGTTTGCACCCGGCATCCGTATCCCTGCGGAGCCGTTCTGCGGCGAGATGGGCCTGGCACCTGGGCAGTCCGGCGAGTTCTCGACCATTCCACCCTACCGTCACGGCGGCAACATGGATACCAAACACCTGACCGCCGGCACGAGGCTCTACCTGCCGGTTGAGGTCGAGGGGGCTCTGTTCTCCATGGGCGATGGCCACGCGGCACAGGGCGACGGGGAAGTCTGTGGCACCGCAGTAGAGACACCGATGCGAGCGACCGTGCGGCTGACCGTACGCAAGGACTACCCGGTAGCTGAGCCCCAATTCCTGACCGGGGGGCCGCTTGCCCGGCGCACCAATACGGCCCCCTACTACGTCACGGACGGCATCGCACCCGACCTGCAGGAGGCGGCGCGCAAGGCGATTCGCCACATGGTCGCGCATTTGCAGCGCGAACGGGGGCTCTCACGCGTCGACGCCTACATGCTTTGTAGCGTGGCCGTCGATCTCAAGATCTGTGAAGTGGTCGATGCGCCGCACTGGCTGGTGGGTGCGTTCCTGCCGCTGAGCATCTTCGCATAGCCTGCGCTACCGTCCACCGGAGGGTCTGTTAAGGGAAGGTCATTTGCCCGCCTCATTTGACTGCCGACTTTGGCAACCCGTACAATTCCGCCGAACCGAGCGCAATGGTGCGCTTTGGGTCTTGCTCGATGGAGTGCTCCTGTCAACAGTGTGAATCGGTGTGGCTGGATTAGCCTGCGCGCACCGCTAGCATTGGGAAGCCGGCGATGAGCGCGCCGATAACGGGGACCCTCCGGCAGCAAGAGATGAGAAAGCAACCTGCGGCTACAGCCGAGTGCCTTCCCGGCTACCCACCCGACCTGCCGGCACCCGAAGTCGGAAGCACTGTCGTAGGCGGGCGGCACGCGCTGCTGTTTCGTGCGAAGTGTACACGCGCGGCCGGGTCAGCTAGAGTCGGGAGCGCACGGTGAGCCGGGTCATCGAGCACAGCCCGCTCGTGGCCCTGACCATCACCGATGATGAGGAGTTCCACACCTACCACTCGCACTGGGCGCTTGCCTGGTTGCGTCTGCGGAAGAACAAGGTCGCGCTGTTCGGGGCGGCGATCGTCCTGCTGCTGGTGTTTGCCGCCATCTTCGCGCCGTTCCTGGCACCGCACGATCCGTACACGGCCTTCGACTCCGGCCTCAATCTCGACGGCACACCGGCGTCGCCAAGCGGTACGTTCCCGCTGGGAGCAGACACGCTTGGCCGTGATCTGCTGTCGCGGATCCTCTTTGGTGCGCGAGTCTCGCTGACCATCGGTGTCGCTGCCAACGGATTAGCGATGCTCATCGGCGTGGTGGTCGGCATGGTCGGAGGGTACTACTCGGGCTGGATCGGCACCATTATGATGCGCATTACCGACATCATGATGGCCTTTCCCGTGCTGCTGCTGGCCATCGCGTTGGTTGCGGTGCTCAAGCCGAGCATCTGGATCATCATCGGCGTTATTGCCTTCGTCTACTGGACGCCCATCGCGCGCATCGTGCATGGCCAGGTCCTCACCATCAAACACCGCGAGTTCGTGGAGGCAGCCCGCGCCGTCGGCGTCGGGCATTGGCGGATCCTGTTCAAGCACATTCTCCCGCACCTCGTGCCGGTGATTATCGTCTACACCACGCTCGGCATCGCGACCAATGTGTTGTTCGAAGCGGCGCTCAGCTACCTGGGCGTGGGCGTGCAACCGCCGGAGCCGTCGTGGGGCGCCATGATCAGCGACGGCCAGACGTACTACCGCTCCGCTCCCTGGCTCGTCATGTATCCGGGCCTGGCCATCATGCTCACCGTGCTGGGCTTCTCGCTTCTGGGCGATGGCCTGCGCGACGCGCTTGACCCAACCTGGAGGGACTGACGATGGGAGCCTACATTGTCCGGCGGTTGCTGCTGGCAGTTCTGGTAATCGCCGGCGTCTCGATGCTCACGTTCATCCTGGCCTACATGGTACCGGCCGATCCCGCACGCGTGTATGCGGGCTCGAATGCCTCGGCCCAGACGGTGGCCAGCATTCGCCATCAGCTCGGCCTCGACCGCCCGCTGCTGATCCAGTATGTCGACTATGTCGGCCGCGCGCTGCATGGCGACTTCGGCATGTCGTATCGCCTGCAGACGCCGGTCTTCACCGCCATCTCAAGCAGGTTTCCCTATACGCTCGCTCTCGCGGCGGCGGGCATCTTCGTGGAGCTGCTGATCGGCATACCCATCGGCATCGTCTCGGCAGTGCGACCGCGCTCCTGGCTCGATCGATCGGCCATGGGCTTCGCCATGCTGGGCGTGGCGGCCCCGCAGTTCTGGCTGGGTTTGGTGCTGCTGTACACATTCGGCTACGTATGGCCGATCTTCCCGCTCGGCCTCGCTCAGAGCCCCAGCTCGATCGTGCTGCCCGCGGTAACCGTTGGACTGAGCGGCGGCGTGTGGTACGCGCGCGTCCTGCGCTCGTCGATGCTGGACACGCTCGGCGCCGAGTACATCCGCTCGGCGCGTGCCAAAGGCTTGGGTCGCTTCACCGTAATCATGCGGCATGCATTGCCGAATGCCATCACCCCAATCGTCACGCAGATCGGACTCGACATGGCCTACTTCCTTGGGGGCATCGTGGTAGTCGAGAGTGTGTTCGGCTGGCCGGGCGTTGGGCAGCTCGCTTATCAAGCGATTCAGAACGACGACATCCCGCTGATCATGGGTACGGTGTTGTTCTCGGCAGTGCTCATCGTACTAGTCAACATCCTGGTGGATGTGCTCTACGCAGTGCTGAATCCACGTGTGGTCTACTCGTAGCGCGAGGAGGTCGCGATGCATTGACGCGAAGCAACCAAGCTGTACCACGCTCGCGGTAGGAGTCAGTCTGAACACATCGATTCTGCGATCTGTAACTACCTAGAAGGACATGAAAGGACGTTGCCATGATGGTAAGCGTATTCGGCCAACGGGCGAAGGCGCGTCTGGCACGCGCGCTCGCACTCATCGTAGTTCTCACGCTGCCGGCCTCGTTGGCGACGGCACACGGGAGCGCACTAGCACAGCATCCCGCGGCAAACGCGCCGGTGTATGGTGGGGTGCTCACCCAGGGCTTCAAAGACGACCTCGCAACGCTCGATCCTGCTATCGGCTATGACTGGAACAACTGGCCGGCGGAGAAGATGGTCTTCGACGGGCTGCTCGACTATGACGAAGGCACGACCATCGAGCCTCGCCTGGCCGCGAGCATGCCGGTGGTGAGCAACGGCGGCCGCACCTACACCTTCACGCTGCGCAAAGGCGTCGATTTCCAGAACGGCCGTGAAGTCACTGCCGACGACGTGGCCTACAGCATCAACCGGGTGCTCAATCCCGCGACCAAGAGCCCTGGGCAAGGGTTCTTCCTGGACATTGCCGGCGCGCAGGATGTCGCGAACGGCAAGGCGGCCACGGCAAGCGGCATCAAGGTGCTGGGGCGCTACTCCGTTCAGTTCACCCTGACTCAGCCCGACACCACCTTCCTCAACGTGATGGCGATGAACTTCGCGTACATCGTGCCCAAGGAAGTCGTGGCCAAGGAGGGCTCGGGCTTCGGACACGCGCCGGTGGGTACCGGCCCGTTCATTCTCAAGCAGTGGGTGGCCGGCCAGAAGCTCGTCTTCGTGCGCAACCCGCACTATTTCTATGAAGGCCTGCCCTATCTCGACGGCGTGACGTTCCTCATCGGTCTCGATCCCGAAGTGGCACTGCTGCGGCTGCAGAGCGGCCAACTGGACATGCTGGCCGACCCCATTCCGGCCGCCGACTTCGTATCCATCAGCACCGATCCGAAGTACGCCAGCCAGCTGGTGCGCTACGTCCAGCCCGAAACCACCTATCTGACCATGAACACGCAGATGGCGCCGTTCAACAACGTCAAGGTGCGGCAAGCGGTGAACATGGCCATCGACAAGACGCGGATCGTGCGCCTGATGGCCGGCCGTGGCGTGGTGGCGAACCAGATATTGCCGCCGCTGATGCCGGGCTACGATTCCAGCTACAAGGGCTATGCGTACGATCCGGCCCAGGCTCGATCGCTCCTGGCCTCCGCGGGTTACCCGAACGGCTTCAGCACGCAGCTCTATGTACTGAACGTGGATCCACAGCCACGAATTGCCCAGTCGATACAGCAGGATCTCGGCCTGGTCGGCATCAAGGTAACCATCGTGCCCCTCGCGTCGGCGACGCTGGTGGATGCCGCCGGCACGCCGAACAAGGCGCCGATGGTTTGGTCGGGTGGTGAGGCGTGGCTGCAGGATTTCCCGGATCCTTCCGACTTCTATGGCCCTATCCTGAGCTGTGATTCCGCGGTTCAAGGTGGTTGGAACTGGGCGTTCTTCTGCGACAAGAGTCTCGACGCCACGGCGGCCAACCTCAAGACATTGCCCAATGGGACTGCACGGTACAACGGGTACAAAGCCCTGTTCAGTGCCGTGATGGCCGCAGCGCCGTGGGTGCCGGTAGTCAACAACGTGAACTACATCATGCACAGCCCGCAGATCCACGGTAACGCGACCGACTTTGCGCACAACGTGCACACCTTCTTCTACGAACGACTTTGGAAGCACTAACCACCGCGCATGGCCGTACGTCGCTCTTGCCCTGGCCATGCTACTGAGGCAACGAGATCTTCCGGGGTGCCGCGTCTAACCTTGACGGGCACCCACCGGTTCGCGCGCTTGCAGCTGCAGGGCAACGTGCCTTGCAGCTGCGGCTGTCGTCATGCTGCGATCGCCTCACGTCACTACGAAAATGGCCGATTGTATACTTCAGGATTAATCGGATAGAACACGCACAGACGCGGTATGGCTGGCCGTTCCGGCAAGAGTGCCGGCTGGGTGATTCTTGCGACCAGTTGCGGCGCTGTGGTGCGAAGTCCCGCTCGCGCATGATCCGGTGTATACAAGAGGATAATCGCAGCCTGAGAACAGGCGCTGGACATAGAACCGAAGGATAGAGAAGTGAGATGGTTTAGTGACCTTAGCATGAGGCCCAAGCTGATTGGCGGCTTCATGCTCATCGCGTTGCTCGCACTGGTGGTTGGAGGAGCAGGCCTCATCGGCCTGCGCACGGGGCAGGATAATCTGCGTTCGGTCACGACTGGATCCAGCCCCAGCCTCGTGCATTTGTTACGGGCGGACGATGCCATTAATGCATCGATGGGCTTCACGCGGGGGGTGCTGGCATCTACCTCGTATCAGCAAGGCCTGGATCTGGCAAAACAATCGAACATCACCCGTGCTACCGCGCAGCGAGAACTGCAGCTCTACGTGGCAACACCCCACAGCAATAAGCAGGAAGGCGCCACGGCGGCTTTGGCCCAGCGGCTGTTCCTGGCGTGGGCGAAGCTGGATGCGAAGGTGTCTACACTGGTATTTGACGATCCCACCACGGCGAGCAGTATCTCCCTGGGCTCTGAAACTGCTGCCTATTCCCAGCTTTCTGCCCAACTGAACAACCTGATCGCAATCAACCAGTCGGCCTTGAACTCTGCGTCGTCCAAGGCCAACTCGGCGGCCAATTCCGCCATCGCCGAGTTGATCGCGGTGCTGGTGGCTGCCGTACTGATTGCGGGCCTGCTTGGTCTGCGTATCTCTGGCGCCGTCGTCAAGCCGCTCGCTCAGGTAGCGCGAGCTGCCGAGGATCTGAGCTCGAAAGACATTGCCAGCCTGGCAGACGGCATGGCGGCCCTTGCCACCGCGAACTTGGCGGTGCGCGCCATGACAAGCGCGGCTCCCCCAACCTACCGCAGCCGCGACGAAATCGGCATGACCGCCAGCGTGGTGCGGGACATTGTGGAGCGCGTGCAAGCCGCCGTGCGCGCATACGAGTCTGCCCGAAGCGACCTGTCACGCTTGATTGGGCAGGTCGCGCTGTCCTCGAAGCAGGTCAGTGCCGGCATGGTCCAGGTATCTGAAGCTACCCAGCAGGTGGGAGAGGCGAGCTCGCAGATTGCCCACGCTATGGGCGAGGTAGCGCGTGGCACGGGCGAACAGAGCAGGGACAGCGCGGACGTGATCGCGCACATGCAGAACCTCAACGGCGTGGTGCAGCAAGTCGCGCGCGGCGCCGAAGCGCAACGCGTTGCCGTGGAGCAGGCAGACACGGCGATTAATGAATTGCAGGATGCGCTCACCCGTGCATCGCAGGGCATCGACGTCGTCACCACTGCCGCCAGCCGGGCCGCGCTCACGGCGCAACAGGGCAGTGTCGCCGTCACGCACACTATCAACAGCATTGACAGCGTGCGTGCCGCCGTGAATTCGGGTGTGGAGCAAGTGGCAGCGCTGGGCAAGCGCAGCCAGGAGATCAGCCAGATCGTGGAGACCATCGAAGATATCGCCGACCAGACCAATCTGCTGGCGCTGAATGCCGCGATCGAGGCAGCGCGAGCCGGCGAGCATGGCAAGGGATTCACGGTGGTGGCGGCGGAGGTTCGGAAGCTGGCAGAACGAGCGAGCATCGAAACCAAGGAGATCAGCCAGCGCATTGCCGCAATTCAACGACAGGTCGCCGAGGTCGTGCGGGCCATGGAGGCGGGGAGCGCCGAGGTCGAGCAGAGCGCGCGGCTTGGCCGCGAGGCAGGGGACGCCCTGGCAGGCATTCTGGGTGTGGTCGAGGAGACCAATACCCAGGCCTCGACGATCACCTCACAGATACATGCGATGGCCTCCAGCGTGGTTGCCGTGCACGCAGCGACCGGGCACGTCGCCGCCGTGGCGGCGGAGACGGCCCAGGCCGCTAGCCAGATGCGTGCGGGCGCTGAGCGCGTGCAGAGCGGGGTGGAGAGCATTGCCGCAGTAGGCGAGGAAACCGCCGCCCAGGCGCAGGAAGTGAACGCCGCTACAGTCGAGCAGACTGCGAGTGTGCAGCTGCTGACGGCGGGGGCGCAGGATCTGGCCGCATCGGCGTCAGCGCTCAATCAGCTGGTAGAACGATTCACCTTGACCGACCACGGCATGGAAGGAGCATAGGGCCGCATCAGAGCCACGCATCCAGCACGAGCGCGCCTGCCTGCTCCCCAACCGCAATGCCCGGGATCCCTTCGGGCACGATGATTAGCGCATTCGTGCCGATCATTGAGGTGAGCAGGTGCGATTCCTGCGCGCCAGTCGTCGTCGCGCGCCACCCGTCTGGAGCCCGGCGCACCGTGGCGCGCACGTAGTGGCGGCGCGAGTCCGCGCCCGGCACTCGATCCTCGACGGTTACCGGCACTGTCTGGCGGAAGAGTGCGCGGTGGCCGGCCATCTTGCGCAGCAGGGGGCGGGCAAACAATTCGAAGGTGACGAACGACGACACGGGATTGCCGGGGAGCCCCAGGAACGGCACGCCCTCGACGCGCCCAAATGCAACCGGCTTGCCCGGACGCACGTTGACGCGCCAGAAATCGATGCTGCCGTGCTCGGCCACCACTTCGCGCACCACGTCGTAGTCGCCAACGGACACCCCGCCCGAACTCACAATCAGGTCGGCGTCGCGCGCGGCATCCAGGGCCGCGCGCACCGACTCTCGCGTGTCCCAGGCATTGTCCAGCAAGCGCGGCAGGCCGCCGGCCTGGATGACCTGCGCTGCCAGCATCGTGGCATTGCTGTTTCGCACCTGGCCGGGACCAGGAATGCGGTCGATCTCCACCAGCTCGTCGCCGGTCGAGAGGATGGCGACCGTGGGTCGCCGGTAGACCGGCACGCGCGCGTGGCCAGTGGAGGCTAGGAGGGCGAGCTCGCCGGGACGCAGAAGGGTACCTGCCGCGAGCACTTTGGCGCCGCGCCGCACGTCCCCGCCGGCCGGCCGGACACTTGCCCCAACCGAGACCTCCTCGAGCAAGCCTACATCTCCACCTCCAGCGCGTGTTTGCTCGACCGGTATCACGGCATCGGCGCCCGGCGGCAGCGGCGCCCCGGTCATGATCCTGACGGCCGTACCCGGCACCAGTGCCGTATCGCCCGGGTGGCCGGCCGCGATTTCGCCGGCGATCGGCAGCCATCGGGGCCGGTCAAGGGACGCACCCTGACTGTCCGCCGCACGGATGGCAAAGCCATCCATAGCCGAATTCGTGAAGGGCGGCAGGTCGATGTCGGCGTACGCGTCGCGCGCCAGCACGCTTGCGAGCGCCTCCAGAATAGGCAGGTCCACGACTTCCAGTGCGGTAATCCCTCTGAGCAACTGCTCCTGTGCTTCTTCGACCGACAACATCGCTCGCCTCCTGTTTCTCACCAACCATCATAATCAAGTGGCGAGGAGCGCGTGCACCGCGGCCCGGATGTTGCGCATCGAGTACAATTTGCAGGTGAGCACCGCGACATACTTGCAAGCACGAGCGCTCGATCCGCTGCACGAGATTGCCATTGAAAGCGCCGCGCTCGCCCCTAGCGAGAGCCAGCACTTGCTGGCCCTGCTCGGCCAATCGGAGGACGAGGCAGGTGCGCCCGTGGCCCTCATACTGGCTGCGCTTGCCGCGGTACGCGCTTGTCTCCTCGAGGCAGCGACGCCCGAAGCAGGCCGACTGTGGGAGTCGCTGCGGGCTGCAGGTCACGAGCTGCGGGGCGCGTTCGTGGAGGGCCTGCGCAACGCCTCTACCGACGACCTGGAGCGATCCATCGCGCAGGTACGCGAGCTACCCTCCGGTGCGGACGGCCCCTTCGCTGTACTGCGCGACGTGCTCGACGATCCTGGTCTGGTGATCGCGGTAGCCGGCGATTTCAAGCGAGGCAAGTCCACGCTGATCAACGCGCTCGTGGGCCGACGAGTTCTGCCCACGCGGGTGGCGCCGGCCACGGCGGTGCCATGTGTGCTGCGCGCAGGTGCGGATATTCGTGCTCGAGTCTTTCTTCGGGATTACGGCGAGCCCATCAGTGCAAGCATCGACGACATCGAGCGCTATGCCTGCATCGTGCTGCCCGGCGGTGAAGAGGACGAGCTGGCCTTCCGCGCCGACGTCGATCACGTCGAGATCGACCTTGCCTCATTGCTGCCGCCGAACGTCACGGTCATCGACTTGCCCGGACTCAATGAGGAGCATGGCCGGGCCGAGACTGCGCGCGAGATCCTCGACCGGGCCGATGTCATCATCATGGTGCTGGCGGCGACCCAGCTGCTAGCAGAGGATGAGCTGCAGCTAATCGATACGCTATGGTCGCAGGGCCACCGATCGTTGATCTTCGCGGTCAACTACATTGACGGACTCGAGGACCATGAAATCAGTACGGTGCGGCAGCGCTGCTGCACGCTCTTGGCACCCTACGGTGGCGTGCTCGAGGAAAACATCTTCCTGGTGAGCGCGCGTCAAGCCCTTCTGGCACAGGTGGACGGAAGGCCCGTGCCGCCAGAGACGGGGATTCCCGACCTCCAGAGCAGGCTGCAGCAAGGCCTGATCGCCCGTGGCAGGCGTACCTGGCTTGTGTCCCGCCTGCGCCAGGTACTCGACCGGCTAGATGTCGTGGAGGAGGATGCCGGGCTCGCGGCGTTACGCCGGCAGGAGGCCCTGCGGCAGACGCAAGCCGAGCTCGAGAGCATTGCCGAGCGCCTGAGTAAGGCTGAGCGTATCTATGCGGATGGCGACATCGCTACCGCGCACAACATTGCGATGCGACGCCAGCGCGTGGCCGATCACGACGCGCTGTTCGACGGCCGGTGGGCGGCTTTGGAGGCAGCCATCCGCGAGCGGTTCAAGCGCGAGAGCTTCGCCTGGATTATGCAGAAGGCACGCGAATGGCTGCGTGATGAAATGATCAAGGCAATACGCGAAGTGAATCCACAGGTCTCACCGCGGCCGGAGGGGTACTTGCGGATCAGTGTGGGCCCGGGCTTGTGGGCCGGGCGCGACGCGCTGCTGGCATTCTACGTGCGCGAGGCCACCCGTGAATGGGAACGCTTTACCAGCACAGCCAGGGAAGCCCGGCGTCGCGAGCTGGAGGAAGCGCTGGCAGAAGCGGAGCGCGAGGCCAAGCGCTTGGCGGACAGTCGCGAAGCGAGCTGGGCTCCGCTGGCAGCGCGCCAGGCGACGCTAGGCCTGGAGCAGGAAGCCGGAGAAGCAGCAACACGCACGGACATGCAGCGCGCCGTCGCGGCCGCCGAGGCACTGCGCCTGGGCTTGGAAGCCATTGCGGGCTAAGCGGACTCAGGGCGGACCTGAATAATGCGATCCAAGGTGTCATTGGCGTCGTAGCGATGGAGTGGGCGCTTGGCTGGACCGGGGACGGGCAGGATGCCCGCGCTCCCGGGGCTGTCGCAGCGCACGAGCGCCATCACACGATCCAGGTCCTCCATCGGGATCAGGCCTGAATCCCCACCCACTGGCTGCCGTCGTCGAACACTTCCTTCTTCCAGATCGGGACGATCTCCTTGATTCGGTCGATAGCGTAGCGGCAGGCGTCGAAGGCCGCCGCACGGTGGGGCGCGGCAACGAGGATGGCGACACTCGCCTCACCAATGGCCAGGCAGCCCGTGCGGTGCTCCATGACCAGGCTGCAGTCCGGCCAGCGCGCATCAATTTCAGAAGCAACCCGTTCCATTTCCCGTGTGGCCATCTCGTCGAATGCCTCGTACTCGAGGTGTCGCACCAGCCGGCCGCTAGGCGATGTCTCGCGCACGATTCCAACGAAGGTTACAATCGCCCCGTGCCGCGCGGCACTCACTTCTGCTTCCAGTGCCGGCAAGTCGATGGCGCGATCCACCAGCCGGCAGCGCGGCGCGCCACCGCTCATGGGGGGCAGGAACGCAACCTCGTCGCCGTCGTGCATTTGGGCCTCGCGTCCGGCATGCGCGCCGTTGACGGCTACGACGACCGAGCCCCACACATTCGCCAGACGGGGATGGCCGGCAACGCATTGCAGCCAGACCGCGTGCACGTCGGTGCCCTCCGCGATCTCGACCTCCTCGCTGGCACGCCCGAGCTGCTCGCGAAAATAGGCAAAGTAGCGCACGCGGATTCTCATAAGGCCAGTATGCAGGCAAGCAGAAGCGCGGGCAAGTCAGCTATTGATTCTGGCCAAAATGGTGCCGTGCTGGCCCACGGCCAGGCACGTGCTGGCGCTTGGGCAGGCGACGCCATTCAAGACGACATCGGTATCGGACGCAGGGCTGATCCAGCTGGCCCCACCGTTTGCGCTGGTCAGGACAGTGCTACTCTCGCCCACGATCAAGCACGCGTCGCTGCCATGGCAGGCGATGCCGAGTAGAATCTTGCTGGTGCCGGAAGAGCGGCTGCTCCAGCTGGCCCCACCATTCGTGCTACCCAGAATGAGGCCGCTCGAGCCCACGGCCAAACAGGTGCCGCCCGTGGTGCAAGTGATGCCCAGCAGGAAGTTGCCGGTGCCGGACGAGTGGGTAGTCCAGCTGATGCCGCCATCCATGCTGGCTACCAAGGTGCCTCCGGTACCGACGGCTAGGCAGACCCTGCTGGGCGAGCAGGTCACACTGGCGAGGCTGACGCTCGTGCTCGAGGGACGACTATGCCAGCTGGCTCCGCCGTCGGTGCTAACCAGGACAGTACCGTTCTGGCCCACGGCCACGCAGGCACTGTCGGAAAGGCAGCTGACTGCGAACAGGGAGTTGCCCGTGCCCGAGGAGCGGAAATGCCAGCTGGCGCCTCCGTCCGTGCTGGCCACGATCGTGCCGCTCTGGCCCACGGCAACGCAGGTCCTGCCGGTGGAGCAGCCAACGCCATACAGAATGACGCTGGTACCCGCCGCGCGGCTGCGCCAGGTGGTGCCGCCGTCGGTGCTGGTCAGAATGGTGCCGTTCTGGCCGACGCTCAAGCAGGAACCGCTGGTGGGGCAGGTCACGGCATAGAGATCATTGCTGGTGCCCAGTGAACGGCTCACCCAGGTGGTTCCGCCATCCGCACTGGCCAGGATGATGCCGTTCGCTCCCACCGTCAGACAGGCCGCCTTGGTGGGGCAGCTGATGCCATACAACATCACGCCGGAGCTCGACGACCGGGTATGCCAGGTGACGCCGTCGTCGGTGCTGGCCAGGATGGTCCCCGTATCCCCAACGGCCAGACAGGTCTTACTGGTAGGGCAGGCGATGCTGTCCAGGCTGTTGTCGGTGCCGGAAGCGGTGGGCCGGTTCTTCCAGTGAACACCACCATCCGTGCTGGTCACAATGCTCCCGGTATCGCCCGAAGCCAGGCAGGCGGTCCTGGTAGCGCAGATGATGCCAAGCATGATGTTGCTGCTGCCGGAAGAGCGGCTGGTCCAGTTGACTCCTGCATTCGTGCTGGCCAGAATGGTGCCGTTCCATCCGCCGGCCAGGCAGTTTGTGGTCGTGGAACAGGCGACGCTTTCCAGATCGTTGCTCGTGCCCGACGAGTGGCTGCGCCAGGAGGCACCGCCGTCGGCGCTGGTGAGCACGGTGCCGTTCCCACCCACGATCAGGCACGTACGTGTGCTAGGACAGGCAACCGCCCACAGGTTCTGGCCGGTACCCGACGAGATACGGCGCCAGCCGGCGCCTGCATCCGTACTGATCACAATGGTGCCGTTGAGGCCCACCGCCACGCAGGCCGTTTGGCTGGGGCAGGTGACGCTGGTGAGGATGATGCTGGTGCCCGAGCTGCGGCTCGTCCAGCTGGCGCCACCGTTCGTGCTGGTCAAGACGGCGCCAAATTCGCCCACGGCCACGCAGGTCTTGGGGGTTGGGCAGGAGATGCCGTGCAGGGTGTTGCCCTGCGGCAAGGGGTTACGCCACACCCAGGTACCGCTGCCCGCGGCAGCAGCCGTCACAACCTGATGAGCGGTGGCACGAGCCCCACTCAGGCCGCCCGCTTGCGCACTCGACATGAAGATCGGCATGCTCGATAGGGCCAGTGCGATGCTGAGCATCACGCTGCAGGATCGGCGCGAAACGCTGGGACGGGCTGAGTTGGTGCGCATTTTTCCTCCTGCGCCGGATCTCGATCCACTCGCGAACCCGATAACCGGCGTCTACTTGTGCTGGGCTTGGGCTCCCAGGTGTTGTCCGTACCACCCGCACACCGACCTAGAGCCGTGTGCGGAACAAACGACCACGGCCATAGTACGGGTCGTCTGGCGAAACGTCAAATACCCTGTCAAACGTCCGGTCTGGGACGGCCCGAATGCGCCGTGCCGAGCCGGTGCAAGGCTTAGGCCAGCCCGGCCGCTTCTCTAACCGCCGCGCTGGTGGCGGGAATCCGGCTTGGTTGACCGGCCATGCTAATCGCGTAGTCGGGGTCCTTCAAGCCGTTGCCGGTGAGAATGCACACGGCGGTAGCCTCGCGGTCGAGCTCGCCCAGGCTTGCCAGCTTGAGCAGGCCGGCGACACAGGCTGCCGAGGCCGGCTCGGCAAAGACGCCCTCTCTCGAGGCCAGGAACCGGTAGGCTTCCTGGATCTCTTCCTCGCTCACCGCCGCGAAGCGGCCTCCGGATTCGTCACGGGCGGCCACAGCCGTAGCGCGGCTAGCCGGGTTGCCGATACGGATCGCCGTTGCCGCTGTCACCGGGTGCGCGATGACCTCGCCACGCACCAACGCGGCTGCTCCTTCAGCTTGGAAGCCGAGTACCTTGGGCAGCCTGGGGATGCGGCCAAGATCGCGGTAACAGCGGAAGCCCTTCCAGTAGGCAGTAATGTTGCCGGCGTTGCCCATCGGCAGGCACAGGTAATCGGGCGCGTCACCCAGCGCGTCGCATATCTCCCAGGCGCCGGTCTGCTGGCCGATCACCCGATTGGGGTTGATGTGGTTCACGAGCGTTGCCACGCCAGACGCGGCGAGCTCCCGCACGATGGTGAGCGCATCGTCGAAGTTGCCTTCGATGGCTACGACATTGGCACCATAGGCCAGGGCCTGAGCGAGCTTTCCCGCGGCGATGTAGCCGTCTGGTATTACCACCAGGGCACGCAAACCCGATCGCGCGGCGTAGGCCGCCGCCGAGGCGCTGGTGTTGCCGGTGGAAGCGCAGATGACCACCCGTGAGCCAACTTCCACGGCCTTGGCCACAGCCAGCACCATGCCGCGGTCCTTGAAGGAGCCCGTGGGGTTGCAGCCCTCCAGTTTCAGAAACACGCGAGCCAGGCCGGTGCGCGCCTCCACGGCGTGCGCGCGGATCAACGGTGTGTCGCCCTCGCCCAGACAAATCAGCGGCGTCTCGGCGGTCAGGGGCAGCAAGTGCCCGTACCTGCGGAGCAGGCCCTCACGGCCAGAGACATCGGTGATCATGCGCTTTCCTCTACTTCCCAATTCTGCTGCTGCTACAGCACGATGCTACCCGCTCACGCCCGCCGTTGGCTAGTGCGTCAGCCCTCGCACCGCACTAATGATGGTGTCGTGGTACTATATCATGCACTAGGCCGTTCACTGTGAGTGTGCTATGCTTTAGCTCTGGTGAACAACACGCGCCGGCAAGTGGGGAACCACGCATGGTGGGGCGCCACGCAAGCGCAGCGAGTTGCTAGGAGAAGGGGGACGGGTCGTGGCTAAGACGGCTGACACCGCGGGCACGGTAACCACGAAGGTACCAGGGAGGAAGAGACTGCTACGCCGGTTGGAAAAGGCATACTATACGCATCGGAAAGCGGAAGCGCGTGCCAGCAAGCTCCGCGTGCAGGTGGAACGCGCGGAAGCACGTCTGGCCGAGACAGCCCAGGATCTGGTCAGCGCGCAGGCTCTCATGGACCAGCTGAACGCCGGGCAGGGTGCCTCCGCGGACCCTAAGGCAGTCCATCACAAGGGCACCGGCAAGCGATCTAGCGCTCGAGCCGAGCATACAAGCACTGTTGCGAAAGCGAAGAAGGCCGCGCCACGCGAGGCGGTTCCCGCGAAAGCCAAGAAGGCCAGGCCCAGTGCCGCGCCAAGCGAGGCTACACCCGAGAGCGAGTCGGTGATGGCCAACGGAGCCGGCGGCGCCGCGGTTACGGCCGAAGGCACTACCTGAGTGGCGGCCATGCCACACGGCGGGCAAGCGCCCATCGCGGCGATTGACGTCGGCTCGAATACCGTACACATGCTGGTAGCCAGCTTCGCCGATGGCAAGCTGCATCCCTTGGACGACCGCACGGCACTCGTGCGTCTAGCCATGGATCTCGCGCCGGATGGGCGTCTCGGCGCCGACAAGATAGCCTGGGCAGCCGACGAGATCGCAGGCTTCCATGCGCGCGCGACCAAGCTGGGCGCCAATCCGATCTTGCTCGTAGCGACGAGCGCGGTCCGCGAGGCGCCCAATGGGCACGAGCTGGTCGCACTGGTGAAGCGGAACACGGGCCTCGACCTGCGGATCATCTCAGGCGAGGAAGAGGCCCGGCTCACCTTCCGCGGCGCCACGCTCGGCCGCACGCTCGACGGCCGCTTCGGCGTGGTCGACAGCGGCGGCGGCAGCACCGAGCTCATCTTGGCGGAGGACGGTGCGATCAGGAGCGCACAGTCCGTCCCAGAGGGGGCCGGCAGGGCGGTCGAAGGGTTTCTCGGCGACGATCCGCCCAGCCCCGCGCAGATCTGGGCGCTCCGTGTGCACCTTTACAACGCCCTGAACGCCCTGCCCCAACCGGATGTCGACCATCTGATCTTGACTGGCGGCTCGGCGAACAACCTGCGCCACATCGCCCACGGCCCCGGGGGAGCCGAGCGCCTGGCAATTGGCGAGGCGCACGAGGTACTGCGCATGCTTGCCACTACCGAATCAGCCAAGGTGGCCGGGCGGTACGGCATCGATCCCCTACGTGCCCGCACCTTGCTGGGCGGCATCAGCATCGTGGTAACCCTGTGGGAGCGAAGCGGCCATGAGCACGCCGTCGTGAGCCGCACCGGCATCCGCGAAGGCTTGATCCTGCTTCACGACAGCGAATAGGAAGTCTCATGAGCAGCGAAGTCCATGGGCTGCACCCGGATATGCCATTTCGAGAAGCCGCGAAGCCCGTGATTGGCCAGAAGCTCGACGAGATGTTCAAGTTCGAGGCCGGCACGCGCGAAGGCACCGATAGCGAGGAACTGCACGACATGCGCGTTGCCTCGCGACGGCTGCGCGAGGCAATGACCATATTCGCCGTCTGCTACCCGGCAAGCGCCTACAAGCCGCTGCAAAGGATGGCCCGATCTCTCACCCGGGCGCTTGGCGAGGTACGCGACCGGGACGTGCTGCTGGAAACGCTGGGGCGCTACGCCAAGAAGGCGCCAAGCGAAGAACATGCCGGCATCGACGACATCGTACGGGTGATTCGCAACGAGCGTGAGCTGCATCGCGCCAGCATGCTGCATACCCTCGACGTGGTGGATAATGCCGGCTTTCAACACGTACTGCACGTCGTGCTCATGCAGGATCCGCATGCCGGCGCTCGCCATGCAAAGAAGGCAGCCCTGGACCCGCAGGCGACGCTGCAGGAAAACGCGCAGATCATCTGCGTCGAGCGCGCGGCGACGCTCTATGGGTATGTGCCCTTCATTCGCGATCCGGCGAACGAGGCAGAGCTGCACGAGATGCGGATCGCCGCGAAGCATCTACGCTACGCGCTTGAGATCTTCAAGGTATGCTTCAGCCAGGATATCGACGAACGGATCGAAGATATCAAGGAAGTGCAGGAGCAGATCGGCACCATTCACGATTGCGACGTGCTCATCGCCCTGGTGCGGCAGCACCTGTCCGTCGTAGCGCAACGTATTCACGAAGATCTCGTCGCGCGCGCCACCCAGCCGCTGCCGCACAACGATCGCCTGGCAAGCGTGAACGATCTCTTGCAACAGCAGATTGCCCTGGATCCCCGTCCCGGTCTCCTCTCGTTGCTCAGCCGCAAGACCGACGAACGGAACCGTCGCTACGCCGAGTTCATCGGCTGGTGGGATGAGCAGCAGCAAGCCAACATGCGCGGTACGCTCTACTCGTGCATCGCCGCCGTAAACAGGCCTGAAGCACAAACCGAAGTACCATAAGCCCAAATGCGCGTCGCGGCATTCTCCGACACACACGGCAACCTGCTGGCGCTGGAAGCCGTACTGGCAGACATCGATCGGCACGGCCCCTTCGACCGGCTGCTGATGGCCGGCGATCTGGTGAACGGCGGCCCGCGTCCGGCGGAGACCCTGGCCCGCATCCGGGCGTTGGACTGCCCCGTCGTGCTCGGCAACACCGACTTCTACCTATTTGCCGATGACGCCGCTCTCGCCGCTGCTGGGCTGAGGGAAGCGAAGCCGCGAGAGGATGCCAGGGCTGCTCCTTTGATGAGTGAGGAGCTGGGCGCACTCAGTTACACGCGGGCGCATCGGGCGCAGGATGCCTGGGCCGCCGACCAGATTGGCGAGGATGGCGTCTCCTACCTGCGGTCGCTGCCCCGGAGCGTGCACGTCCCCGGGCCCGACGGGGGCATCCGCCTGGTGCACGCCAACCTGCACGACCTGGAGCAGCACATCGGACCAGAGGAAGACGCCGCCGTGCTGGCCCAGCGGCTGGCGGGGCTGCGCGAGCCGGTTCTGGTATTCGGGCACTTGCACATAGCCTACACTCGCCAGCTTGATGACCTGCTGCTAGTAGACGTAGCCAGCGCCGGCTTCCCGCGCGATGGCGACCAGCGGGCAGCGTGGGGGGAGCTGCACCATGAGGGCACGCGGTGGGAGGCCACCTTGCATCGCGTCGCCTACGACGTGGATGCGGTCGTGGCCCAACTCCGCGCCTCCAGCATGCCGCGGGCGGAGAAGCGCGCGAAGGTGCTGCGCGAAGCCCGCTATAGGACCTAGTTGTCCTCAGGGAATAGCGGCACAGGCTCGGCGACGATCAGAACTACCAGATCGCCTATCGCGATGTGCGTGTCGGCCGGCGGCGCGAAGCGCGCTTCCCCAGTGCCGCCTTCCGGCTGGTGCAGCAGCACGGCGCCCGCGCGCGATGCCGCGACGTCGCCCACCGTGCGGCCCGCGAGCTCTTCGTCCGCATAGAGGTGCAGCACCGTGAGCGCCTCAGGTCCCGGGTAGCCGGCCGGCACGAAGACCATGCGCGGCGCTTCGTACCCTATCGCGGCGCTGGCGAACACCGGTGCGCCAATGGACGCCGTGCTGAACGCGGCGGGAATGTTGAGATTGCGCCTGGCCTGCAGCGCCAGATCGTGATCGAAGACTCGCAGGACGACGTGAATATTGGGATTGATGGCCCGGGCATTGAGTGCCGCCTCGATATTCACCAGGTCGTTGCTCGTGGAGGAGATAAAGGTGCGGGCACGCGCGATCTGGGCACGCCGCATCGTATCCTCGAACAGGGTGTCGCCGATCACCACCGGGATGCCGAGCGCGCGTACTTGCGAGACGAACCGGGCGTTCTCGGACTCCTCGATGGCCACGACTTGCTGGCCGGCTTTGTGCAGGAGGTCGATCACGCGGAAGCCCACCGTGCCTACCCCAGCCACGACGAAGTGGTCACTGGCCTCGTCGGAGGGGGTGCCGACGAGCGCCTCAATGCGCCGGCTGACCACGAAGTCGGCTATGAGGGCATAGATGACGGCCATGAGCACCGTGCCGGCCAGCATCACGAAGACGCCAAAGAACTTGAGCGGCACCGCCGCGTGCAGCAGATTGATGTCGCCCAGTCCTACGGTGGTGATGAGCGCCGCGGTGAAGTACACGGCATTGGCCAGGGAGAGCGGGTAGTAGAAGAAGAATATCAACACCGCGCAGAGGAACAGTACTACTTGCGTGAGCAACGCGATGCGCAAGAAACGGTTGGTATGGTGCCAGAGGCGGCGGCCCTTGCGCAGGATAGAGTCAGTGCGCACCGGTCTGTCCGACTCGTCCAGGATCAGCTGGTTATCCAGCCACGTACGCGGGTCAGGCGCTTGCAGCGCCGTATGCAGCCACTCGGGGTGGTCGCCCAGCGCGTGCAGCCGCGAGGGGCGCGCGGCGACCAGCAGCTTCGCGCCGGCGGGCGGCACCGTCTCCAGGGTTGGGAACCAGGTGATCCCCTCCACGGTGTTGCAAGCAAGCACCGTGAGGCCCGCGCGCCGCCAGGATTCAAAGGGCACGCGGGGAGACGAATGGTCGGGCGTGACTACCGTACCGATGGCCCATGTCGAGCCCGAGACGGTGAACGCTCCGGCCAGCCAACGATTGCGCGCGGCCAGGGCGAAGATCGGGGCCACAATGGCGGAGAGCGAAAGGGCCTCGATGCCGGCCGGCAGATTGCGCAGGTGGTCCGCCATGCGCTGATTGAACAAGCGCATGACCACGCGTCCCGACACGTTCACGTCACGCGCGGCCAGGGCGGTCTTGAGGCTCGACATGTCGTGGCTGATCGCCACGATGACCACCTTGGCGTGGCGCACGCCGGCCAGCTCGAGCGTCTCGAGATGGGTGCTGTCACCCTCGACGATCGGCACGCCATGGCGCTCGAGGAAGCGTCTGAACGGCGTGGAGTCACCATTGTCGATGACCACCAGCCGTATCCCCGCCCGCAGCAAGGCTTCGCTCACGGCCTCGCCGATGCGGCCCAGTCCGCAGAGCACCACGTGCCCGCGCCAGGTGGCCGTGTCGTGTGGCTGAGCGGAAAACGACGCCTCGAGTTGCATGGCGACATGGTAGCACAGGCACTGTCCCGCGACAGTGCCCCGTGTATGCGCGGTCTCGACGCGCCCGAGACCGCGCATACACGGGCACGCGGATGGAGCGCAGTCCGGTGGGCGCGGCCGTCTAGCCCGTCCTCGTATGCCGCGCCTCCCGCAGGCGTGCTCCAACCGCAACGCTTCCAACTCTGGCCGGCACGCCAACCGTCCAGTCGTCCAGATCTTTTTTCCCGATTGTGTATACTACGATAGAGTGCCAACGCGTGCCGGCTCCGCCCGCCCTCGTGCGCCGCGCCGATACGCCGAAGCTGCCAACGGGATAGGACGGCCGGCATGCCTATCGAGTGGATTGGGCTGGGTACCGCCATCGCCGAGGTGCTGATCGAGAAGGTGGGCGGGCGCGGCGGCGACGCCCCGGATGTCGGCCGGGCGCTGAGTGCGCGCTTAAATCCGATCTTCGAGCGCTCGAACCTTCCGGAGTACTCCCAAAATGCCGTGGCTGATGCGGTGTGGCCGGCGTTGCAGCAGCTTGTGGTCGACCCGAGCCTGATCGTGGAGCACCGGCTCGATCCCGAAAGTCTCTCACGCGCCCTCGCGGGGCTCTTTCCAGCTGCCGAGTCGCGACTTGGGGGACACGGCGAGGACGAGCTCTACCACCGCGTGCTCGAGGCCGCGGCAGGCTGTCTCACCAAAATTGCGTTGGATCTGCCGGGTCTCGATGCACTGATGCACGGCAAGATGCTCCAGGGACAAGAAGAACTGCAAAGACAGGTAGATAGCATTCCCGCGGCGCTGAGTGACCGCCGGCAGACTGAGGAGCGCAAGGTCGCTGAAGAGAAGTGGCGAGAGTGGGAAGAGAAGTACTGGGAGCAGGTCGTCCGCACCTACGACAACGTGGAGCTGTTCGGCGTGCGCGTGCGCGACGAGAGCAAGCGGCAGCGTCTGAGCGTCGCCTACGTGAGCCTGCACGTCGACCCGCAGCTGCGGAATCGTGCCACGCGCCCCCGCGCGTCGCGAGAAGGATTCCTCGACCTGCAGACGGCGATGGAACGTAGTCCGGCCGTGGGCGCAGGGCGCTCCGTCGAAGAGGTTGTGGCCCGCTCGCGCCGCCTGCTCATCCTGGGTGACGCGGGCTCCGGCAAGACCACCATCTTGAAGTGGCTGGCCACGAACGCTGCCGGCCGCAACTTCCAGGGCTCGCTGGCTTCTAGCAACGATGCCATCCCTATCGTGATCTTGCTCCGAGACTACGTCGACAAAGATCTCCCGCAGGTGAGCGAGGTCGTGGAGCGCACGGCGGCTCGCCTCGGTCTCAAAGCACCCGACGGGTGGCTGCACGCTTGCCTGACCTCGCGGCGCGCACTGATCATGGTGGACGGCGTGGATGAAATGCCAGAGGCACGGCGCGGCAAGGTCCGAACCTGGCTTCGCGATCTGGTCAGAGACTACGGGGATGCACAGTTCGTCGTCACCTCGCGCCCGTCCGCCAGCACCGAATCCTCGCCGGGCGACACCCGGCGCCCCACTACCATCGACGAGGGCTGGCTAGACGCGGAGGGCTTCGACGAAGCGCGTATCCAGCCAATGAGCCGCGGCGACATCTATCGCTTCCTCGAGAGGTGGCACGTCGCCGTGCGGGCGCAGCTCGTCGATGAGGAAGAAAAGTCGAGACTCGCGGACCACGAGTCCAGGCTACGGAAGCGCTTCGAAGAATCTGCCCCCCTGCGAAACCTGGCTTCCCTGCCGCTCCTGTGCGCCGCCATCTGCGCGCTCAATCGTGAGACCGGTGGGCACGTGCCCCAGAGCCGCAAGGGCGTGTACGAGGCTCTCTGCGCGATGCTGCTGGAGCGGCGGGAGCTCGAGCAGGATCTCAAGTTCCCTGGCTACAGCGAGATCGACGCCGAGAAGCGGCGTGTCTTGCTTCAGCAGCTGGCCCACTGGATGATGCGGAATGGCCTGACGGTTGCGTCCCGCGAAAGCCTCTGTTCGCAGATAGAACGGCGGTTACCGGGACTGGGCATCGCGCTGCAGACACGGCGGCTGCTGCAGGCGCTCGTCGAGCGAAGTGGAATCATTCGGGAGCCGACGCCCGGCTCCATCGACTTCCTGCATCGCTCCCTGCAAGAGTACCTGTGCGCCCGCGCCGTCGCCGATGAGGACGACATCGGCTACCTGGTCGAGCAAGCGACTAGAGATGAGTGGCGCGAGGTCGTGATCTGGGCTCCGGCCTACGCCAATAAGAACCAGCGGCAACAACTGTTCACGGGCCTGCTGAACCAGGCGGAGCAGAATGCCGCCAAACGCCACCGGCTCTACTTGCTGGCCGTGGCCTGCAGAGAGAATGCCGTGGAAATAGACGTTGAGACGGTGCGCAGGCTCGACGAGTGCCTGGAGAAGATTGTGCCGCCCAAGAACGCGGATGAGGCCAAGGTGATCGCGGCAGCAGGCGTGCTTGCCGTTCCACATCTTGGCTATGCTCCGAGCCATCCCCGCGGCGTTCAGAGCGCGTGCGTGCACGCCCTTGGCATCATTGGCGGAGAGGCTGCATTCGCCAAGCTGAAGACCTACGCGGTCCCAGTTAATGTGCGGCTGCTTGACGAGCTGGTTCGTGCGGGCGACTCGTTCGACCAGGCTGTCTACTATCAGCACGTGCTGGCTCCGCTCGAGCCACGCCGGCTCCGGCTCGAGTCGGCGGTATCGCTCGACGGCGTCCGGCACCTGACCAGCCTCGAAGCGTTGTGGATCGCTGGACGCGACCAACCCATGGATCTGGAGCCGGTGGCCCAGCTGTCCGCGCTCACCTCCCTCACGCTGTGGAACATGCCCGGCGTGGACCTGTGGCCACTGGGGCGGCTTCCCGCGCTCACCTCCCTCATGCTCAGGGATATGCCCGGCGTGGACCTACGGCAGCTGGCCCGACTGCCCGCGCTCACCTCCCTCTCACTCAGGGACATGCCCGGTGTGGACCTGGGGCAACTGGCCTGGCTGCCCGTGCTCACCTCCCTCACGCTCGAGGGCATGCCCGGCGTGGCCCTCGAGCCGCTGGCCCAACTGCCCGCGCTCACCTCCCTGTCGCTAGGAGACATGCCTGGCCGGGGCCTACGGCAACTGGCCCGCCTGCCCGCGCTCACCTCCCTCACGCTCAGGGGCATGCCCGGTGTGTACGCTGGGCTGCTGACGCGCCTGACCCAGCTGGTCTCGCTATCACTTTCCTCCCTACCGGACGTGGTCGACCTTGGTCCGCTCGCGGCACTCACCAACCTCACGCACCTGGAGTTGGACGACCTACCCGCCGTGACGGACCTCTCGTCACTGCGGCAGCTGCCTCTCCTGCAGCACATTGCCGAGGAGGACTTGCACCTGCCGCTCAGGGTGTCACTCGATAGGCCCTGAGGAACGGCTCCGGCATGCAGCAAAGACGCGGGATGCCAGCCATTGCGCTACTATAGTGCGAGAAGGCAACACGATGTCTACAGCGCACGACGGCGCCAGCGCCGGCGCCGAGCGTACGGTGCGTGGCGCACGTGCGGATCGTGGCGGCACCGCCGGGTGGTACGGCGCTCACCGCTGTGACGGTTCGGTTCGCCCTGGCACGCTTGGAAGACCACTGCTAACGTGTAGCCATGGTGAGACTCGCAGGAGTATAACGCACTGACGGTGGGGTCGGGAGCCGACAGGTCCAGGGGCGAGCACGATGCTCGCGGTCCCAGCCGCGCGCGGCTGCCGGAGATATCGCCGTGGCTTCGGCATAGAGGCTTCGGTATAGGAGAAGCGATGAGGGCATGCATCCCTCTGGGGCGAAGGAATGAGGAAGAAGGGGTATGCGCGGGTCTCTCCGGCGGCTCCTGATCATTGCTAGTGGCACCGTGGCGATCGTGGTGCTCGTGTGTTTAGCGGTCGCCGCCTACGTGGGCTGGCGCATGACGCATCCAGCACGCAGCTATGCGTCCGCGACGCCGGCGTCAATTGGCCTCGCCTATACTAACGTCACGTTCCGCAGCCGCATCGACGACATTCGACTGTCGGGCTGGTATATCCCGGCGGGGCGGAGCGAGAAGACCATCATCGTGGTGGACGGCTATGCGGCACACCGGCTGTCGGAAAGTGCAGCCATGCCTGTGGTGGCAGTGCTCGTGCGGCACGGATTCAACGTCCTGACGTTTGACCAGCGCGGCTGCGGCAGCTCCGGCGGTGATCTGGTGACGCTCGGCTTGGATGAGCCGCGCGACGTGCTGGGTGCGGTGGATTGGGTGCGTAGCCACGGCGGCAGACAGGTGCAAATCGGGATTCTGGCCTACTCGCTCGGAGCAACGACGGCGCTGGAAGCTGGGGCGCAGGACAACGCCGGCATTCGCGCTATCGTGGCCGACAGCGCCCTCGCCCAGCTCTACCCCTACATCGTGGAGCACGCGGATCGATGGACGGGCCTGCCGTCATTCCCATTCAACCGCCTGATCGCCTGGATCACACCGGTGATCACCGGGATGGATGCGCACAAGGTGGACGCGTTGGCCGCGGTGCACACTATGCCGCGGACCGCGCTCCTCTTCATCGCGGGCACGGATGACAGGACGATCTCAGACAGCAACTCGGTGGAGCTCTTCCAGGCAGCGGCCACACGGGCGAAGGCGCTGTGGCTGGTGCCCGGGGCCGATCACGTGGAGTCGTACAACCAACAACCCCAGCGCTACGAGCAACGCGTGCTGGCGTTCTTCCAGCGCTATCTCTGACGCAGCACGGCGAGCGGAGGTCCATCGTACGGATGGCCGGCGGCTTGGTGCAAACACAAGATTGCCGTTTGCCTGCGCCCGCCCGCTGGCACTGCATCCATCGACTGTAGGCGCGTCGCGCGGCACGTATCGCGGCGTGCGAGGTGGTACCATGGTCGTCATCGAGAGGCGCCACCGATTCTGCGTGGCGAACCATAGGACTCAGTAGGCCCGAACGAATGCAGCAGTTGCTCCAACCGGACCGATCGCCGAACACGGCCACCATGCTACGCGTGTTCACGATTCTCGCCGTGCTGCTGATCGCGCAGACGACAATCGGGCTGCTCGGCGACGTGCTGGATCTGCTCGCCCTTTTTCGCTCGGAGCTGTACCTCTTCATCGCCGGCGCGCTGCTGGCGTACCTCATGTCCCCGGCGGTCCGCATGCTGCAGCACGCGCTGCGCAAGACCTGGGCAGCAGTGATTGGCGCGTACTTGCTCTTGTTCGTGCTGGTGCTCGGGGCTGGCGCCCTGCTGCTCACGCCCTTCGTCTCGCAGGCGCAGGCGCTGCGGTCGGACACGCGTTCTCCCTCTTCCGCCAGCCTCGTGCGGCTGAGTAATCTGAAGAGCCAGCTCGGCTTAGTCGAATCGCAGCTGAGCGCCCTGCAGAGTAACCTCAGCAGTGGGTCCTTGCAGACGAGCCAGGTGTTGAAGATCCAGACGGACACCACCGCCGCTCTGACCATGGCCTCGGATCTTGCTAGCTCACAGGTGCCGAGCGGCCAGGTCCAGATCCCCCCGAGCTATGCCAAGCCGATCGTGGCCGACGTACTGCAGCTGCAATCCGCATACGTACAGGTGGTGCGAGCCGCTGCAACGACGATAAGCCCCGGTTTATTGGCACAGGTTCGCACGGTGGCCGATCAGGCATACGCAGAGGTCGTGGCGACCGATAACAAGGCGGCCTCGACGCCGCTGCTGCTGCTCAGTGCCCAGGTCCTGCTAGACCAGCACGGCATTGTGGTGGACCTGCACGACAAGTTCAGCCAGGTCCTCAAGACGGTGAACGATCAGGTCACATCGCTGCTCAACAACGCTATCAATGTCGGCCTGCAAGCGGGCAGCCTGCTGATCGACGTCGTGCTGGTCTTCATCATGTCTATCTACTTCATCGTCGACGGCAACAGATTCATCCAATGGATCGTGCACGTTGTGCCCAAACGCTCACAGCCACAAGTGTCGCTGGCGATCGCCAATCTCGATCGGATTCTCGGGAGGTACATTCGCACGCAGCTGCTTCTGGCACTGGTCGCAGGTGGTCTCGACGCCACCGGCGCCGTGATCATTGGAATCCCGTATCCCAGCGTCATCTTCTTCAGCAGCTTTCTGCTCTCGCTGGTACCGGTGATCGGTCCCGTCGTCCTGCCGATTCCGCCGCTTGCCATTGCGCTGATCTTCTCGCCGCTGCCCAAGCCCATCGTGTACCTCGTGTGGCTCCTCGTGGGCGAGCAGTTTGACACCAATGTGCTTGGTCCGCGCCTGCAGGGACATCGACTCGGCATTCATCCGTTGGAGGCGATGGCCGCGGCCCTCCTCGGCCTGCCTCTAGCAGGCATCGCCGGGGCGTTCTTTGCGGTACCCATCGTAGCTTTCGTGCATATTGTCATTCGAGAGTTGCTCATCGCCCAACGCGCCCCGGGGCCTGCGCCTGCCCAAGGCGCCCCACCGGCAAGCGGTCCCAGTCCCGGAGGCCCTCCGGGGTAGATACTCTATCTCAGACAGAAAGGAGGCACCCGTGTGAGTAACAAACCGATGGCATCACCGCGAACGCAACAACGCAGGCGGTCGCCACTTGTGCTGCTGACCTGGCTGCTCTTCATCGCGGTGGTGGCGTTGGCGCTGGCGCTGGTGGTGGCGCTCCATTCCGGCAGCCAGCAAGCCATCCCTCCGACCCCAGTGCCGGTGCACGCGGAAGGGTCAACCGCGAGCCTGCGCACCCAGGTCGCTACCCTTCGACAGCAAGCAACCGCGCAGCAGACCCAAATCGCGCAGCAGCAGCATACGATTCAGCAACTGCAGAGCGCCATCGTCGGGACGCGGCCTTCTGGTTGTCCGTCGAACAACGACTACAGCTACATCGCCACCTTCCAGGACCGCAACTTCAGCTACGTCCTTTACTTGGAATGGAGCGAGCAGGCTGGATTCATCAGGAGCGGCCGGCTGCTGGCCGCGGACAACATGGATCCCAGGCAATCGCGCTCGTTTACGCTTGGGGGCGCGGACAATGCCCAGAACTACGGCTTTACCGGACACGGCCAGAACATCACGCTGACATTTTCGGGGATCAGAGCCAACGACTGCAGCACCCTAGCTATCGCCGGCGTGCCCTGGTCCGTGTTCTATGGTTTCACCGGCGGTACGCTCACGCAGAAACTGCACCTGGTATCGGGCGGCGTCCAGGCGTACAACGCCGCCGTGGCTCAGCTCACTGCCGCACCTCAGTGAGCTGGAGCCCTGTAGGCAATTTCCCCGGGCAATCCAGCCGACCTGGATGGAACATTCCAGCTTCGGGTCTGAGCATAGCAGACTCGCGGGCTGCAGGACCGGTATGGACTTCAGGCTGCCCGGTACCGTATCCTTCCGCGTGACTGAAGAGGCCAGCAATGTGGCCTCGGTCCGTTTGGTCACCATCGAGTTGGCTAGGGATGTCCTTGTCCGCGGAGGTCGGTGCGCGGGCTGCCGGAAGGGGCGAGCACGATGCTCGCGGTCCCGGGCGTACAGGCGCAGGTTCGCACCGAGCATTGAACGGCCCTATCGCAGGGCCGACTGGAGTTGACACATGCGCATTGGCATTGTGGGCGCCGGCACCATGGGTGAGGCGATCATCAAGGGAATCCTGGGAAAGCGACTGTGCGGACCCGAACATCTGGTGGCCAGCGAGCCGCGGGATGAGCGGCGAGCCACCCTGCAGGTCGAGTACGGCATTCGCGTCGTCGAGTCCAACGTCGAAGCCATATGCGAGGCGACGACGGTAATCCTGTGCATCAAGCCACAGGACGTGCCGGCGGTGATGAAGGACCTGGCAGCCGCGCTCAAGCCCGACCAGGCGCTGATCTCCATCGTGGCAGGCGTGCCTTTGAGCACGCTCGAGCAGGGGCTCGAGCGCCGCGCCATCGTCCGGGCCATGCCGAACACCGCCGCGCTAGTGGGCGAAGCCATGACGGTGTGGGTAGCGAACGGCTGGGTCACGGAGCCGCAGCTCGAAGAGACCCGGACGATTTTCAGCGCGCTGGGTCGGCAGATGCAGACCTCAAACGAGTCGTTCCTCAACATGGCTACGAGCATCAGCGGTTCCGGCCCTGCCTACCTCTTCCTTTTCATGGAGGCGATGACCGATGCCGGGGTGCAGATTGGCCTGCCACGCTACATGGCGAAGGAGCTGGTGACGCAAACCGTGCTGGGCGCCGCCAAGCTGGCCCAGGAGTCGGCGCGGCACCCTGCCAGCCTGAAGAACGATGTGACCTCGCCCGGCGGCACGACCGCCCAGGCACTCTATCACCTCGAGAAAGGTGGGCTTCGCTCCACTATTGCCGAAGCGGTGCTGGCTGCCTATCACCGATCGCAGTCGCTGGGCAAGGTGGAGGGCGAGCCGCACTGAACGTAGTCGCAGGCCGCGCTCTTCAGGACGGATAGGCCCAGTGTGGCGCAGCGGGGACGCACGCTCACCACGTCGCGTCCCAGGATGCCGGCGAGATCCTCGAGGCTCATGGCGTCGAGCTCTTCGAGCGTCTTGCCCTGCGCCAGCTCAGTCACCATGGAGGCGGCTGCCTGGCTGATGGTGCAACCCTCACCTTCGAAGCTGAGCGCCGCCAGGCGGCCCTGCTCATCCAGACGCGCATACATCGTTACCACGTCGCCGCAGCCAGGAGTCTGGCCCGATGCACGAAACTGCGCGCCGGCTAATGGTCCGGCGTTGCGCGGATTCTCATAGTAGTCCAGCAGATTCTCGACGTAGCGTTCGCGGTCCATCCCACGTTCTCCGGAGCTGCGGGAACGCTGCAGCACAGCCACAATCCACATGTGGTAGACATAGATATGGCGCCTCCCTGCCCCCACAAGGCAGGGTACCAGGCACCATCGCTAGCTGAAAGGTGTGGCATGTCATGGCATTTCACCTTCGCGCGGCACCGGCTCGGAATCTGGCGGTGACCGTGCTCCTGCTCACGATTGCCGCGGTTGCCCCAACCGGCAGCGCCCGTGCCGGCGCCGCCACGTCCCTCAGTGTCACGCGCTACGCGAGCACCTCGGATCATTTCTCGCTCAGCTATCCCTCGGCCTGGATGCTGGACCATGTCCAGTCGTCCGACGTGGGGCAGGTCGAGTCCAGCATCGCTCCTATGGGCATTCGCATAGGCGCACCCGATGCACAGGCGTTCTTTGTCGTGTTCGTGCGCCATAGCGCGACCAGCAGTGCGGCACTCAAGGCCAAGGTCATTGCGCTGTTGAAAGAGGACGCGACCCTCGTCGGCGGGATTACGTTCGGCACGGTCACCATCAATGGGGTCAAGTACCTCAAGGGTTCGGCTATCGACAAGATCAGCGCGACTGAGCAAGCATTGGGCTACATCGTGGCCGCGAGCCCCGGCAAGCGCACGTACTATGCAGGCGCCGCGTTGGGGCTGAAACAAACGAACACGACTGACGACAACGCTGAGCTGGCGGGTATTCTTGCCAGCTTCAAGGTGACCTGATGCAGCAGGAGTTCATCCGGCCCGGTGCCTGGTACTCAGGCGTCGCCAAGTCGGGCCGGCCCTGGGCCGTGCTGCCTCGCGGAAGTGTCGCCGGCGGCGCGATGATTGCCGCGGCCTGGGCCGTGTCCTGGGCGCAGGTGCAGCCCCTGGCGCCGTTCTACTTCTTCCCGCTCTGGCTCGGCTACATCCTGCTCGTCGACGGCATCGTGCTGGCACGACGCGGCATGTCGTTGCTGCAGCAGGGAGCCGGGCAGTTTCTGGCGCTGTTCGCGATCTCCGCCGTGTTCTGGTGGGCTTACGAGGCGCTGAACATCCCGGTGCAAAACTGGCGCTACCTGGGTATTGAGCAGTACTCGACCCTGCAGTACTCGCTGTTCGCCACGCTGCCGTTTAGCACCGTGCTGCCGGCCGTGCTGGAAACAGCCACGCTGCTCGGATCGTTCGGCCCGTCCTCGCGTTACCTCGTGGCGGCACGAGTGCCGCCACCTCGGCGCCTGTGGCTGCTCGTTACATTGGGGGTTGGCGCCGCGGTGGCGCCGTGGTTCTGGCCGAGCTGGACCTACCCTCTCATTTGGTGCTCGCTGTTCCTGGTGGTGGATCCCATCAATTGGTGGGTGGGCCGCCCGTCCATCTCCAGATTGCTGCGGGCAGACCACACCTCAATGCTGCTGACGCTGGGTGCCAGCGGCCTTACCTGCGGTTTCTTCTGGGAGATGTGGAACTACTACTCGTACCCCAAATGGATCTACGTGCTGCCCGGGATTTCCGCGCCCAAGCTATTCGAGATGCCCCTGCCGGGCTACCTTGGCTACGTGCCATTCGCACTGGAACTCTACGCGATGTACAACCTGGTGCTCTTCGTGGCGCGCCGGAGCAGCCCGTTCGAGCGGGTGATGCAGGCACCGTAGCGGCCACGCTATCTCCCGGAGCGAAGGGTCGGAACGGATGGATCCGACCTTTTGTGCGCATTGGGCGGTAACGTTGTGCGGTTGTGCGCAAGGGGTTTTACAACCGGACAATTATGGTGTTACAATGGCGCAGCATGGAAGGACACACGGCCCGGTGGGCCAATGCACCCAGCGGTAATATCACCAAGCGCCGCGGGTGGTCTGCCGGGCCTGGGTCAGGGAAAGCCTCAGAACCCATGCAATGCCCTCTCGTACTCGCCTCGAGCTCTCCGCGACGCCGCGACTTACTGCGCCATCTCGGCATCCCATTTCTCGTCGATCCGAGTGCCGTCGACGAAACGCCGCCGGCAGGGGCCCGTCCCCCAGACGTGGCACATACCCTGGCCCGGTACAAGGCGCTCGACGTGGCGCGGCGCCATCCGGACGCCGTCGTCATCGGCGCCGACACGTTGGTCGACCTAGACAGCACGATTCTCAACAAGCCGGTCGATGCTGCCGATGCCCTGCGGATGCTGCGCGCGCTCACCGGCAACGTGCACCAGGTGCATACCGGCATCGCGGTGTGGCGCTTGGGGCAGCTGCACAGTCGCGTCGTTTCGTCTACGGTAACGATGCATCCGGTCACCGAGGACGCGCTTGCCGCCTATGTGGCAGGCGGCGAGCCGCTGGACAAAGCCGGCGCCTATGGCGCGCAAGGCGAGGGCGCGTCGCTCATTGCACGTGTACAAGGGTCGTACCTTGCGGTTGTCGGACTGCCGCTCCTCGCACTCCGCGAGCTTCTCCTGGAGGCGGGCATGGGGGTCGACGCCGACCTCACCGCACTTCGTCGTTTGGAAGGAAATGAATGATGGATTTCCAGCCGCGGACAATCATTGAGCCGTTTCGTATCAAGTCGGTCGAGCCCATTCATCCAACGTCTCCCCAGCATCGACACGCCGCACTGGAGGCGGCCGGCTACAACCTGTTTCTGCTGCACGCGGATGACGTGACCATCGACTTGCTGACCGACTCGGGTACCGGAGCCATGAGCGCGGCGCAGTGGGGCGGCATGCTGCAGGGCGACGAGAGCTACGCCGGCAGCAAGTCCTTCTACCGGCTCCAGGCGGCCGTCGAACGGATCACGGGATTCAAACACGTGATCCCCACCCACCAGGGGCGTGCGGCGGAACGCATTCTCTTCAGCACCGTGTGCAAGCCCGGCGACGTCGTGCCGAACAACTCGCACTTCGATACGACCCGCGCCAACGTGGAGGCGGCGGGTGCGGAGGCGCGCGATCTGGTTGTTCCCGAGGGTCTGCAGCCGGCGCTCATGCATCCGTTCAAAGGGAACATGGACCTGGGTCGCCTCGAAGCCACCCTGAAGGATCTGGGTCCAGAGCGCATCCCAGTCTGCATGATTACCGTGACGAACAATTCGGGCGGCGGCCAGCCAGTGAGCATGGCGAACATCCGCGCCACGAGCCAGCTGTGCCGCGCGCAGGGCATTCCGTTCTTCATCGACGCCTGCCGCTTCGCCGAAAACGCCTGGTTCATCAAGCAGCGTGAGCCCGGCTACGCGGACCGCACGCCGCTCCAGATCGCCCAGGAGATGTTCAGCTACGCCGATGGCTGCACCATGAGCGCCAAGAAAGATGGCATGGCGAACATCGGCGGCTTCCTGGCGCTCAACGACGACGAGTGGGCGACGCGCGCCAGGAACGTGCTCATCTTGACGGAGGGATTCCCTACCTACGGTGGCCTGGCGGGATACGACATGGAAGCGATTGCCACGGGGCTGTTCGAGGCGCTCGAGCAAGATTACCTGCGCTACCGCATCCGCTCTATTGAGTATCTGGGCGACACGCTGACGCAGCACGGCATCCCCATCGTGCGGCCGACCGGTGGCCACGCCGTGTATATCGATGCCGGATCGATGCTGCCGCACATTCCGTCACGCCAGTACCCCGCCCAGGCGCTATGCGTCGCGCTGTACCAGGCGGCGGGCATTCGCAGTGTGGAAATCGGGAGCGTGATGTTTGGGCACCCCGGCCCCGATGGCGCAGAGCTGCCGGCTCCTACCGAGCTCGTGCGGCTCGCTTTTCCGCGCCGCGTCTACACCCAGAGTCACGTCGACTACGTGGCAGAGGCGCTGATCTATGTCGCGGGGATAAAGGACCAGATTCGTGGCCTGCGGATCGACTGGCAAGCTCCCACGCTCCGCCACTTCACCGCTCGCTTTGCCCTGGTCTAGCTGCAAAGGGTACCATCATCCGCGAGAGCCAATCGCCATTGCGTTGTTAGAAGCGTACACGTGACACTGCCATGAGCCTGGATCAGCAATTCGTCGAGGAGTTTGAGCAGCTCATGCGCGAGGTGGAGCAGGTGATTCAGGAGTACCCGCCTGAGCTCCAGCCTGCGCTGCGTGATGAGGCACGCGTAGCATTCCGTCTGGAGCTGCAGCAGCGCTGGGAAGCGCACCAACGCGAGATCGAGCAGGCCCACTCCAGCGGGCGGCTGCACTAGGGTGCGCGCAACACTGGGTGTCGGCGTGTGCGGTGCGCGCATCGCGCGTCACCATGTTGCTGGCTACCAGCAGATCGACGGGGTAAAGGTCCACTGCATCGCCGGGCCGGATACCGATCGTTGTCGTGCCGTGGCCAAGGAGTATGGCGTGCCGCGCGTGGTCGCTGACTATCGCGCGATGCTGGCCATGCCTGAGATCGACGCCATCAGCATCTGCGTGCCAAACCTGTACCACCGCTCAATCGCAGTCGACGCGCTCAACGCGGGGAAACACGTACTGTGCGAGAAGCCGCTAGCCATCAACGCCCCCGAGGCACAGCAAATCGTCGACGCGGCCAGGGCAAATAGGCGTCTGCTCATGGTGGCGTTCAACAACCGGTTTGCCGCCAATGTGCGGGCTCTCAAAGCCGTGGTCGACGAGGGCACGCTAGGCCCCATTCACTATGCTAAAGCGACCTGGCTGCGGCGGCACGGAATCCCGGGCTTTGGCGGTTGGTTCACTACTAAGAGCATCTCCGGCGGAGGTCCGCTGATCGACATAGGCGTCCACATGCTCGATCTGGCGCTCTACATGATGGGCTACCCCGAGCCATTCGCGGTGACGGGTTTCACCTATGACGTATTCGGCCGGCGCGGGCTCGGCGCGCATCCCGGCTGGGAAGCAACCGACCTTCAGGTCACCAATACCTTCGACGTCGAGGACCTCGCGGTGGGCATAATCCGGCTTGCCGGAGGCGCCTCGCTCATGGTAGAGGCCAGCTGGGCCGGCCATCAGGAGCGCGAGGACGAAATCGATATCCAGCTGTTCGGTCGCGATGGGGGCGCTCGGATCTCCATGCCGGACTATCAGAAGACCGATTCGGTGCGCGTCTACACCGAGATCGACGGCGAGACCGCCGATTTTGCACCCGACTTCGTGCTGGGCGACGATTACGCGTACGAAGTTAGGCACTTCGTCGAGTGCATCCGCGAAGGCAAGGAATCGCTTGCGCCCGGCGAGCAGGGCGTCACGCTGATGCGGATTATCGACGCCCTATACGAATCTGGGGCGGCGGGCCGCGAAATCCGGCTCGACCGCTAAGCAGGCGGACACAGACAGGGCGGCGTCCCTACGTGCGTAGCTGGCCTCGGCGTCAGCTGTAAACGCGATAGCGATAGCTCTTCTTTATCACCCTGGACCCAGTGGGATCGGATTCGCTGATCATGAGCGTCGCTTGCCCACCTGCGTGCGCCGCGGCTGCGAGATCTGCATTCTTGAAGGCGATTTTCATGTTGTAGTAGTAGACACCGGCCTTGCTCGTCTGGCCCTTGTTGCTGGCGGCGAATACCTGCTGGGTGTTGCCACCGACCGGCGCCACGATCGAGAACGTGGTCTGCACCGTGGCGCCCGGCACAGTCCGCACGACGATGGCCACCAGGTTGAAGTTGAACTCAGGGCGGACGAGCACCACGATCGGCACCACCACCAGCTTCTCGGGCACGGCCTTAGGCGTGGGAGTATTGGTCGGCACTTGAACCGGCTTCTTGGGCACGAATGTGGCCGGGAGCGTCGGCGTCGACGTGGGAGAAGGCGTGACCGTGCTCGTCGCCGAGGCGGTGCTGGGAACCGATGTGCCCGTGCCGGTGGGAGTGCCGGTGGCCGTTGCCGTCGGTGTGGTGGTAGCAGTTGGCGTTGCGGTGCCAGTAGGCGTCGAGGTCGCCGTCGCGGTGGTGGTAGCAGTCGCCAGGCCAAGCACCGTGAAGGTCGCGCTGACGTTGACCAATGGACCGCCCGCGGCACTTAGAATCACCAGCTTGAACGTGTGATCTCCCGACGCGGCAGCGGCCGGGATGGTCCACAGATAGGGCTTGCTATCGGGGTTGCAGGCCGTGCCAAAGCCGAACATCCGGCTGGGGCAGGAGAGGATGCTTGGCGAGGGCATGGTTGTGCCGTCGAGGGTGAACTGGCTGGGCAACGTGTCGGCCTCGCGCGGAAAGCCGTACCCGCTCAACGAGACGCTTTGGCCTGCTTGGCCCGAGCTGGGGGCGACGACGAGCGTTGGCGGAATCGTGGGCGTTGCCGTGGGTGTCGCGGTTGGTGTGTCGGTGGGCAGTACCCGAATAATCAAGGCATTGTGGCTTGCCGCCGCCGGCCACGCGGCATGCAGCACCGCGATACCTGCCAGCACCACGGCAGCCAAGAGGAGTGTCGCCAAGCGCCGGATACTGTTCCGCGAAAGCTTGCCCTGTGACGAGCTGGTAAAGTCTGAGTAGCTACTCTGGCTCACGTGGCGCTCCTGACGATGCACTCGAGTAGGTGGCGCGCACCCAATGCGGGTACGCGGCGGGGAATGCCAAATTGCACGTTCCCATAGTAAGTCATGCTGAGGTTGCTGTGAAGTCCTGCTGACCGGAATATGAGCATAGCCCAGTGCGCAGGTTCCCGCTTTGGAGGGCTGGGCAATCCGAGTACCTCCGGTCCGCGTACCATTCAAAGGAGAATCGTGAGCACCGTGGCAAAGTCAGATTGGACTGATCGGTCGGATCAGTCCAATCTTGCCGACAGGTCCGGGCACTATCCATAAGGAGAACCAACAGCATGGAGAAGGCAACGTTTGGCGCGGGTTGTTTTTGGGGCGTCGAGGCAGCATTCCGGCAGGTGCCCGGTGTCACGGCAACGCGCGTGGGCTATCTTGGGGGCACGTTCAAGAACCCGACATACCATGACGTGTGCTCGGGCAAGACCGGCCACGCAGAGGTCGTAGAGGTGAGCTACGACCCGGAGCGGGTCTCGTATGAGGCGCTGCTGCGGGTGTTCTGGGAAAATCACGACCCGACGCAGCTCAATCGCCAGGGGCCAGACCACGGCGAGCAGTATCGCTCGGCCATCTTCTTTCACTCGCCGGAGCAGCAGGCCACAGCGATCGCTTCGAAGCAGAGCCTTGAGGCAGCGGGACGCTACCGCAAGCCGATCGTCACCCAGGTTGCTCCCGCGACCGAGTTTTGGCAGGCAGAGGATTATCACCAGCAGTACCTGGAGAAGCGCGGTCTCGCTGCGTGCCATCTCTAGCCAGGAAAGGACATTCTCACATGGACGATCTCAAGCACATGCCTGAGGAGTACTGGAAGCAGCAGCTCACTCCCGAGCAATACCAGGTGTGCAGGCTGAAGGGCACGGAGCGCGCATTTACCGGGGCGCTCTACGACAACCATGCCACGGGCATGTATGAATGCGTGGCCTGCGGCCAGCCACTGTTCTCGTCCACTGCCAAGTTTGATTCTGGCTCCGGCTGGCCGAGCTTCGACAGCCCGGTCAACCGGGAGCACGTCGAGCTGCATGCGGACCGGTCGTTCTTTATGGTGCGCACAGAGGTGACCTGCAAGCGATGCGGCGCGCATCTGGGCCATCTCTTCGACGACGGGCCGCGCGAGACGACGGGCCAGCGCTACTGCATCAACTCCGCCGCGCTCAAGTTTGACCCTGCCGAGCAATAGCCTCCAGCAATATCGGGAGCGCGGGCGGTGAGGATGCCCGCGCTCCAAGGTTGTGCGTGCACTGCTGTGACGGAGCACGCGAGACGCGTGCGCACCCAGGCGTGCGGAGAGCCGCGAGTCGAGTAGATCCGCGACGTCAGGCGTGGTGCCTGCCGGCATGCAGCCAGATGTTGCTGCACTCCACACAAACAGACTCGGGAATCACGTGCGCGGCCATCGCCACCACACCCGCAGCCGTGATGCGGACGGCAACCTCATTCACTGGATTAGGGAAGCCGAAGAACCTGGAGCGCATGGCACTCAATCCAATCGCTAGAGTGAAGCCAACGTGAGGCTCGCCGGATTGCGGCACGCTGGCGATAGGGCTTCTAGCTGGCACGTCCAGGGGCGAGCACGATGCTCGCGGTCCCGGAGCCTGCGGCTGCTGGAGATACCCTCTCGTGGCTTCGGAACAGTAGCCAGCCAACCTACGCGTTGCCCGTACCACTTCACATATACCACGGCGGGCCAGTAAAGTCTATTAATTCGGCCATATTGCTTGGATTTCTGTATTGCGCAAAGTCCAACTTATGTACAGCCGCAGGCGATTCACGTCAAAGCGTCTCGAAATTGGACGAATGTCGCACTATCGCAGTAGGCAGCAGATCGGTATAATTACAATTCGTCTGAGGCTTTTGCCTTCCTTCCGCGGGCCGGCCACCGCCGGCAGCTCGTATTGGACCCAGTGGGGGCGTTTGCCCCTGCGCATGCTACTCTTGGCTGACCTTGGCAATAGAGGCCCGGCTGCGTGGATGCCCGGGCACGGTGGCGTAGCAGAAGCGGGATGGAACATTGAACACGGTAGCGGCGAAGAGCGTGCGGGCCTTGCGGCTAGACCATGCACAGGCGCCACTGGTAGACGGGATCCGCGAGTATCGCGAGCTGGATATTGTGCCCTTCACCACGCCCGGCCACAAGCGTGGCGCGGGCCTTCCCGCGGATACTGTGGCTGCGCTCGGCTGGGATGTGTTTCACAACGATATCTCCGTGGGCGCCGGGGTGGATGACACCCACTTCACCCGCGACCTGGTGGGCCAGGCCGAGCGGCTGGCTGCGGATGCCTGGGGCGCCGACCGCTCCTTCTTCCTGCTCAACGGGAGCTCAATCGGTAACCACGTCGGCATCCTCTCGCTGGTCGGTCCCGGCGACAAGATTGTCGTGGCCCGCAACGTGCACAAGTCGATCATCGCAGCGCTGATCATCAGCGGGGCGAAGCCGATCTACGTGCAGCCCCGCTATGATCCGGAGTTTGAGGTAGCTCACGGACTGGCAGCAGAGGACCTGGCGGCCACGCTCGACGCCCATCCGGAGGCAACCGCGGTCGTGGTCGTCAGCCCGACCTACTTCGGTGTGGCGTCCGATCTGCCGCGTCTTGTGGACGTCTGCCATTCGCGCGGCGTGCCAATCCACGTAGACGAGGCCTGGGCCCCGCACTTCTCCTTCCATCCGGATCTGCCGGTGTCGGCGATGCAGGCCGGGGCCGACAGTTCGGTCACCAGCATTCACAAGCTGCTGTGCGGCTTCACCCAGGGGGCGTTGCTGAACGTGCAGGGCAACCTGGTGGATCCGGTGGACTGGGCGCGCTGGCTGAGTCTACTGCAGACGACGAGCCCCTCGGCGCTGATCCTGGCATCGATGGACGCCGCGCGACGGCAAATGGTCTTCCACGGCCAGGAGCTGTTGGACCAGACGATTGCGCTCGGCAACATGGCGCGCGAGCGGATTCGCGAGATTCCCGGGCTCAAGCCTATGGGTCTGGAGGTGCTGCACCAGCCGGGCGTGGCAGGCTTCGACCTTACGAAGCTGGTGATCGACGTGCAGGGCACGGGCCTGACCGGCTACGACATCGAGGCCTGGCTGCGAGCACGCCACCAGATCACCGTGGAGATGAGCGACCATCGCCGCATCGTGGCCCTGCTCTCCATCGGCGACAGCGAGGCGTCGGTGGCACGCCTGCTCCACGCCCTGGAGCAGGCACCCCACGAGCTGCGGCCGGAGCACGCCCGGCCCTTCCAGGCCCCGCACGATCTGGCGGGCCTGGAAACTGAGAGCGTGCTGACCCCCACAGAGGCGTACCACGCGTACTCCAGGTTTGTCCCGCTGGTGGAGGCCGCGGGGGAGATCACCTGCGACATGCTGACGCCCTACCCGCCCGGCATTCCCCTCGTGGCCCCGGGCGAGCGTTTCACTCCGCGTATCGTGGAATTCCTGCGCGCGGGACTCGCGGCCGGCATCCACGTGCGCGGGGCCAGCGACCCCACGCTGCAAACGGTGCGCGTGGTCACGGGAAGTTAAGCAGGCTCCGATTTCGCTGGTACGAATCCGCAGGGGTGTAGTGCCTGTATCCGTCGGTACGGACGGATACAGGCACTACAGGCGGCTGGTCCCCAAACCTGCTGCAGTGCAAACTAAACCGGTCATATGCCTACTCACCTGTACTGGGGCCACGGCAGCATGCGCAGCCGTACTGGCTGCGGGATGGGGACGAGCGAAACACCCGCGCTGCCAATTGCGCACTGGCATGCAGGCCTCACCGTCGCTTCGGTTTAGTCTGCGAGTTCCTCGAGTGCCCGCTGCGTAGCCGCATCGCGTGGTTGGAAGACCATGAGCGTAAGGTCGTTCGTGCCCTGCATATGCCAGCTGCTCATCTGGAATTTCAAAAGCCGGTCGGTCGTCGGCCACTGATCGTATGCCTCTCGCGGATCCGCGACATCTTTGTCGGTCTCGCCGTCATCGCCCACGTTGTGATTCTGGTCCCACAGGTCGACGAAGCGCGGGCTCGCCTTGCGCAGTCGCTCGACGAAGGCATCGAATCGTTGGCTGCCCAGGTAGAGGCCGTGGCTGCGGCGAAACCTCGCCACGATCCAACGCGCGTGAGTCTCGCTGTCACGGAGCTGGGCTCGCAGCTGCTTACCAGCATCGGTCATCATCAGCCACACGATGTTGCGGTCCTCTGGCGGCAAGGTCCGCAGCGACGTGAAGGTTGCAAGGGCGGCTCTATTGAAGCCCACCATGAACCAGAGGGGGTCTCGTACGTAGGCAGGCCACGGCGCCAGTTTCTCCAGATAGTCCTTCACTGCCGGACTGACGGTAGCCGTGCCGTCGGGAATACGAGGCGGTACGGCACGGTTTGCCAACTGGTAGACATACTCGCGTTCAACATTGCTGAGCCTGAGCACCAGCATGATGTCTTCGAGCAGGACTTTGCCGGGCATCACCCGTCCCTGTTCGATCTTCTCGTACGTGTCATCCGCGATTTGCCGCCGCCGTTCCGCCGCCAGCAGGTGCCGGACGTCGCCCTGGCTGAGTGAGCCAGACCCTTTCAACCCACACTCGGCGCGCATCAACCCCGATCGCGCCGCTTTCAAATAGCGCCCCACGGACCTGGCATCCACACTGACGTTGTGCCTAGCCATAATCCCCCTCCTTTCGCGCCATCAACAGCATAGCTCAAGTTTGCTGATCGGATAAGGGGGAGCAACTACACCCCCATTCTGCCTGCGTAACGGACCTATCCCGCGCAATCAGCATACAATGAGGCTATACGGAAACGAGCTGCACATTCGCCCGCCGGCCGCAGGCAGCACGTCGGGCCGAGGGGAAGGAGACGCAACCATGGCGACTACTACTGTTTCGGGCATGACTCAGGATCGACTGCTGCGAACGATTCGCGTGCGGAATCGCCATGAGCCGGGCGTACTCGGCCGGCTCGCCACTGCACTAGGTGCGCTGGGCGCCACGATCGGTAACATCAGCACTGACGCGATTACCGAGCACTACACGGTGCGTGATCTCGACCTCCTGGTAGATGATGAGCAACATCTCCAGCGCGTGCTCGACGCGGTCAGGGCGCTGAGCGACACCATGCTGCTGGAAGTGCGCGACGAGGTGCTGCAGGTGCACAGCGGCGGCAAGATCCGCATGGTCAGCCGTCTGCCGATCACCACGGTCGCCGCGCTGCGCAAAGCGTACACGCCTGGCGTGGCGGAAGTGTGCCTGAAGATTAAGGAGCAGCCGGAACTGGCGCTTAGCTACACGGGCATCCCGTGGTCCGTGGCAATCGTCACCGACGGCACGGCCATTCTGGGGCTCGGCAACATTGGACCCATCGCAGGCATGCCGGTCATGGAAGGCAAGGCAGCGCTGCTGGAGCAGCTCGTCGGACTGAGTGGTGTACCTATTCTGGTAGACAGCACCAAGCCGGATGACATCGTGCGCGCAGTAGAACTCATCGCACCCACCTTTGGCGCAATTCAGCTGGAAGACATCGGATCGCCCGCCTGCTTCGAGGTCGATCAGCGGCTGCGCGAAAGCCTCGACATGCCGGTGTTCCAGGACGACCAGCAGGGGACGGCGGCCGTGGCCCTGGCGGCAGTGCTCGGCGCTTGCAGGCTGACCGGACGGAGCATCAACGACGTGTGTATTGGCGGCATCGGCCTTGGCGCGGCCGGACTGAGCATCGCCGACCTCCTGCACACCTACACCGGCCAGAAGATCCTTGGCGCCGACATCAACGCGGACGCCATTGCGCGGCACGAGGCGCTCGGCAACGAAGGCGGCACGCTGCACGACGTAATGGCCCGATGCGATCTGGTGATCGCCACCACCGGCGTGCAAGGGCTCATCAAGCCATCAATGGTGCGCCCTGGCCAGGTCATCCTGGCACTCTCAAACCCGAAACCCGAGATCACCCCGGCGGAGGCGCTGGCCGCCGGCGCCGCGTACGCCGCGGACGGCACCTCGGTGAACAACGTGCTTGGCTTCCCCGGACTGCTGCGCGGGGCGCTGGAAGTCAATGCTCGGCGCTTCGTGCCCGAGATGTACGTGGCGGTAGGTCTCGCCATTGCGGGCATGGCCGGCGAAGGCGAGCTGGTGCCCAGCCCGCTCAATCGGCGTGTGCACCTCGCGGTGACCCTGGCCGTGGCGCGCGCTGCAGTGGAGACGGGAGTGGCGCGCCAATCGTTCGACGAGGAGCTGCTGGCGACGAGGTTTCGCGCCTAAACCGAAACCACGGCGGGGCCTGCATCGAGCCGCACTCCACCGGGAGCGCGCAGGGCACCCCCTGGGTCGCGCTCGGCCTCTGCGTCATGCCGGCTCGCCACTCCATCGCCAAGGCGTAGCGTGCGGGTGCCATCATGGCACCACTGTAGTCGAGAGCCCCACCCGAGCGTTACCGGCCTGTCGCGGATCAAACCCAACGGCGCACTCTACACAGCGGCATACGTTGGGCTGAATGGCGCGGCCGTACACACGACGCCTATCGCCATCACGGTGGGACGCGTGCCGGCCGTGATGACCGTATGGAACCAGCAGCACGCGGTGACGGGCGGGCGGACTGCTGCCTGCGATCCAGCCAAGGGTGCGCGCAGCCCCTACGTGCCCGGCTGCGAGGCGATTTTCAGCGACTGGCTGCCCGCGGCCAAGGTTACATACACCCTGAGCTACGCCGATTGCACGACACAAACCTTCACCGGCACCACCGGCAGCACGGGGCACCTGCAGCATGTGTTTGCAGTTGGTTACCAGCCGTCGCTGCACGCCACAAAAGGCGAGGATCCGAGCACTGCCTGGATCAGCGTAGTGGCCATTAGCAATGACGGCACTCAGGCAACGTCGGCGTGCTTGCGCTTCACCGTCGTGCGCAAGTCGTAAGGGCGGATCCGCACAAGGTGATCCGGGGGTCGATGGCGCCGTGGCGATGGCGCGGGCACTCGGCAAGCCCCCGGGAACGGCAGGACGCCCGCGCTCCCGGCATCGCCGCGGCGATGCCGGGAGCGCGATCACAAGATCAGGCCCGCCCGGCATACGCAGCATGCCTGGACTGACTGCGCTTTAAGGCGCTACAGTCCAGGTATGATGGTATGTCCCTATTCCTGCACCTCACCGGCTCGGTGCGACCGGCAGCGGGCATAAATGGGCACAACCGAGGCAGCGCTGCTCATCGTGCTGGGTATCGGCGTAGGCGCCTATGGTACGCTGATCGGCGCAGGCGGCGGGTTTGTGCTCGTTCCCGTGCTACTGCTGGTATACCCACACGAATCGCCCGTGACGATCACCACTGTTTCTCTGGCCGTGGTCTGCGCTAACGCCGTCTCGGGCAGCCTGGCTTACGCTCGCATGAAGCGAGTCGACTATCAGACGGGGCGCCTGTTCGCGCTGGCCACGATTCCCGGCGCGGTGATTGGGGTATTCGCCACCGGGCTCTTCAGCCGTGGGCCGTTCGACAAGCTGCTGGGCACACTGCTGATCCTGCTCGCCCTCTGGCTCGTGCTGCGGCCGCAGCTCAATTGCCGGCCACCTGGGCAACCGGTCAAGCACCTGGCGGAGCGCACGCTGGTGGACGCGAACGGTGCGACGTATACCTACGCGTATAACCGCTGGCTCGGTCTAGGCCTGAGCGGTGCGGTCGGGTTTCTCTCCAGTTTGCTGGGCATCGGCGGCGGCATCATCCATGTGCCGGCCATGGTACAGCTCCTGAACATCCCACCGCACGTCGCGACGGCGACGTCGCACTTCATCCTGGCCCTGACGTCGGGTACGGGCTCCGTCGTGCACGCGGCACGGGGTGACTTCCATATGGTCATCGGCCGGACGATTGCCCTGGCTACCGGCGTGGTACCGGGCGCGCAGATCGGCGCCGTGCTCTCTAATCGCCTGAAGGGCCCGCTCATCATCAGACTGCTGGCGCTGGCGCTCGGGCTCGTGGGGTTGCGGCTGCTCATTGGAAACCCATGAGGCACGGTAGGGTGGTCGCGACCGAGCGCCGAGGGCAGGAGACGGTGTCTATCGCACTACCTGCACGGTGAGGTCCAGCCGAAGGCTTTCCCAGGAGCGATCGGTTGTGAGCACGGGCAGGCGAAGGGCTTGGCTCAGCGCCAGACAGGCGCGATCGCCAAGGGATAGCCCGGCGCTTCGTGTGAGCGGGCGCAGCACGCCTGCAGTGTAGGCCAGATCGGTATCGAGTGCCCTCACATCCATACCTAGCGGATCGAGCACACCGTGGATACTATCGCCAGACATGCCCTTTTCGCTCAATTTGGCGACCACCTCGGAGAGGTTGACTGCGCTAATCACCGCGCCCTGCGCTACACCATCGGCGACGCAGTCCGCGCCCGGCTCACCCTGCAGCAGTGCCAGCAGTGCCGAGGCATCAAGCACACAGCTACTCACGTAGCGCCTCAGCCCTACGCTCTGCGAGCAACTCACCGGCAAGAGACACATCTTGAGGAATACAGCGACGAACCAACGCCTGTGCTCTGCGAATCGCCTCGCGACGCGTCGACAGCAGGAGCGTATCGCCATCTCGTTGCACAATCACTTCGTCGCCCTCCCGCAGGCCAAGCGCGTGGCGATACTCTACAGGAATGACGATCCTCCCTCCCTGGGTGATTCTCGCGACCACGGCCATATATGGACTCCCATCACAGGAATGGCAACCGCGATACGTCGGGCCATACATGTGCAAGGATACCATTATCCAGTGTGCGTGACATCGTGCCCTGATCTGTGCATTGCGGTGTGAACTGGAAGATGCTCAGGACATGCCACGAGCCCGGCACTTGTCATGGAACAGCCTGAAGCCACCTACACCCATGCCACTGCGGGATCTTCATGCAGCGGGGGATAGGCGCCGCAGCGCAGAGGTCAGTCCTTACAGTCGGCGGATTACACGTTTGGCTTCACTCCGGGCGCCTCCTGAACGGGGTTAAGGCTCAGCCGAGGTGATGCCTGCTCAGGGCGCGGGGGTCACTGTGCTCCCGCTGCACGCGCGGCACAGTCCCCAGATGGCGAAGTGGTCGATGCTGGCGCGAAAGCCGTAGTGCTGGATCAACTGCTCGCGCAGAGCATTCAGCTCCGCATCCGGCAAATCGTGCTGTTGACCGCAACGCGTGCAAATCAGATGGTGGTGGCGTTGTGCGCCGATCCACTCGTACTTGACGGCGTGCCCGCCAAGCTCCGTGCAGGAGACCAGTCCTTGCTCACGCAGCGTCTCCAGGCCGCGATAGACGCTCACTTTGCTGACGCCGGGATAGACGGCGCGCAGCCGGTCATAGACGCTGTCGGCGTTAAAATGGCCCGGCAGGCTCCGCGCAGCCTCGACCAGGAGCAGTCGTTGCGGCGTCACCCGCAGGCCGTGCTCGCGCAGCAGGATCACTGCCGACATGGCGGATTCCGCCGCCGGTCGCCGGCCGTTCCCACTCGATGGCATCTCTGGCTGGTCGTTGCGCTCCATACAACTACCTTACATAACGCCGGTCGCTCGGCGCAAATCGCCACAGGCAGTAGTTGACCGTGGCTGCAGATGCAATTAGTTGCAAGTAGATGCCTGGTCGGCTACCTTTAGAGTGGCACTCAATACCACGCCACGGGTGCCCTGGACCATTTTACCGCTGTCGCATGCCTGCACTGGGGATCGAGTGACCATGGTTCGCAGCTTTCTCAGCGTTTTCAGCAGCCTTCCCGCCGAGGCCAAGCGCAGGCTCGTCGCACTCTACTGTGGCCTGGCTGCGCTGAACGTGCTTGCCTGGACTCTGGCCCTGATTGCCTCCGCGCAGTACTCGGTCTTCCTGGCGTCGGCCGTTACAGCGTATACGTTCGGTCTCCGGCACGCAGTCGATGCGGATCACATTACGGCCATTGACAATGTGACGCGCAAATTGATGCACGATGGCAAGCGGCCCGTGGGCGTGGGCGTCTTCTTTTCTCTCGGCCATTCCACGATCGTCGTGTTGCTCTCGCTGCTCCTGGCGTTCTCGGTCAAGGTCATCCGGCAGAATGTCAGCGGTGGTACGCTGGCGAGCCAGGCCAGCGTGATTGGCACCTCGGTCTCAGCCGTCTTCCTCTTGCTCATTGCCGCGATCAACATCGTGGTGCTGGCCGACATCTACCGCATGTGGCGCCAGGTGGCTCAAGGCGGCTGCTACGAAGAGCGCCAGGTGGAAGAGTACCTCAACCAGCGCGGCTTGCTGGCACGCCTGTTCCGCCCCGTGGTCCGGCAGGTCGACACCTCGTGGAAGATGTATCCGGTGGGCGTGCTCTTCGGGCTCGGCTTCGATACGGCTACCGAAGTCGGCTTGCTCGGCATCGTGGCGACGAGCGGCTCCAGCCACCTGCCCGTGGCCTACATCATGGTGTTCCCGCTCATGTTCCTGGCCGGCATGACCTTGATCGACACCACCGATTCGATCATGATGCTTGGCGCCTACGGCTGGGCTTTCGTCAAGCCGCTGCGCAAGCTCTACTACAATCTGAACATCACGCTCATCTCGGTGCTGGTGGCGCTGATCATCGGCGCGCTCGAAGCCTTGCAGGTCGTGGGCCAGGAGCTCAGTCTTGGCGGCCCGTTCTGGGGTTTCATCCTGAGCAGCATCGATCTGAACAAGATGGGCTTTATCATCATTGCCATCTTCCTCATCGCCTGGATCACGTCTACGGTGATATATCGCGTGAAGGGATACCATACGCTCGAGGCGATGAACGCCTGACCAGACAAGATGAAGGCGCGAGTCGGGCAGCGTTGGCGTCGAGCCCTCTCTCTGGCCACGCATCGAAAGGATCCACGATCTTGCGTTCGTGCCAGACGCACGCGATTGCCGTGGTTTTGCGGCGCCTGGGCATTGCTCTACTGGTGGCAACGACGTGCTTGACCGCGGGCGGGGCTCGCGCCTTCGCCACGGCATCAAGCTCGGCCGTCACCCTCCGGATCTGGTATGGCACCGACGACCCCACAGAAGCGCCCCTTGCCCAAAGCCTTGTCGCGCAATTCCAGCACAGCCATCCCGGAGTCCGGGTTGCGCTGAGCGTCTTTGGCCTTGACGACATCAATACCACGTTGCAGCTGGCCATGAGCGCGGGGACGCCGCCCGACCTCGTGTACACCACCCCGCGAGGGCCTGGGCTCCCGGCTTACGTGCGCGCCGGCAAGTTGCTCGACCTCACCGCCGTCGCCGCGCGCGAACATTGGGCCGCGCAGCTGCCGTCCGGCATGCTGGCGGCCTACAACGACGCTCTTGCGCCGACGGGTAGCGCTGGCGGTCATGTGTACGCGGCGCCCATGATTGTGGCGGCTGTCGGTGTGCTCTACAACGAGGAATTGTTCAGGCAGCTGCACCTCGCGGTGCCGTACAGCATCGCCGAGTTTGAGGCAATCTGTGCAAAGGTCAAGGCCGCCGGCCTGATCCCAATCGGGTTTGGCAACGCCGACGGCTGGGTTGGCGACGACTGGTATCTCACCCTCGTCAATGCGCGCACCGGCCCAGGCCCGCTGCTCCCGGAACTGCACCTCGATCCGCGTTTCAGCTTCAGCAATCCCGCGTTTGAAAGCGCGGCGTCAACGCTGCTGGAGTGGGATGACGACGGGTACTTCACGCCGCAGTTTGGCGGACTCGATGCGCAGGATAGCGTCGTGACATTCTTCGACGGTAAGACGGCCATGCAGCTCATCTCCAGCACGGAGGATGGGCAGATCACCGCGTTGGCACAGCAAACGGGCATCCCCATCGGCGTGTTCGCGTTCCCCAATGCAAATCGACAGCAAGCCCCCGTCGTGCCTGAAAGCGGCTATGCCGGCTGGGCCATCCCGCGCGACGGGCGCCAGCCGGCGCTGGCCGAGGCGTTCATCGGCGACATGCTGAGCGATTCCACCGCCCAGGCGTTGACTGCGCATGGCCTGCTCGCTGCCCATGCGCTGGCAAGCAGGTCGTCTTCCGGGCAGTCTCCGCTCGAGCGCGGGTACATCGCGGCGTTGCGCGATGCAACACCCGGCGTCTACTTGGACGGCGCGCCTGTGCCCAATCTCAATGCCACCATGGAAGCGAATATCCAGCTCCTGCTGCAGCATTTCGAGACCCCGTCCTTTTTGACCCGGGCTCTCCAACTGGTCTACAGCTCGCACGGCGCCAACGCCTCCGCTACTCGGACTGACGGTGAGTTCTGAGATCGCCATGTTGGGGCCAGGAGCCGGCCCCTCAACTCTGCGTCACGGGCTTTCCAGGCTCAGGCCATGGCTTCGCCGCGCGCCGGCAGTGTTGTACGTCGTCCCAGCGCTGGCACTGTACGGGACGTTCGTCCTGTGGCCGTTGGCGCGCACGGGCATGCTGGCAGTGGAACAGTGGGACGGCTACTCCGCACCCTCATTCGTCGGATTCGACAACCTCGCCAGCCTGTGGGCCGATCCTGGGTTCCCGGCGGAGCTGCAGCACAGCCTGATCTGGCTGGTGGTGACGCTCACCGTACCCGTGGGCCTCGGCCTCGTGCTGGCACTGCTACTGCAAGGGACGTCGCGCAGGCTGCGCGCGCCGCTTCGCGGTCTCTTGATCCTGCCGCTTCTGCTACCTACGGTGTTGACCGCGGTAGCATGGCGCATGTTCTACAACCCGCTGTCCGGGCCGCTCACCTCGTTCCTGCAACACGTACACCTGGGCCGGCTGGCCGGCGATTGGCTCGGCGACCCGAACCTGGCGCTGCCTGCGCTACTGGTTGCTGCCTGTTGGGGATCATTTGGCCTGAGCATGCTCACTTGTGAGGTGGGTCTTGCGCGGCTCGGCGAGGACGTTCGTGACGCCGCCCGTCTTGACGGTGCGGGCGCGCTGGCCCAGTTTTGGAGCATTACGTTGCCAGCCTTGCGCGGCGTGCTGCCACTCGCCGTAGTCGCCACCGGCTTCAGTGCCATACCGTCGTACGATCTGGTCTCATTGCTGACAAACGGCGGTCCAGGCTATGCTACGACGACACTGGCGCTCGACAGCTACAACCGGGCCTTCGGCGGGAGTGGGCAGATTGGAACCGGCGCCGCGCTTGGTGCGCTGCAGGCAGTCGCGGGCCTCGCGTTGACAGTAGCCGCGCTGATGGTCGCGCGTGGCCTCGAGGTCGATGAGATCGGGCTGGGCGAGCCGCCGGCGCCGCGGCGAGCGGCTGCCCAGGCCACAGTACCGCCGCTGGTGCTCGTGGGCCTGGCGCTCGTGTTGCTTGCGCCACTGGCGTGGCTCATCCGGCTGGCAGTGCAGTCGGAAAGTGGCGGCCCGTCCTGGACCGCGTTAGGTGCCAGCGCTTCTCTTGTCTGGGATGCGGGCTTTGGCAACGCCATCGCCACCAGCTTGTGGGCCGCGCTCGTGGTCGGCGCATTAGCAACTGCCGTGTCTATCTTCGCCGCGTTCGCACTCGCCGGCAGCCGGAGCCGGATTGTCAAGGCAGCAGGCGCGGCATTGCTAGCCCTTGGCATCTTCCAGCTGGTGCCGGTCCTGATCTTTCCGCTCTTCGACACCATACGCTCGCTGGGCTTGCTGAACACGCTGCCCGGGGTTATAGCGCCACAGATTGGGCGGGCGGTGGCGGTGGATACGTTGCTCCTCTGGGTTAGCATACGCAGTATGCCGCACGCCGTTCTCAATGCGGCAGCGGCCGATGGCGCCAGGCCGTTGTCCGTGCTCATCGGGATCGTCGTGCCGCTCTCGCGACCACTGCTAGTGGTCGTCGCTGTATGGTCGTTCCTGCTCAGCTGGAACGACTATCTCCTGCCAAGCGTCGTCCTGGCGGCAGGAGGAGCTGAAACCGTGCCGCTGGCGCTGGCACACTTTGTCGGGAGCCTCGACACAGAGTACAGTCCCCTAGCGACGGCCGCGCTAGTGGCATTGCTTCCCATCGCGCTCATGTATGCGGCCCTCGACCGCGTGCTGGCCCGCGGCCTTTCGCGGTTACGTATTTGAAGAGGAGAGCAACGGGTGTGTGTGAGCTGATTCGCGCTAGGTCACTCGGCGCATCGTGGGATCGAGGCCTCGGTATGCGGCCGCAGTGGTGGATACGCAGCCTCGGCGCGGTTGCGCTAGCCGTGACATTGCCGCTTTGGTTGGTAGCCAGCCCTCATGTCCTCGCTACGCCGGAATCACGAGCTCGCTCCGACACAGCGCCGCAATCGGGCACCGCATTCGTGTACACAGCAGACGCCGTGAACTTCGATCTGAGTGGTTTGGAGCCTGATTTCGACCCGATCTACAAGGTCGTGGTGTCTGGTGCGCTACGCGACACCGAGCGCGCGGGCCAGCCCCTACCCGAGTCGACACTCGTGCTCGACGCATATCTCGAGGTCTTCCAGCCCGATACGACGCCCGTTCTGCCGGATCTGCTGCATCCCGACAGTGTGGCCACCAACCTGGCAGGCTTTCTCTCCGGCAAGGCGGCACTGGTCAATGAGGGCGGTACGGTGGTGTATCAGGGTAGCTTGCTGGCCGAGATCTTCCAGGACAACACCGAGCACCTGGTCGTGGACCTCAGCCCCGCTGGATCTGGCGCGAGCGTACGGCTACAGGGCGAGATCGCCCTGGTAAAGGGTGGGACTGAGCACGGCACGCTGCTGGCGCTGAGCCCGTTGGCGCGCGCGAAGCTGGCAGTACCCCGAGGCAAGACCCCGTCGTGGCAGCAGATTGTGAGTGCCATGAGCGTGAGCAAGCCGGCCATGATAGGCACGGCCAATCCAGCCGGCAAGCGATCGCCGTCGGCGCCAACCACCATTGCACCCAAGACGCTGCTTGCCGTCCAAACGCCATCGGCATCCGCCTGTGACATCCTGTGCCGGGTGCGCCGCCCCAGCACACTCGTACCGCTTGGGTTGGGGACCATTCTCGCCGGTATCGGCCTGTACCTGAGCCTGTCGCGTCGCCTGCGCGGCACGCATGAGGGGTAGGCATCAGAATCGGGTGGCATGCGGCAGCCGCACTGTCAGTCCGCTCTTGTCCAGCAACGGCGTCAGGTCGGTGCCGGGCTTGGCGGTGAGCAGCGTGGCCAGCAGCCCGTTGTAGTAGTTGCGTACACCAGTCGCCTCTTTGCTCGAAATGTAGCCAGGCACATTCACCGCGTTGGTGATCGCGGAGAGTGCGTACGCAAGGGTGCCTTTGAGCGTGCCCGTAGACACCTTCTGGTCCTTGGCGATTTGAGCAAGGGTCTCGTGCGCGTGACGTGCCAGGATCTGGTCTCGGCTGAGTCCCAGCGTAGATGTAATGTTCTGCTCCACCATCGCCGGCAGGTCTTTGCGATACTCCGAGACGCTGAGGCCGCTGGGGCAGCCGCGCACCGGGAGGGTTAGCGGTGCTGCCGGCGGTCGCGTGAAGTCGAAAGCGTCCAGCACGTCGTGCGCTGCTCGGTCATACGGAGTCATCGCCGGCACGCCATCCAGCTCCTCCACGGTCTTGACGATAGAGCTGAAATCGTAGGTGGTGTGGTCGATGTAGCCGCTACGCGCGTAGGGTGAGATGACCAGGAAGGGGACACGCATGCCCAGCGTGCCATAGGGAGAAGGGCTCTTGGGCGGGGCAACGTGATCGTAGAAGCCGCCGTAGTCGTCCCACACCAGGAAGACGGCGGTGCTGCTCCAGTCCGGCCCCTGCATCAGCGCGTTCATCTTGTCCACGAACCAGTCCTCGCTGGCACAGATGGAGAAGGGAGGGTGCGCGCTCTGCACGTAGGTCGGCGTCACCCAGGACACGGCGGGCAGCTTGCCGGCACGGGCGTCCGCGTCGAATCGGCTTTGGTCGAGCACGTTGGAGGTCCAGAGGCTGGTATTGCGGATGCTGCTGAAAGCGTCGAGCGTGGAGAAGTAGTAGCCGGGATCGCTGCGAGGCGCCGCGTAGTAGGCCCACGAGACGTGCGCGCTCTGCAGCTCGCTCGCCAGGTTGGGCCAGTTGAAGCAGAGATCAGAAGTCTTCACCTGCGCACCGCTGGAGGTAAGCGCCGCGACGTAGGCGCCTGTGGCGCTATCGCAGCCCCAGCCGGCCCCTGCATCTTGGGGATTGAGCACGATGCCGCCGGCCTGTGCCGCCACCGTGTACAGGTGGTTCGGAAATGACGGCGCCGGCATCGAGGAGAACATGTGGTCGCCCAGGGTGAAGTGCTGTGCGTAGCTCCAGAAGTTAGGAATATCAGACTGGTCGAACTGCCAGAACGTCTCCTGGTCGCCGTCGAGATTGGCGCCGGGGTTACGGATAAAACCGTCCATCTTGCCGCCGTCCATTGAGGTGACGGCGTTGGGATAGTCGTGGTCGATGTCGTGCCAGGAGAAGAGCGGTGAGTGGAGCAACGGCACCGACTTGCCGCCGGGAAGGGCGCCGGTGGTCGTGCCGTCGGCACCGGGAAATCGGCCGAAGACCGAGTCGAAGCTGCGGTTCTCCAGGATCACGAAGACCACGTGCTTGATCTTGCTCTGGGCCGCCGCGATGAGCGTGCTATTTGCCGATGGCTGCGCAGCCTGTGGTGCCGGCTCTCTCGCCCGGCGATCAGCCACTTCCGTGGCCGATACCACGCCGGCCACGAGAGCGCACAGGCCCAGGACGACGAGGCCCACACCGGCCCATCGCTGCCACGCTCGCAATCTCTTGCCCACTAGAACAGCATGCCCGTGAGCCGGTAGGATCGGTACTCGGCCACGCCGGTATCCAGCTCGTAGACCTTCGTGCCATTCGGGCTGAACTCGCTTACCTTGGACGGAGGGAAGAAGCCCCCAGTGAACGTGTAGTCACCATTGGGGAGCCCCTGTGCACTGCCCAATGCCTGCCAGAAGCGTCCGAGGTTCACGTTGAGCAGCAAAACGGCCGTATGGTGCACCTCATCGAGCTTCCACACCTGCCCTCGGCTCTGGCAGCCCTTGGCGTTGCCGTTCTGGCAGCGCACGTTGCCATCGTCGAAGACAACCAGCGTCGTGCTGTTCACGTAGTTCGCGTTGTGTTGCCCTGAGAACCAAGGGGAGGGATCGGACGTCGGTGCGGGAAAGTCGCCGCCCTGGCCAAGGCGCCAGACTACCTTGCCGTTGCCGCGCCCATTCTGATAGGCGATTTTGATCACCAGGCTTATGTCTCTGAACGACACCAGAAGGTTACCATCCTGCGCGGACCAATCGAGCGCGTTGCCATGGGTCCAGTCGACTGCCTTTGGATCTGGCAGACCGCAAAGCTTCCCCGTTGCATCGCACGTCGATGTGCCAAGCGGCCATTTCGTTGGCGGCGTGAAGTAGTCGAACAGATCCCAGGTCCAGGTAACCTGGAAGTTCGGATCCAGCACGATGACCATATCACCCATGACGTTGTGGCCACCGTACCTGTCCTGAGTAGCCCCCAGCACGGCAGTATCGCCATTGGGCAAGCGAATGGCATCGTGATGGAACATGTAGATCGGTTCCTGACCGCGTAAGGACAGTTGCGCGTTGACGGCATCGATATTGGTCTCGCGCACGACGTTACCGGCAAGGTCTACTTCGCGGAGCACGTCGTCACCGGTGGTTCGATACTGGTCGAGACCGAAGAGCAGCACTGTGCCGCCCGGCAGGATGTGTACTGGCCAAATCTCCGTGAGGCCGGAGCGCAGCGTGTCGTAGTACCACACGAGCTGCCCCTGCAGGTTGGTGGCGATGGGATTGGCAAACGCGGGCGACGGGCTGGGGACGAACGCATGGAAGATCAGCGGCGAGCTGAGGTCGGCCTGGGCGCTGGGTGCCTGCTTGACGGCAAATGTCGTGATCTGCAACCCGGCTGGCGGCGCGCCCGAGGTGAAGCTCACCGTCGTGGATGCCGCGCTGTGCGAGCCGTCTGAGACCACATGCCGCAAGAGATACCGCGTGTTCGGCCGCAACCCGGCCACGAGCACGTCGATACTCTGCCCTGCACTGCAGGGCTGTGCCGCCGTGGATTGCCAGCCCGATGAGCCGGCAGCGGGCTGAAACTGGACGGCCACCGTGCCCTTGGCGCACGCCGGCGCGCTGTACAGCGCGACCAGTGGGTTGGCAGTGCGGCTCACCACGGCACCAGCCTCCGGGGCACGCGAGGTGATTGTATAGGTGGAGGTGGCGACAGTCTGCGTCGAGCTGGTAGCGGCAAACCCGGCCTTGACGGCGGCGCGAACAGTGTAAGTGCCTTCATGCAGCGGCGTCCAAGTGAAGGAGGGCGTGGGGCTGAAATCGCGGACAACGCCGAACGCCCCATGGCCGTAGGCCACGCTGAACTGGTAGACAGGGTTGGTGAGGCCACTCGCCGTGGCGTGCCAAACGGTGGAAGTGCCGGCCAGCTGGCCCGACGGCAGGCTTGGTGCCAGTGTCACGCTTGGGGCAGCAACAGCAGGGGACGCCGAAGCGCCCGCTGGCGCCGGCAGCATCAACGTAAGCGTCAGGGCAGCCAGGGCCAGCCATCGTCCTGGCTTCACGGCAGGCGCGGCCCAGCGGCCCGGCGCCGCGGAGACGACTCGTACAACGTGATCTATCCGTTCTCTGCGCATGGTGCTTCCCTTTCCTGTCAGTGTGGGGACCAGGACCGAGGATGTGGATCGAGGACTTGAGGCTAAGCCAGCGCAACCGCTCCGGCACGACTGCCGTGCCCAGGCGGAGCGGCCCGAAGACTGTTACTTTAGGATACGATCGCTACATGACCCAGCCATGAAAACCAGATGACAGATTGCCGACTTCCTCGTGACATTTTCATGACGTACTGCAGCGTTGCGGGGACGCTAGTGGCTTCTCGTAGCCGCTCCAGTGCAGTTCTGCCTGCCGGTAACCGGCAGCGTGGTGCACGGCGGCCGTGCCACGGCAACTTGAGCGGTAAAACTGGTCGGCCGCAGCATAACGTGCGTGCGCCAGTTCAACGTGCCCGCCACCTGTACCGTCTGCCCCGGCTGAAGCTGGGACAGGCCCTGGCCAGGCGGCAGCACCACGCTCGTGCTTGGGGAGAGCAGCACCAGCACCACATCACTCTGGCGCCGCGGTCCTATCACAACAGTGGAGACCTGGAGTACCACGAGTCGCTGCGCCGCGTCTACCTGCGCTACCCGCCCCGTGATGGTTGTGCTATCGGCTGACTCGTCCTGCACGAGATTGCCCTCGTGCAGCAGGATGTCGCCGGTGAGCAGTGCCAGACGGTTCATTGGACGGCCCCCGCGACCCAGTACCTGTGTAGCTGGGGTGATGGAATAGACCTGGCTGCCTGTATCGCTCTGAACCGACACTTGCAAAGTGCTGCCGTGCGTGCTGACGCCGGTGATCGACGGCGCATGCTGCAGCGTGATCACGTTGCTGGTTGCTCCGCCAGCGCCGCCCTGTTCGGCACCGGTAATGCGCACGCCCGGTGCGATGGGGCACGCGCGCTGCTGCAGCAGTAGCGGCGCTGCCGGCTGTTGTGCGAAGTTGAAGCTGGTAAGTAGCGGCGCGCTCTGCTCGACCAGCGGTGTCAGCGTGGGCAAACTGAAGCGCAATTCCACCAGATGCAGCAGCGAAGCAAAGCTGTAGGTGTTGTGGTCGACGTAGCCCAGGCGAGCATAGGGTGAGATGACCAGCAATGGCACCCGTGGCCCCAGGCCCCAGGGGTTCACCTTGGGCGGCGGCACGTTGTCGTAGAAGCCGCCAAAGTCGTCCCAGGTGACGAAGATCGCCGTGTTCTGCCAGAATGGGCTCTGCATCACCGCGTTGATTTCGGATACCGTCGTATTCTCGCCCACACACGTACTGGCCGGTGGGTGCTCGCTCTCTGGCGTGTCGGTAACCAGCCAGGTGACCGGAGCCAGATGGCCCTGGGCAACGTCACTCTGGAACTGCGTCCAGGGCAGCACATTGGTTTGCCACTGAGCGCTGTCGCGGATTTGGCGGATGGCGTCAAAGACCGAGAAGATGTAGCCTTGTTGGCCTGCCTGGGGCGCGTAGTAGCGCCAACCAACGTTAGCCGCGTTGAGCTGATCGGCCAGCGTAGTGAAATCGAAGCACGGGAACGTCGTGCCCTGCTTGCCCGCAGCGGTACGCGTCACCACGTAGGTGCCGGCGGGGGCGTCGCAGCCCCATCGGCCTCCCGAGCGCTGCGGGTTAGAGATGACGCCGCCATTTTGCCCGGCGATTGTGGCGAGGTGGTTGGGAAAGGTCGGTCCCAGCACCGTAGAGAAGAAGTGGTCATCCAGTGTGAAGTGCTGGGCGTAAGCCCAATAGTTGGGGATGTCCTGTTGGTACATCTCGGTGTACGCATGGTCGACGCCCAGAGTAATGGCTCCGGGCAGCTGGTCAAAGCCGTCCATGCGGCCACTATTCACGGCAGCGCCTGCAGAGCCGGCGTCGTGTGCGATGTCCGGGTAAACCTGATCCGGCGCCTCCGCCAGGGGCAGGATCTGGCCCGCCGAAGTGCGGCCTGTGGTAGCTCCGTCCGCGCCCGGAAACCGGCCGAAGTAGTTATCGAAGGAGTGGTTCTCCTTGATGATAAAGACGAAGTGGTCAATCTTGGCGAGGCCACCAGGCGCGACAGGCGCGTTTGCCGGCGTCCGAGCCACCACGCGGGTGCCTGATCCGAATGGGAAAGCGAATGAAACTGAGCCTGCGATCAGAAGCACTGCTGACGGTATGTAGACAAATCGGTGCTTCACCGGAGCAACTCCCGCACGCGCCGGCATGCATCAGCCCTCGTCACAGCGCTCGACCGCGCGTAAGCACCGGCTGTAGCATAGGTCGCCAGTCTAGTTTCCGTGCAGCATGTCGTGGGGGATAGAAGCATGTAGACGATGGCCTGCCGCGATGGCAGCGATCACAGGGGGCTAAGCAGATCAAGCTGTAATATAGCAGAACGAGTGTCATCGCGGTCTTGAGCACGTTGTCCCGTTGCCGAGGGCCGTTTGGCACTGGTTCAAAAGCGGGCAGACACGCAGTATTTGAATATGGAAAGAACGATTCTACTGCTGGATGGGCACGACGGCGTGCGGTCGGCGTTGGCCGCCCGGCTGCGACACATCGCGGGCGTGCGCTCGGTAGCAGCCACAGGCGATCTGGCTGACGCGCTCACCCTTGTACACACAACGCCACCAGACGCAGTGATCTACGATCCCCACACCGTCGATGGCAATGCCGACGAGGCCATTACCAGGCTCGGCACCGGCGGATGCCCCGTGATCGTGCTCACCTCGTCTTTGGTTGGCGACGAGGCCGCAGCCCTGACGCGTGCCGGTGCGGCGGCGCTGCTGCTCAAGGGGAGCAATGTCACGCGATTGCTGCGAGAGATTGAGGAGACGATCGAGCAGCGGCGCGCCCCGTCGTCGCCCTAGGTATTTGATCGTCGAGCCTCTTGCCGGGCGCTCACGCGCGGTCCACTGACCATACCGCGCCCTATCGCGCCTAATTCGGCCCTTGCGCCTGACTCAGATTCGGAGTACCGTTGTCATAATCAGGTAGCGACGGTGGTGCCTTGGTGCGCGCGTGTGTGGCGTCGGAATACACGGAGGCTCCTCATGGTTGATGCGGCGACGAATCTCAGCCTGTTCTTGCGCGTGGGCCTGGTACTGTTCGACGAAACACACACACGCGTCTTTGCGGTGCGCGGAACCGTCATCGAAGACGCGCGAGAGTTCACCGTGGATCTGGGGGCTCCCCAGCTTCCCAGGGGCCGGCTGCGAGCCCCACGGCCGTATCTGGCCGCTGAGCAAGCGCATGAACGTGCCGCCCAGACCGCTCGGCTCGTTACGGACCTCAACAGCAATCGCCCTTTCGACTGCTTGCTCGTAGGTGGCCCGCCATGGGCGCGCACCCTCGTGTGGGAGCATTTGCCTGCGCCCTTGCGCGTGCGGCTTGCGGGCTCCGTCAAGCTCGCGGTTGGGGCCGGTGAAAGCGCCATTCTGGGCATGACGCTCCCTGCGGTCGATGCGGTGGTGCAGCGGTCGTCGCGCTTGGCGCACCTCCCTCCGGGTGGGACAAGTGTGCCGCACAAGATGCACCCTGGTTACTCGTTGGGCTTCGAGGCGCTACCAGTTGGGGAAGCAGTCCTGGCGCTAACGTCGTGCTAACGAGGGACCATTCGGCATTACCTCTAAGAGTCAGTCGACCATAGGAATGGGGCGGCCTGCTGTCGCATACTAAGCATGCCCCTTGAGCCTCGTGACCTTGTTTGCAAAAGGAGACGGACGATCGGCACCATACTTGTCCCGCTCGATGGCTCGCCGCTGGCCGAGCAAGCACTGCCGCATGCCTGCCGCCTCGCCCGTGCGACGGGCGCTGGTCTGCTGCTGGTGCGTGCGACCCCTCCCGTTACGGATCCCGGTGCCGGCTTTGCTGCTGGCTCATCCGTGCAGTACGCCGAAGCGTACCTCGCGCAAGTCCGCGATGGCCTGAAGAGCAAGGGCCTGGAGGCCCAGAGTTTGAGCCTGTACAGCAACCCGGTGCCTGGCATCCTGCTGGCGACCAAGATAAGCGAGGCGACGCTCATCGTGATGTGCACTCACGGGCGCACCGGCCTCCGCCGCATGGTGCTGGGATCGGTCACCGAGCAGCTGGTGCAGGAAAGCAAGGTGCCGGTGCTCGTCATCAACAGCGAATCGTGCGACGCGTCGCCCGATGAGCCCTACCGCTCTGTCCTGGTGCCGCTGGACGGGTCGGCCCACGCCGAGGCGGCGTTGGCGATTCTCAAGAATCTGAACCTGGACGCACAAGCGAAGGTGATTCTGCTGCGCGCGGTCTCGCCCGCTGTGCCTCAGTTCGCCCAGGGCATGACGGAGTACGGCACCCAGGTGCGGCTACACACGGATCAACGCCGGCTCGAGGCCCAACAGTATCTCGACAACATCGCAGCCAAGTTCTTGCACGGGCAGGCGCATCAAATACAGGTGGTAGTAGAGTATCCCGCCAAAGCAGTGCTCGCAGCCGCGGACGATCACCGCGCCGACCTGATCGTATTGGCCACCCGCGCTAGGCCAGACGGCGCACCTATGGCCTCCACCAGCGTCCCAGGCCACCTGCTGCACAATGCGGGCACACCGGTCTTGATCGTCCGTGCAGCCGAGAGTGCAGTTGCGGCGCTCAACTGAGCTCGAGCTGCATGCCCTCTTGTGCCATACGCATCGGCCCGTGGTAGGTCTCGGCGGCTTCGCCGAGTGCCACGTCGTGCCCGTGGACCCACCAGCGATGCGTGAGCAGCAACTGCTTCGACCCTGAGGATGAGGCAATGCTGCCTGCCTGGCGCGGCGTAAGGTGGAACGGGTACTCAGACTGATCGGTATTGGCGCACTCAGAGAGGAAGAGATCGCTCGAGCGGGCTACGTCCCCCAGGCCTTCACATAGCCCGCTGTCGGACGAATAGGCCAGCACGGCGTCGCCGCGGACACGCATGCCATACGTGTGCGGAATGTGCCGCACGGGCACGAAGTCCACCGTCAGCGCCCCGACGTGCAGTGGCACGCTCGGATCGTACTCATGGGTGTCGAACAGGGCGCTGAAGAAAGTCTCAGAGGGATCCTGCAGCAGGCTAACGGCGAGGAGCTTTGCGTGGCCACCCGGGGGGAGAAACAGCGCCGGTCGCTGCTGTAGCGGCCGCACCATGTTGGCGAAGTAGAGGTAGTAGCGATACTGAATGAGATCGAGGAAATGGTCCGCATGCATGTGCGACACGACCACCGCCTGCAGCTGCTCGGGCTTGAGGTACTGCTGCAATCGTCCAAACACCCCGCTGCCACAGTCGAGCAGGACAGCCGTACCGTCTTGCTCGATCAGGTAGCCGGAGCAGGCACCGCCTGGATTTTGACACGCCGGGCTGCATCCCAGGACGGTCAGCCGCATCATATTGCCTCCTCTTCCGCCTCGCTCGCGGTAGGGGCCTGCTCTGTTGAGCCGCTATTCAGCGCCAGCACAACGGTTTCCGCACCGTAATCTAGATCATCCCACAGCTGCGCGTTAGGCATCAGTCGAGACAGGCTGCCGCGGGTAGCCGCGGCTAGGTACGCATCGCTGGCAACACCATGGGCAACTGGCGCAACGACTGGCGCAGCCTCGCGGCGCGGCAGCAGTCGAATGGCATACAGCACGATAGCGACGACGATCATCACGGCGCCTGCCAACTGTGCGACCCGCATGTCGCCTGCCATGAGGCTGTCCAGTCGCTGGGTCTCGAGCGGGATGCGCCCAATGGAGTACAGCATCAAGTATGAAAGGAAAATCGCCCCGATCGGTAACTGCCGCAGCTGGCGGCGCTGCAGGACCGTCAACAGCACCAGGACGGCGAATACGACGAGATCCCAGACGCCTTCGTACGCCGCCGTGGGAGTGAAGTGGCTGAAGCCCAAGTACTGCTGTGGCCGGTTCTCGGGCGGAATTACCACCGCGAAGGGTCCACCGGTCGGCGGTCCAAACGCCTGATTGTTGAGCAGATCGCCGACTCGGCCGATGGCCTGCCCGAGAATCATGCCCAGAGCACAAATGTCTGCCCATTCCCAGAAGCTCAGGTTGTGTTTCCAGGTGTAGATCAACACTGCCAGGACGCCGCCGACGATCGCCCCATCCAGCGCCAGACCACCCTGCCATACCGCGAAGACGCGACCTGGATCGGGACTGTACCAATCTCGCCGGAACAAGTAGTACCAGGCACGAGCCCCGATCAGTCCAGAGAGGGCGCCGAGCAACAGCATGCCCGCGAGCGGCTCCACGCGCTGGCCGCGGTAGCGCGCCGCGACAATCGCTACCGCCAGACCGGCGATGATTGCCACGGCCACGATAATGCCGTACCAATGAATGGTGAAGGGTCCGTACTTGATAGTGGCCGTGCTCACCGTCGCTGCCTTGGCAGATATCTATGCATGCATCGTCTCTCCAGCGTTCGACGCTTATGAAGGTACCGCGAAGAGCGGCACCCCAATGTGGATAGTGTTCACAGTCTGCTGGCGGGCACAGGAAGCTCGGGGTGCCGCTTGCGAAGGTATCGCTCGTAGCCTGACACGTTCATAGCATAGCTGCTTGCAGTCTCATAGTGGCGCGCGATGCCAGCGTCCGCACCGTGTGACAGCTCCTTCTCGCCCTCTCGCTGCACGGCGAGCGTGATGGCGGCATGGTCCCACCCGGCCTGCATGCCTTCCAATACGAGACGTTCCCACGATCGAAGCCCGCTGCGAAGCTCCTGAATGTGCGCTTGCGTATCGCCGGCACGCCCAAAATGAGTGAGATAGAATGCCGTGGGGCGTAGCGCGGCGAGCCGGCTCAAGCTCGAGTCCCACGCCTCCAAATCCAGATCTGGCGGTGGTGTTGCAGGTCGCACGTAGGCACATCCCTGCATCCTCACACCCGTAGCGTCGCCGGTGTACATCGAGCCGTCGTCCAGATCTCGGAACACCACGTGGTGCACCGCATGGCCGGGCGTGTAGAGTACTTGGAGGCGGCGCCCCGCCACCTGCAGCAGTTGCTCATCGTGCAGTGGCACCATTCGATCGGCCGGCACCGGCAGGATCGTGCCCCAGAGCCGTTCCATGAGGTCGCCGTAGATTCTACCGGCGCTGTTGACGAGCCTGGCCGGATCGATGAGGTGCGGCGCGCCGATCTCGTGAGCATAGACTTTCGCGTGCGGCAAGTGGCCGGCGAGCACGCCGGCCGCGCCTGCATGGTCGAGGTGCACGTGTGTGACCAGCAGGTGCCTGACGTCATCAAGTCTGACACCATGCGCTTTGAGCGCGGCGAGCAGGGTGTGGGACGTGCTGGCGGGCCCCACTTCGATGAGCGCGGCGTCGCCGGGCGCCTTGAGCAGGTAGGCTGCCACCACGCCTGGCTGGCCGAGAAACAGGAGGTCGATGGTTATGGGCACGTAGATATCCCTCGCTTCGCAATGCTACCAGAATTGGGGATTCCGCATGGAATGTGCACCCATGCCTTGGTCGCACCCTGGTACACTGCAGTGGGCATGTTGCCCACCATGAGGCGCAGCACGTGGCAGTTGCCAAAGACTCGACGACCAAGACCATCCTGCTGGTGGATGATGAGCCCACGCTGATCGAGGCGTTGGGCTACAACCTGGGCAAGGAGGGCTACCGGGTCGTCACCGCCATGGATGGCGTGCAGGCATTGGAGCAGGCGCAGATCTGCAACCCCGACCTGGTGATCCTCGACTTGATGCTGCCGCGAATGGACGGTCTGGAGGTGTGCCGAGCAGTCCGCCGGGAATCGACCGTGCCTATCATCATCTTGACTGCCAAGGATTCCGAGGTGGATACCGTTCTCGGCCTGGAGCTTGGGGCCGACGATTACCTGGTGAAACCCTTCCGGCTGCGGGAGCTGCTGGCGCGAGTCAAGGCGCATCTGCGGCGCGCCGAGATGCCGAACACGCGCCCGGTCCGCGCGCTGGACCGGATACAGTTCGGCAGCATTCTGGTGGAGCGCGACAGCAGGAAGGTATTTCGCGGCGAGCAGGAGATCGTGCTGACACTGAAGGAGTACGACCTGCTGGACTACCTGCTGACGAATGCCGGCAAAGTGATGTCGCGCGAAGTCCTGCTGGCCAAGGTGTGGGGCTACGAGTACGCCGGCGACAGCCGCACGGTAGACGTGCACATCCGGTGGCTACGCGAAAAGGTCGAGGACGACCCGGCGAATCCCCGCCACATCAAGACCGTGCGTGGGATCGGCTACCGGCTGGAGGTGGCTGGGTAAGCGGGCACTCTCATCCGATCGTGTCCCACATCTGCGCTATCACAAATATCTGTAAATGCCTTACGTTCGTGGTCGCGACAACGCAGGGCATGCCGTCTCGTGCGGTGAGGTCGGCTTGCGCGGCCAGAATTACGTCGCCGTCCAGCGCCTTGGCATCCGCGGTCGGTTGGTGCTGTTGGCGGGCCTGCGCCCAGAAGGCGGCTGCTTGTAGCATCATGCCAGTGGTCAGCGGCAAGCACTCGAGCTTGTCCTTGAGCGCGTCGAGCCGCGCGACACTGTCGGTCTTGCCGGCGCGCAGCAGCTCCCGCCGCACTTCGTAGTCGGATATCTCCGGGATAATGACCCGATCGCCGGCTGATAAGAGACCGTTCACCCAGTTCGTGATTGCAGGATCGGCTTGAGGGTGAGCGATCATGCCAAGCGGCCCGGCATCGAGCAGAACGGCTCTATTCATCGAAGCTTGTCCGCAGCGTGAACGGATCTTCCCTCAGCCCGCGCTCCAGTTCTGCCCAGGTTTGTCGATCGTACTCAGGATCCTCGGCCATCCACTTCGCGAACAGCTGCTTCATGGCATCAAGGCGTGCACGCTGTTCCGCACTCAACTCCGTATTCATCTGATTGCGCCCCAGTTTCGCGCCGGTACTGTGGTCGCGTATCGAAGCGCGACTCTTGCCGAGCAAGAGCGAGAGACGTTCGACGTGTGGCCCATGCCGACTTGCCCGCAAATCAGCTACTAGCAGCATTAGCGGCCTCCGCAAACTCTCCGATAGAGTGGGTGAATGGGTCAAGCTCGTTCTCGAAGATGAATGGTGAATGGGTGGCTGCAAGCAGGCCGCGCACCCGGCCGGTGGCCAGTACGTCGGGCAGGAGCCGCCGCTGCCATGGAACGGACAGCGAAAGCTCCGGCTCGTCGATTATCAGGAAGTAGTCGGCGCTGGACGAGAGCAAGAGGGTTGAGAAGAGAGACACGATCTGTTTCTCGCCGGAGGACAGTGCCTTCAGCGGGATCGCCCGCTCGTCCCCCTCTTGTGACGCGCCGTCGCCGGCAGTCGCCTGCACGGACACAGTGAAATTCACGCCGTCGTAGACCATTTGTTTGTCCACGAGGTATCGATTGCACGTGCTGGCGAACGCGCGCACGTTTCGCTCATCCTCTTGTTGCGCCGCATAAAGGTTGGAGAGTTTTGCAACGAAACCGAGGGCGATCCGATCTTTCGCATCTACTTGACCTAGATACCTGACCCTGCTAACTAGGTCCTTCAGACTCTGACGTTGCGCGTACCTACTCAATAACCAGGGGCGCGGCGGTGCCGGGCTGAGAGCACGCTAACGTCGGGCATCGTATGCTTACTCCCACGCGGTTGGACACGGAGTAGGCGAGCAATGGCGACCCAGGT
>Ga0187876_1000044_pt1 | contig 112381 bp, 85 predicted proteins | sample June2016WEW_17_4_FD_133000 | JGI IMG/M metagenome (GOLD analysis project Ga0187876, IMG submission 133000) | Peatland microbial communities from SPRUCE experiment site at the Marcell Experimental Forest, Minnesota, USA - June2016WEW_17_40 | ecosystem: Environmental > Terrestrial > Soil >... | reverse complement strand
CGGTGCAGCAAGAGCATATTGAACGGCCCGTGCGGCGGCTCGAAGGACGGGAAATGCGAGATCAACCCCGAGACGGACTGCGGATGGATAAAGATTGTGGAGCGGGCGCAGGCGCTGGGGAAGCTGGACGACCTCGCCTCCACGTACATTGCGCCCAAGAACTGGGCCTCGTCGCATCATGGCGGGCCTCGTCGAGTGAAAAGGGAGGACTTGAAAATTGCCAAGCCTTGACATAGCCGCGAAACCTCTCATCTCCGGCAGCCGGCTCGAGCGGGTGCTCCGCAGCGGGCAGTTCGCCGTGACCGCGGAGATCGGCCCGCCGCCGGGCTGCGACCCGAGCGTGGTGGTGACCAAGGGCGATCTGCTCCGCAGTTATGCCGACGCGCTCAATATCACCGATAACCAGACCGCCGTGGTGCGCCTCTCGAGCATCGCCGCGGCCGTCCTGCTGATTCAGCGCGGGATCGAACCGGTAATGCAGATGACCTGCCGAGACCGCAACCGGATCGCCATCCAGAGCGATGTCCTGGGCGCGGCGAGCTTCGGCATCCGCAACTGCCTCTGCATCGCGGGCGACCACCAGTCCTTCGGCGCGGCCGGCAAGTTGAAGGGTCATCCGGGCGCGAAGAACGTCTATGACGTGGACTCGATCCAACTGGTGGCCATGCTGAAGAAGATGCGCGACGAGGGGCTGCTCGAGGGCGGAGACGCGATTGAGCACGGCGGGCCGCGGCTCTTCATCGGGGCGGCCTGGACGCCGGTGAAGGAAGTGGGCGATATCCGCGTTCTCCGTCTGGCAAAGAAAGTGGCAGCGGGCGCTGACTTTATCCAGACCCAGGGCGTATACGACATCGAGGAGTTCAAGGGCATCATGTCGCGCGCGCGGGACCGCGGCCTGCACACGCGGACCTGCATCCTCGCAGGCGTGATTGTGCCCAAGAGCGCTGGGATGCTTCGCTACATGCAGTCCTCGGTGGCGGGCGTGAAGGTCCCCGATGCGCTGATCCAGCGCATGGCCGGCGTCAAGAAGGACAAGGCCCGCGAGGAGGGCAAGAAAATTTCGGTCGAGTTGATTCAGCAACTCCGCGAAATCGAGGGCGTGAGCGGCGTGCATATCCAGGCGATCGAGTGGGAGGAAGCCGTGCCGGATATCGTGAAGGCGGCCGGCCTGTTTCCCAGGCCGGAGGTCGAGGCGGCCGTGCCTTCCCGCGAGCCCTGACGAGCCGAAGGTCCCCAGCCTTCGACGCACGCGCACGGCGCATCGGCCGCCCCGGTACCGGTTCTTTCGGGCCATAGAATTGAAACTCAATTGCTGGGAAGTCATGGCGTGCGGCCGCGGACCCGGGGCCGACTCCTCGAAGAAGGGAACCTGTCCCACCGCGCTCGATGCCGCGTCTGACGGGATCAACGGCGGCAAAAACGGGGGGCGCATCTGTTGGGGAATCGCGGGCACATTATGCCTGGACCATCATCAGCCGTCCGTGCCACGGAAGCGGTCGCTCTGCAGGCTATGCCCGTTCTTCCGGCGCGTCAAAGAGGAGGAAGGCGAGCAATTCCGGACGATCACGCTGGCTCCGCCGCCGGGAGGCAAGGCCGGCGAGCCGGGCGAAACCTCGTGGCTTCGCCGCCGGTTCGCGGACCTCGAGCACCTGCTGACGGTGTGCCAGGATATCACGCGTCACAGCGACGCCGGCGCGCTCCTTCGGACGATCGCCCGGCAGGCGTCCATCGGCTGCGACGCGGAACACGGTATCGTCTATTTGCTGGAGCAGGGTGACAAGCAGCTTACCGCCGCCGCAATGTTCGGGCAGGACCTGGTCGGCTTCGACGTGCCGATTGCCGACGACTCACCCGCCGGCTACGCCGCAAAGCACGATACCATGGTCAACATCTTCGACACTTCCGCAGAACTTTCCTATATCTTTCCGACACTTCACGTGCGCCAGGGTTTTCAGCAGCAGTACGGTTTCCCGGTGCGCAACGTGCTTGCCGTCCCGATCCACGGACGGCGCGAGACTTCGCCCGCCGGTGAGGAAGACCCGGCGTCTCCCAATGCCGTCGTCGCGGTGGTCGAGGTCCTCAATAGCCGGCGCGATCATTTCAGCGAGGACGACGAATGGTTTCTGGCGGAGGTCGGCATCATCGCCAGCCTCGCGCTTCAAAGCGCGCATCTGTCGGGCCAGGTTCAGGAGATGCGCCGCGTTGACCAGGCGAAGTCGCGATTTGTCGCCCTCCTGATGCATCAGATCGTCTCCCCGCTGGCCACGGCGCATACCTGTGTCTCGACGCTTGCCAAGCTGGGAGACCGCCTGTCGGCCGAGGACAGGGACTCTCTCATGCGCGGCGCGCTCGCCAAAGTTGTCGTCGTGCAGGAACTGTCGAAGAAACTGGCGGAACTCATGGCGATCCGCGACGGCCGCGCCCTGGCGGACTGCACGGCTGTGGATATCGTAGCCGTCATCCGCGAAGTGGCCGAGAATCACAGGAAGGCGGCGGAAGCGGAAAACCTGCGGCTGCGTGTCGAACTGCCGGCCGGCTCGCCCGGAATCCGCGCCGATCCCGCCGGCCTGCGCATCATCTTCGCGAACCTCATCGAGAACGCGGTCAAGTACTCAGGCGGCAACGGCGATGTGGTCATATCGGGCGGCGTGGAGAACGGGTCCTTTTTCGCCAGCGTCCGCGACCACGGTCCTGGCATCTCGGACAAGGATTCTTTGCGCCTTTTCAGCGAGTTCTTTCGAGGCCCGCAAGCGGTGCGGAAGGGCATTGCGGGTTCCGGGCTCGGATTGGCCTTCGTCAAGGCGCTCGTCACCCGTTACGGAGGCAGCGTCCACGTGGAAAGCCACGTCGGCCGGGGCTCCACGTTCACCGTCAGCTTTCCATGCATCTGAGTCGTCATCCCCGTCGTTCGTCGGTCGCCTGCCTGTGTGCCTGCATTGCTGCCTGCCGTACGCAGGCGAGAAAATCCTCCAGCTCTCGACGCTCAAAATAAGGCGTATTGAGGTCCTTTTCAAGGACGAGGCCCAGAATCCTTCGCCTTCGGCAAATCCTGATCTTCCGGCCTGACCACATAGTTTTAATTGATTCAATATCAGTCAAGTCCACGTACTGCCATCTGCTTTCCTCAAAGGTCGCTAAACGCGACTCGTCAACGTAAAGCATGGCTTTTGCCGCCTGCTCACTACGCCATAGCATATCTCCAAGATTGCCGAAGGGGATTAGCAGCAATAAGGACGAAAAAAGAAGGAAGATACATCCAACGGCATGCAGCACCGGCACTCCCTGATAGAATAATAGAGCACCTGACGCTGCGAATACCACAAAGATAATCAAGTTCCACTTTAGGTAGTGCTTGGCCCGTTTTCGGACGAACTGCGGAGTCGTTCGAAGTTCTCGACGTTCCATGCAATCAGGTCCATTTCGCTGCTTCTGACGACGCCCTGAGAGCCGGATCCGAATGCGTTTACGGGTTGTCGGCGGCCGGCACCTCGATGATGTCCGGCGCGGCCGTCGTGGCGCTCGACTCCGCGCCGTTCACGGCCCAGAGCGAGACATAGTAACGAGTTTTCGACGAGGGCAGGATCAATTCGCTGTCGGTCCAGGCGGTCGCGTCGGCGGGCGCCGACGCCCAGAGGATCCCGTCGCGATAGATGGCGTAGGCCGCGACGGCGACGTCCGAGGGCTTCGTCCAGTTGAGCACCACGGCCGACTTATCGGCCGTCAGGGCGGCTGTAACGTTCGCCGGCGCCGCAGGAGTGCGGCCTGAACCGGCGTCCGCCTTGACGATCATGGCGAAGGGCCGCGTCGTAGCGGCCTTGCCGTCGTCGGCCGTGACCTTCACGACATGCACGCCGGCGTCGTTGGCCGTCGGCATCCATTTGATGACCCGGGCTTCCGGGTCCCAGGTGGCGCCATCGGGCAGGCCGCTGACGGTGATCTTCAGCGGGTTGCAGTCCGGGGAGCACGCGACGACGTACTTCACACAGGGCTCGCCGGGCTTGACCACGTACTTGAACAGCGGCTTGACGACCGGCGGGTGGTTGCGTTCCGGCGCGTGCGGCGGCAGAGTCGCCGGGTCTTCGCACAGGATCAGGCCGTACGGCTCGTAGAAGATTTTCCGCGTGTCATTCTCAATGCGGTCATGCGTGGCCTTGTCAATGGCGCCGCTGATGCCGTAGTAGGCCTTCAGGTCGCTCAGGAAGCGGTTGACCAGTCCCATCGGGCCGGGCAGCGAGGCGAATTCGTAATGGTGGTTGAAGGTGCAGACCGCCGGTTCGACGCGCGGCGCATCGGGCGTGTAGATCTTCGTCTTCGGGTTCCACGTGACGGTCACCGCGCCGTTGGTCAGCAGGCGGCGCAGGTAGTTGGTCACACACCCGGCCTGCGTCGTGTCGCCCTTGATGCGGCGCATGCAATCGAGGACCGCAATGCGCTCGACAAACGGGTTTTCGTAGCCGTTCATCTCCTGCAGTTCCACGCGGCACTCGGCATTGGCCATATCGCCGTACAGGACGTCAACCAGTTTGGTGCCGTTGGGGCCGGTGACATAGCGGTCGCTGCCGCCGCCGGCGTTGCACGGCGCGCCGACCATATCGTTCGCGCCCGCCCACCAGCCGTCGTCGGTGATCAGGTAGTCCGAGCGGAACGAGTAGACGTTATTCGGATAGCCCGGCCGCGCGATCCACGGGTCGGTTGCCGCGGCGTACCACGTCGCGCCCTGGTCGGGGAACGGGTTCCAGTACTTGCCGTTGACGTCGTGGAGATCATTGATCGTCTGACGGTCACCGCCGCTGGCCCCGTAGCAGGGCGTCTTGTAGGTCGGCATGGCCATGGCGATGGCGGCCAGGCTCAGTTCGTAGCCCAGCGGCCAGTGCGAGTCGCCGCCGCCGTTGGTGGCCGAATAATTGTCTCGGAACTGGAGCAGGCTCTTAGCGACCTTGGCCAGGCCGTCGCGCACCAGAATCTCCTCGATCGGCGTCAGGCCGCCGGGGTCCTGTGTGCTGCGATAGAATCCCGCCGCGATGTCGTACGCGACGGCCGCGTCAACCCACAGCTCTTCCGTCTGGCCGAGTTCGCTGAGGTAGTCCTTCGCCGGCGTGATCTCGTCAATGTGGCACTCGAAGCCGATCGGCTCGAGCCGCGACATCCACAGCAGCCGCTGCTTGAGGAGCGGCGCGACCGGCGTCTCTGGGCCTTCGACGGCCACGACGAGGGCGTTGGACAGGGCATTGCCCACCAGGCCCGGCCAGAAGCGCCAGACGCCGCGCTGGTCCGTAAGCTTCCCCGGCAACCCCTGGACCCAACTGTCGCTGCGGAAGCAGTTCTCATAGGAAATCTTGAACGGCTGTACGTTCTTGAGCTTGTGGATCAGGGCCTGGCGCTCGGCCTCGTCGGCCCAGAGCAGGTAGCCGTGATGCTCCGCCGGGGCAGGATAATCCGGCTTGAACACGATCGCGCGGCTCAGCGCCGCGCCGGAATCGCCGCACTTGGCTTCGAGCACGTGCGAGGAATTCGACCCGGAGAAGAGCGCCTCCGTGAGCAACGGCGCGCCGGACCAGGTTTGCCACGCGCCGCCGTCCACGCGATACATCACCGCGGCGCTGTTGGTCAGGTTCACGAAACTGATCTGCACGCCGGAGGTCAGGTAGGTCGTGCGGTCCCAGATTTTCGGGATGTGGTAGGTCTTCAGCGGCGTTGTATAGTACTGCGCTGAGCCGCCGGCAGTGAGCTGCACGATCGGAGTCAGCGGGTTGACGCAGACCGGGACGCAATAGCCGTCGGAGCCTTCGGCCCGCCCGCCGTCAACGTGCAGGGCGGAGCACAGCGGCACGTCATTGTCCCAATAAGTCAGCACGTGCCACTCGTTGCCGAAGGCGTCGCGCTGCCCGTAGCAGAAGCGGGCCTTCGTCGCCTGCGGCGAATTGCCATAGGGCAGACCATTGTCCCCGATCTTGCCCAGCACAGGCGTGCGGGCCGCGTCGCTGTAGGTCAGCGTGTCGAAGTTGAACGGCGCCGCGTAAGCCACAGCGAAGGGCGGCAGGGAGCCGCCTGGGCCGCAGTAGGCGTGCGCCTGCTGGTCGCGGTCAATCTTGTAACGGATTTCGCCGCCGTTGGGAGCGTCCTTCGGCACCGTCGTGCCCAGGACATGCGGGAGCTTCGACGCGCTGTCAATCTCGAGAGTGTTATTGGCGTTGTGGGCCAGGGAGAAGTTGACCGACGATTTGACGTAGAGGATCTGGTCGGCAATCTCCTCATCATGGTAAGTCATCTCGACGGCCCAGTCAGCTCCATTGCTGCCGGACAGCGAGACCGAGATGCCCGACTTGTGGTTCGTCAACGGGAGCGGTGCCGCCGCTGAGACTGATGGAGCGAATGCTGCCATGAGAAGCATGCCGGCAACGAGACGGCCATGTCGCACGAAGTTTGGACCGATCATTTCGAACTCCTCCCTCTAAATCGCCCAGTGCTTATACCGCGATTTGCAATCGGTCGTCAAACCGCCGGGACTCCGGATGATTTGCCGGAATCCGGGCACGCGCCGTATAATGCGCGGAACGTGTAATCCGAATCTCAGTGAAGCGGGCGAGTCATGCGCGCCCGCTTGCTGTCTTTCTGCACATTTGCACCGGGACGTCCGAATGAGCCCTCCGTGGAAGAAGACATTCTACGCCTTGTGCATCGCGCAGTTCATCGCGATGCTCGGGTTCAGTTTCGTCATGCCGTTCCTGTCTTTCTATATCAAGCACCTGCCCGTGCCCATTCCGGAAGGCCCGGAGGCGGACAAATGGGCCGGGATTATCATGATGGCCGGCGGCCTGCCCATGGTCGTGTTCTCGCCGATCTGGGGCCTGCTCGCCGACCGGTACGGCAGGAAGCCCATGGTCCTCCGAGCCATGCTCGGCGGGGCGGTGGTCATCGCGCTGATGGGCTGCGCGCAGAACATCACGCACCTGCTGATCCTGCGGATCCTCCAGGGCATGCTGACCGGGACAGTGGGTGCAAGCATGGCCCTTGCGGCAAGCATCACCCCGAAGGAACGCGCCGGGACCGTCCTGGGCACGCTGATCGTCTCCTCGACCAGCGGCCAATACATCGGCCCGGTGCTGGGCGGATACTCGGCGAAGTTCTTCGGCTACGAACCGACGTTCTTCCTCGCCGGCGGGATTCTGGTTCTCGGCGGGCTCATCGTGCATTTTGCCGTCCGGGAGAAGTTCACGCGCTCCGTGGCGGCCAAGACCGACGTGAGAGGCTCGTTCCTGCCTTTGTTGAAGACGGGTGCGTTCATCGTGCCGGTGGTGACGCTGTGCCTGATCAACTTCTCCGCGACCGCGCCCGGGCCGATCTTCCCATATTTCGTGAAGCGCATCTCGGCCATGAGCGACGCGGAAGCAGGGGCCTTGACCGGCTTGATCCTCTCGATTGTGGGGCCGGTTGAGGCCAGTTCGGCCTGGATGTTCGGGTTCTTCGGAGACCGCTGGGGGCAGAAGAGAGTCCTGATGTTCTGTGTCGTCTGGGGCGGCATCATGGCCTCGCTGCAGGCTTACTCGCAAACAATTGGGCAACTCATTCTGATCCGCGTCCTGTTTGGATTCGGGATGGCGGGAATCTTCCCGACGGCCAGCGCTCTCATACGGAAGGTCGCGCCCGAGCAGAGTATGGGCAAGGCCTTCGGCATCGTCTCGTCGGTAACCAGCCTGGGCTGGTCGCTCGGCCCGCTGGTCGGCGCTTACTTCTCGGTGTTCATGAGAAGCTACCGCGCCACGTTCACCCTCTCCGGCGAGTTGCTCCTCTTCGTCTCGCTCTTTATCGCCTGGCGCGTGAGGCACCCCACGCCTGTCGTGGAGCGGCGTGAAGAGGGCGTGCGAACCCTGGAGCCTGCGCTGAGCCGCGATCCGCCCGAGCCTCCCGGCCCTTAGCAGCTTGTAGTGGCGCCGTCAGGCGCTGGTCCGTATGCCCTGACGGGCACACTACGAGCGGTCAAAGCATCATCTCGGGGTTATCCGGCCCGAAATGTTTGAGCATTACGATCGGGTCCGCCTTGGAGAGATTGGCGATCGTGACGCCGCTCCGCGCGGCATCTTCCGTGACGAAGAACTCGTCATAGGTCAACTGGCCATAGCGAATCATGCTGGGCGTCTCGATGTCCCACACTCCCATCTTGCCGTGCCCTTGCATCATGATAAGGCCGTAGGCGGCTGCGTCGCGGACCGTGACGGTCGCGCCGGGCAATACGGTCAATTCCCTGGCGCTGAACGCGGCGGACTTGTAGCAGATCCAATTCTCCATGTATCCCTCGGCCGCCGTCTGCTCCGGCGGGCGCGCCGGCTTGGGGCGCATAAAGCGATGCTCGCTGAAATCCGGGTCCACGTTCAGGTCCCAATCCAGCACGGAGATCAAATAGTCGAGATCGTCGAGCTTGTCCTGGGGCGTGTTCTTCCAAAGCAGTTCATTCGGGACGACCTGATCCCCGGTCAGGGACTGGTACATGGCGAAGACGTCAGACGCTTTTTGAGGCTCATAGGTGCAAAGGCTGCCGGGCGCGTGAAGGACTCCCGGCGGCACATCCCAGCCGGTCCCGACCTCGAGGCGATAGGCGCGGGAGATGTTCGTGATCTTGTTGTCGCCCCTGGCGAAATCCACGAGGCACTCTCGAAGCTGGTCCTTCGTCGTTCCCGGATTGAGTCCGAAGAAGGTGTAAGGGAAATCGCCTGTGTGGTTGTTCGCCTGCGGCGGGAAATAGTAGGCCTCGGGTTTGCCGAGCTGTCCGGTCAACCGCGCGTGCTCGTCGCGCTGGTGGATGTGGTGCGGCAGCGCGCCCTTGTTGTCGAAGAACTTCGCGTACATGGGCCAGCGGCGGTGCTTGCTCCAGATTCGTTGTCCGACAATGCGCTCCTTGAGTTCCTCGATGGCGTCCCGCAAGAGGATGCGCTCCGTGCGGGGACCGTCCTCGAGCACGATGAAACTGAGCCCTTCGTTCGGAGCGGTGAGCGGCCCGTTGTCAGCCGGGGTGGTGGAAGCGAACCAGCGTTCGTCAATCCCGCCGCGCCGGCTTCCGAGCGCATAGTAATCGTCGGGGTGAAGTTTGATGCGGCGACCCGGGACGCAGTACACTCGCGGCACCCAGTTGGGCGCCAGGCGCAGAATGCCTTTTCCTTGTTCCACGGCTCGTTCGGCCGATGACCTGACGGACATAGGGTTTGTCCTTTCCACTCTGCCAGCTGCCGTACCTGCGCCACCTGCATCATATTCTCACGACCAGGGTCACTCCCCGTCAAGCCACACGCAGCCGTTTGCGCCGGGAACCTCGGTTGCTTTTTCCATTCGCGGAAGCTAAATTCCGCCCAGCCTCGCGATTCATGGGCCATTAAGGGAGATCGCCTTGCCGAACTTCACAATCGATCTGGGCGGCGCCTGGAAACTCCAGCGCGTGGGCAGCGGACAGCGATTCCCGGCGACCGTGCCCGGCTGCGTGCACACGGACCTTCTCAAAGCGGGCGCAATCGAGGACCCGTTCTATCGCGACAATGAGCTGAAGGTGAAATGGGTCGGCGAGGCGGACTGGATTTACTCGCGCAACTTCTCGGTGGGCGACGACGTCCTGGCGCGCGACCGGGTGTTGCTGCGATGCAAGGGGCTGGACACGTTCGCCGTCGTGACGGTCAACGGGCGCGAGGTGGGCGCGACGGACAACATGTACCGGCTCTGGGAATTCGACATCAAGCCGGCGCTGCGCCGCGGCGAAAACCGCATCAGCATCCGATTCAATTCCGTCCTGCCATACATTCGGCGCAGACAGAAAGGACGGAATCTGGCGGGCTGGGGCGGCCCGCGAGAAGTCGCCGGCCGCGCGTGGGTCCGCAAGGAACCCTGTAACTTCGGCTGGGACTGGGGTCCGGCGCTGGTGACGGCGGGCATCTGGCGCGCCATCAGCATCGAAGCATTCGACGTCGCGCGGATCGCCGACCTGCACATCACCCAGGAACATTCGCGCTCAGGCGCGGTGACTTTGCGCGTGCGCGCCGGGGTCGAGCGCGCGCGCCGTTCAGCGGCGGCGACGCATATCCGCGTCACGGTCCTGCTTCAGGATAAGGCGGTGGCACATGCCGTCGCGCCGGTCCGCGGCCGCGCCGCCGATGCTGAACTGACCATCCGCAGCCCGAAACTCTGGTGGCCGAACGGCATGGGCGATCAACCGCTGTACTGCGTCGTGGTGGACCTGCTCGATGCCGACGACCACCTCATTGATAACACCGTCCGCCGCATCGGCCTTCGGACGCTCGAACTCCAGCGGGAGAAGGACCGCTGGGGAGAATCGTTCCGGTTCGCCGTCAACGGAGTGCCCTTCTTCGCCAAGGGCGCCAACTGGATTCCCGCCGACGCCTTCGCCGTGCGCGTCGGCCTGGGCGACTATGAGTCGCTCCTCCGCAGCGCCGCCGGCGCCCACATGAACATGCTCCGCGTCTGGGGCGGCGGCGTCTACGAGAGCGAGGATTTCTACAACCTCTGCGACGAGTTAGGCCTCTGCATCTGGCAGGACTTCATGTTCGCCTGCTCGACCTATCCCGCCTTCGACCGCGCGTTCCTGAGCAGCGTCCGCGCCGAGGCCGAATACCAGGTCCGCCGCCTGCGCCATCATGCCTGCATCGCCTTCTGGTGCGGGAACAACGAATTGGAGCAGGGGCTCGTGGGCGATCGCTGGTCGGCCCAGCCGCCCCGCATGAGCTGGCGGGACTACGGGAAACTTTTCGACAAGCTTCTGCCCGAAGTGGTGCGCCGGAACGATCCCGAGCGCGCGTACTGGCCCTGCAGCCCGCATAATCCCTGCGGCGACCGGAGCAAATTCAACAACCCCGCCTGCGGCGACGCGCACCTCTGGGAAGTGTGGCACGGTCGGAAGCCGTTCGAGAGCTACCGCGCCAACCTCCACCGCTTCTGCAGCGAGTTCGGCTTCCAGTCCTTCCCCGAGCCGCGCACAGTCCGCCTCTTCACCGCGCCGGCCGATCGCAACGTCACCTCTTACGTCATGGAACATCACCAGCGCAGCGGCATCGGCAACAGCCTCATCTTCCAGTACATGCTGGAGTGGTTCCGCCTGCCCAGGGACTTCGATAATGCCCTCTGGCTCAGCCAGATTCTGCATGGAGTGGGGATGAAATACGCCGTCGAGCACTGGCGCCGCAGCATGCCGCGCACGATGGGCACGCTCTATTGGCAGCTCAACGACTGCTGGCCCGTCGCAAGCTGGTCATCCATTGACTATCTCAAGCGATGGAAGGCGCTGCATTACATGGCCAGGCGGTTTTACGCGCCGCTGCTCGTCTCCGGCGTGGAGGACCTGAAGACCGGCCGCGTCGAAGCGCATGCGACGAGCGATCTGCTGCAGGCGTGTGAAGGCGTTCTGTCGTGGAGAGTCAACACCGTGGCCGGCGAAAGACTGGAGACCGGCTCCTGCCCCGTGCGGCTGCCGGCCCGGACCAGCCGGCTCGTCCGGACGCTCGACCTCAAGCCGCATCTCGACGCGCGCGGACCGCGCAACCTGCTCCTATGGCTCGACCTGAGCGTCCGCGGCCGCTCCGTATCCGCCGACCTTGTCACCTTCGCCAGACCGAAGCATCTGGAACTTGCGGACCCGGGGATTAAAGTCGCCGTCTCGCGCGCCGAAGCCGGCGCCGTCCGCGTCGGTCTCACCGCCGCGCGCCCGGCGCTCTGGGTCTGGCTCGAACTCCCCGGCGCCGACGCGCGCTTCTCCGATAACTTCTTTCATCTTCAGCCGCGGCAACCCGTCGAGGTCCTCGTTGAGCCGTCGCGGGCGCTGTCTTTGGCGGCGTTCCGGCGGGAACTGCGCGTGCGGAGCTTGAAGGACACGTATCGTTGATTTGGAGGCGGCGCCCGGATTCGAACCGGGGTGGATGGTTTTGCAAGCCTTCGCTGTCTTCGGAATCGCCAGTAAATACAAGCCTTTCAGCGCATGCCACCGCGCTGTTGACCGCGAATGTGACTGAACTGACCCCCGATCTGGCCGAAAGCGTCCGCGCGTGGTCATCGCTTCCCGAGCCGAGGAAGGCCGCTATCTTGGCGATGGTGAAAGCGGTGCGGCCATGAGCGGGCACACCGAACACTGCGGGCGCTGTCTGAACTGCTGTAACGGCTTCCCGTGGCTTTACCTCGAACGGGCAAGGGCCGCCATCAGGGCCGGACATTCGTCAAAGAACGCCGATGTCGCGGTCCCCGGCTGTTGGGAAATGTTGGGATGCGTGAGACTAGTGCTTCCTTGCGGAAATTGGCGTCCTATTTCCGCAAGGAAGCATGACCGCAATAAGCCGCGTCGTTATGCCGAGCACATTAGCCGAGCCGACGGCTGCGCGGCTGGTGCATCAATAGAAAATGCGCGCCGAGCGCGCATTTTCTTAGGAGTTACACGTTCCGTTGGGCCGTGTTTAGTTGCGTAAATTAGTACGCCAATTTACGCAACTAAACACTAGCGTGACGGATCGGACGGCCCAACGGGCTCAACCGGGAATAGTTCATACAGGACGACTGCATTCGGCTTCAGCCGCGCTGGCCACGAGATCGTGTCGCCGACGCCGGGTCGAAGGGGCTCGTCGTCCGAGCGGAGTTGGCCCAGCTTGGCATAATCGGCCGCTCGCGATTTCCAGAATTCGGCGTCGGCGGGGTTGTTCAACTCGCGCGGAAGACTGAGCGTCCAGGTCGTGTGCCTGAAGGCCTCGGGCGGCATCTTCCGGGCGGCGACATCAGCTTGCCACGCCTTCCACCAGTTGCCGTGGTCTTCGTCCAATGGCCAGGAGCGGAGAGTCGCGTGATCGCCAGCGGGCCGAACGTGGGCGATTGAGACGGCCAGCTCCTCGCTGGACGCGGCGTCGGGATTCCGGTTGAAGTTGTAGAGCAGCACGTGGAGGGTCTTCGTCGCGGCATCGTAGCCCGCCAGGCCGCTGACATCGTCGGCGGCATCCGCGGGGCGGCCTGATCGCTGAGACTTCAGCAGGGCGCTGCCGTTCATGCGAAACGCCAGATTGCGAAGATTGGCCCCGACGATCGGCACGTCGCCGAACAGCTCATCGGTCGTCACGCCCCAGGTTGAGAAGTAATCCACGTCGTGGTCCACCATCAGGTGGAAAAGCTCGGCATCGCCGGCGGCTTGGATGGGGTGCTCGGCCTCGCGTGCGATCAGCACCTTTCGGTCCGGGCCGTCGAGCACGCGCCCCTCGTCAACGCCGTACTTCAAATTCGTGAGTCCGACCTGCATGGCCTTCTCTCGAACGCTCGCAATGGAAGCCAGGAACTGGTCAGGATCGAAGCCGGGCGTCCGCGTGTAGTACGAAATAGCCAGGTAGTCGAGGTGCGTTCCTTTGTGCCCTATCCGTCTGAGATTCTCGCCGTTCGCGCAATGCTCGATGAAATCGCGCGCGTCCCAGAATCTCCAGGAGCCCGCCTGGACGCTCATGCTGTGCGCGCCGATGGTCACGTTCTCGGCGCCCAGAGCGTCTTCGAGAGCCGCCGCGGTCGTGTCGTACAACCGGAAATAAGCCAGGCGGGTCGTCTCGGGCTTGCCGTCCTCAGCCTCAAACCAGCCTCGGTTCTCATACTCGACGCCCACGCCCCACGTCCACGTCCTCAGTTGCGCAATTCCGAAGTGCTGCTTGAGGGCCTCCGCCATCGCCTTGATGTAAGCGTAGTAAGCGTCATAGTCCGCAGGTGGGCGGACGTTGGTGCGAAACGCGCGGCTGATGTGCGGATCCGCGCTGAGCTTCAGCGGCACCCAGCCGGTTTTGATCATCGGCTTGAGGCCCATGGCGACGATATTCTCGCAAGCCCGGACCAGTCTGCTGAAGTCGTAATCGGTGAGGATTGTCCGGTCCAGGGGATTCTTGAACAGGTCACGCTGCTCATTGCCGCCGGTGGCTGCCATCAACTGGATGCGCCGCACAAAAGGAAAATTCGCGGCGAAATAGTCCTTGGGTTGTTCGGCCGCCTGCTCCGTCCAGATCCGATCGACTTCCCACATATTGATGTCGCTGAACTTGTCGGTGATGATCTTCCCGCGGGCCGCCAGGTCGAATGTCACACCCACCGGCTCGCCGCCCATCGCAAGCAGCGCGCTTCCAAGGGCCCCCAACAGGGCTACCGGCGCGATCATGCGGCTCCAAGGCAACATGGTCTATCTCCCTGGAAATATAAATGAGTACTTTCAGGCAAGTCGTCCGCCAACGCCGACAGCTCCCTGACCAGTTCATCATGGCTCGCGACGCAGGGCAGGTCGCCGGTGATCATGGCGACGGTGTCGGCCGCACACACTTCGCTCCGCTACGGGCAAGGAGGCCCAAGGTGATGCCCTCCAACCGCCGCGCCCACTACTTCCCCTGCGCCTGGGCACGGGCCCGGGCCAGGTGTTGTCGGGCCGTCGCCTCGTATTGATCCTGCGTCCAGATGCCCAGCCAGCGGACCATCGTGTCAATCGGCACGGCCGGGTTGTTCGACCAGAAAATGCCCCAATCCTCTTCCGGATAGAAGCGGAAGCCCACGTCGTTGCCGAACTTCCTCTTCAGGGCTTCGCCGTTGTCGAGCTTCGAGTCCCACGGCAGCAGCCGGTACTCCAGATCAATCTGCGTCACCAGGACGTCCTCTTGCGGCGAGACCTTCTCGCCCGTGGGCCGCAACTCCGCCGCCAGGCGGCCGGTCGGCTCGATGACCACGGCGTCGTTGCGCCAGGTGCTCGAAACGATGAAGATGCGGTTGTTGACCGCCCGCGCCGCCGCCACCGTCACGCTCGGCGACTGCGTCGGCCAGGCGACGATCTCGGCCCCCTGCATGGCCAGCTCGTGCCAGCCTTCCTCGTGCATGTAATCGAAACAGATTTGCAGGCCCAGCCGCCCGAAGTCGCAATCGAACACCGGGAAGCTCATCCCCGGCGTCACGCCGCCCTCAAACGTCTCGGCCGGCGGCTCGTCCGGCACTGGGTGAGCCTTGTCATAGCGGCCCAGCATCGCGCCCTGGCGGTCCAGCAGAACAGCCGAGTTGTAATACTTGCCGCCGGCGGTGATGATCGAAGGGATGACCAGGTAGGTGTGATGCTCGCGGGCCAGCTTCTGGAAATAGACGAAGCCGGGGCTGTCGAGTGTCAGGGCCTGCATGGCCAGCGGCTGCTTCATGTCGTTCAGCGAGAACTCCGACAGCACCACCAGGTCGAGCCCGCAGTTATACTTGGCGCGGGGCTGCTTTTCCATCTCCTCGACGCGGGCCTTCAGCTCTTCACAGCGCGCTTCCAGGCCCGGAAACTCGCCGTACATGTGATGGCAGACCGTGCCGATGACCACCTTGCGCGGCGGGGCATCAACCCTGGCGGGCCGCGGGTTGCTCTCCGCCGCCAACTGGAACGGCGGCCACGTGGCCGCTTTGTTGCCGCCGCCCGGTGTTTGTCCCCGCGCAGCACAGCCGGCCGGCAGCAGAGCACCGATTACCACGGCCGCCACCATGAAGCAGCCCATCCGCCCCACGCCCAACGTCACCATGTCCAATGCCACTGTCGGTTCTCCTTTGTTCAATGTGCCGGAACCAATTTCAGAGCCGAGTGCTGCGGTTGCGGTTTGTGTAACCGCCCGCTCTCGACTGCTCATATCCCGGCCCCGTTAATATCCCACGATATCTCGGGCCTTTTTCGCCCATTGGCACAGCCGTTGCGGCTCGTACGTTTCTGTGCGTTCGCACGTTATCTTTGGTCGTCGGCGGCATCACAGTTCGCCTCCGAGACCCAATCTTCTCCGACACCATTGCGAGGAGCTGCGTCTCCGTTGAGGCTATCTCCGCGGTTCGCTCTCCTTCATAACCAGTATCGCCTCGGCGATGCGCCGGCGCGCGGTGTCGTAAGTTCCCGTTTCCCAACCGTTGGGGAGCTTGTACCGGCCGTGCACTCGCTTGTGGCCGTCTGCGTCCGCGGAGGTGCTGTCCCACTTCGCAGTCCCGCGCAGGTCGGGGCTATAGACGAGACTTGAGAGAATTTCATCGAGCACCGTCTGGGCACGGTCCGCTGCGGCGATCTCGCCTGGGACGCGGCTGCTACGGCATTCCGCGATCGTCCGGCGCAGGAGCGCAATGTACTTCTGATCGTTAATCCCCGCACGGAAGCCCTCCCAGCCGATCGAAGGCCCGCCGGTGGATTTCTCGCCGGCCGGGTACCACATGACGAAGTTGCCGTTCGAGCCTTCGAAATCGTCGTACAAGTCGCTGGCATCGCCGCGGTACTCCCAGTTATAGACGCCGTCGCCGTCCGCGGCGGCAAGATGGAAGCCCGCGGCATAACGCTCGACCTCCGGCCGGAATCCTTCGACATCGCAGTTGTAGATCCAGATCAGGTGACCCTGCGCCTTGGCCTGGCGGATTACTTCGCGCGCGGCGAAGCCGCCGTTGTAGTTCCATACATCGGCAAACGGGCCGGCGATCTCATGGAAGTATTTGTCGCCGGGGCCGTCCTGTTCGGTGCGCTGGCCGGGGATCTCCTTCAGGAGCCTCAGGCAGCGTACGGCGCGGTCCATCGCCGCTTGGGCCGGATTCTCCCAGACGGGCTCGTCCACGGCCTGCTGGATGATCTCCGGCCAACCGCGTTGCCGGGCCGCGTCGCGGATCGCAACCTGCACGAGCTGGTAGTCCTTCGCAAATTCCGCGCTGCCCAGCGGGTGTTTGGCCGCCGCGTAGTTCTGCGCGGCGTCGTCCAGCAGGAGGATCGGTTCGGAGAAGCGCAGGTCGCGGTAAGCGTCCATGACCATTTCAAACACGGAGGTCCCGTCCATGCCCAGGCTCACCTTCCCGTCCTTGATGGCGATCTGGCCCGGATCGAGTCCGACGCAAAGGGCGACGGAGGTCATTCCGTGATCGCGCATATCCTGGAGGTCGCGGCGAAGGTACGCCTTCCGCTCCGCATTCGTTTTGAGCGCCTTCAAGTTCCACGGCCGGTAGCAAACGCCAAAGGCCAGGCCGGGCGGCTCCTCGAGCGTGAAAGGCAGGACGCGCAGGCGGAACGGCACGCGCGCCTCCGGACACCCTTGCGCCGAGAAGGCGGCCTCGCCCTGGTAGAGGCCGGGCTCGGCGTTGGCCGGCACGTTCACGGTGAGCCAGAAGCAGCGCGCGGTGTCATGTGCGAGATCCTCCGGCCTGACCGTTTCGAGGTAGGTGGGCGTCAGCATGAACTCGGTTGAAGGATAGGTCAGGCGTTTGTTGAGGTAACGGACGACCCGCACGTCCACCTGCTCGGCGCCGATCGTCCTGCCTTCAGGGCCGGTGAGGGGCGTGACCGTGACCATCGCCTGTTTCAGGTCTTGCAGGGCGCGGACGCAGAGCGCCGCTGGCTCGCGCTGGCCCTGCGCCGCAAAAATCTCCAGCCGTGGATTCAGCTCCTCCGGTTTCGGCACACTGACCGGCATCACATAGTCCATGTAGTGACGCTTGAAGAGGACGTAGCCGCGCTGCCGGTCCTCCGGCGAAAGCGGCGGCAGGGGCGCGTCCTCCACGAACTGGATCTCCTGGTAATGCTCGAGCAGGCAGCCCAGTCGGAAGTTGTCGAGGTCGAGCGTGCAGTCCTCGCGCGGCCTGGAGCGGTAAACATAGATTTGCGCGATCTTCCTGGTGTCCAGATCCGCCCGGAGCTCCTTGACCCGGATCTCCACGGGGGTGAAGCCCTTCGCCTTCAACTGCACCGTGATGTAATGCGTCTGCCGGTTCGCATCGTCCACACGGACTGCGAAATCCATCGGCGTATCTGCGGGGTTATAGACGTCGAAGGTGAGCGCGTCGTACTTCGAGAGGTCGTTGACCGGCAGAACGTACCTGAGTCCCGGCCACGTGTCCGTGGGCGAGCCGGGGAAGAACACCCTCAGCGCCCACTTGCCGTCTGTCGCGTGCTCCTGAACGCGCTGGGCCTTCACGCCGCCGGGGACGAATGCCTTCGCGTCGGCCTCGGTCTCAAAGGAGTTGAGGAGCCGCGGCCCGGGTTTCTGCTCCTGCGCCAGCGCCGGGAGGCATCCCAATGTCATGAACGCCGCAATGATGAGAGCGATGTGCCTCGAGTTGAAATGATACTCAGCCAGTACGCAAGCATAGCCTCGGGGGACTGCCCTGAAAGAACGCCTACACGGGGTCATTGAGGATAGCCATTATTGTCACCCGAAATTTCCCGGAGGGCCGCTGTCCACATGCCCGTCGGGCAGGTCGTCCACATGGCATTCAGCCATCAAAATGTCGTATTCTGACGCTCAGAATCCCGTTTGTCAATGGGAAGTCGCGCGGGGTATTACAAGGAGTTACCCGTCAACAGGTGCGCACGCCGATGTTTTGTAAGACGATCCGCCCACGCGCGCCCTTCTTGAGCATAATGGGAACGAGGATTCGGAGCGCTTTGTCGTAGTGCCTATTTGGCCAACGTCTTTCTCCCGTCGAACCTGGCCGCCCTGATGGTCACCGAGAAGAAAATAATGCGCAAGCGGACGGCTTCGGCCTGTTCTCGATCTTCCGTGGCCACCGACGTCAAGGACAGGTCGCGCGTCCTCGGAACTCTCAGGATCAAACACGCCCTCCGCTGTTCTTACTCCATTCGATGGGCAGAGACAACGTGTCTATTGTTTATGTTTTCGAAGGAAGCCGTGGTTCACGAACCGGTGCTCGGGGGCGCTCAGATTCGCGCCTGAGACGGCGGATGGAAGTTAAAGATCCGCTCCAGTTGCTCAGCACAGACGAGCAACTCCTCGTCGTTCATGAACTTCGCCACGCACTGCAGGCCGAGCGGCAGCCCGTTCGCCGCCCGGCCGGCGGGAAGGGTCACTGCGGGCACGCCGGCGTGTGTCCAGGGCAGGTTCATGCTCGGATCGCCGGTGTAGTCAAGCCCTTCGGGCGCCGGCCCCGTCGCCGCGGGACAGACCCACAGGTCAATTCTCTCCTCAGCCATCCGGCGTTCCAGTTTCCTCCGCAGCTCGATTCTCGCGGCGCGGGCGGCCGCCAATTCGTCGGCGCCGACGCTCTGACCCTCCCGAATCAGCGCGGCGGTCCGGGGGCGGTAGAGATCCTCGTACCGGGCAAACCAAACGGCGTGAGCCTGCGCCAGTTCAGCGGCGCACATGCGCCAATGGCGCCGATTGATCGCGCCGATGTCCTCGAGCATCCGCACGTGCCGGATTGGATAGCCGGCGGACCTGAGCGACTCGAGTTGCCTGTCGAACGCCTCCAACGCCGCGCTCGAGGCCTGTTGGAGGTAGGGGCCGTCGGGCACGCCGAACGTGGGGAGCGCTCGCCGCGAATCGCGCCGCGCTTCGTCGGGCGGCTCGCGTGATGCCCGCCAATCGCGGCACAGGATCGAAGCAGCCAGCGCCATGCCGGCCGCGTCCCGCGTGAAAAGGCCAACGTGGTCGGCTGAAGAGGCGAAGGTGATCGCCCCGGCCGTTGGGATGCGCCCGAAGCTCGGCTTGTACCCGATGATCCCGCAGAACGCCGCGGGGCGGATCGTCGAGCCGACCGTCTGCGTGCCGATCGCCAGCGGACAGAAACCTGCCGCTACGGCCGCGGCGGAGCCGCTGCTGGAGCCGCCGGGCGTATGGGCCGGATTGTGCGGGTTGCGAGTCGGCCCGGGTTCCGCGTAGGCGAACTCCGTCGTCACCGTCTTGCCCAGGACCAGTGCGCCTGCCGCTCGGAGCATAGCGACGCACGACGCCTCATCGCCGGGGAACAGGTCGCTCGGCAATTGGGTTCCGGCGCGCGTCGCGAAGCCCTGCGCGTGGAAGATGTCTTTCACCCCCAGCGGGACTCCGTAGAGCAAAGGGCGACCCTCCGGCTTCGGATGCCTGCGCTGCAGCTCGGCTGCCTCGCGCAGCAGGCGCGCCCGGCGATTCGGCTCCGGCGCCAGCGCTTGCACGGTCGGCTCGAACGCTTCGATACGGTCGCAGACTTCGCCGAGATATCGCATCAAGTCCAGCGTGCCGTTGCGCAGTGCGGCGGCGCTTGCCGCCAACGGCGCCTGGTTGATTAACATGAGGTTAAGCGATGCGGGTCGGTCGGGCCTTCTCAAGGTTTCTCCGGCAATACCATTGCGCGCCCTCGGACACGGAACAGGCAGTCGCGCCGGCCTGATCGCACAGGAGGACGGCCAGGTCGGCTTGCTAGGCGGCCGTGCTCTTCTCCTAAAACTCCCTGCCTCGATGAGATGAATCCAGTTGAGGCCGGCCGGGGCGCCATGAATGGGCAGGCCGGCGCGAGAGAGCGCGCGTGAGACCTTGACCTGAATTTCTCAGATGCTCGCCATTCACATGACGGTCACCTATCAAACGTCGGATTCTGACAATCAGAATCCCCCTTGTCAAGGGGAAGCCACGCGGCGAAAGAAGGCCTCCGCTTCAGCCGCCTGGACTGCGGTGACAAAGGCCTGACTGACTTCGTCGTGTTGTTCTGGGAAACGATACGCCCGCGTGTGCCCCTGTGGGCGTACCACATGTTAAGATCCGTATTTACTTGCATGAGAGTGAACGGTAATCGGGATGTCTGCGCGGCAACGGCAGCGTCCGGGCCGCTGAATATCAGGTTTTCTCAGGGCCCGATTGGCGGCTGTCAGAGGCGTGAGGTAAAATGCACCGGCGACATGGGGCGGCAACGGATAGCTACCGGGGCCGCACTCGCACGGCGTGGGCAACGGCAGAAAGGGAGGCTGATATGACGGTCTAAGAACGGGAGGAAAGCTGGAACGGGGATTGTCCGCCGCGAAGCGCCGCAGCCGCCGGCTGCCCTGGACATGGACCAAGATAACCTAATGAAAAGGAGGAACGAAGATGATATGGCAGCGAGTTCTGACCGCATCCGTAATCCTGCTGGCTGCGACGATAGCGGTCGGCGCTGACGAAGCTAAACCTGAGTCCTCTAATCCCTATGCGCAATGGAAGAATGGGCCGCCGAAGGATGCCTCATTCTTCCCCATCGCCGTCTGGCTGCAGGAGCCGAGAGATGCGCCAAGGTACAAGAAGGCGGGCATCAATCTTTACGTCGGCCTGGAGCCGACCGAACCTGATCTGGCTGAGCTCAAGAAATACGGAATGCCGGCCATCTGCGACCAGAATGTCGTGGGTCTGGCCCATAAGGATGATCCGATCATTGTCGGCTGGATGCACGGCGACGAACCCGACAACGCCCAGGATCTGCCGGGGGGCAATGGCTACGGGCCGCCCATTTTGCCGGCCAAGATTGTTGCGGAATACGAAGCGCTCCGCAAGGCGGATCCCTCCCGACCGGTGCTCCTCAATCTCGGTCAGGGCGTCGCCTGGGACGGCTACAATGGCCGCGGCGTGCGCACCAACCATCCCGAGGACTATGCCGAGTACATCAAGGGATGCGATATTGCCTCGTTCGATATCTACCCCGTAGTGCACAATAACCCGCAGGTCAAAGGCAAGCTGGATTTCGTCGCCCATGGCGTCGAGCGGCTGGTCAAGTGGACCGGCGGGCGCAAGATTGCCTGGAACTGCATCGAATGCACGCGGATCGAGTCGCGTACCAAGGCAACGCCGAAGCAGGTCAAAGCGGAAGTCTGGATGAGCCTGGTGCACGGAAGCCAGGGAATCGTCTATTTCTGCCATGAATTCAAGCCCGAGAACGACCATGCGCTCCTGGACGATCCTCAGATGCTCGCTGCCGTGACGGCGCTCAACCAGCAGGTCCATGAACTCGCCCCTGCGCTGAACAGCCCCACCGTCAAGGACGCGCTCAAGGTGGAATCCTCGAACAAGGACGTGCCGGTGGCGACCATGGTTAAGAAGCAGGGCGGTGCGACATACGTCTTTGCCGTCGCTATGAAGCCCGGCGCGGCGGAAGCCACTTTCACCCTCGACGCTCTCCCTGCCGGCGCGCAGGTCGAAGTCCTCGGCGAAGGCCGGAAGATCGAACCGGCGGAGGGCAAGTTTCAGGACCACTTTGGCGACTGGGATGTGCATCTCTATCGGATCAGGTAGATGGCTGTCTCCGCGCCATGCGGCTCTTGGGCGTCGGCTTGCGTCGCCGCCGATGGTTTTGTTTGTTGTCCGCAGGTATGTCCGTGCGGCTGCGATGCCGGACTGCGAGACATCTGACATTCAAAGCCGTGAAATGGGAAGAACGGCATCATGAAGAAGCGGAAGCCCGTCTCTTCAGCCAAGGCGCAGGTCATCATCTTTAAGTTCGACGATGTTATTGAATTGGGCGCGAACGGCGGCGGTCCAGTCTCACCGCGATGGCGGCGCGTGACCGATTACATCGAGAAGAACCACCTGAAGGCTTCTTCCGGCGTCATCTGTGATTCGCTGGAGGGCGATCAACCGGCCTATTTCAAGTGGATCAAGGAGCATCACAAGAATGGCGCCGTGGAGTTCTGGCTCCACGGTTACCGCACCCATGCTCGACATCCCGAGGACAAGACCGGGGAATTCGAACAGGGAACTTGGCAGGAACACAAGGCCCTGCTGGACCGCTGCGAGAGACTCGCCAGGGAGAAGCTTGGGTTCGAGTTCGCCGCGTTCGGTCCGCACTGGAGTTCAACCACCGAGGCGACCGACAGGGCCCTCGAGGCCGTGCCCCAAGTCAAGATTTGGCTCTGCGGCCCGAAGAAGCCGAAGTATTTCAGCCGGCTGAGCCTCCCGCGGGTGATGAGTTTGGAAGATCCAATCTTCGTGCCGGACTTCAAGAAATTTGAGAGAACGTACAAGAAACTGGCCGCCGGTCTCGACATGCTCGTCCTTCAGGGGCATCCAGACCTTTGGAAAGTCGAGACGAAGTGGGAAGGCTTCGAGAGAATCGTCGAGTTCCTCAAGTCGAAGGGCTGCGTCTTCATGACGCCGTCGGAATACCTGGCCTGGGTTCGCAAAAAGGGGAAATGACGTCGGAACCACTGACGTTCAATTCGCTCAGGGAAGTCTTTCGCATTGGCGCCGGACCATCGTCTTCGCACACCATGGCTCCGAAGCGCGCGGCGGCGACATTGCGGCAACGGACTTCCGGCGCATCGCGCTATCGCGTGACACTTAGCGCACAGCGCAGATAGTGGCGACTCGGCGGAGAACTACCTTCCAGCCCATGCGCTCTGCAACAATTACCGCTGGGACTACGCGGCGGAGGAGTTCCAGTATATCCTGGAGCTTGGCGGCTGGCTCAAGACCCGGATCGGGAAGGAAACGCCGATTGGCAAGCGGGCGGCTCCACGCTTTCTTTCTCACGAACGATCTCGTCTGCGGCGCCGTTAATGATATGAACCCGATTTTCCCAGCGGCAAGACAGCTTTCTGCTAAGACGCCTTTAGCACCTCCAGCATCTCGCGGTCGAGTTTGTGCCCGCGGAACTCCTCGTATTTCACGTCCGCCCGGTTGCTGTCCAGGACGCCGAACGAGCCTCGGAAATTCCACAGCGACCAGCCCCAGCCGGCTTCCTTCCACAGCGCGAGATTGTCGCGCATCCAGGCGAGCACGACGTTGTGCGGCGTACACTGGAACGCTCCCCATTCGCCGACGTGCACTCCCACTCCAGCGCGCTCAAGCGTCTTCCACGGCTCGACCCTTTCCCTGCGCAGCCGCTCCTTGTCCCAGACGTCCCTCGGGCCCAGTTTCAGCGGCCAGGTCGGCTCGGGCCATTTGTCCGAACCGCCGATCCACGAGGCCTTGTAGTGGCTGACCTGCATCGGATCGTATCCGCGCGTGCTCTGGGCGATCCCGAGTTCCGCCAGCCCGTTGACGGGATTGCGCCCCCAGAACAGCCCGTCGGCGATGATCAGCCGGCCGGGGTCCTCAGCGCGGATCGCCTCGACCAGCCGCTTGACGACGCGCACGTAGGTGGCCTCGGGGATGTTGCCCGGCTCGTTGACGAGGTCGAAGCTCACCCGCTCATTTGGAATGCCTTGGTATCGCTTGGCAAAATGCCCCCAGTGGAACGCGCATGCGTTCAACGCCTCGTCGCTGCTCCACAGATCGAACGGCTCCGGGGGGTTCGGATTGACGCAGTATCCGGGGGCGCGATGGAAGTTCATGTTAACGTGCACGCCGTACCGGCGGCCGAATTCCACGGCCTGATCAATTTGCTTGAGCACGTCCTCGCGTAGCTTGAGCCGGTCCCCTGCATCCGTCCAGCAGAGGTAAGACATGGGCAGGCGCACAAAGTCGAACCCCCATTCCCGGATCCACTCGAAGTCCTGCTCGCGGAACGGGGCGCTATCCTGCGCGACGAACTTCTCCAGCAGATTGAATCCCCGCCAGCGCGGGAGTTTCGACGCGTTCACTTTGCCCGCTCCTTTCGGCGCAGAGTCTGTCCTATCGTCTCGGGCCGCCTGCCCGGCAAAGGCGCCCGGCAGAACCATGCCCGCTGCCGCGATGGCCGCTCCCAGCTTCAGGAATTCCCGGCGCGAATATTCTCTCGCCAACCCGCGCACGCCCGCTGTCATCCGGATTTCTCCTCTGACCATCCTTTGGGCGGCCTGCTCGTGCGGCATTGTAAACCGGCCGGGATTTTCGTCAACACATCTGGGGAGACTGCGAAAATGGGGACCGAAACACTCACGGGGCGACGATCCGTCCAAGCTCTTGAGCCGGGATTTCTCATTTGGCTGTTCCCCGTGGGGCTGTCCCTTCCTGAAGCGACATTGTACGCTCGATACGGCTCCTGTCAAGGCCCTTGCCAGTGCTCTGGCAGCCTTGGAGAGCTCTCGATATAGGGGCCGTCTTCATCGTGACGTTTTCAACACAGATGTGAAATGACTCGGGGTAGATTCCTGCACGCGGCGTTGCAATTCGGTCCCGCTACAGCCGGGCTTAGCGACCTTGAATCCCGTTCAAGAGCAGCAGACCGCTGAAGAATTGCTTGATCGAGGTGACCTCAGGCGTCAGAATGTGGCGATGGCGTCTTACCCAGGAAGTTTCCTGACCAGAGCAAAGGAAATTCCGGCATGGTGCGCGTAGCATTGGTCGGAGCAGGCAGCCATAGCGCGACTCAGCATGCGCCCGCGTTGCGCATGTTGGCCGAGCGCCACCCGGGGCAGGTGGAGCTGACGGCGGTATGCGATCCGATCCTCGCCAAGGCGGCGCGCGTGGCCGAGCAGTACGGCTTCGCGAAGCATGTCCAGTCCCTGGATGCGTTAAGCGGCGCCGCGCTCGATGGCCTGGTCGTTGTGCTTCCAATCCCTGTCATGGTCCAGGCGACGCCGCAGTATCTCCGCTGGCGGCTGCCCATGCTGATTGAGAAGCCTCTGGGGCGGAACTTGTCGGAAGCTCGGGAGATTGTCGCGGCGGTGGAGGCGTCCGGCGTGCCGGTAATGGTGTCGCTGAACCGTCGGTTCGATCCAGCGCTGCGGATGGCGCTTGAGTGGATCGGGCGGGAGCGACTCTGCATCCGCCTTGTGGAAGGATGCATGCTGCGTTCCCATCGTGCGGAGCCGGATTTCGTCTGGGGAACCGGACTGCACCTGATCGACGCGTTGTGCCACGTGGCGGGGCCCCTGGAGTTGCAAGGGGCGCCGCAAGTTGTTACCCATGGCGAAAGCGCATGCGGTCGAACGGCGCTTCTCCACGGGAAAAGCGGTGTCTCCGTTCAACTCACCATCCTACCCTGCGCCGGCAAGGTCGAGGAGACGGTCCGGCTCATCGGAGACGAGTTCATCGCGGAAGTGAAGACCGGCGCGGTGCATCCGTGGTCGGTTGAGATTTGGCAAGACGGCAAGCTGGCGCTTGCGGATGCCTCACCATCGGACGAGCCGGAGTTCGTCAGCAGCGGCGCCTATGCAGAAATGGAAGCATTTGTTGCCGCCCTGCAAATGAAAACGCCCTTGACGCCCACTCCTCAGCAGGCGCTCGCCTCCAGCCTGATCGCCAGCCAACTGCAAGAGTGCGGTGCTCCGAATGGGTGAGGCAAAGACTGGCAGACCGCCGAGGAATTGCTTGATCGCTGCGATCTCGGTTGTCAGAATGCGACATTGGACGGCTGACCGTCATGTGAACGGGGGCCCTCTGGGAAATCCCGGCTTGGAGAAGAGACGAGAGCCATGAAGAAGCGACTCTTGGGGACTTTGATGACGTTTGCGGTGGCGAGTCTGGGCATGATGGCAGTTGCACGGGCCGAGGAGGACCGCCCAACGGTGAAGCAGCCGAAGGAGTTGACTTTTTACTGCGGCACTATACAACCCCTTGGGTTGAGTGTTGGCGTGAGCATGAAGCTGGTTCTTATTCCGGCTGGAGAGTTCATGATGGGCGGAGATGAACCGCCGGAGCAGGTCGCACGAAAGAGCGCCGGTGAGGAAGCAAAGGCAGAGTCGTTCCAGAATGAGCAACCGCAGCACCGGGTGAAGATCACCAAGCCGTTCTACATGGGCGTCTATGTGGTGACGCAGGCGCAATACGAAGCAGTGATGGAGGTGAATCCATCGAATTTCAAGGGAGAAAGGAATCCCGTGGAGCAGGTCTCCTGGGACGATGCGGTGGAATTCTGCAAGAAACTGTCGGCGAAGACGGGGCAGACGGTCCGGTTGCCGACGGAGGCGGAGTGGGAATATGCGTGTCGAGCGGGGACGAGGACACCATTCAATACCGGTGAAACGATCTCGACCGACCAGGCGAACTACGATGGGAGCACCGCCTACGGAAACGGGCGCAAGGGAGAATACCGAGGGAAGACTGTGGCGGTCGGGAGCTTTGCGGCGAACGGGTTTGGGCTTTATGACATGCACGGGAACGTGTGGGAATGGTGCCAGGATTGGTATGACGAAGGGTACTACAAGAAGAGTCCGACCGACGACCCACTGGGGCCGGAGAAAGGTGAGATACGCGTGTTGCGCGGCGGTTCCTGGCTCGACCTTCCGAGGCGCTGCCGCTCCGCCAATCGCTTCGGCTACGGTCCGTCGTTCCGGTACGACTACGTCTTCGGTTTCCGTGTTGTCTGCGCGCCGAGGCCGTGATCGCTTTGCCGCTTTTCGTTTACCTTCTCGTGGCCGTTCGTCGTGGCCGCAGAGTCGGGGGCACAGAAGTGAAACCCCCTGCTCGCAGTTTTTCCCGTTGGTCGCTGTCAGAGCCTCGTGATAGAGTCCTGCCATCGCCGGTGCAACATGGCGGCACGTGGAGGGGGACGTGATGAGCAAGAGGCGCATTGGCATTTTGGCGATCCTGCTCGCGGGCGCCAAATGTGGAGGCCCGACATGAGCGGCATTGGCACTTTTCCGTTCGGACAGCCGATTCTCCCGGTCGTGCAGCGAGACAAGACCGCCAAGCAGGTATTTGTCCTCGGCGTCTATGCAAGCGCGGTACATGCCCGTTGGGTCGGGCCGGATGGCAAGTTGCGTATCAACGCGCTGGCCGTTGCATCGGAACCTGAGATCTTCTGGGGCGGCGATAAGGTCGAAGAGATCTTGCGCCAAATGCCGCTGCCGGAAGGGGCTGGCCGGCTTGAGCCAGCGAGCAGCCAGTTCAACGGGCCGTCCGGCAGGGCTCTGGATGGCCTGTTCCTCGCCCCTCTCGGACTATGCCGGCATAAGGCGTGGCTTTGCGATCTCGTGCCTCATAGCTGCATGAACGAGAGACAGGCGCAGGCAATGGAGAGACTGGGTCTGCCGAAACCGCAGTGGCCAACTGTACCGAAGAAGCTGGCAGACGAGCAGCGGCGTTCGGAGATTGAAGTAGAACTTCATCAGTCGGCGGCGAGCGTTCTCATTACTCTCGGGGACCAGCCGCTGCGCTGGTTCACGAAGTACTTCGGTTCGGAGGATCGGCTTGGCGACTACGGAGAGACTGCGGCAGAGTACGGTCGTCTCCATGCAATTCGGGTGGGCGATCACGACCTGCGCCTGCTGCCCTTGGTGCATCCGCGCCAAGCCGATAAACTAGGAAATTACTCTCCGTTGTGGTGGGGCTTGCATGAGCGATGGAGAAGGGAAGTAGCGCCTCAACTATTGTGAGGTGATAAGCCGCATAGAGTCCTGTAGGCGGCAGCGCAATTCGGGCCCGGTAGGGCGTTGGACTGGTCCGCCGCCTGTTCATGCAGAGCCCCGCTTGCGTTGTCGATTGGCGATGGAGGGCTGTAAGTGGTACAAGTTCCCCAAACCGCGCTCCTGGCCATCGAGCACCACCTTCATGCAGTCATTCGCGGTTGGGCTGCCAAGCTCATCGATGAGCATCATCTCGCGTTACCGGAATTGACGCCGCTGCTTACGGCCAAAGAATCCAAAGCCTGGTTCCCGATCCCACGCATGTGCGGTGGATTTAGCTACTGGTTAGAGGGCGAAGGCGAACAGGCCATGCTGGTAACCACGAGTGGGTCCCGGGTGGTTGGTGGGTCAGGCCAACGGCATGAACTCACTGCACGCGGCAGCCGGCTTGTGGACAAGGCTTCGTGTAATGAGAGAATAGATTCCTGCAAACGGCGGCGCACGAGGGCGGCAGAATAAGCCCCAGGGTTCTGCGCGGAACAGGAAAAGCTGAGTGTCGAACAACATGGAATCTACACCCGCCGGGCGCTCGTTTCTCGGCATTCGCACGGGCCGACTTGCCGCCACAGCAGCCATTGCGGTTTCGGCGGCTTTCCTGCTATGCGGCTATGAGTTAGTTCGCAGCGTCTCCGTCTCCCTCTTCATCGCCGCCTACGGCGCGAGAAACCTGCCCATTGTCATGGCGTTGGGCACCCTTGCCACGCTGGCGTTCATTTACGCGTACGGCCGCCTTTTGTCCGTGACCGGCCCGCGCGCCGCTATCCTGACCACCTCGGCGTTCTCTGCGCTGGTGATCCTGGGCTGCTTCGCCGGCATCCGCGCCGGCGCGAGGCCCGCTACTGCGGTGCTCTATGCTTTCCGCGAGGCCTACATCGTACTCCTCGTCGAGCAGGTCTGGTCGTTCATCAACAGCACCGTCCGCACCGACGAGGGCAGCAAGCTCAACGGACCCGTCTGCGGCATTGCATCCCTCGGCTCGATTACAGGCGGACTGTTTGTGCAACACTATGCCACTCAGTTCGGCAGCGTCAACCTGCTCCTCCTGGCTGCCATCACGTTCGTGCCGACGGGCCTCTTTGCGGTTGTGGCCTATCGGGCCGGCGGAGAGCCGAAGCCGGCCATGGACGAGGCGCACGGGCAGCACGGGCATCTCGGCCTCCGCACTCTCATGCGTGAGCCGGTCCTGCGGAGGCTGGCGCTGCTGATCGCCCTCACCCAGGTTGTCTCCACCGTGGCGGAGTTGCAGTTGAGCCTCTACGCGGAGAAGGCGCTGCCGCTGGCGGACCTGCGCACGCAGTGGTTCGGTGGGTTCTACGCGCTGCTCAACATGGCATCGGCTGTCTGCCAATTCGTGATCGCGCCGCTCTCGCTCGCCTTCGTATCCCACCGGCTCATCTACCTGGCGATCCCGCTCGTGCATCTGGGGATGGTTGCGGCCGTGTTCGCAAATCCGGGGCTTTGGACCGCTGCGGCCTGTTATCTGGTGTTCAAGGTGCTCGACTACTCCGTCTTCCGCGCCGTCAAGGAATTACTGTACGTCCCGCTATCGTTCGACGCCCGTTACCGCGCCAAGGAAATCATTGACGCGTTCGTATATCGCGCGTCCAAAGGCGTGACGGCCAGCGGGCTGGCTGCCGTGGGCCGGTTTGTTGTGTTGCCGATGGTGACCTTCCCCACCGTAATTGCCGCCGCCTTGCTGGGCTGGCTGGGCGTGGTGACTCAACTCGCTCAGCCGCACGAAGGCCCACCCGTCGTCGCGGGGAATTCTCGACCTGGGCGCGGTGTCAAGGATGGTGCGCGGTCATGCTCAGCACCCAAAGAGCGGTGATCAATGGCAATGCCACCTTCTGCGGGTCGGCTAATGACAAAGGGGGATGACGTGAATACCGCTCAGGGCAGACGCGGCGCCTTGGTTGTGACGCTGCTCACCAATCTCACGAAGGCCCGGCAATACGATGGTTGCGCAACGGCATTTCCAGGAAAGGCGAGTTGACTACGGCCAAGAAAGCATCATCGGTGTCCATGACGATAGCTTGTGCTCTGACTCCTCGCGAGGCCCCGGCCGGCTTCATCGCGCCGCTCTTTTGGCAGTACGGCGAACCGCCCGAAGTCCTGCGCGAGGAGATGCAGAAGATGCGCTCGGCAGGCATCCGCCAGTGCATCGTCGAGTCGCGGCCCGACTATTCCGTGCCGCTGGAGGCGCGGCGTTTCCTGGACTACGCCGGTCCCGAATGGTGGGCAATCATGGACACTATTCTCGACGAGGCAGAGCGCCTGGGCATGAAGATATGGATCGGAGACGATGTCGTGTTTCCTAGCGGCTACGCCGCCGGACGCATTCGTGATCGCTACCCCACCTGCTGAAGGTCTTTCTGGCCGAACGGCCGATAGACGCCAGCGGCCCGCTGCCCGGCGCGTCATTCCGCGTCCAGAGCTGGCTCAAAGAGGACGAGCAGTTAGTCGGCGTTGTGGCGGCGCGGCGGAGCGATCTCGAGGGCGACGCCCTCGACCAACTCGACAGGTAGCTGCTGCAACGGCGGCTACCCTTTAAGAACAAAATGGCCAGTTGCGGCCCATTTTGCCATCTGTGGTTGCGTGTCTCATTTATCCTGTTCACGCCTGCGCGGGGAAGAGCTCGTTGATCGTCGCGAGCGTTTCCTTCACCAGTTCCGCGCCGCCTTCGGGACCGACCTCCGAGACGGCGGGGACAACGCTGTAGCCGCCCCCTTGCATGCATCGCGCGGAAGGCAGGTACATGCCCTCGCCGGTGAGCTGAATCAGCATCGTCTGCGCGGCGGGACTGCGCGCCTTGATCTGAAGGCCGTAGTCGAGGAACAGCTCGAACGGGTTGCCGGCGATCGCCATGTCACCCAGCCGCAAAACCTGCAACTCCATCTCGAAGGGTTTGACCTCCTGCGGGTGGTCGAAGCCGGCGACAACGACTTGCTGGCGCGTCGGCCACCAGGACTGCGATTCGCCCTTCCCGGTGATCCATTCGGCGCGCGTCTTCTCGGCCCAGTCGCGCTCGGCTCGGGTAATTTTGCGCCGGGTTAATTCCAGGCGCCGGACGCGAACGACCAACGGCCAGTCCTTGGCCTTCGCCGGCTGCGTGCAGGCCAGCGCGCGATCCACGGCGTCGGCCACACGCCGGGCGATCTCCTGACGCATGGAGAGCCCGCGGCGCTGGAGCATCTCCGTCTCCTGCGCCTGGTAGATGAGCCGGTGCGGCGATTGGTCTCCGGCGGGGCTGCAAAGGCCAACCACGGCCAGATGCCCGCCGAGCCGCTCGCGCAACTCCAGCCGGATGTCGTGCCAGAAATCGGCGGAGAATTCCTCGATTTCCTCGGTCTCCTGCGAAGGGCAGGGAAGCGCCAGGACGACGCCGGCGAGCGCGCCATCGGACTCATAAGCGAAAAGCATGTCGAGGCTGTGGTCCTCGTAACCGGCGAATCCGGCGAAGTCGTCCCGGTCCGTCTTTCCATACATCTGCGCATGGCCGTCGGCGTAGAGCGCGAGACGATTGTGCCCGACGACGGCATGGCCGAAGGCGCGGGCGAGGCGCCTTGGCTTGCGCTGCTCCCACGCCTCGACAACCGCCTGGGCGATGTGTTCGGCGATCCACGCCCGGCACTCGGCGGCCGTCATGACATCGCCGCCGGGAGGATCGTAGTATCCCTCCTCGAAGACGAAGGAGGTGTGCGTATGAGTGGCCGCGAGGATCATCCGATCGCGCGGCGCCGCCGGACACCGTGAAGGCAGGCGCTCGCGGACCGCGCGACAGAGGTTTTCCGAGGGATGGGCGAGATCGCAGGAGACTATCGCCGCGCTCTCTCTCGTCTGATCGTCCTCCAGCGCCACCGCGTTGACGGTGACCGGGTCAAGCGCCTTCCTGCCGATCCGCCGGTGCATCTGGCCCTGGAGCATCGCGGGCCTCGTCGGGGTCATATCGCGCGATGCGAAGCCGATGTTGAGCATGACAAAACTCCTATGAAACAGGCCCTTCATCAGCCATCCACCCGGCCGAAGGCGCTCTGCCTAACCCAGCCGCGCGGCCCCGAATGCGCGCGTACGGGCGGCAATGCGCTCAAGCCTCTCGAATTCCGCGCCGGGCGGCGTGGTGTCGGAGATGCCTAGAATGAGATGATCGCCCGAGCCGAGGTTCGAGAAGAAGTCGTCCAGGTAGGTCTCGAACGCGCGGTCCGACATCGAAGTCTTCAGCAGACTGATCGAGGGAATTCCGCCCATGATCGTGATCCGCCCGCCGAAGTGGTCGCGCACCTGCCGAAACGATAGCTTCGTCATCGGCGCGGGGCAGATGGAATCCGCCACGTCAATCGCGCTGTTGAGGTAGCAATCGAGCAGGCCGGTGTTCTCGCCGTCGGTGTGCGTCAGCAGGAACTTCCCCTTCGCGTGCAGCGTGGCGGCGAAGCGCTTCAGCCAGGGCTGGATGTGCGCGCGGAAGAAGGCCGGGTACGTCACGTTCGTGTCGTAGTTCGCGCCGAGGAAGAAAAGGTCCGCCGGGCATTTCGAGACGACCTCGAACATGCGCTCGAAGTACCGTCCGATGCTCTCCGCGCACTTCGCCAACTCGTCGGGATGGTCGTTCATCTCGTAGAAGAAAAGCTCCATCGGCATCAGCTCGCGCTGCAGGAGGTGCATCGGAGAGGCTGCCCCGTTCAGGACCGCGCACGCCATCCCGCGCTGGCCAACGCGCGCCGCGAATTCGTCGTAGCCCTGTGCGTTGGGCACGACGCGCGCGTGGTCGAAAAGGTGCGCGACGGCGGCGTAGTCCCGGCGGCCCTTGATCGCATGCTCTGAAATATGCGTGATGGTCGCGCCGGCCTGCCGCATGCTCTCGTCATACACCACCGTCGTCGAGACGGAGCCGGCGGGCGTGCGATACCGCACGTGCGTCCGGTCGCCTTCAGTCGTCACGGCGATGTCAACATCCTCGAACTTCGTTGCATAGGGCATCATCCAGAGATTGTAAACGCCCAGCGCGCGGTGCGCGTCATCGCCCGGGTCGCGCAGGTCCTTGAAGTTCGGCACGATCGCGTGCAAGCCCCAGCCGAGATCGTCGGTGATCTCGTACAGCGCCGCGTTGCGATACTTCGGCGGCAGCGTGCCGGCGCGCTGGCGGGCGTTGTACCAAAGGTCCAGCCGCGGCGCCCACGGAATCGCGTCAGTCGGCTCACCGCGCAGCGTCGCCAGCATGCGCTCCTTGTGCGTCACCGCAACACTCCAACTTGTTTCCCGACCGCAGCATCGTACCTGGGATTTCAGATGGCCGCCCTCCACGCGACGGCCAGGCGTCAGAGGTCGTAGTCTGACGACTGAGGTTACTCGCGTCAAGCAATTCTCCGGCGATCCGCCAGTCTTGAACAGAGTTCCAAGGCGCCGAGTGTGGCTCAAATACGGGCTGTGTTCTCAGTTACGCCCGGTGCCGGTCTGGCGGCAGCAGACCCGCCTTCGACACGAGCATCGTAGTCGAGGCAGTCAATGCAGAGGCCTTCTTTCGCCGCGCGATTTCCCTTTGACAATCGGGAGTCGCCAAGTCAGAATCCGGCATTTGATGGCTGGCCATCAGGTGGAGGGCGGCCATCCGAAATTCCGGGTAGCCCTGAAAGTCCTTGGAGTCTGAATGAGTAGCGATCACGACAAGGCGATGAACTTTGCCAGGCCGCAGTTTATCCCCGTGAGCATGGGCATGCTCCCGGCGGCGTGGATGAAGTACCGAGAGAAGCTGGATGAGATCGCACGGCGCCATCCGTTACTGTTCGGCACACGGCAGGGGCCGCGCGACTATGATGCCGTGGGCATGCCGCGATATGCCGCCGGGACTCACGTTGACGGCTGGGGATGTGTCTGGAGTAATGTCTATCACGGTCACGAGGCCATTGTCACCGGTCACCCGGTTCCCCGCCGCGAGGATGTGAACGGGCTCAGCGCGCCCACCGAGGACATCGGCCTGCCGCACGGGTTCATGTTCCTTCGGTTGACCGACCTGCGCGGCTATGAAGAGGCGATGCTCGACTTCGCCGAGGAACCGCCGGAGCTGCAGAAACTCATCGCCATCGTTTTGGAATACAACCTGCGGCAGGTGCAGATCGCCCTCGCAGAGAAAAAGCCCGGCGAGATGATATTCTTTGGCGACGACCTCGGCACCCAGCATGCCCTGCCCATCAGCCCGGCCACGTGGCGCAAGTATCTCAAACCCTGCTATGCGAAGATTTACGGTCTCTGCCGCGCCGCCGGACACCCCGTTTACATGCATAGCGACGGTCACATCTACGAGATCATCCCCGACCTCATCGAATGTGGCGTCAACGTCATCAACCCTCAGTTCCGTGCCAACGGCCTGGATAACCTGGCGCGTGTCTGCAAAGGCAAGGTCTGCGTTGATCTTGACCTTGACCGACAGCTTTTCCCCTTCTGCACTCCCGCCGACATTGATGCCCACGTGCGCGAAGCCGTCGAAATCCTCGGCTCGGCCGAAGGTGGCCTATGGCTCAAGGCTGAAATTGACGACGGGGTGCCCCTGGAGATTATCGAGGCCATCGCTGTGGCGCTGGAGAAGTACCGCACCTATTTTGCCTGAGGCGGGCGCAACCATGAATATGGAGAACCTGTGAGTCAACCGATATGACCTCGCGCGAACGCATGATGATCGTCTTGAGCCAGGCGCCCGCTGGACGATCAGCTTCGGCCAGGGCTGAATAGGCCCGGGTCTCAGAAGCAGGAAACATGGCCGGCCATCCCACACCTGCGACAAACCGCTCCGGCTCCTCTTTCCCATCAGACGCGCGAGGGGCGCGCGCGCGACTTCTTCTTGACAAGCGGGATTTTGGTGGTCAGAATGCGACTTTCTATGGCTGGACGTCATGTGGGCGCATGGGCAAGTTCCGCGCAACATAAACGCCGAGCGTACAAACATGAACGTTGCACTCAAGACACTCCTGCCGGTCATGACGGTGACAGCGCTGCTCGTCGCCGGGAATCTGGTCTACGGGCAGGCTCCGGCTGCGCCGGCGCCCGCGGTTGTGCCGGGGCTGACGCTGGCCGACGACCTGAAGACTGTTGCGGCGCCACTCGTGCCCGGCTATGCGGCGAAGCACCCCCGGCTCCTGTTCGCCGCCGAGGATGTGGCAGCGCTCAAGAAGAAGGCTGAGGCGCAGCCGGAGCTCTGGGCGGGGGTCCTCGACAGCGCCAAGGGCGTCGCCGCGGCGCCGCCGGCACCGGATATGGTCACGAGCGGCAGAACCTACTGGCGTATCGAGCGCGTCGAGTCCGGCGCTCTGGCCTATCTCGTAACCGGGGAGAAACGCTATCTCGACGGCGCCGCCGCCTGGATGATCGCCCATGCGCGCGAGCCGCTCTGGGGCAACGACTACCGCCCGAACCTCGACCTGGAGGCCTCGTGGTACCTTTACCACATCGCCCTGGCCTACGACATGCTCTATAATGATCTCGACCCGGCTGACCGCATAATCATCCGTGACGGCCTGGCGCGGCACGCCAAGGCGATTTACGACAGCTTCGATCCGGCGACCCGCAAGAGATCCTTCCCCTTCGACCAGAATCACACCTACATTCCCGCGACGGCCCTGACGACCGCCGCGCTGGCTCTGCTCGGCGATGTGCCCGAAGCTCAGGCCTGGCTGAATCGGGCGTATGCCGTCATGCGCCGCTGCCGCTATGCCCTCGGCGAAGATGGCTACTATTACGAAGGTTGCGGTTACTGGAGCTATGCCCTGCAGTGGCACGTGCGTTACGCCGACCTGATCTCCCGGGCCACCGGCGAGAAAGCCTTCGACCTGCCGGTGCTGCGGGATAGCTGGAAGTTCGCCCTTTACCTCAGCCTGCCGGGCGCGCCGTACGAGTTCGATATCGGCGACGTCGGCAGGTGGACCGGCACGCAGCGTCCGGCCCTGTTACCCAACAGCTTCGCCATGCTCTGGGGCGAGGCAGCGGTCTTGAGGAGCGGCCCCGCCCGCGCCACCGGCGACCTGTACCAGGCGCGCAAGGCGGAGCACGGCTATCCGGCGGCGGCCTTCCTGTGGTTCGATGCGACTGTTCCGCCGACTCCGCTCGAAGAGATCAAACCGTACTTTCACTTCAGCGATCACGACGTGGTCGCCTGGCGTTCGGACTGGGGAGATGACGCCACCTGCTGCTTGTTCCGTTGCGGCCCGCCGGAGGGACACCTGGCCCTCGCCAAGCTGGCGCAGATGAAGGACTGGACTATGGACCCCGGCCACGTGCACGCCGATATCGGCAGTTTCTGGCTGTACGCAAAAAAGGCCTATCTCGCCACCGGCACCGGCTATACCAGCCTTAAGTGGACGCGCGACCAGAACACCCTGCTGGTTGACGGCCAGGGCCAGGCCACGGACGGCTCGTACTGGAACGCGCTTGGTTTTCCCTATGAGAAGCTCAACCAGGCCAGAATTGACCGCGTCCACCTCGCCGACGATTACGGCTTTGCCTCGGGCGAGTTCGGAGCGGTCTACGACCGCGTGGCTCACGATCTGAGCCTGCGGCGGAGCGTGCTTATGACCCAACGCTGGCTGCTGGTCGTAGACGAGATGGCGGCGCCGGCGGAGCACAAGTTGACTTGGATCTGTCACGCCGACGGCGAGTTCAAACCGGCAGGCGCAGCCCAAGTCGCCCGCGTGGCCAAGGCCGGGCTGGCAGTGCTCACCCTCGGCGGAGCGGCCACCGAACCGGCCATGGGGCCGAGCACGGTTGACGCCGGCGAAGGGGTGAATGAGAAACTGCCGGTAGTGCGCGGCTACCAGTTGACGTTGACGATGAAGCAGCCTGCAAAGGCGGCGCGGCTCGTAAACCTGCTGATCCCCCTGGGTGACCGCGAAGAGCCACCCGAGGTCAAGGCCGCTTCCTGCGACGGCGATACCATTAGCTTCGCACTTGCCTGGCCCACCGGCCAGGCTGAGACGGTGCAACTGGATCTCAAACCCTTCCAGCCCGCGGCCGGCGCCCCGGGCCCGGCGAAGATCACGGTCAAGTAGGAGGCTGACAAGAGCTTGGCCGGACGGTCGGGAGCATGGTGATCGTGCGCCGTACGCCACTCCACCGCGTCGGGCGACCTGAAGACGTTGCGGATGTCATTGTTTATCTGGCCTCTGAACAAGCCCGGTGGCTGACAGGGCAACTCCTGTACGTCGGTGGTGGTTACAGGATGTCTCAGTGATACTGGGCCTTAGAAGTAAGGGATCGGCAAAATCCAGACGAACCCTCACCGGTTAGTAAAGACAGGATACGGCGCTTCGATCAGGCTCGTCCCGGCCGGCTGCACCGGCTAGACGACTGATACCTCCAACCCTTCCGGATCGAAGATCACGTTCACGCTCGCGCGGCAATTCGCCGGGTCGCGGACGAAGTCCAGGTAGAACTTCAGCCGCTCGAAGCAGTTGACGCTGTTGTGGGCGAGAATAACGCTTCTCGGCGGCATGCGGGCGATGCAGGCTTCAAGGATGTCGAGATAAACTCCCTTGCCCCTGTCGCCGGTGCCATCCGCGTCGAGGTAGAGCAGGTTGATCCGGCCCTCGAAATCCCGCACGACATCCACCGCGTCGGCAGCGACGATTCGAGCGACTCCCGAGGGATCAATGCGCCGGATGTTCCGCTCGGCGCGCTCGGCCTCCTCGGGCTTGATCTCGATGCCGAGCAGGTTCTCCGCCGTGTAGCACGCGCCCGGTCCGACCGCCGCTCCCGCGTTCGAGATGAACGTGTTGCCGCAGTAGACGCCGGCGGCGATCATATTGGCCGGTCTGGTGATCGCGTTGATCGCCCATATCAGCCGGTGCATCCGTGGAGTGATCGCCGTCCAGGGGATTTCGAACAGGTCGCGCACGGCCGCCCGATGAGCGAGAAACTTGTCCTGGTCATATCCCGTGTGCGGGAGGATGCCCGCCTCCGCCAGCATTCGCAGCGCCCCGTCCACGACGGCAATCTCCTGCGAGATCGGCTCCAGCGACTCGTGCGGCCGCCGCACGTCCATGCGGTATGTTTTCCAGTCAGGGGTTTGGTATGTGCCTGGCAACACTGACGCCTCGAAAATTGGAGAACTCCGTATGGACATACAGCCGCAACAGGATGGTAACACCCTGCCTGCGTCACTGCAATCCGTCAGGGTTCAAGCTTTTGGGAAAAGGGTGCTCACCCCGATCCGGGTGGCGTGCCAGAACACGCTCACGATGGCGTTGAACCGGCGGAGCACGGTCCGGGTGACGCACACGGGGAACCCCACGGCCGTGCAGAAACTCGCGCGGCACTCCGAGCGCCACGGTCAACTGACTGCCCAACTGACTGATTCAGGTTCCAAAAGGGCATTTCGAGGCACGTAGTGGCACAGGTGGCGAGCGGTAAGGCAAAGTCGGCGGAGGACACAAAAGGCCCGGAATCACAGGCGCAGCCTGGTAATTCCGAGCCCGCAGATTTGGAGGCGGCGCCCGGATTCGAACCGGGGATGACGGTTTTGCAAACCGTACCCAATCCTGGAATTCCCACAGAAAAGGCCGCCTGCTCGTCCTCCACTGCACATTTCCTGACGCCGGAGCTCAAGGAGATCGGAGCGGCCTGGCCGAAGCTCCCGGAACCGCTCCGCGCCGGCATCCTGGCGATGGTCCGGGCGGCGCTGTGAAGGTAAGGCCGCCAGCGGCGCGCCAACTTTACGTATTTTACGACCTGCCCTCGCCCGCTCGAGCTGGGTGCCGTAGAGGGCGCAAACGGACAAGAAAGGCCAAGCCGGGCGAGAAAAGTGGATACAAAGTGGACACAAAGTGGACACGGATTTCGCCCAAGGAGCGTTCGGTGAAGGCGGAGCCGAAGCCGCCCGCGCCGATCCGCGTCGGCATCTTGGCGATGGTGAAGGCAACTGGGCCACGGCAAGGTGATCGGCATCTGGGGTCCCATGGCGTCAGTATCTCGTGACACGACGGAAAGGATGACGGCGGCGAGCAAAGCTGTGACGCGTGCGCCTTTCTCTCCGGCTACGACGGTTGACATGTCAGACCCATAGGCTATACTGGGCAGGATTCATCATGGCCTCCAGGAAACGAAACGAGCGCATGGTGGTGACCGGCACACTCGAAGCGCTTGGCTACCTCAGGTCTCCGAACTTCCTGTCCCGTGACGGAAACGATCTGGAACGGGTCGTGGAGTACGCCCATATCTTCCGTAGGGCGATCAGCGACTGCGCCCTCCAAGGGGTGTACGTGTTGCGTGATCCTTCCGGTGATGCAGCACGCTCGGTCGTCCCCGTTGTCTATGTGTGTCAAGCGGGTTCGGATGCGGAGACTGATCGAATTCACCGCTTGGTCTGGAATCAGAACGTGGTTCCGTTTCTGCTCATCCAGACCCCTGATCACATCAACTTTTGCTCAGGGTTCCGTTATTATCGGCCTTTACCTGCGGAACCGCAGTCGGACGCCGCTCGCGGCGTGCTGGGTGCCTGCATCGCATTCAATGAAGTTGCGTCTTACTTGCGGGGACTCAGTGCTGATTCCATCGATGACGGATCGGTCTGGAGCCTGTGGGGAAACGAGGTCACCGCCGAGAGCCGGGTTGACTGGCAGTTGTTGGATAACCTGGAGAAGCTTGATCTCTGGCTCCGTCGGAAGGGGCTGGAGAAACCGGTCGCTCACGCCCTCATTGGGAAGTATGTCTACCTGAGATATCTGAAGGATCGAGACATCCTCTCCGACCGCAAGCTAGCCAGGTGGGACATTCAGTCGAAGCAGGTCTTCAGTCGAAACGCCACGCTTACGGCGTTCCATGATCTCAACGCGCGTCTTGACGACTGGCTCAACGGTTCCGTCTTCCCTCTGGCCAGTTCAGATCGAGGGACCATTAAGTCAGAACACCTACAGGGGGTCGCTGGCGCCTTTGCCGGCGATGAGCCGGTCTCCGGCCAACTACACCTGGACTTCGAAGCGTATGACTTCTCCCATATTCCAATAGAAACACTCTCCGTGATTTACCAGCAGTTCTTGCACACGCCAGAGCGTGAGGGAGAGGCGTCAAGGGGCAGGCAGGCTGGCGCGTATTACACGCCCATCCCCTTGGTCAACTTCATGCTTGACAAACTTGACAGTCAGCATGCACTCAAGGATGGGATGAAGGTTCTCGACCCAGCCTGTGGTTCTGGAGCCTTCCTGGTCCAGTGTTATCGGCGTTTGATCGAGCGACGCCGTTCGCGCCAAGGCGAGACTCGACTTCGGCCTACCGAGCTTCGGGAGATTCTCCAGGGGCATATTTATGGAGTTGACCGGGACGGGGATGCCTGTGGCGTGGCGGAGTTGAGTCTAATCCTGACCTTGCTTGATTATGTGATCCCGCCGGACTTGGAGAACACTTCGTTCAAGCTTCCGGCACTCCGGGACGCGAATATCTTTGAGGCTGACTTTTTCGACCCTGATTCCGTCTGGACGAGATCGGCGGCGAGACTGGATTTCGACTGGATTGTGGGCAATCCGCCGTGGCTGCCGCTCACCCGTGCCAATGCCACGACAGAAAACTCTAATGCTTGGCAGTGGATGCAGGAACACGCGAGCGAGTTCCCTGTGGGTGGTCATCAGCTGGCTGAAGCGTTCGCATGGAAGGTGTTGTCGCATGTCAGGCCTGACGGCGTGGTTGGACTCGTCCTGCCTGCCACGACGCTCTTCAAGAGTGAGTCACGTCAGTTTCGAACTGGATTGTTCACACGAACACGAACCTGGTGCGTAGCCAACTTCGCCAACATGGTTTATGTGCTGTTTGCCTGCCGTTCACAACGGCCTGCTGCCGCATTCTTTTACCAATTGCGCGACAGCATCGCGAGCCCGGACTTGGAGAAGGAGACCATAGTCACGTATGCGCCATTTGTGGCAAACCAGCAGGCCAATCGGTCACCTCGGCCAGGTCGACAGCAAGAAACATGGAATATTGTTGTGAATGCCAGTGAATTGCGATGTCTCGCCACGAAGACCATAACCGGTGGTGAGGCATTGCCCTGGAAACTGGCAATGTGGGGGTCGCATCGTGACGGCAGGTTGCTACAGGTGTTGAAACGGCGTTTTCCGGCACTGGACGATTTCGCCCAGACTCATGGCTTGCAGTGTGGCAAGGGCCTTGAACTGCGTCACGCCTCCAGCAGGGAGGAGAAGGTGTTTTGCCCGGACATCGTTGGGAAGCCCTCCGTGGACTTCACTCGCCTACGTGAGTGCGGTCGAATCTTTGCGTTCCCTCCCGACGTACTTCAACCCATCCCGCGGGATCGCGCCTACGTAAGGTTACGAGGAGGTATGCAAGGGCTAACGGTGTCTAAGCCGCCTCACATCCTTGTTGACGCTTCCAGAAGATTCGCTGTCTATGCCGACGAGTTCATCCATGTCCCTTCGGGGCAGCAAGGAATCTCCGCGCCGAAGGAGCAAGACAGAACGCTCAGGGCGCTGGCGCTGTATCTGAGCTCTCAATTTGCGACCTACCATCAGTTCTTCATGTCGCCAGAATGGGGGGTGGATAGTAATCGAGCTACTCTGGATGCACTACTGCAGCTGCCCGTCCCTTTGGATTTCTTGTCTGTAGGCGACCTGCAACGGTGGATTGATCTGCACGCGGCACTCGTAACGGTGTCGAGGAATGTCTCCTCTTTGCCGCCACTGTCTGACCCGAGGCAGAGGGCGCATGCAGAGAGCGAACTCCGACGGTTGCTGGAGAGATTGAATCAGGAAGTTTACCAGGCTCTGTCTCTCGATGAGAGTGAGCGTATTCTTGTCGAGGATTTCGTGAACGTCCGCATGAAACTGATCAAAGGCAAGGTCAGTGAGGACGCCGTAACAGCGCCGTCCACGCAAGTGATGCAGTCGTACCTATCTGCGCTGCAGCAAGACCTCGATGGGTTTGTTGCCGACCAACGAGGCATGCGGCATAGTGTGGTCGCCCTTCATGATGAGCGGTCTGCGATGATTTGTGTGGAACTGCGCAAAGGCCGGAAGAACCCCGTCCCGCCGCGCGTCATTAGGGCGGATGCCTCAGAAGTGTGCGCATTGGAAAGAACACGGCACAATCTACAGGCACGGCACAGCCAATGGGTTTACTTCGACCGCAGCTTGCGCATCTATGAGGGCACGCGAACCTATCTATTCAAGCCCATGCAGCGCATGCTCTGGACGAAAACCCAAGCGTTTGCCGACGCGGATGAGATCATCGCTGAAACGCTCACTGGGGCGGGGGGCTGAATGGCGATACGCTCCAGGGCCATGAGACCTCTCGGACAGTCGGCCAAACGCACGGTTTATACCGCGAGCTTTCGCCGTCACGTCCACTTGTTGGTCGGCATGGGCTATGATCGCCTTGTGCCTCCCACGTACCAGACAAGCGAAGAGACTGCGATCACGGGGGAACTCGTTGATGCCATGCGCGCGGCGATGGCAGAGGTGACCGCTCCCGTATGGGTTGGTCATTACACAATTCACGATGACCCGCCGTTGAGTCTCGGAGGGCGGCTCGGCAAGCACCGGCAGCGGGTGGACATTGAATTCGAGCGCGTAATCCTTGGCAAACGCCCTCGGTTCCAGTTTGAAGCGAAGCGTCTGTGCGACCACTCGACGGACTCAGATTATTGTGGAGAGAATGGCCTTGGCTGTTTCTTGTCCGGGGAGTATGCTCCTGAACACAGAGAAGCCGGGATGCTCGGTTATGTGCAAACGCAGGACGAACCGACGTGGGCAACGCGGATCAAAGTTCGACTGCAAGCGGAACCAAAGAAGTTTCAGCTTCGTCCGAATGGTGGCTGGAAGCGAGTACAGACTGATTCTGGCCTTTCCTTCACGTACAGGACGCGGCATGGCCGAAAGAATAAGTTGGGGCCCATTACGATTTCGCACGTTCTCCTCCGCTTTCATTGATGAGAACATGACGACCGGCGAGCAGATCGAAGGAGAGCAACTGCTCGCTCAGGTCGCTGGGATCAAAGCAAACATCGGTCAGCCGATAGGGCCTTTTCATGTTGGCTCTTGCCCTGCACGCCAAGCCGACCGAAGACCGCTTGGAGGCACAGACATACGTATTCCGCAATTTGAAACGAGCATTTTGCGACGAGAGCAAGGGTGCCCTGGCCCGCCGCACTCACGATCTGCGGCCACCGGAACGGCGGATAGTCCGAACCGAGTTTTCCGAGCGGCACGGCCTCCCAGGCAACGACCGCTGGCGTCTGCAACGAGGCACCCCACCGGATAAGGGCGAGTGTCAGCGACTGTCCGGGTGCCCCGGCGACGTCGATCCCGAGCGAAAGCATAGCTGGCTTCTCTTCCAGTTCCTCGCTCCCCGGCAGAACGCCTCAATCCGGTTGCTCAAGGCACAGATCCTGATTCTGCGCCGCCGGCTTCCCGGAGCGCGTATTGTACCGGCTCCGGCTGAAAAAGCCGAATTGCTCCGACTGAATGCTGAGTTCGCCCAGAATTCTTGTCAGCAGAGCCACAAGCCAGGTCTTACCTTGCTCGACTGCTGCTGCCACGGACTTTCGGACAACTTCAGCATGCCTGTCGGCCCACCACGGCCGCCTTCGTTAATCTCCTTGCGCCTGTCGGGGGTGCGTGATACATTGGCGCGGTCAGAGGCTCAGGGCGCAGCTCAAGGGGAAAAGGGACGCCATGCCCAAGCGAACCAGTGCCGCCGGCAGCGAACTATTCATCGTGGACAACAGCGACGTGGATTGGAAGGTCGTCCGCTACCTCCATGACTGGTGCCAGATTTCCAAGTCCATTGACGTCGCCACGGGCTATTTCGAGATCGGGGCGCTCCTGGCCCTGAAGGACGAATGGCAGAAGGTTGACCAGATACGCATTCTGATGGGCGATGAGGTCTGCCGGCGTACACGGGATGCATTCGTCCGCGCCGCATGCAAAGTCCTGGACGAGAGTTTGGAGAAGGAAAAGGCCGGCAATGATTTTCTGTCCGGCGTTCCTGCTATCGTCGAGGCCATCCGCTCCGGCAAGATTTCCTGTCGTGTCTACCGCAAGGAAAAGTTCCATGCCAAGGCGTACATCACGAATGCCCGCCTGGAAGTCGTCGGCTCAGCCGCGCTCGTGGGGTCCTCCAATCTCACCTATCCCGGCATCACCGAGAACATCGAGTTGAACGTCCAGATCACCGGCCGCCCCGTGACGGTTTTGCAGGAGTGGTACGAGGAGCACTGGAAGGCGGCGGAGGACGTGACGCCGGAAATCCTGCGCACCATCGAGCGCCATACCGAAGAATACAAACCCTTCGACGTGTATGCGCGAGGGCTACACGAGCTATTCCACCGGCATGGCATGACCGATGATGAGTGGCTGCGGACAAAATCTCGCGCCTACCCCAAGCTCGACCAGTACCAGAAAGACGGCTTCCAGGACCTCATGGCGATTGCCGCCGCCCACCGAGGCGCGTTCCTTTGCGACGGTGTCGGGTTGGGCAAGACGTTCATCGGGCTGATGGTGATCGAGTATCTGGTAGAGCGCATGCGGAAGCGCGTGGCACTGATCGTGCCGAAGTCCGGGCGCAGGCCGGTCTGGGAGTACACTATCAAGACACTGGCGCCGGAGCTGTTCGGACGCTACAGCGGCCTGATGATCCTGAACCACACTGATTTGCTCCGGCAGGCCAGCGAGGACATCGACTACCCCGCTCTGGTGAGAGAGGTCCGCGACCGCGCGGATGCCATCGTGATTGACGAGGCGCACCATTTTCGCAACCCCGGCCTCAAGGGCGAAGGTGGTGAACGCAAGTCGCACTACTGGCAGTTGTTCGACACGGTTCAGGACAAGCCGCTCTACCTGCTTACCGCCACACCGATCAATAACCACCTGATTGACCTTCAGCACATGATCGAGCTGTTCTCTCGCCGGCAGCCAGACTACTTCAAGGCGTCGCTGGGCATCAACTCCCTGCCTGGCCACTTCCGGGCGATGGAGAATGATCTTGAACGCATGGTCTTGCAGGGATGCGGCAACGGCAGTGCCCCGGAGACGAACCAAGTCGAGGCGGCGCGGGTTCTCTCGAATGATTCTCTCTTCCGCGCTCTGGTAGTGCAGCGAAGCCGCTCCTTTGTAAAGAAAAGTCAGGAGCAGGATGGCAGCAGCGCCCGTGCCATTTTCCCGGAGCGCGAGGATCCTCAGGTCGTCAAGTACGACCTCAAGAAGACCTATGGCCCGCTCCTGCTGAAGTTCACGAGGGCGTTCGACAAGGAGAAGCCTCTCTTCTCCCTGGCGGTCTATTACCCTCTGGCCTACTACAACGGGCCGGACAAGAGCATTGACCCAATGAGGGAAGGGCGTCAAAAGGAAGTCGTGAGCCTGATTAAAGTCCAGTTCCTCAAGCGCTTCGAGAGTTCTTCCCGAGCCTTCGAGATGTCCTGCGAAACGTTGTTGCAGAAGCTCCTGGCCTGGATCGTAAGGAACGAGCCGGAAGGAGAAGGTCTCCGACGGTTCAACCGGTGGAAGGACAAATACGGGGAACTGCTAGGCTATGTCAGAAAGCGCCAGCTTGAACTGTGGGGCGAAGCTGCCGACGAAGAACCGGAGGAGGAAGAGGATATCGTCCCAGCCGAGATGGTCGAGGACGCCGAGTTCCTCAGCCGTGACGAGTACAAGGTGGACGATATCGTCAACGAGACGATTGACGATCTGAACCAGATCGCGGAGTTCCTGGAGGAACTGCGGAAGCTCAAAACTGGCCGTGACGACAAGCTCAAGAACCTCGTCAAGCTGCTCAAGGGTGACCCTGTTCTCCGAAAGCAGAAGGTCATCATCTTCTCTGAATACATGGCCACGGCACGGTATCTTCGGAAGGAGTTGAAGGCAGCCGGGATTGATGGCGTGGATGAGGTCGACAGCGCCACGAAACAGGATCGCGGCGAAATCATCCGCCGTTTCTCCCCATACTACAACGGCACGTCGAGCGTAGAACTCGAAGACGCTGGGCGCAAGGAAACGCGCGTGCTGATCTCTACCGATGTTCTCTCCGAAGGACTGAACCTGCAAGACGCCACGCGCCTGGTCAATTACGACCTGCACTGGAACCCCGTGCGGCTCATGCAGCGTATCGGCCGCGTGGATCGCCGGATGAACGCCGACACCGAGGCGCGCATTTTGGCCGACCATCCCGAGCAGGAGGCGATTCGCGGCCATGTAGCCTTCTGGAATTTCCTGCCGCCGAAAGACCTGGACGAAATTCTCAAGCTCTACAAGGTCGTCAGCCGCAAGACGCTCCGCATTTCCAAAGTCTTCGGCATCGAAGGCAAAAAGCTCCTCACGCCCGAGGACGATTACGAGGCGCTCAAGGACTTCTACCACACATACGAGGGTGACACGACGCCGCTGGAAGAGCTGCACCTTGAGTATCACCGGCTTCTCAACGCGTACCCGGAACTGATGAACCGGCTGGAAACGCTGCCCAATCGCATTTTCAGCGGCAGAGAGCATCCGACGCCTGAGGCAAAGGCCGTCTTCTTCTGTTATGCTCTGCCGGCTCCTGTCGTCAAGGCGAGCGCCGTGGGAGGCAAGCCGGAAGCAGAATGGGTGGCTGATGCGGGCGAATCTCGTTGGTATCTGTACGACTTGACCACGGAAACGATCGTGGAGGCCCCGGCGCAGATTGCAAGGACGATTCGCTGTGCGCCGGAAACTCCGCGCCGTTGCCAGATGGCGCGGCGGACGCTGTCGGAAATCCGCGCTCGAATAGATAAGCGCATCAAGGACACCTACCTCAAGAGCATCAACGCGCCCCAGGGTGTCACCCCCCCCCTCAAGGCATGGATGGAACTCAGCTAGGGAGATCAATACCGTGTCTTTGGAAGAAGCTGTTCGCAAAGTACGGAACCTCGATGGTCTTCTGGGACTGCTACGTGACGATTTGGGCTGGCCGCTGGAATCCCGTGCTGCTCCCGACGAAGTGACGTTCGACTGGTCCGCCAGCGAACTTCGGGTGAGCGAAGCCGCAGCCAGGAGACTGAAAGGCGGCGTTGTTCGCCAGGTACGTGATTTCACCACGAATCAGCCTTGGGGCATCTTCCTGGTCGAATTCACGAACGGCCAGGTATATCGAACCGCGCTGCGGCAAGTGCTTCGCGGGTTAGTTCCCAACCGGCTGCGCGCACCTCATCTGCCTGCATGGGATCACGAAAATATCCTCTTTATCTGCACGACACATGAATTCGACCGCTTCACGTTCGGCCATTTTCGCGGCGAGAAATTCCCCAGAGCGAAGCTGGCGACTTTCAGTTGGGGCACTGGCGACCGTTACGTGCGCACGCTCTGCGAGTATAACCTGCCAGCGCTCAAGTACCCCGAAGACGGCGGCGCTAGCCCTAAGTCATGGCTCGAATCATGGGGCAAAGCGTTCGACAAGGAACCACTTACCCGCGAGTTCTTCAGGCGCTTTGACAGTGCCCTTGATGCCGTCAAAGCTGACCTCGAGACCTACCAGCATCTCAGTTCAGCGGAAGCGTACAGCCACGCCCAACTGTTGCTGGAACGACTGCTGTTTCTATACTTCCTTCAGAATCGCGGATGGCTCAATCAGCAGCGCAACTTTTTGTTGGCCAACTTCCATCCCTTCCGTGACCAGACGGAGCAATTCACCTATTACCAACAGTTCGTCGAGAAGCTTTTCTGGACCTTGGCTTCCGCGCCAGGCGCTGGCGCGCGGTTGAATGGCATACCGTTCCTGAATGGCGGCTTGTTCGACGACGATGAGTTTGCCCCCACAGTCGTCCGCCTCAAGCAAAACCCACCGTTGAAGATTCGGAACGCGGCGTTCGGGTTCGTGTTTGACGAGCTGCTGGAAAGGTTCAACTTCACTGTATGTGAAGATACGCCGCTTGACCAGGACGTTGCCGTGGACCCGGAAATGCTGGGCAAGGTTTTCGAGTCCATCGTCCTGCACGCTGAGGCCGCCGACCCGGACGCCGTCGCCCCCGATAAGAGGAAAGCGACCGGTTCCTACTACACGCCGCGCATCGTCGTTCATTTCATCTGCAAGGAAGTGCTGCGGCAATACTTGCTCCCCCGTCTGCACGGTGAGAAGTGGCCCGCGCGCCTGAGTGCGCTGCTGAATATGGACGCCAGCCTCGGCTTGGCCGAAGAAGATATCAGTGCCCTCCGAACGCTTGTGACACCGGGGGAAGGCATGAAGCTGAAGGAGCTTCTGTATGACATCAAATGCTGTGACCCGGCTGTGGGTTCCGGGGCATTTCCCGTCGGCCTTCTGCATGAGTTGGTGAACCTTCTCCGCATCGTGGAGACGGCAGCCAATGGGTACGTGGACCCGGTGCGCAAGGAAGGGACGCAGTGGACGCATCTGGTGAAAGCCCGCATCGTGGAAAGGTCGCTTTACGGCGTGGACATTCAGCAACAAGCCATCGAGATTTGCCGTCTCAGGCTCTGGCTCAGCCTGGTCGTGGACTATGACCCAGGTGTGGACCCATTCACGGCTGACCACGTTCAATTTCAAACGGCGATTGACCGTATCTCTCAACTGCCGAACCTGGACATGAACTTCCGCCGGGGGGACAGCCTCCACGATCACATTTCCGGCATTCCGGTGCGTATTGAGCCGGGGATCGCCGGCAGTTTCCAGACGGGTTTTGAGGCAATCCGCAAACTCGGTGCTCAGCTCCATCATGCCGTGAAGTCGGAGCGCAAAAGGAATCTCCGGGTGGAAATCCTTCGGCGGCGCTTGGACATCGCCGATAGGATTCTCTCTAACGAACTCGGAAAGCTTAAGGACCATGACGGCAAGCTGGCGGCCGTGTTGTTCGAGGAAACCGAATCTGACGCGGAGAAGCGGCGACAACTGGCGCAGGAGATGATTCACGTCAAAGAGGCCCTCGCAAAAGTTCAGTCCGACCGGAGAAGCCTGGAAAAGCTGGCCACTCGCGTCTTCGACAGCGGTTTTTATCCCAAACTCCGACAGCTCGAAGGAGCGGACTTCAACAGCCCATTCAACTTCTCATGGCACTTGGATTTTGCGGACGTCTTCGCTCCAAGACGCGCCGAGCCAATCGCGACATTCGATGGCCGTTTCGCATTCGTCAATGAAGTTCGCCCGCAGAAGATGCTTTTGCAGCCCCGCACGGAAGCCGGCGGATTCGACATCGTCGTTGGTAATCCGCCTTTTGTGACCGCCCGTAATCCAGAGAAGCGCGAGCTTTGGCGAGAACGCTGGCCACGCGTCTGCCACGGAAAGTATCTCTTGGTCTGCCCGTTTTTCGACCTCAGTTTCGGCTTGCTCCGGCATGGGGGACAACTCGGGTTCATCGTGTCGAATGCCTTCGCCAAGCGCGAATTCGGCAAACCGCTCGTAGAGAAATTCTTCCCGACCGTGGACCTCCAGAAAGTGATAGACTGCTCAGGGCTAATGTTCCCCGGACATGGTACGCCAACCTGTCTTGTGTTTGGGCGCAATCAGATGCCCGACCCGGAATCGCCGGTACGCGTTGCCGCTATCCTGCCAGGAGGCGGCGATCTCCGTACACCGCCGGAAGAAAGTCCCCTCTGGCATACGTTGGCGGAGTTCCATGACCAGCCGGGATACGCGGACGCGAGCGTGGTAGTCGCGGATCGTCCACGAGATTCGATGGCAAAGTGGCCGTGGAGTCTAGAATCCAGTGCGGAATCTACACAGGACAGATTTGCGGAAGCATCAAGCTCACGCCTTCGCAAATCATTGGGTGAGGATATCGGGTTCATGTTCGTCATGGGACGGAATGAGATATTCACGCACTCGGCGGACGCAGCCCGACGGCAGTCGTTCAGCCTAGACTATCTACTTGCACTCACGCCAGGTGAAGAGGTGCGAAATTGGGAAATACGTGGTCATGAATACGGCCTCTTCCCTTATGACCGTTCCACAATAGACTTGGTCAAGTTCAAGGCCGCCGACCCAGAAAAGCGCTTCTTCAAACGGTTTGAGCGCGAGCTGTCAACCCGCCCCACTTTCTCAGGCACGTTTGCTCTCGATGGAAGAGCAATATACCAATATCACCAGATTCCGGTAGCACGCGCATTGTTGCCAAGGTCAATTGCCTTCTGCGAGATTGCGACCCATTGCCATTTTGTGTTTTCACCGACACAACAGCTTTTCCCACAAACCGCACCGGTGATTAAGTTACCTGCCGCTGCTAGTGACGATGCTCATCATCTTCTTGTTGCTCTTCTGAACTCCAGCGCCGCACTCTTTTGGCTGAAACAGGTGTGTTTCAACAAAGGCGCGGGAGCAGACGAGGAACGAGATCGCTTCGTATATGCTGGAGGCAAGGTCGAGCAGTTACCAGTGCCGGATGCGCTGGCAGGTTCTTTGAAGGGGAAGTCGAGTTCGGCTGCTGGCCGGCTTACCAGTCTTTCTGTGGCCTGCTGGAAACGAGGACAAAGGGTCCGCGCCCTATCCATGAAGAAAGTCTTGGAGAAAGAACGCGAAGCCTACTACGAGTGGAACTCGGGACTGCCAGGTTACGTCCCGCCAGACAAGGAGATCGCCAACCCTTTTGAGACTGCAAAACAACTTCGGAAAACCCTGAGCCGCGCAATCGAAATCCGCGAAACCCTCCGCGCTGAGATGATCGCACGACAGGAGGAAATGGATTGGTTGGTGTACGAATGCTACGGATTGGACGCGGAGGTGGGGGAACCTCTGCCGGATTCCGAACTCTCCCTTGCGCGTGAGCAGCGCCCATTCTCTGTGTGGGCGCAGGCGAACGGCGACCTCGATAAGGCAGTCGCCTCGATTCCGCCGGACTGGTCTTCCCAGCGGAAGGCGCTTTGGCGGAAACGTCTGGAACTTATCTGGGACAACGAGCACGTTCGCCGCATCGAGCAGCCGGTTTACAAGCGGAGGTGGGATGAGCAGTGGAAGATCGGCAATAGCTGGCAGTGCGGCCAGTCGGCTTACGACGCCGAGTTTCTTGACGCCTTCTCCTGGTGGCTTTCTGAAAAGGCGGAGTGGTGGCTGGAACACCGAAAGGCCGGCGGCCCCGTCTCAATCGAAGACTGGGCGGCCGCACTCTGGGATGATCGGCGCGTCAAGGCGGCGTGGCCGGTTGCAGCTGAGGCGGACCAGCGACTCGAAGCGTGGAAGCGAGCCGGAGAATCGCACGAGTCGAAGCGGCAAGAGTCCCTCTACGCGAACTACGCAGAGTTCGTCGGGTTCTTCAAGGCCCTGGTCAGAGAGCAAAGCGTCCCGGACGACATTCCGTTTGCCGTGCCCTGGGAAGAACTGGAAAAGCGCAAGATCAAAGTGCCCGGCAACGTGAAGCGTATCCGAGGCAAGCTGAACGTGCCGCGCGAACGGTTCTGGACCACGACGGAGGGGACTTTTAGAGTGGCAAGGGTCTCGTAGAGCCCGAGGGGGAGATAAGCGACCGCATTGTGGCGATCACGCGCTGCTAAGAGAATGGAGCGGACTGTGGCAGACGAGACAGAAAAACAGGCTCAGGCCGGGGCGGAGAAGGCACCCTCCAACAACCCATTCGCGGCATTCTGCAAGACGCTGAACTCCCACGGCTACGGATTCCACTACGCAGTGCTTCGCAAAGCGATGGTGATGTGGAACGGCGGCCAGTCTCGATGGTTGTTTGAAGTCTCAGAATTTCCCGTCGAAGCACGCGGCCAAGGGACGCGCATAGATTTCGTCCTTCATTACAACAACACCGACCTGTATCTTGTGGCGGAATGCAAACGCGCTAACCGGGCACTGGTCAATTGGTGCTTCGCCAAGGCTCCGTTCGTTCAGAGGGACAAGCCTTCTGATATTATCGCGCAGAAAATCGTGACCAGCGGAGGAGGCCAACGACGTGCGAAGATTGCCACTCATTACCCGCTCCCAGGATATGTAATCTACCATGTCGCCCTTGAATTCCGGTCACAAGAGCCGGGAGACCAGCATGGATCAGGGCGCGGCACGATTGAGGAAGCCGCAACGCAGGTTTGTCGTGGCTTGAATGGCCTCGTGAATTTTTGGGCAGAGAACAGCGCCAGAGACGCTATTTTCCTCCCCGTAATATTCACCACGGCTCGATTGTACACGACTGAGATTGACTTGTCCCGTGCCGACCTCGCGACAGGGACCTTCGACCCGTCCAAAGGTCAAATCAAAAAAGCTGACTGGCTGCTTTACCAGTACCATCAGTCACCTGGTCTCAGACATTCACTGTCGAGCGTAGACAAGATTGATGAGAACCGTCTCCTCGGCGATTACCTGTGGAACGAAAGCGCACGGACCATAGCTGTCGTTGGGCCAACCGGTATTGAGGATTTCCTTACCAGACTGAACTGGTGGGAAATCTTAAAGGACTGACGGTTAGCAAGAGCCCCAAAGGTTCCGAACGGCAGATTATTCGCGCCACGGGCGGTCTGAAGTGTGAGGTGACATCCACAACAAAAGGAGGCAACGATGGCTGGCTCGATTCGTGACCTGCATTTGGACGTTGACTCGGCCGGGAAGGTGTGTGAACTGCGTGTCGCGTTCGGCCCACATTACTCTTTGCACCTACAGGTGGAGAGAGGGAAGCCGAAGTTCACCGTACGCGCATCACATCACGGCGTGGAGCTCGACGCCTCTGAGATCAACGGTCAGTTGGAGAAGGCCATTGACAAGCTCCGCGCGGCCTATCCTGCGAGTCAAGTGGACTGAGTTACGTCGTTGCCGCTCTGTGCGCGGCGGGGGTCGCAGGCGCTTGGGCGGATAAAGAGGCGATTATGCCCAGAGAAGCGGGACTTTACGAGGCGGCGGCTGGCAGCGTGGTCGAGGGTTATCTTCGAATCAAGGCATCAGGCGGGAACATTCCCCCGGCATGGATAGACCGAGCGCGATACTCCCGGAAGAGGCTTCAGAAAGATGTGGCGCGGGTTCTGAAAAAGGGCAAGCCGGCTGACATCATCATCCTCCGTGATTGGGAGACGCGCTACCGGAAAGAGTGTTTCTATCACGGCCTGCGCGCGCTGTTGGAGCTTGACAGGACGGGGAAGACCCGGCAGTGACAGGCGGTTTAGCCGTTCATCCGAAGAGGCGGATAGCATCGTATGGCTGAAATCTCCATTGGCGACAAGCTGGACGGCAAGTATGTCATCACACGCAGGCTGGGGGCCGGTGGGTTTGGAGAGGTGTTTCTCGCCAACGACGAGGAAGTTCCGAACCGGCAAGTTGCCATCAAGATGCTCTCGCAGCCGAAAGAGGGCGACCACAGCGCGCTCAAGTGGGAAATGCAGGCGCTGGCAGAGTTCAACCATCCGCACGTAGTCACGTTTTACCACCACTTCACACATGAGGACCGCTTGTGTCTGGTCATGGAGTTTTGCGCAGGCGGGAGTCTCCATGATCGGCTGACCGCTGCGGGGCAGTTTTCTGAAGAACAGGCCCTCGCCTGGGGGTTGGAACTGTGCGAGACCCTCGCTTTTGTCCACGGGAAGCGCATCGTTCACCACGACATCAAGCCGATGAACATCCTCTTCACGGCGGATGGGACGGTCAAGTTTGGGGACTTCGGCGTTGCGAATACCCGTGTCGGCACCCTCCCGTACATGCCGCCGGAAATGCTCCTGGGGGAACGCGTTTCGCGCACTGATCCACGAGTGGATATCTATGCCCTGGGGTTGACGTTGCTCGAACTGATTACGGGTCGGAATCCCTTCGAGCGTTTTGAACTGAACGAGGCCATTCAGGCCCGGGTGAGGCATGATTTCGTTTCGACGGGCATGTCCCGGTGGGTGCAGGAAATTCTGTTGAAGGCGACCCATCCGACGCCGGAATTGCGCTTTCAGACGGCGGAGGATTTTGCTGAGGCGATCCGGGGCCGGCACGTTTCGTATGTTTTCGATGGTAACCGCATCAAGGCAGACGCGCTGGCCAGGAAGGTTGAGACTGCCCTCGCGCGGAGGAAGTGGAGGACCGCCGAAAAGCTGGCAAAGTACGCGCTGGACCTGAGTCCCGACTGCGTTGCGGCATTGCTGGCGGCAGGCCGGTGCCAACTACTGCTGCGCCGAATTGACCGCGCCAGCGAGTGTTTCTCCAAGGCTCTGGCGATTAGCCCGCGAACCCCGGTTCAGAAAGAACTCGGATGGATAAACATGGAGCAAGGTCGGCTGCCAACGGCTATCTCCATGTTGACGGATCATTTGCAGAGGAATGCCTCCGACTACGAGGCGTACAACCTGCTCCTGAAGTGCTTCTACCTGACGGACCGGTATGAGGCGGCAGAATCGCTCGCCGGCACGATGATCGCGGAGAAAGCCCCGAATACGTGCTTCCGCGCCAATCAAATCCTCTTTCAGCTTTTGAATGGGGAAGACCCATCCGGGGGCAAAGTCAATAGCCGCGATGAGACGAATCCCTTCATCGCCTACAATCTCATGGTCGCAACTGAAAAACCGCCAGCGTGGGGAGAGAACAAACCGTCTCTCAAGTCGAAACTGCTTTTCGAGGAGTACCGATTCGGGAAAGCAAACCCTACCGGGAGACGGAACACTCTCGTCGCCTACAGCCCCGACGGTCCCCACACGGACTTCAAGCAGTCCATCGTGACGATTGGTTCCCTGCCTGGGAATGATATCGTTATCCACGATCAGAGTGTGAGCCGTCGTCACTGCGTCATTGTGAACTATCTTGACGACGTGTGGCTCTATGACTTGGGGAGCACAATCGGAACGAAGGTTGATAAAGTGCGCCTTACGGGGCAAATGCTTCTCGACGGTGTGCATACGGTAGAGGTCGGGGGCGTGTGCCTCAGAATTTCTGCGAGTCACGACTTGTTGATCTGAGTGCATTCAGTCGGTGCCGGAACCCCGACGCGAGAGGTTGCATGGAGAGAGCAACATGACCGATGCTGACAAGATCGAGGCGAGTCTGACTAATTTTCGCGCGGCACTGCCGGACCTTCTTAGCCATGCCTTGGTGCGGGACCGCTTTCGGGAAAAGGTCGTTGCCTTCTGCAAACCAGAAGCCGAGGCGGACCTCCGCAAATCTGTTCCCGTCAGAAAATACACAGATGAAGAGGGGGAACATTTCGTCTGGGAAGGCGGGTGGGCACGCCGGACGCCGCTCGGACGGCTGATAGTGGAAGGCCCCAAAAGCCTCGACGCGGCTTATGTTCTTCTCGCCTTGATTCATGACAGCGGGTCGCACGTCGTCCCCGTGGGCCACGCAGCCCCGGATGATTGGTGGACCTATTCCTCGGTGGACTCCGCGCTAACGCCGCTTGACCTGTTCATGGCCCGCGAGTGGACGAATACATTGAAGTGGAGCATGCACGAAGTGACGCCGGAAGCCGTTGACAAGCTGTCCGGTTGGTGGAAAACGGCTGAAGCCGAATGCGCGGCGCTTCAAGGGGAGCCAGCAAAATCTGCCCCTGTCCCTCCGACGCTCGAAGGCGCGCAAGAGAAGGGCGTGGCGCTGGCAGAACCGCCTCCTGCCTTTAATGGCGAGGTTGCGAACGCGATGCGCGACATGGAACCCGCCAAGAATGCATACAACGTGGCTGTGGCCGCTCGATTCCTGCTTGAGACCCGGTACGTTGACAGGGAGCGCCGCCTTATATGGCTCTGCAAGCGCGATGCTGCGGAGCTTGGCGTCGGCGAAGACAAACTGGCCCGACTTGCAGCCAACGCGCCTGAGGAAGACGGGCGGAAGGGACTCACGGCGAACCGCTTTGCGGAGTTGGTGGGGCTTCAATTGCGGGGACTGGGTGCTGAACTTCCGTTAGACTGGTTATTCATGGGGCGAAAGACTGACACACCGCACGCTTTTATGGAGTTTGTGGAGGCCTTGAAGCGCGCGCTTCGGGCTGTGATTGACGGATACGCGATGGCGAGGAAGCCGGACGCGCCAGCGATCCCGGCCACAGCGGAGCAACCGGACGCTCCTGCCGGCGGCCCTGTTCACGCGGCGGCCCCGGGTGAGGCAGCGAAAACGACAATGGACCCTGTTGCCGATGCCTTCAAGGTGTCCGATGACATCATTCAGGCTCATGCGGCTAATGCGCTTCGCAGCATTGCCCCTAAAGCACAACTCGCCTCGATAGCTACCCTGCTGCCGAGGCTTCCTGGCACCCCGGCTTTAGCGAAAATACTGGAAGACGGCAAGAATCTGAACCCGAAAGCCGCGGATTTCTGCCAGGGGTATAGGGCTTGGCACAGAGACGCGAGAGGTGCTCTGGAACGCGCTTACCAGGCGGTCTGTGGCGACACACTGAACGCATTGGCGAAACAGACGCTCGAAGTATTCAACCGCTTTCTGGACCCGCCAGACCCGGAGGGAGCCATCAGGTACATCGAGAGCTTGCTCAGCGAAGGCGCAGGAGCAGCGAAGACTCCAGGCGGCGCGGCGCAGTCCGACAAGGCGAGCGTGCAGGGGGCGCAGCATGAGCCGCCGCCGGAGGGCGTCTGGCAAGCTTTGTTTGGTTGGGTGTGGCGCTTCCCGCCTTGGCTTAAGTGGCCGATCATCATACTTACAGCAATTGTGCTGGTACTGTTTGCCCTTTGTGTGGCACTACCGGATGCGACCAAGCAAAGACTTCTTGATTGGATTATGAAGTGATATACGGCCCATTCCGCATGTCAGTAGCGCATGGTATAAGCCCATGGCACGGCGCGGCAACGGTTGGCCGCCGGGGGCGTGCTCGCACGGTCTCCTGTCCCCTTCTCTGAAGTGCTGTTGACGCAACTCAGCCGCAGGTATAGAGTCGGACGAGGATTCAGCGCGCGGATGGGCTTACGGCACAATCAGGTGAAAGGTACGGGAGAATAGGCGTGAAGAACGTGGACATGAAGGTCGAGGGCAACATCCTGACGATCAAGGTGGACCTGACCAAGGAGTTCGGCCCATCGTCCTCCGGCAAGACAATCATTATCGCCTCCACCGAGGGGAACGTCAGCGTTGTCGACCGTGAGGAGAAACTCGGACTGAACGTGTATCGGAAGAAGTGAGTCATGTGTCGTGGTTAGCCGTTGGCCGGACGCTGAGGACCGAAGATCAGGAAGGTCGCCATCGTGTTGAGATACATCGTTGGGGCTGTCATAGGAGGTGCGATTGGCGGCCTCATCGGGCACTTCACAAAGTGTGCAGGACTTGGCTGACCGCTCATCGCCAGCCCCTGGTCAGGGGCTATTGCAGGCGCAGTGCTGGGAATCATAGTGGCCGGGGCCATTCCGAAATAGCGATCATTTCCCAGAGGGACTCTCGTTCCCTTGGCGAGCAAAAGCCATGCCCCGTAGAGCCAAGACGAAAACGGCAAAGACGGACTTCTATCCGGAGGTCCAGTCGCTCCTGCATGGGGCATTCGGTGAGGACCTGATGGTGGGTCGAACGAACAGCAAAATGACGCGGGTCCAACCTGTGTTCGGGTGGTTGCAGGCCAACTGTACCCCGGGATGGCCGCAACTGTTGATCGGGTTGGCGCAGGGAATGGAGCACGTGCCTAGATGTGGCGCGGTCAGACGCGTAAAACTCGATCCTGAGGAGGCTATACCACCCACGCCTGCACGTCTAGCCTGGATGCTTCACAACGCCGAACTCCTCGCACCGCATGACGGAAGGGAATGGCGGGAACTCAGGCAGCGCGTATCGGAGAACAAATCGGTATCGCGCGCACTCGCTCAACTGGACGTCGGACGGAGTGACCACCTGCCCCGCAAACTTGTTCTAGAAGGCAAGACCCACGCAGACTGCCTAATCGAATGTGAGGAGGCTTTGATCTGGATCGAGGGCAAGCGATTCGACTGGCTCTCCCCGTCGATCAAGTGGGATGTGACGCGCGACCAACTCGCGCGCAACCTCGAAGCCGTCTGGTCACTCGCCATCAACGCCAACAAGGACTACTGCCTGATCATCTGCCACGAACACCCCTTGAAGCACCACGAGAAACTCCTGGTGGAAGGCTACCGGTCCGGCACATGGACAGGCGGTTGGCCGCACATTCCCGAAAACCTCCGGCGTGAGTTTGGCAAGCGGATCGGCACCGCCACCTGGCAGGCCATCACCGACGCTTGGCCGTCGCTTCGCGAGTTGTCGGCACTGGGTGACCTCGAATCAGCTTACTGCTCGACAGAGAGAATGACTGAACAGAGGCATCGGGACAGAAGGAGCTGTTGATGAAGGCACTGATCATCAACGTGGCTGCCAATTCGGCCATGCCTCAAATCGGCGGACCTGGTCCGGTATTTGATGATCGGACGTTTCGTTACAAACCGATCCCCGAAGGTGACGACGTCAGTCGCGGCCCGACGTATCGTTCTCTTGGGTTGACTGACTATGTGCCGGACCCTAACATGACGGCCCATTATGACCCGGAGTTCGGCGGACCGACCTATGGGGACTACCTCGGCAACAAGCCCAACCTCAGGAGAATCGGAACCGGCGACCTGCTGCTGTTCTTGGCGTCTCTTGATCATGTTCGCACCGGCGTTCGTAGGTTCTACTTCATCGGGTGGATATTGGTTGCAGCAGTACTCTCAGAAAATGATGCACGTAAAGATGCACGGTGCCAGCGGAATGCGCACATTCTGCGCCGGGACGATTACGGATTCTCCGTCTTCTTGGGCAAGGAAGGCCAATTGCTTCCGAAGGCCGTGGCGATCACGCGCAGCCTCGCAGCCGAAGCTTTTCTCCCGGACGGAAAGATGTGGACAATCCGCAACCCGCGCACAGGGCATGTCTTTCAGGACAATGAGCGCATCAACCACCTAACACGGTTTCCACGATTGGTATGCGATGAACGCAAGGTGGAGATCCTTCGCAACGAACTCATGAGACACGGCAATGCGTCGTCCAGTTGCCTTTGACCTGTCGCATGGAGGGATGCGGATTCCTTATCGGGTCTGAAGGGTGAAGGGAAAAGCATGAAATGCACGACAAAAGGCAAGGGTAGTCTATTGGCGCGACTCTTCGGGAAGCAAGCCACCGATGGGGAAGACTGTCCGCCCCCCGAAATCGGTAATATTGACCCAGATGCATACTCCAAAGCCTGTTTTCGGACGGGCGACTCCGGCCAGATTTTAACATATTGCAGTACCATGAGCAGTCCCCTGCCTGTGAGGGATATTACGAAAGACCATGCAGAAGAGTCGCACTGGAAGGAACCTGAGTGGGAGAGGCATCCTCCATCGTACATGCAGGAGTGCTGCTGCGAGGTCCGAGTCACGGAGCGAATGCAGAGGGAGAAACCGCGATTCGCCTTTTGGGTGACGAACTTCGAACCGACAAGGCACATTCTCGTGGGCTATTATGTCGTTGATGGCAATAGCTTCCGGGATGTCCGCGACAAGTTCCCGCTGCAATGCGGCCGCCGCGGCAAAACATGCACAGATAGACGCCACTGCTGGTCGTATGCTGCCGCCACGGACACTAACGGCAGATACATGGCACACTTCGTCCGTGCAGACAAAGCAATCGCAGTCAACAAGAACTGGCTCAGTGAAATGCTCGCCTACGAATGCGTGCAGGTCAATAATCGTCAACTTAAATGGCTTCGAGTACCACCGAGGGCGTGCGCGGACATTGTTGCGGAGCTTAATAACTCGCCGAATGCGCTTCCTGAGTACCTTGCTGAGGAGCAACGTCTGCTTCACTTATTGGCCGGATAGGACAATAACGGGCGAATGCTGAACGACCGTTATGTTACCTGCGTGCTGGTAAAGTGACAAATCCGAATTGCGCCGTAGTGCTCTTTTTCGACAGCACCAGCTTCAGGGAGTCTCATTAGTCCGTTAATGGACTCCTGGCTACACGAGTCATCTCCATGATTGCTCTCGCAGCAAATTGCTCCTCGGACGCAATCATGGGCACATCGTGGCCCCCGAAGTTAACGAGCCGCGCCGCGCTGTTTCCTCGCCGAACCATAAGCCGGCCTAAATCCTTCCAGCCATCATATTGGAGGCGTCCGCAAATCGCGCGTCGGAAGACATTCGTAACAACGTCTGCCAGTTGAAGGCCAGGACATGTAGCAGAATCGCCCAACCTAAAAGAGTCTTGCAGAATCTTACCAATGTCGATGATGTCAATGGGTTTGTCTTCATTCACCGTTTGCCGAGGGGGCAGATGCTCGGGCCATTTGTCTATCCGCCTGCAGAATCTATCAAAATGGGTATAGTCGCCTGCACCAACGCGGATTCGATCACTGACGGCGATCGAGAACTGCCGGGCCTGAATGAAAGGAGCGGCGAGCGTGTGGAAGAGATCCTCGTAGACAGTCAGCGATGTGCCTTTTCGGTCAACAACCCAGTGGAATTCGCCGATTTCGGGTGGATCAAACAGCGCGTAATGAACAATTGCATCTTGGAGTTGCATATCCACGACCTCAATCATGACAAGCATCTGAACGAAAAGCTGGTCTGGTAACGACCTCATTTTATTCTGAAGGGTGCGGACCCACTCTATGACTTCAGGGGTGTGTTTGCTCGTGATATGTGCCATGAGTCGGTCTGCCTGTTCACGTTTTCGTTCGGCAATAACGTTTGGCGTGTTATAGGCCATGTCAGTGACAGCGACATGAAGCCGAGCTTTGCCAGCATAGAGTACGTCTACGATACTGGCGACCTCTGTTTCTTTCAACTTATTGCCTTTGACTTCTTGAGTGGTGTAGCCCCAAAGGCATTTGAGTTTATCGAACTCCTCGATAATCTGCCCGTGGGACCGGCCCGGAATCGTCAGTGCCCCTGCACAGCCATAGGAATGGCCGCCGCCGATAGGATGTGCAAAAGCTCCTGATTCGTCGACATATATGAACATGCGGAGCGCTCTTGATAAAAAGGGGCCGCCTCCTGCAAGCGGGTGGACACTAGGCACCGACACATTGCTGTCCTGTAGCTCAAGTGTCTGTCAATGCAGGATAGGGACCATTGCCCGTGAGCAGCATAACACGGCCCAGTTCGTGTCTTACCACAATCGCCTTGGCGGGAAGACGCCCAGGGATGAACAGATCAACCTCGGGTGGCATGCTCATGAACATGCTTCGATCCATGTTGCGGGGCGAGGCCGCCCCTCCCCACTGTCCGAAGTGTGTCGGGTGTCTCTGTGGTTCGTACCAAAGCGAGAGGTGAACCTTTAACGAACGTCCCTGGTGGTCGGCTATCTCGCCGTCCAACTCCTCAATTTTGCCCTCCCAGCCGAACCAGGGCTCCGGCCATTTTCGAGTCACATCTCGCCAGCGGTCATCAATGGCGCGAATCAGCTTCCCAATCCAGTACCGTATATTGGGAGGTAGCTCCGTGTTGGCCAAATGCTTCTGAAGAGTGTCTCGTGTCGAATCATCACCGACCCTGGTCAGCGCCTGACCGTAGCAGTACGCATTTAACACTTCTGCGTCGTTCTCGCCCATTACTCTCTCCACTCGCTCCAGATATGTTGCGGCAAGATGCATTCGCCGATGGTCGCCCAGGGACTGTTTTGCCAGATGCCGTACAGTTGGCTCTGAGTCTGCGAGGAGCTGCTCAGCAATCTCTGTGTTGACTTCAGGCGATGCAGCCGTCGAGCACCACGCAAGCATCTCTGCTGCTCGTTTGCGCATCTCCACGAACTCTGATTCTGCCCATTGCAGGCATAATCTACGAAGCGCATCCATGTCCACACTGGATAGCGCACGATAGGCCGCCCGTCGCACAGCATACATTCCATCGCCAGTCAAGACAGTCAAAACTGACACGGTGCGAACTAGTTGGAGAGGCTCACTGATCTTAAGAGCACCTATCGCGTCCGCCAAAGCTACTTTGGCCTCGGGGTGCCACTGCTCCCACGCATCGTTCCACGGTTCGGTAATCAGTCGGAAGGAACTAATCTGTGCAAGCGCAGCAAACAGTTCTGTATCTACACTGTCAGGCCCCACTTCCTTCCCTATCCGACGAACTAGGGCATTTTCAATATTACTGCCATTGAGTGACCTGCGCTGCGTTTCATTCCGCACTACGTGAGGCATCACGTTCCATATCGCTGATGTGTCCCCCTCCTCCAACAGCGCTACGATTGCTGGTTCCAACGCACCAGGATATCTTTCGCTAAGGAGTCCAACCACATGCGCCTGCCATGCCGTGTATTTTCTGGCCGCCGCGATCTTGAAGACAGATTCCGTTCTTACAAGCCCCAATCGATCTGCCACGGTTGGATCGGAATCAATGTGAAGAAGGCCGTGTTCAGCTAGTACCGCAACTGCACGCCACACGACCTCCGCGTTCTCATTCCTCAAGACCGTGTTTCTCAGAAAGCCCTCGACGTCTTCTGTGATCACCTCTGTCGGCATGCATCCCAACATCTCAACGGTGTGCGCTTTCGCGTACCAGTCGAGGTCGGCGGTCCTCGCGAGACGCAGGATCGTGTCAATCCATTGCGGCCCCACCAGTCGTGACCTTGCCAACTGACGTATTGCTGCGATGGCGGCAACGCGATGGCGCTTTGGGACACCCTCCGCAAGTGCAATGCCAAATAGCTTCGGAATAACATCCTCATTACCACCTTTAACAAGAACTTCAGCAACGTCACCGATGGCTTCGCAAATTGCCAGCAGAACATTCCCTTTGATGGTAAAACCAAAGTTGCACAACAATGAGAATGCCTCCAGTGTGGCAGTGCTTTGCGCGAGACGAATACCACCCAAACGCGCGACGAGGTCAGCCCCTCCCACAGCGGGATCTATGTCACACTCTTCAGTTATCAAGTGTGCAACCGCCTCCGACATCTGAACCCCTCTACAGCACGCTGCAGTAGTTAATACGGCATGTACCACATGCCCGTTTTGCTCGCCCTTTAGGGCATTTTCCACCCATCCGAGGGACTCGTCTGCGCCAATACACAACGCCGTGTTCCAGGCACTTTCCTTAGTTCTTGTGCTCGTAGTTGCCCACTGTCCGACCTCACCAGTGTTAGCACATGCGTCCCGGCGAAGTGCAGCAAGAGATTCTGGGCTGGCGCCGTCCTTCCATCCGAGGAGCTGAAGTGGCAGAACACATTCCTCCAGCCGGGCATAAAGCACGTTCCTACCGTGCTGAGGATGCTGTAACTCCCGGTCCATCAGCCACCCCAAAAGGCTTGGGACAACCTGACTGCTGTTACAGCTTGAAACTAGGTGGCCATTTAGATAAATGGTCCACCTCAACTCCGCTGGCCACTGTGTAGCCAGTGTAGACAGTAGTGACCAGATATCGTCATGAAGACGATGGTCTTGCCAGTGGATATCAGCAATCCGGGCCAGGAGAGACAAGCCGAGTTCTCTAAACGTATTTATTCCCTTACTAGTAGTGCTCCCTTGTCGAATGATCTGCTCCACCAAATCCAACGTTTCGCGATCGGCGATTTGTTGGAGCGTGAAAAGAAGGGAATGGGTGGGCGGCAACTGAAATCGGGACCTCAGTACCGTGGTTATTGTCTTCCTTGTCTCGGGCGGAATACCCAATGCAGCTATGGTTGCTAAGGCTGTGTCGCCAATGTCTCCACCATGATGAACGAGCGCCCAGAGTGGTTGAAGGATCTCCTCAGATCGGTATCCAATTGCAGACATCGTATGGCAGGCCGGGGCAGGGTCATCACCCTGAAGTGTGTGCTTAGCTATGCCAAGTATCTCTGCGCGAATCTGGCGCCTGCTAGGCTCGGGATACTGCTCCATCCACTCCGTTAGTAAGCCCCTCAAAAGCGACTGCCGGGCTTGAAGCATAGAGTCATCCCCGGAGGGAGTAGAAAGGCATTTCGGCAGCAGCCTTTCAACAAGAATATGCCTGCCCAACCTCGGGTCGTCCTGCGTCATTTCTTTCAGTATGTGGAAGCCAAGGTGTTCCACATCCATCGCTTGACCAGGAGTTAGTTCGGCGGACGCCGCTTTGGCAACCACCTCGTCAAGCAGCGGCAGCATTGCGGCCACTGATGATGCACCCATTAACCGTTGCTGGAAATTCCGCAGAATTGGATTGTCATTCATAGGGTCGTCTTCCATTCGTCAAGGCGCAACGCACCTAGTCAGATATTCGCACACAAAGGGGTGTCGCCAACTCCACTTGCCAGAAGACACTTTCCTGATCAGCCCGAAGGATACAGCTTCTTCGTAGAGCTGGTGTGGAGGAACCACAAACAAGCAGCTTCTAACGGGATTGGCCCAGTCTCTTTCGTAAAGGCCGACACGCCTACTGTCCGAGAACGAGACTGCAACTTGGCTTAGCACATGACGGGCCTCGCCTTGCCTTAGGCCGAGGCGCAGATTAGCTTTCTCCGAAAAGCGCTTGACATACTTCTCGCACAACTTATTAAGCGCCTCTCGTTCCTTATCCAAGATACCTTGCTGAAGTGAGTCGGCCATTTCGGTAAACAAACCCCACATCAACGGATGATGCAAGGCAGTCCGGATCTCTGCGTCCACGGGCGCGACCAATGAGAATCCGTCTTCAATTGTTTGCAACGCGCTGGCAGGCTCCGCATTGCCATCTGTCGCCGGCCCTTGATTAGGATACAGTAATCTGTTTTTGATAGCTATGGCGGATACACGCGCCACAAGCTCAGCGAACTCTGTCTCACTGAAGTCGTCCAACGACACTTCCTTCAGATGAGGGGATCCCAGCTTGAATGCTGGATAATACCACAGATTCTCAACCGCCTCGGCCTCCCTACAGCTAGCAACTAAGACCAACCGGGTTCGCTCCCCTCTGTTTCGTGCGGTTTCAAACTCACTTGCTACCAATTGGAAAACCTGGCGTATGCGATCCTGCTGCCCCAAGTCTCTCGCCTCATCAACCCCATCGAGCACCATTAACAGAACTGGCCGCTCGCACTTTCCGTGTGCACACTGCAATCTCTCAAGAGCCTGTGCTGGGTGTTCTTCATAGGCACTTGATGGAGCATTGCGCCATTTGGCGATAGTTTCACTGATCCACACCTTAGCGATACTTACTGCGAAGTCTATCAGCACATAGTGCGGGGGTACGTCTTCGCAGTTGAGCAACTGCTGAGCGACCTGCAACGCAACTACACTCTTGCCACACCCTCCTTGCCCCTGAATTATCACCATCGGTGCGTCCCCAATGGACGATACCGTGGTTGCAACTTTACGAAATTGCAGTAGGGCCGGAATAGACGCACGTTTTTGAAAGGACTGGACTTCGTTCTTCATCTGGCACGATAATGCTTTACGCGTTATCTCATAGGGTAAGGGAAAACCAGCCAGATCCCTGTCCAGATCGTGGCGGTTCAAGGAGCTCGGTGTCATTTCAGCGCTCTCGCGCATGACATGACCTATGAACGCATTGAGGTTACGCGCGTACTCAGAGTCCAAGACGCCAAGGTGACGCGCATGCTCACGAAGCGCTAAAGACCACGCCGCTTCCTTTACCACAAGGTGTATTAGTCGCTTGAGGCTATCTCGAAGTACTGCAGCATTCTCTTGCTCGTCCAGTTTGGGATACGGTTGTCCATTTTCTGCAGCTTCCATGACCTTCTTGGAGTCAGGACTGAGAGAACGATTGCTGATAAGGGCAAAACCAGTGGGGAGAGACTTACATTCATTTGCCAGGGTGCTGCTCTTCAGTAGCGTATGTGTTATCTCAAAGAGTTCGTGTGGCTCGATTGGATACGCTATGGGGTTGCGTGAGTATTTAACTTGAACGAGAAGGCGCTGCAACCCTCCATTGAAAAGGCCTACCACTTCGGCATCCTGACCATATGTCTCTGGGGTGACGGAGCCATCGCGGACGATTTCTAACATTGCGGACAGAGCACCTTGTGACGTTCTCTCTGTCTCAGGTTCAGTCTGCGCCAGTATTCCACCGATCACGAAAATCTGGTGAAGAAATCCGGCAAGCGCTATGCGTCCACCTTCCATGTTGCCTCCGGCGCGAGCAGAGTCATTCAGAAGCATTCCCTTGCCACCTTGAGTGATAGGATTATAGCACACGCACCTGACCCGCCACAATATTTTCGGTGCCCTGCTCGGTGAGAGCGGACCTCGAACGACGCGGTCCATTCCGCATGCCAGTGGTGCATGGTACAATCCGGCGGCAAGTGGCAACAAGGCCCGGCTTAAGAAGGCTGGCCGAAGACAGTTCGCCTTGAACGAGTTACGCCATCGCCATCAAGTTGACACTCCAATTGATGCCTCGGCTTGTACCGCTGGGGCGTCTCTTCGGCCGGAGGCCGCCGCGAGCGCTTGCCAATCGCATCCGGTCCCGTGAACGAACTCCGCCCATCGGCGTCTGATCACGTCGCAGTATTGCGGGTCAAGCTCCATCAGGAAGGCCTTGCGCCCGGTCTGCTCGCAGGCGATCAACGTGCTCCCCGAACCGCCGAACAAGTCGAGGACGTTCTCCCCCTTCCTGGAGGAGTACTGGATCGCGCGTGCGGCCAATTCTATTGGCTTCTCGGTCAAGTGGATCATGCTCTGAGGGTTGACTTTCTTGATCGGCCAGACGTCCGTGGCGTTCGTCGGCCCGAAGAATTTATGCCCCGCGCCGGCGCGCCAGCCGTAGAAGCACCATTCGTGGTTGCCCATGAAGTCCTTCCGCGTCAGGACCGGGTGCTCCTTGACCCAGATGATCGCCTGGCTGAAGTACAGCTCGCAGACTTTCAGGACCGGCGGGTAGTTGCCGCAGTTCGCGTACCCGCCCCAGATGTAGAACGAGCGGCCCGGCAGGAGTACGCGGGCGATGTTGCCGAACCAGGCTTTCAGCATCTCCTCGAACGCCTCGTCCGTCACAAAATCGTTCTCGAGGGGGCGGTCCTTCGGCCGCATCTTTTTCGTGGTGCCATGGGCCTTGCTCTTGCCGCGCGCCAAGTCGAACCCCTGGTGGTGGGTCAGCCCCTTGCCCGCGCCAGGGGCATGCTGCTTGTTGCCGTACCCCGCGAACGACGAGAGGCCAGCGGCGATGGCGTTGTTGCTCCTCGGTTCGACCTTCACGTTGTAAGGCGGGTCGGTGTTGACCAGGTGGATCGGCTGGCCGCCCAGGAGCAGGTCGAGGTCGGAGACGCTGCCGGAGTCTCCGCACATGAGGCGGTGGTTGCCGAGCTGGTAGATTTCACCCGGCTTTGACACCGCCTCATCGGGCGGCTCGGGCACGGCATCCGGGTCGGTCTGCCCCGGGGTCAGCCCGCTCTCGAGCAGGCGCCCCAACTCCTCTTCGGGAAATCCGATGAGCGACAGGTCCACGCCGAGGTCCTGGATCTCCTTCAGCTCGATCGGCAGCAACTCCATGTCCCAGACCGCCAGGTCTTGGAGTTTGTTGTCCGCGATGCGGTAGGCGCGGACCTGCTCAGGGGTGAGTTCCGTGGCGACGTGGACCGGTACCTCCTTCAGCCCCAACTTCAGCGCGGCCTTCAGGCGCGTGTGGCCGCAGACGATGACGTTCTCGGCATCCACCACGATCGGCTGCCGGAAGCCGAATTCCTGGATGCTGCGCGCCACACCGTCCACCGCCTTGTCGTTGATGCGGGGGTTACGCTCGTAAGGCTTCAACTCGTCCGGCCTCATCATGACGATCTTCATTTGCGCCTCCTGAAAGAACCTTTGCGCTCAGACCACGGAGTCAGCGACCTCAGACACCTCACCGGTATGCATCAAGGCCGCTTGGATGCGGATTGGCACCGGGGATTTTGAGGACGCCTCGCACAGCCGAGGGCGACAGGCCGAACTCGCGCGCCGCCTTCAGGACGCGTTCCCAGGCGTCGTCTCTGGCCCGGTAAATCGGATTATGCATGTAGCCGCCCGCCGGTGTCTTAATGATCAGGGACGTTTTCGAGGCCATCTCGCTGTACGCGATGTAATTCGCCAGCGCCTCGGTGAGGAGACCCAGCGTAATGCTGTAAGGTGCCGCGAGCACGCCCATCCGCTGGAGCATCGGGACCAGCTCGCGCCAATGGCGGCGCGCATTCGGCGAGAGCCATTTTGGGCGCCTCGGCACCGCCGGAGCGGGCTCCGGGACACCGCCGTGACGGTCGAAACGATACCCGCCAGAGAGCCTTAGAAGAGATAAAGGCTTCGATTTTGGCCCTCTTCTACCCATTTTTCGGCCTCCTTTTTGTCCTAAAGTATTGCGCCGATTGATTCGGCCCATTTTCCAAAACTTGCCAAAACATGCGTGCGGCACGCGCACGTTGTCCGCTCGGTCACGAGGTGATTTCTCGACCGGTTACCGGTCAGGCGTCATCGGCGTTCGCGCCTCGTTTCTCTGCTGTGGCACCCATGACACATGGCTTGCAGGTTCTCCAGCATGTCCAGACCTCCCCGGCTGCGTGCCGTCTTGTGGTGAACGTCAACCTTGCCAGTCATCAGCTTCCCGCACTTCGGGCAGAACGCGCCCGCCCGATGCAGCGCCATCACCCGTATTCCCTCTCTCCATCTCCTTCCATAAACGCGGTTCCGCTCTGTCTGCGCGCTGCTGCAGTGCAGCGCTGCCGCAGGCGTATTATGCGGCCGGTGTTGCGGAATCCTGTTGGCCACGTCAAGCCTCACAGTTCAGCGCCTGGACTCCAGGCAGTTCTTCGGTGCTGTAGGTGATCTTTCCGCAATTGCACGGCATCCGTTTACCCTGACACGATGGTCGGGGCAGGGCTTGTCCCGCCGGCGACGTTCCAGGAACCGGTTATGTTGCTCGTGCTCGATCCGCTCGTAGCTGCCGCATAGAGAGTTGTCCCCGATCCCTTGCCCGTCGTCAGAATCCAGTGGCCAGCGTACTCACCGCTCGTGGTAAAGATAATCCAGTCGCCATTGGAGTTTTCATAAGCGGTATAGACACCGTAGGTTCCATTGGCGTTGTAACCGCCATTTGCGGATGAGGTTCCAGCGCCGGATGCGGTGAAGGCAGGCGCGGCAGTCGTTGGAGCCGGGGTCGTACCAGCCGCAGTCGTGCCCGCAGAGGTCGGGGCCGCAGTGGTCGGCGGCTTGGTAGTCGGTGCGGCCGTTGACGGCGGTTGCGTCGTCGGGGGTGGTGTAGTCGGAGCCGCCGTTGACGGAGCGGCGGTTGTGGCCGCACAGGGGCCTAGAACCAGCGTTGCCGTTGCGTTCTCGAAATTGGTAACGGTAGTTCCGCCGATATCGGGGTTCCAACTATAGTCGCCGTCGGTTGGGTCATCGTAGTTGCTTCCGCCCTGAAATCCGCCGATCCAGCCCCCGAATATGGCCTCCGCACTAAGCATTACAAACCATGAGCCAGGACCGCCGCCGTAAGGTTCGCACCAGATGAGACTCGCACCGTTCTGGTTGCCATTCCATGTACCCGCGCCGTTAGTCAGCGTGAAGGTGCCATTGAACGCAAGAAAGTTCGAGTCTGCTGGCGGATTATTGTCTGTTACGCCCGATATGGTAAGACAGAACGTGGGTATCTCGGTCGTCGGCGCTGCGGTACTCGGCGCTGCGGTGCTGGGCGCTTGCGTCGTGAGAGACAGCGGCGGCTGCGAGGGCTGCGCCGGTTGGTACAGCGGGTAGATGCGCTGTCGCCCGACCGTCAGGTCGGTCACACGGTGCTCATAGGCGCGGACCGCAGCGGACGCGCGTTGAACAAAATCGCCCGTCACCAGATAGCCCTCGTTTCGATCAATCTCCACGGTCACACCTCAATAAAAAACAGGCACCACGGTTGATTTCTCGGTATCCCTTTCCGCGTGGGAAGGCCCGCGCACCCAAGGCGCGTCGCCGCCGCCGAGCAGGCTCGTCAAGTCGCCAGGCCGCTGCTCGTAAGCCTTGACAAAAGCCGAGATGCGCAGCACGGCGTCTCCGCTGAGCAAGAATCCCTCATGCTCGCGTCCGTGCAAATCAGGTATCATCGTCAGTCACTCCCTTCACAATTCCAAGCGCAACACGGTGCGATACACGCCAACCCTTGCCGTTTCATGGGCTACCCCTCCATAGCTGCCTTGTCCGGCTGAAGGCTGTCCACAGCCGCGCACAACGCTTGATGCGCGAGCGCCAGCACTTCGTCTCCGATTGTCACGTCCTCCGCGTCGTTGCTGGCCATGACGCGACGGGCTATGGTCCAGCAGAGGAGCGCGCCCGCCGCGTGTACCATCTCGCTTTCGGACCACTCGGCCTCGGCTGGCGCAAGGGGATTGCCCGATGCGATTGCTTGCACCATACGCCCCGCAATCTCTTCGCTTACCGTCATGGTGAGCCTCGCCTTCCAGCCCCAAGAAGCTCGGGGCAAAACGTATCAGGCTTCACTTCCTCGACGAACTCGCTCACGTCCTTGAATCCCCGGTACACCGACGCGAACCACGCGCAAGCCACCCGCCCGAGCGACCGTAGCTTCCTTATCATCAACTGTCCGACCCGGCGTGACGTGACCTCCTTGTGGTAGCGCGAATACACCTCCTGTTCGATTTCCGAGACCGTCCTTTCGAGCGCCTCCGTCGAGATCGGCCGCTTCTCGCACGCGCGGACGAGACCGCTCATGATCTTGCTGCGGTCGAACTCGACGTGACGCCCTTCCTTCTTCATCACCCGGATCGGGCGGACCTCGATTCTTTCATACGTAGTGAAGCGCCGGCCGCAGAATGCGCGGTCAGTGCCCACAGCGCGCGAGTCCACGCCCTCACCACAGCTAGGCGAGGGGCAAGTAGTCAGCGCGCCCTCTCCATAGGTACGCACCAGTGAAGCCCTTAAACGAAATAGGGCGGTCAAAGCGCTCTCGCGCCTCGAACCGCCCTATGCAGTTCTGCGGAATTGATCCGCCGAGCCGAGACGGCTTACAGCGCCCTTGCGCTCATAAACCGCCAACCCGGTTTTTGCACTCGCTACGAAGGTCGCTGCGTTCGGCCGTTTGCCTCAAAGCCAGCGACCAGACCAGTATAGTTTCGCGCCCTCGCTAATCCCAACGTCTTAGCCAAAGGGTGCCCGGATGTGTAGCAGGTGGCTCCGGGGTCTATGCGAGCCTAATTGTTCGCTTTACGCCAATCCCTCCAAAACCCGCCCGCGCTCCCGGCTGCGAATTATACCGGCAGCGCCTGACGCGCGTGAGTCCACGACCTTATCGCGGTTCTCACGGCAGTAAGAACAGCGCATACCGCAAACCCCTTGCTAGGCGTGCCTCTTTGCGTCCCTGTCCATTGAAAAGCGCCGCAACTAGATTCGGATCATTCCCCCTACATCTAGACGAATGACAAGTATAAGGCACCATAGCTAGTATTGTCAAATCTATGCGCCTCGCCAGCGCATTGCTAAGTTACTGTCCAACATAGACTAGCGATCTTGGGCAACTATTTTTTCAGAATTCTCGTTTTTTCGCCCGCAGGCTCCCCCGCGTGCACTGAATCACCTGCGACTCGGTGCGCCTAAGCCCTGCGCCGATCCGCACCGCACGCAAACACGTCAGGACTGTTCTTGACCAACCCCATAACCGGCTGCCAGTCGCTGTGGTAAAATCCGCCCGCGTGAGATTCTACAATGCCCGCCCCTAAAAAGCTACGTGCCGGGGGAAGCGGGAAGGAGACCGCCATTCCTGACCTATGGGCGGCTTGACGCCGCTGGGCGAGAGAGTATGATATCGGCTGATGCTCCCGATTCTGTTCATGGGCAAAGACGGAGGGCAATTACGATGGCAGATGACACGTCCACGGCAGAGACGCCCGAAGGAACCATCCGTTTCCAGTGCAAGTGCGGAAAGAGCTATTCGACCCCTGCTATGAATGCGGGAAAGGTCATTGCCTGCAAAGGCTGCGGGGAGCGAATCAAGATACCCGGCCCACAAGCCCGTGAAGCAAAGGCAGAGACTGCGAAACAGGAAGTGCGCGATAGTGACGACAGCAGACCGCAAAAAACTGAGTCACCCACACCTCCTTCGGCGACGAACGTGAAACTGCACGCCATAACATACGTCTGCGTCGGGATAACGGTGCTGGCCGTGATTGTTGCAGTTTCGGCTTGGAGAGACGCAAAGGAGTTGAGAAACCAGTTGTGGCAACGTGACGACTTGACAGCATCGTCGCAGGGCCCTGCGAAATCTGCGAGCATTGCCGAAGCACCGGAACTCAAAGGCAATGACCTTCTAGCTTGGAAATTGGCATACGGCTCGGCCATCGGCGACTTCTGCTCAGAAGCTTTCCCGTCAAGGCCGATTCGCAGGTTGATGACGAAGAACGACAACGGCACTTACGTTTTTCTCTTCTCCAATCTTAACGAGACAACCCACACTCCGGGTTTCAACCCAGTGTCGTTTTACCCGCACACAATGTGGGAGGTTACCGTGATGGACTATGGCGACAAATTGCAAGTTGTCAGCAGCCATATGAAAACTCTGGCCCCTAACCAAACAATGGATGAGCTTAAGAAGCTCTTTGATGAACTCTTTGGCCAATACATTCGGACAGCACCATTGCCAGGCACGGCGAACGTTCCCGTGAAGACGGTTCCGAAACCGTAGGAACAAGAGGGTGGGCAAATGACGGACGGCGTGTGTCCCAAACCGGCTACTCACACCGGGTGACCACCACGTCTTCCATCGCGCGAGCCTGCGAAAGTGAGGCATGACATGCCTGACCGGGATGTACGCAGCGTTCGGGATCTCATCTTCTACCAGTACGCGAAATTAATCGCGCGGAGCGCCTTTCGCTGCTCGGACGGCGAGGCGGCCAAGAAGCAGCACTACGGCTTCATCAAGAAGACCTTCCGCGACCTCCAGAGCGGGCGCAAGAGTTGGTCGGACATCCTGCGGGAGGACAAGCAACTCGTGGAGGCGCCCAAGGTTTGCGTCTTCTGCGGCGCAACGGAGAACCTCGTCTGGGAGCACATCGTGCCCCGGTCTCTCCACATCAATGACCGCTGCCCCGCCTGCGACCACCTCCAGGGCATCCATAACCAGGTCTGGTGCTGCGCCCCCTGCAACTCCAGGAAGAGCACCAAAGGCCTTTACGCCTTCTTCGCGGAACTCTCCGGCGATCCCGACGGCGACTTCTTCGACTTCATCCCGGCGCTGCTGGAAAAGAAGTATCTCAAGACCATCCATTTCTGCCACGAATGCGCCGGGACGCTGACCGCCGGTGACCTGGACGGCGACGGCGCATTGACGGTGCTCGATTTGGATGAAGTGGTGCGACGGCATGTTGCTGCGCGGGGCGAATAGATAGCGCGAACCGCCGGACTTGCCCGACCTTCCGCGCCATTCTCTCGCAACGTGAGGAGTGAGACTCACATGGGCCGGAACCCGCAACACAAAGCGAAGCCGAAAGGTGCTGCGCTTGCTGGAAAGCCGGCGCGTCAATTGGGACTAGACTATTCTGGGTTCTCGCCGCGTCAGTTGGGACTGAGCGTTCTCAGTCGCTGCCTTCTCGATATACGCGAGATACTTGAAAAACCAGACGAGATACATTGGGAACCTGATACTACGGATTTTGACGAGGAGAATCCCTTCGGAGAGGTGGGACTGCCTGTTAAGACCGGGGCGAAGTACGCCTTGCAAAACCTGCTGGCGCTAGATCGCCTCATACACGAGGCAGAAGACAACACCGCGCTGCTTCTCGGGGACCCACTCAAATCGGAAGTCCTGCGTGCCCTTAGCGTAGTGCATACGGCCATCGGGCAAGCTGAGATTCCGGTAGAGTCGTCAATCTATGACAGAAAAGAGAGGATGGGCATACGGTTTGCCATTGAGAGAGTGACCTGCGCGAAGGACCGCGATGGTGGAACGCTCGCGCGCTTAGCAGATGCTGTCGGGGACTTGTGTCACACGGCCGAGGGCCCGGTGCGGGCAGACGCCGCGTCAAAGATGGACCCATTGAAGAATCCGAACCTCTCCCGCTCCACCCGCAGGCTTTGGGAGAAGTTGCGCGCTGTGCAGAAACCTCAGACTACCGACGATATGGAGGGATGGGGCTTCAGCCGGAAAACCGTAATCAAGGCCGTTAAAGAGCTTAAAGATTCGGGGCATATTACGCGTTGTACGGGCGGCGGTGTGTTGCCGAGGGAACCGAAATAGCCACCGAAATAGCTACCATTATGATACTGTAAAACCCACCACACGCGGTCATACTGTCCTATGAACTGAGGCTTCATGGGAGAGTGTGACATGGTCAAAGACCTGACCCTTGCGGAACTCGCTAGAATCACTCGCCGGCATCCTGAAACCTTGCGCCGCCTAGCGCGAACAGGGCAACTGCCGGGCGTCTATCGGCTTGGGGGCCGATGGATGATTGCGCCGCAGAACGCGCGGCGACTTCGGCGTCTTCCAGACCAAGGGCCCACCGATGACTGATACGATCTCCACTACCGAAGTCTGTCTCGGCGCGCCAGAGCTGGCGGATTCTTTGCTGTCGGTTGCCTTGGGGTGCATTGAGGCTGGCGTTTCAATCATCCCCATCGACCACACGACCAAGCGTCCGGCGGCGAACCTGTTGCCCACGAACGCTGAAGGCAAGCCGGCATGGAAGCCGTACCAGGCCGCCATCGCTGATGAGGGGACGGTCCGACAATGGTTCAAGACCGGCATCCAGAGTTTTGCCGTTGTCGGCGGCAAGGTATCCGGCGGGCTGCTGATTTTGGACTTCGACGCGCCGGAATTCTACGAGCAGTGGGTCGAGGCCGTGGGTGAGCGGGCGAACGGGCTACCGGTCCAACGGACTGGAGGCGGCGGCTATCAAGTACTCCTGCGCTGCGCCCGTCCTGGCGGAAATGACAAGCTGGCTTGGGCGCAGGATGAGAAAGAGGAAACAGGTCGCACCATTGCCATCGAGACGCGCGGCGAGGGCGGCTATGCCGTAGTGGCGCCGTCGCTGCATCCGTCGGGGAATCGGTACAAGATGCTGGTCGGAAGCCTCACGAACATCCCTGTCGTTCCTCAAGCCCGTGCCGATGCCCTGATGGCGGCCGCCCGCAAGCTGGATCAGGCTCCGTTGACCCGGCAGGAGCAGGAACGGCTGGAGACCCAGGCCCGCGAAGCCCACCGGCAACGACAGACCTACCGCCCTGGCCAACCCAGCGTCATCGCCGCCTTCAACGCGGCGCATCCCATCAAAAATCTGTTGCAGAGGTACGGGTACGTCAAGGGGGCACATGGGCGGTACATTCGGCCCGGGGGAAAGAGCGAATCAGTATCGGTCAAGGATGGGCGAAGCTGCCACTGGTCGAGCAACGATCCATTGAACGACGGCCGAGGCAAGGGCGGGTGCGGTTGCCATGACGCCTTCGACATATACGCTCACTTTGAACATCGTGGCAACGTGTCCAAAGCAGTAAAGGCAGCGGCGGACATGAGGTCCACCAACTCCGCTGACGATCTCCCACAACTGGACGCTGGCGACCGTAACCTTCCTCGCATAACGCGGGCTGTGTGGGATGCGGTGGTAGCACAGAACGAGCCGCCGCATCTCTTTCACCGTGCAGGGCAGGTCGTGTGGATAGATGAAGATGATGAAGGCATGCCGATCACTGTCGCCCTGGACAGGATCAAGTTTCGGCACCTGCTTGCCCGCGTTGCCAGATGGTATCGCTGGGTGAAGGGGAGGAAGGGCGAACCACCCGAACCGAAGGATGCCGCCCCACCCCTGGATATCGTCGAGGATGCCCTCGCGCTTCGCGGGAAGCCGCTGCCAGTGTTGGACGGACTGGCGGAGGCGCCCGTGTTCGCGCCAGATGGAACATTAGTGATCGCGCCAGGCTATTCTCCCGAAAGTCGATTATTCTATGCCCCCAGCGCGCGGTTTGTCGTTCCTCCCGTCTCAGCTGTGCCATCCGAGGGCGACGTTGATAAAGCCCGGGCGCTCATTGTTACGGAACTGCTCGGCGACTTCCCCTTTACATCTGAAACCGAACGTGCTCACGCTCTCGCACTATTGCTTCATCCCTTTGTGCGGCCTCTCATTGCGGGTTCGACCCCCTTGCATTTGATCGAGAAACCCACTCCCGGTACTGGTGCAACTCTTCTCGCTGATCTCTTGGTCTACCCGGCTCTGGGACGGCCCCCTGCCTCACTGACTGAAGGCCGCGATGAGGACGAATGGCGCAAACGTCTCACAGCCGCAGCCCGGCATGGTGGTCCTGTCATACTGATTGACAACCTGCGCCGCCGGCTGGATTCATCGAGCGTCTCGTCCGCGATAACTGCACTGTTCTGGGAAGACCGCATTCTCGGCACTTCCGATACCGTGAGGTTGCCCATGCGCTGGGCCTGGATCGCCACTGGTAACAACCCCGCCCTCTCCTCCGAGATCACGCGCCGAACCGTGCGAATCCGCCTCGATGCGAAGAGCGACCGCCCATGGCTTCGCCAGGGCTTCCGGCATCCCGACATTCGACGGTGGGCTGCTGAACACCGTGTGGAATTGGTATGGGCTGCACTGACGCTGGCTCAGAACTGGCTGGCAAAAGGCCGACCTCGCCCACCCGCACTCCCTACCTTCGGCATGTTCGAAGCTTGGAGTGACGTGATGGGCGGCATCCTGGCCTGCGCCGGGATTGCGGGGTTCTTGGGGAACCTTGACGAGTTCTACGAGTGCTCCGACGTGGAAGGCGAAGCGTGGAGAAACTTCGTCGCGGCCTGGTTTAATTCTCATGGCGAACGTGAGGTGGGTGTTGCTGAACTCTATTCCCTCGCCGCCACGGAGGACGGCAGCGCGCCGATTGACCTTGGCGATGGGACCGAGAAGAGCCAGAAGACCCGTCTCGGCAAGGCGTTGTCGGCGCAGCGCGACCGCCAGTTCGGAGCATATCGGGTTGTTGCAGGCGCCAAGAAGGATGGAGCCCAACAGTGGAAGCTTCTTACGGCGGCTGAACGTCCTGAACGTGCTGAACATTTTCCCCCGCGCGTGAGAAATGAATCCTCTGAAGAAGAATCGTTACCGGGAGCGCTTGGAAAACGTTCAGGATGTTCAGGACGTTCAGTGCCTGCATTCCGCGACCCCGGAGAAGAGGGCTGACCAGTGAAAGAAAGGCAGGAGAGCGGCTGCTCAAGCGGCCACAGGCGTGAAAGCACAGGAGGCCCGGAAATGCGTCCGGGCCTCCCGAAAGGTGAAACGATGAACGTATCAGCCGGCCAGCGCGAACTGCCCACGGTCGACCTTCTTGAACCGGGCCTCGTCACCCTTCTTCTGAATCTCGCGCAGGATGCAGGAGTAGAGCGTCGCGGCGGGCGTCTTGCCGGTTGTGCTCCACAGCTTCCTGGCCAGGACCACCTCGACGATCTCCTTCACGTTCATCGCCTTCTTGGTCTCACGCAGGACCAGGATCGCCGCATCCACCAGACCAAGGCGTTTCTCTTTGGCCTGGCGCGCGCCCTGTTGGCCCACGTTGCGCCCACGGGCCGCCTTTGCGCCTTTGCTCGCGGAGGCCTTTCCGGGCGCGCCGTGGGCCGCCTGTTTCGTGGTGAGCCGGCCTACGTCGTCGGCCACGGTCCTCACGGTAAGCCGCCCCGCGTCCGCGACGGTCATCCGCTTGCCGCCGGCGCTGACCACGCTGATCTTGCCCTTCGGGTCCACGCCCTTGACCGTCACGGCGACCTTGTTCTTCCCGATCGCCAACGTGTACGTCTCTCCCACCTTCACGTTCTCGAGCTTCATCGCACGCCCTCCCAAACGGTTCTTGCTGCCTCGTCTCGGCCAGCCCATTGGCGGCCGCCATCTCCGCCCACCACGCGGGTGGGCAGAGGGGCGGTCGTCCTACCGGCCAGTCATTCTTCGGAGATCGCTCGCCCCGACGCCGGGAGCGAAAGTCGCCAGTCGCATGACGATGGTGCGGTCCTTGTTGTTCAGGTGGAGGCCACGCACGGCGGCGACCATGTGCTCGAAGGAGCTGTATTCGTGTTCCTCGATTCCGGCGAGGACTGTCCAGTACAGCCGCCCGCTGCCCTCGCGGCGCAGTTGCTTCACATCGATGGTTACCGTGTTCGACTCCGTCGCGGGCGTCTCGACCACCTGCGTCCTCTTTCCTTCAGGCATCGTCGTCCCATTTCTGTAACCCGCCTACCATCAATGCTTTACACCAGACATGAGGGCATCCTTTTTGTCCGAATGCAAGGGGAAAATATGGAATTTCGCATGCCGCACGACGCGCGGCCATCCTGGGTTACGACGAGGAGACGGGAATGACTCCCTGCGGCCGATGCGCGAATTGTCGGAACGGCGCGCCGGGGCTATGCCTGGCCCACTATTCTGGCCTGCTGGCAGTCACGAAGGGAGTGCCGCGCGACTACTGCGAATGCGGCAAGCCGTTGTACGAACGGGATCGTCTCTGCCCGGATTGCCGGCTCGCCCATCGGCGACGGACGAAACGCGACTATCAGCGACGTTGCCGACGTGGACAGTTTACGAAAAAAGGCCCTTTGTTTATTGGGCGAAAAGGGGCTGATTTGGCAGGGGGTGGTACTTTGACACTCGGAACATCGCGGATGCGCTGTAGCGTAGCGGAGAGCGCATGACTGGGATCGGCACAATCGAGTGCGTGGCAAGTGGGCCGGCGCTGTCGCCGCTGCTGCTGGACGCGAAACGAACCGCCGAACTGTTGGGATGGTCCGTGTCGCACGTCTGGCGGCAACACGCGGCGGGCTTGATGCCAGCGCCGATGCACTCTGGCCGCCTTACGCAGTGGCGCCGCCGCGAACTGGAAGCATGGATTGACGCCGGAATGCCGCCGCGCGACAGGTGGATTTGGCCCGCGCCGGCGAATCTGACAAATAGGACTTGATTTCGTGCGAAACACATTGTAGCACTGAGCCAGGAGGAGGAAACAGAATCATGGTTCGATACTTCCGCAGATGGTGGGTGGACGAAGAGGGAAAGAAACGGATCGCCCGGATTGTCAAGGAAGCGAACGCGGCTCGCGAGACGGCTCGGGCGACGATCCGTGAGCCTGACCTCCTGGATGCCAGACTCGCGGAGATCAAGGAGCGGCAGGTTCTTCTGACGAAAAAGGCCAGGCGGTGGAGCAAGAAGACCACGATCATCTTCAAGGACCTGGCTGGCGATGTTCACCGCTTGGAGGGGTTCACGGATGATCGCGTGACGCAGAGTTTCTGCACGAACCTTGAGCACCTCATTGACCGTGCGAGCTGCGGCGAGGCGCTTGACGCAGACCTGGTTCGGTGGGTTCAGAAGCTTCCTGCGGAGACGCGCAAGCTTCTGGCAGAAGTCCATCTCTTGGACGCCGGCAGGGCAGCCGGAGCCCGGGCGCTCGTTGACCAGGTGGAGGAGTTCCGCGCGGCGCTCGTTGCCAAGGGGGCCACGGCCGCACATGCGCAGTTGACCGCCAACCGCGCCAAGGCCGTGGTCGAGGGGTGCGGCTTCAAGGGTTACGCGGATGTCTCGCCGGCGAAAGTTCTCTCGTACCTCGCGGGCATCCGCTCAGAACACTTCGCCGGCGGCAGGAAGCGGAAGGGCGTGGGTCTCCAAAGTTCGAACTGGTATCTTCAGGCGGTTAAGGGATTCTGCAAGTGGATGATCCGCGAGCGGCGCGCAACGGACAATCCGATCGCCCACTTGGAGGGGTTCAACGTGCGAGTAGACCGTCGGCACGATCGGCGCGCGCTGACGCTGGACGAATGCCGGAGGCTCATCGGGACGACGCAGAAGAGCGGCAAGACGATCCTGCAAATGGCCGGCTCGGAGCGGTCGCTGCTCTACCGGTTCGCGCTGGAAACCGGCCTGCGCTGGAATGAGTTGCGGACGCTGAAGTGCGGTAATTTCACCCTTGCCGGGGATGCGCCGACCGTCACCGTTGAGGCGGCGTATTCGAAGCATCGGCGCGAGGATCGGCAACCGCTGCGGCGAGAGACGGCGGCGCTCCTGGCCGACTACCTCGCCGGCAGCGATGCCCGTGCACCCGCCTTCGGGATGGGTTCAGCGTGCAACAAGGCTGTGCGGATGATTCAGGCCGACCGCTTGGCCGCGCGGACTGCCTGGCTGCGGGAGGCGCTGCCCGACGTGGACGAACTCAAGCGACGCGCGAAGACGGACTTCCTTCGGTACAAGGACGCGGCTGGCCGCGTAATGGACTTCCACGCGCTGCGGCATACGTTCATAACGAACCTCTGCGCCGCTGGTGTCCATCCGAAGGTCGCGCAGGCGCTCGCGCGACATTCAACGATTAGCCTCACGATGGACAGGTACACTCACCTGAGCGTTGATCGTGCGGCGGACGGTCTCATGGCGCTCCCGTCGTTGGACGCTCCGAAGGCCGAGGCGGCAGAAATTCGGAAGACCGGCACGGATGACGTTGCGCTCGTGAAGGCACCCGCTCCGGCGGGAACCACTGCACGTTTTCTGCAACGGGACCGGATTTTCACCGCGATTTCTGGCCATTCTGGGACACAGAACGGCGATTCGGAAAGGGAGCTTGAAACGAGCGGAATAGGCGCGAAAACGCTAGAGAATCCGCGCGTTTCCACGCGGTCCGAATTGGAGGCGGCGCCCGGATTCGAACCGGGGATGACGGTTTTGCAAACCGTTGCCTTCATCCACTTGGCGACGCCGCCTCGCGCGGACCGAACTGCGGAATAGTCAGGATAACCGACGGCGCGGAAAGTTGCAAGCCATCAGGTTTTGTCGGCGGGCAGGTAGGGCGTCTTGATAAAGATCACCCGCGCGGGTCCGCCGGCTTCGTTGCAGAGGTCGTGTCGTTCCGGCGGTTCCAGCCGGAAAACGTCGCCCGGCCCGGTCCGGATCCTTCGGCCGTCCACAACCAGGGTCGGGGTCCCCTCGAGGACGTAAAAAGTTTCCTCGACTTCCTTGTGCCCGTGCTCGCCCATCGCCTGGCCCGGCTTGAGCAGGATCAGGCCCCAGTCGAGTTTCGGGCCGCGCATGAAATACTTCACGCCCCAATCGCCGCCGCGGAATTCGCAATCGCGCTCGTTGACCTTCTGCATGGTTTGCCTCCGGGGATTCCTCAAATCGTTTTTCGGAGAATCTCGACGAGGTCCGCGTCAGTCGGGACCCGCGGGTTGTTCGCCGTGCTGCCGCTGCGACTCTCAGCGAGGATCCGCGGAAACGCAGATTCCTCGACGCCGAATCTCTCGAGCCCGCCGGTGATGCCGACGCGGCGGTTCAGCGCGTTCAGCGCCGCCGGGACCTCGCGGCCGGACTTGCAGCCGATCCGCTCCGCGATCCGGTCGAACTTCTCCGGCTGCGCGGGCAGATTGAACTCGCACACCTGCGGCAGCAGCAGCGCGCAGGCCAGCCCATGCGGCACGTGAAAGAGCGCGCCGACCGGGTGCGCCAGGCCATGGACCGCGCCCAGCGCCGCGTTCGTGAATGCGAGGCCCGTCAGCAGGCTGCCGAGCGCCACCGGTTCGCGGTTCTCGATCTTCGAGCCGTCCTCGACCGCCGCCGGAAGATGCCGCGCGAGAAGCTCGATCGCCTGGAGCGCCAGCGCGTCCGACGCCGGGTTCGCGATACGGCCGACGAAGCACTCGATCGCTTGCGTCAGCGCGTCCATGCCGCTCTGGGCGGTGACGTCCGGCGGAAGAGCCAGCGTCAACTCCGGGTCCACCAGCGCCGCCTGCGGCACCATGAACTCGTGCCGGATTCCCTTCTTGGTCTGCGTCACCTCGTCAGTGAGAACGGAGACGCGCGTGCATTCGGAGCCTGTGCCCGCCGTCGTGGGCGCGGCGGCGAAGAAGAGCGACGGCCTTTCGAGATTGCGCTGCCCGCGGAAGAACTCGCGAACCGTGAAAGACTGCGGCAGCATCGCCGCGACGATCTTGCCCGCGTCGAGCGCGCTGCCGCCGCCGATCGAGACGACCATGTCGCAGCCGGCATCGCGCGCAGCGGCGATGGCGCGGTCGCACGTGGCCAGGCTCGGGTCGTTCTCGACGCCCTCGAAAAGCCGCACGGCGATTCCCGCGGCCGCCAGCATCTCTTCCGCCTGCGCCAGTTTGCCGGAGCGGCGCAGCGCCGAGCGGCCCGTCACCAGCAGCGTGCGCCGGCCGTTTCCTCGGCAGACCTCGCCGAGGCGCGAAAACGTCCCCGTCCCGAACAGAATCTTCCTGGGGAAAACCAAGTCGAATTTCATTGGGCGTCTTCCTGTCCCGGGCTGATTTCCAATGGCGGCGATTATACTACATTCCCGACCGCGATGAGTCACAAGAATTCAGGTTTTCAGAAGGGCTGCATGAACGGCGCAAGGAACGGGCTAGTTGACCTGCCAAGTCGGGTATGTTAGATTGGATAAATTATCCAGCGAAAGGAACTTCCATGGCGAAGTGCGCGCTCAATATTCTCGAACTGGTCGGCGACACGCCGATTGTTCGGCTGAACCGCCTGCCGGGACCGAAAGACGCCACCGTCTGGGCGAAGCTGGAGTCGTTCAACCCGATGTCCTCGGTTAAGGACCGCATCTGCCTGGCGATGATCGAGGCCGCCGAGAAGGAAGGGAAGCTCAAGAATGGCATGACGGTCGTCGAGCCCACGAGCGGGAACACCGGCATCGGCCTGGCCATGGTCGCGACGGTTAAAGGCTATCGGCTGATCCTCACCATGCCCGATACGATGTCCGTCGAGCGGCGAAAACTGCTGAAGGCGCTCGGGGCGGAATTGGTCCTGACGTCCGGCGCCGAAGGGATGCCCGGCGCCATCCGCAAAGCCGAGGAACTGGTCGCGTCGAGCCGGGATTACTACATGCCGCAGCAGTTCAACAATCCGGCCAACCCGGAGGCGCATCGGTGTACGACTGCGCTGGAGATCCTTGAGCAGATGGACGGCAAGGTGGACGCGTTCGTGGCCGGCATCGGCACCGGCGGCACGATCACCGGCGTGGGAGAAATATTGAAGAAGCGGATCCCGACGGTGCAGATCATCGCCGTCGAGCCGGCCGCCTCGCCGGTGTTGAGCGGCGGCCCGCCGGGCCGGCATCGCATCCAGGGCATCGGCGCGGGCTTCGTGCCGGCGGTGTTCAACCGCAGTATCGTGGACCGCATCATTCCTGTGCCCGATGAGCAGGCGGCGGAGACGGCGCGCCGGCTGGCGCGGGAAGAAGGCATCTTTGCGGGCATCTCCTCCGGCGCCGCGGCCTTCGCGGCGCTGCAGGTCGCCCGCGAGCTGGGCAGCGGAAAGAACCTCGTCGTCCTGCTGCCGGATACCGGAGAGCGATACCTGAGCACGGACCTTTTCGAGGCGATGGCGTAAGACGGAACGGAACGAGTGGTCGGTTACACAAGAAATGACAGGCCGTGTCACCCTGAGCGAAGCGAAGGGTCTCACACCATGAACCGTTGCAGGCCGTTGCGTATGAGATTCCTCGCTGCGCTCGGAATGACGATCTTATCAGTTCGCGTGTAACGAAACACCAGGGAATTCAGGACATGGCAAAGACCATCCAAGAGATCAACGAGAAAATCCGCAAGGGCCAGGTGGTCGTTGTGGACGCCGAGGAGGTCATCGAGATCGTCGCCGAGAAGGGCGCGAAGAAGGCGGCGCAGGAAGTGGACGTCGTGACGACCGGAACGTTCGGACCGATGTGCTCTTCGGGCGCATTCCTGAACACCGGCCACACCAAGCCGCGCTGCAAGTTCGCGCGAGCCTGGCTCAATAACATCAACGCGTATGCCGGGCTCGCGGCCGTGGATATCTACATCGGCGCCACCGAACTGCCCGCCGGCGATCCGGCCAACAGTGTCTTCCCCGGCAAGTTCGAGTACGGCGGCGGGCACGTGATCGAGGACCTCGTCGCCGGCAAGGACGTGGAACTGCGCGCCGAGGCGTATCCGACGGACTGCTATCCGCGCAAGGAAGTCCGGTCGCGCATCTGCCTGAAGGACCTCAACCAGGCGGTGCTCACCAACCCGCGCAACGTGTACCAGAACTACAACGTGGCGGTGAACCGCGACGCCAAGCGCGTCCTCTACACCTACATGGGCCTGCTCCAGCCGAACATGGGCAATGCCAATTACTGCTCGGCCGGCCAGCTCAGTCCGCTGCTGAACGACCCGCTCTACCGCACCATCGGCCTGGGCACGCGCATCTTCCTCGGCGGAGGCGTCGGTTATGTCTGGTGGGAAGGCACTCAGCACGCGCCGGCGGCCGCCCGCGCGCCGAACGGCGCGCCGCTCGCGCCGGCCGGAACGCTGGCCGTCTGCGGCGACCTTAAGGGGATGAACCCTCGCTGGATCAAGGGCGTCTCGCTCGTCGGCTACGGCGTCAGCCTCGCCGTCGGCGTCGGGATCCCGATCCCGATCCTCGACGAGGAAACGATGCGCTACTGCGCAGTCAGCGACGCGGACCTCGTCGCGCCCATCGTGGATTACTCCACCGACTATCCGCAATGCGTCCCGGGCAACCTCGGCACGGTGAGCTACAAGGAACTCAAGAGCGGCAAGATCACGGTGAACGGGAAGGCGATCCCCACGGCCGGACTTTCCAGCTATGCCCGCGCGAAAGAGATCGCCACGGTCCTCAAGGACTGGATCAAGAAGGGCGAGTTCCTCCTGACGCAGCCCGTGTCGCCGCTTCCGGGACTGGAGAGCGGCCAGAAATGCAAGCCGTTCGTCGAGCGGCCGCCGGTCTGAAGAACAGATGAGAAGCTGAAGGAGTTCGGTCATGGCCAGCGAAAAAGTCGTCCTCAAGTTCCCGCCGCACATCGTCCGCGAGCCGATCGTGTACCATCTGATCAAGGACTACGACCTGCGCGTGAGCATCATGCGGGCCAGCATCAACCCCGATGAAGCCGGCCAGATGGTCCTGGCGATCGAGGGGAACAAGAAGCAGCTCGAGGCGGGACGCGAGTACCTCGAGAGGAAAGGCGTGCTGCTGCAGCCGCTTTCGAAGGACGTGCTCTGGCGTGAAGACCGGTGCGTGCATTGCACGGCGTGCATCTCGGTCTGCCCGACGGCGGCGCTCCAGGTGAACCGGTCCACCATGATCGTGTCGTTCGACAGCGACAAGTGCATCGGGTGCGAGCTGTGCATCCCGGTGTGCATTTACAAGGCGATGGAGATCCAGTTCTAATGCGCTTATCCACGAGAGGTCGTTACGGTCTGCGGGCGATGATGGACATCGCGATTTACGGCGCCGAGGGGCCGGTCAATCTCAAGGAAATCTCCGCGCGGCAGGAAATCTCCGTGGATTACCTGGAGCAACTCCTGCGTCGCCTGCGGACAGCGGGGCTCGTGCGGAGCGTCCGCGGGCCGCACGGCGGCTTTGCGCTGGCGAAGCCGTCGGAGAAGGTTCACGTGTGGGAAATCCTCGCGGCGCTGGAGCCGGACATCGCCCCGGTGTTCTGCGTGGATGAGAAACTCCTCGCCCGCGTGCCGAAGAAGCGCTGCAAGCGGATGAGCCGCTGCGCGACGCACCTCCTCTGGCTTGGCCTTGCGGAACAGATGCGCGCCTATCTGCAAAGCAGGTCGCTCCACGACCTCGTCGAGTCCAGCGCTCGAATCTGCAATGAGTCCACACCGGGCGAGCCGGTGACCTTCCAGATCTGAGTGCGGAGTGCGGAGTGAACGAACGGCAGTATGTGCTCCAGTCCGCAATCCGCCTTCAGCATTCCGCAATCCACAGTCGCACTCTGTTGACCGAACCTCCTGAACGGGATAGGATACGGCTTGGCAGCCGCGTCCGAAGAATCACGGGCCCATAGCTCAGTTGGATAGAGCGGCGGACTCATAATCCGTTGGTCCCCCGTTCGAATCGGGGTGGGCCCATTTATGCCTATGTCGAATGCTTAATGGAGCAGGGCTTCCGCGTGCTTTCGGGGCGAGGGGAGGAAACAAGATGGGCATACATCGGTCATCGCTGAAACGTTCCGTGCGCATTCTGACTGGGGCGGCGCTGGGCGCGCTTTGTTTCGGCTTCGGGTCTTCCGCCGGCGACCGGCCGGCGATGCCGGCCGTGACTCAACCGGTATTGTTCAATACGCCCGAGGCCGATAAAATCCTCGTCGCGCTGCAGGTGTTCCCGCCCGACAATCCCTGGAACGAGGACATCTCGAAACTCCCCGTCCTCAAGAACTCTGAAGCGATGATCGCGACGATCGGGCCGCAGAAGAAGTTGGCATATAACCTCGATATGAACTTCGTCCTGGTCCCGGGCGACCAGGAGCGCGTCGAGGCGAAAATCCTGGGCTATCCGGGTGAATCGGATAAAGGCCCGTACCCGATTCCCGACAACGCGCCGATCGAGGGCTGGCCGCTGGACGGGCGCACGCTCGCCGCCGCGCAGACCGGTACGGAAGACACAGACCGGCACATGATCGTCGTGGACCCGGTGAACCGCATGCTCTATGAGTTCTACCAGGGGCGCAAGACCGCCACCGGTTGGACGTGCACCAGCGCGGCGGTCTTCGACCTGAAGTCGAACAAACTCCGGCCCGACGGCTGGACTTCGACCGACGCGGCCGGACTGCCGATCTTCCCGGCGATCATTCGCTACGACGAGGTCGAGCGCGGTATGGTCGAACACGCGATGCGCTTCACGGTGAGGCACACGCGCCGGACGTACGTTTATCCGGCCACACATTTCGCCAGCAGGAATCCGGACCCGAATCTGCCGCGGATGGGCGAGCGGTTCAGACTGCGGGCGGATTTCGACATCACCGGCTTCTCGCCGCACATGCAGGCGATTCTCAAGGGGCTGAAGAAGTACGGCATGTTCGTGGCCGATAACGGCGGCGACTGGCGCATCTCCGTCGCGCCGGACACGCGAATCAAGGGGCTGAACGAACTGCGAAAGTTGAAAGGCTCGGATTTCGAGGTTGTCGAGCCGACCGGGCCGAACGAGGGTCCGCGGGCGAAATGAGCGTCGAGCGCGGAGCGTTCCATGCGGTTCAGGGCAAACTGCGGAGGGATGCGGCGATGAAGAAGGCCATCGTCGGGGTTCTGGCGTGTGCGCTGGCGGTTGCGTTCGCCGCGTGCGCCTGGATGGGCATTACGCAGCACAACGGGTCATGCTGGGAATCCTCCACCATCGTTCGCGTGGAGGGACCGGGCCTGACTGCGGGGAACTTCTCCCTGGGTTACATGCGTTGGTTGACCGCGCCGGCTGATGGAAATCCAGGCGCGCTGCTGGTACGGGACGGCGACCTGCTGTATGTCAAACTGGAGGGGAAAGATGCCGATAAAGAAGACTTCATCGTTCCGTGGAGGCTCGACGACGGCGCGAAACTGTCGCTTAAGATGGAGGGCCCGTGCCTGATTCTGGGCGAGCGGGTCGTTTCGCTCGTCCTCGGGAAAGATGCGGCGGGTTGGGACTGGCTCGCCAAAGCCTCGAAGGGGGACTTGGCCGCGCTGCAGTTCGTCAAGGTTGACGGGGCGATCCCGGACGACCGGTATGGTCTGTTCGAGAAACTAGCGCAGGTCAACCCGCACGTCGGCCTTGCGGTGCCCGGCAGCGCAGTCCTGGCACGCGTGCCCTCGCTTGATCCGCGCTTTCTCATGCTGGAGGACGGCCCGGTCGCGCAGGCGGACTTGGACGCGCTTGCGAAGCGGAACGCAATTGAGACCCTCCAGCTCAGTCTGGAGAACGCGGATTTGAATCTCCAGGGACTCGCGGCGCTGCCGAAGCTGCGCCGGCTCATGCTCGAGAAACATGAATCGGCGAAAACGGCCCTGCCCGACTTGCCGCGCCTGGAATCGCTTACTTTCTATGATAGCACTCTCCAGGATCTGACGCCGCTCAAGCCGTTGACCGGGCTGAAGGAATTGAACATCACTCTGGGTACCACGATCAGCCTCAAGGGTATCGAAGCGCTGCCGCAGCTTCAGGAGGTGGGCGTTAATTGCAAGGATAAAAAGGCGCTGGATTGCGCCCCGCTCGACGGCCTGAAGCGGCTTCGATGGTTGGCGCTCGGGCCGTGCGTCTCGGCCGACGAGTTCGTGCGGGTCGTTCAAACGCATCCGGACCTTCAAGTGGTCGAGGTTTTGGGATGCGAGGGGATCAAAAGTCTCGCGCCGTTGGCGAGCCTGCATGAGCTCAAGGCGCTGGTCTTCCTGCCGACTCCCGCCGAGAAGGACAATGAAGTCTCGATCGAGCCATTCAAACAGATGAAGCAACTCCGCCTGCTGGTCCTTTCGGAGGAGGCGTTCAAGGAAAAGCCGGGCGACTTGGCCGAACTGCGCGCCGAATTGCCCGGTTGCGTCATCGCCGAGGGTGAGCCATTCTGCCTGGGCTCCGGCCGCATCCTGCTGCTCGTCCCGGCGGTGGCTTTGGGGTGGCTGTTCATCGCCGGACGGCGGAGTCGGGCGGCATGAGTTCCGGCCGAACGCAACCGCTTCTGGAAGCGCTGCTGGCCGCGGCGGGAATGGTCCTCTTTGCGCTTTTCGTCCGAAGCGGCCCGCCGTGGAGTCTTGTCTCCTGCCTTGGATTGGCGCTGACGGCGCTGGCGGTGCTGCTGTCGCTGCGCCGCGAGCGGACGATGGCCGGCCTTCTCGGCCTGGTGCCCTTCGGCAGGCGCGCCGCGTTCATGGGACTTCTCGGCATTGGGCTGGGGCTCGGGTTCGGGTTGCTCTTTCGATGGAAGTTCGGGCTGCACTGGTTCCCGGGCGCGCTGGGGCCGTTCGCGCCGGTGGCGGGGGCCATCGGCGGCGTCGAAGAACTGCTCTACCGTGGATACGTGCAGGGGCGTCTGAACCGGATCAACGGCGTCCTGGGCGTGATCGGCGCCGCCGCCGCGCATACAGCGTACAAGACTGCGCTGTTCCTGCCGCCTGTCCTGGGCCCGTCGAGCGGCCCGCCGGCCGGCGTTGACGTGGACTGGCGCGTCCTGGTGTTCTGGACGTTTTCAGGTGGCCTGATCTTCGGCGTGTTGAGGCAGGTCGCGCGGAATGTTGCCCCGGCGCTCGCGGCGCACGTCGCTTTCGACGTGGTCGTGTACGGCGAGCTTGCCCGCGCGCCGTGGTGGGTGTGAAAAACAAGTTGCTTTTGCCCCCTTGACATGCGATACTTTGATGAGGCGCGTCGCGTGCTGTCCGGCGGAACTCAGGGTTCCGCCAGCCGAAAGTGCGCCCGTTCGATGACCCGGCCACCAGGGATCGGGTCGCTGTGCTTTTTGTCAGGAGGCCGACGGTGGGGAAGAAATTGTACGTGGGGAGCCTTAGCTATAATGTGACGAGCGCGGAATTGCAGAAGCAGTTCGCCGCGTTCGGCACGGTGACCAGCGCGGATGTGGTGATGGACCGCGAAACCGGCCGGAGCAAGGGCTTCGGTTTCGTGGAGATGAGCACGGAAGAGGAAGCGAAGGCGGCGATTACCGGGCTGAACGGCAAGGAACTCGACGGACGCTCGATCATTGTCAACGAAGCGCGGCCGAAGCCTGAAGGCGGCCGTGGCGGCGGCGGCGGTGGCGGCGGACGCGGCGGATTCGGTGGCGGCGGTGGCGGCGGCGGACGCGGACCGCGGTACTAGTCCGCTTCGAGCGAGTCGTTCCGCAGAAATAGGCGGGGCGGTGCGCAGGTTGATCCGGATCGTTTCGGACCCGGAGTGACCTGCACCGCCCCGTTTTTTTATTTCAGGTCCCGGCGACCAGCCGCGCGCTGGGATATAATTATTACAGGAGGGGTAGTTGCAAAGGAGACAAACATGGATATGCTGAAAATCCCATCTTTCGCGTCGGGCTTGGCGGTATTGCTCCTGCTGAGCAGTTGCGGGGGCGGCATCGACAGCCATACGGCTCGCGCTGAGGACAAGACAGGAGGGGCGCCAATGGAAGAAGCCATTTTTGCGGGCGGATGCTTCTGGTGCATGCAGGCGCCGTTCGAGAAGCTCAAAGGCGTTTCGAGCGTCGTCTCCGGTTATACCGGCGGTGCAGGCCAGAACCCGACTTACGACGATTACGCGGAGAAAGGCCACGTCGAGGCGATTGACGTGACGTTCGATCCGGCGCAGATTACGTATTCTCAACTTCTCGACGTCTTCTGGCGGCAGATTGATCCCACCGACGCCGGCGGACAGTTCGTGGATCGCGGCCCTCAGTACCGGTCGGCCATTTTCTACCTCAACGATCAACAGAAACTTCTGGCGGAGAAGTCCAGACAGGACCTCGCCGCGTCCGGGAAGTTCGACAAGCCGGTCGTCACCGAAATCGTCAAGGCCTCCGTCTTCTACAAGGCCGAGGACTATCACCAGGACTACTACAAGAAAAACCCGATCCGGTACAAATTCTATCGCTCCAGGTCCGGGCGCGACGATTACCTCGACAAGGTCTGGGGCAAGGACCGCAACGTGAGTGAGTCGCACGCGAGCGCCCAGGGATTCTCCAAGCCCACCCTGGCGGAGCTCAAGAAGAGCCTGACCGCGATCCAGTACAAGGTCACGCAGGAGAGCGGCACTGAGCCGCCGTTCAAGAACGAGTACTGGAACAACGAGCGCGCCGGGATCTATGTGGACGTCGTTTCCGGGGAGCCGCTCTTCTCCTCGCTGGACAAATTCGAATCCGGCACGGGCTGGCCGAGTTTCACGCGGCCGCTGGAACCGGGCAACATCGTCGAGCGCGAGGACAACTCGCTCTTCTCGAAGCGCACGGAAGTTCGCAGCAAGGGCGCGGATTCGCATCTCGGCCACGTCTTCGACGACGGGCCCGCGCCGACCGGACTGCGCTACTGCATGAACTCCGCCGCGCTCCGGTTCATCCCGAAGGAAGACCTGGAGAAGGAAGGCTACGGCAAGTACCTGCCCGTCTTCGACAAGGCCGCGGCACACTAGCCGCGCCGGCCGCCGTGCCACCGCGCGAGGCGGGCGGGCGATACGCCGAGCAGGCAGCCGCAGATCAGCACTTGGTTCAGGCAGGTCTGCCGGAGCACGCCGTGTTGCACCCAGCGCCGCGCGGAGGTCAGCGCGGGCGCCGGGACGATGGCGATGCGGCCCCGGCATTTCAGCCGGCGCACGAAGTTGAAATCCTCCATGACCGGAATTTCCGGGAACCCGCCGCTTTGCCGGAACGCCTCCGCCGTCAGGAAGAGCGCCTGGTCGCCATACGGCATCTGCAGCCAGCGCGAGCGCGCGTTGGCGAGGCGCTCGATCATGCGCAATCCGCGGCTCGCCGACTCGATGCGCAGCTCGAACGCGCCGGCCACGACTCCTTCCAGGCACAGCGTCCAGCGCACGCTTTCGGCGAAATCATTCGGCAGGCGCGTGTCGGCGTGAAGGAAAAGCAGTATCGGCGACTCCGCCCTCGCTGCGCCGAGGTTCATCTGGCGCGCCCGGCCCGGCGGGCTGGAATACGCGTGCGCGCCGGCGGCCAGCGCGCGGTCGAGCGTCCCGTCCGCGCTGCCTCCGTCCACAACGATCACTTCGATGCCGCCGACGGCGCGCAGCTCGGATATCCGGTCTGCGATCTGCGCCGCCTCGTTGAGCGTTGGGATGACGACGGAGATATTCGCCCCGCTCAGACGAGAAGGAGAGCGCTTCTTCGCCTCCTCCCAAATCGGAAGGTCCTCCGGCCGATCCACGTCCGGTAGCGGCTCGAGGAGGCGGACTGAAAGGCCGAGAGATCGGGCGCGATCGCGCGTCCGCTCGAGTACGGAATCCGTGCTCCAGGGCATGTCGGCGAACAGCGCGGGCGCCGGCCGGCGCAGCCCGATCAGCCAGTAACCGCCATCGGTCGCCGGCCCAAGGACGAGGTCCGTCCTGCGCAATGCCGCGAGCGCCGCGCGCATGACCGGCGCATCCAGACCCGGGCAATCGGTTCCGACCAGCACTACGCGGCCGGCGCCGCGCGAAAAGGCGTCGCGGAACGCGGTCTCCATCTTCACACCCAGGTCGCCTTCGCCCTGCGGCTGGTAATCCATCTCGCTGCCGAGCCACTCACGCATGCGGTCGGCGGTTCCGCCGGCGAACCGCACTTCCAGAGCGACGCGCTCCCGTCGCGCGACCTCGCGCGCGTGCGAGATCGTGTGGAGCACCATCTGCCGCTGCAAATCCGCGGCCCCGTCCGCGCCGAGGACGGGAATAAGGCGCGTCTTCGACGCGCCAGGCTCAGGCCAGCGGGTAAACACGATCAGTGTTGATTCAGGCATGCAAATTGGATTCGTTTTTTCAAATCGCCTTTCGCGCGTTATCTGGTACCACGCCAGCATCTTACGACTTCTCATGCACACATATCACTACTCCAGTGTATCATAATATTTCTTATTTGTCAAGCGGCCGGCGCGATTTTCACGGCGCCGGGCGAGCAGCCTGTTGCCGCAGCTCACACTGAAGACGCCGGTTCAGACATATCTTTTCCTGAAAATATGTTTCCGTTTATCCAGTTGCTCATAGCCCTTCACCGGTAAAACGTTCGACTCTGTACACGAAGAACAGAGTGTATCGGCGCTTGTTCAATAATGACCCAGCATGTAAAAAGACGCGACGCAACTTTTTGGGTCAATGCCGGCTATGACCTTGCTGCGGCGCTGGATCGCGGTAATTGGGCGAAAGCACCGAGAAGGCACGGCCTTTGCTACAAGCCATACCTGGATAGTTTTATCGTTCAGGAATGAGGCATCTTGAATTGTGAAAGGAGGAATCGAGCGCAGTGAGAAAGCTTGTTCAAGAGATGCTGCGGAAACATGCATTCGCGGCCTTGGAGCGTACCATACTGGCGAGGAAGTCCACGACATCCGTGAACCGCCGGCTATTCGGGAGACTTCGGTTCCAGGGAAAAGGAGGATAGGATATGAGGCACATCGGGATCGCACTGCTCGTCGTCACAATGGTATTCGGATTCACCGCCGTGGCGCAGGCCCAACACAGGCAGCGCGGCGAGGGCGGGCAATACCCGCCGCCCTGGCAGGAAGGTCACCGCATGGTCGCCCGCGCCGTAGGTCAAGTGACTGGGATCAGCGGCAACACGCTCACCATTTCAGCCACCGTTAATGGTCAGGCGCAGGTCGTGGTTGTCACCTTCGACAGGCGGACGCACTTCGGCGCCGCTCAGGAGGGCAACGCGCAATCGCAGGTAGGCGCAGGGTCTCAAGGGAATGCGGTAACATCCGCGGACGTCCTGGTTGGAGAGACGGTCAAGGTGTATTACACTGTGGGCGACGACGTCGCCGAGACGGTCATCATCATCTCCGCGCCGGCGGGAGCGGGCGATCTGACGTAAACCTGCCGAAGTGAGCGCGCGTTACGCTGGAGGCAGGGCAGCTTGAGCAGCATCGGGCCACCGGTGGTGGCGGTGCAGCGGGCCTCTTCCCGACTGCGCATCCGTCACCGGTGGTAAACGGTCGGCCTTCCACCATGACGGCACGACGAACTCATGGATTCCCGCTTCCGCGGTTTGCCCGCCGCAGGAGCGGGAATGACTCTTCCGCAACGGCCGGCTACGTCTTGTGCAGGACGCCGGCGCCGTTCTCGGCGATCTCGAGGACCGCCGCCAGCAGCAATTGCGTGCTGCGGACCAGGTTCTCGAGGTTCACGCGTTCGGGGATGTCGCCGGGCAGGTGGTATTCCGTATCGCGGCCGCCCCCCATGTTCATCACCGTCGTGCGAAACCCCGCCTTGATGTACATGCCGTCATCGTCGTTCACATGCGCCTTGAAATGAGTTTGCACGTTCAGGCCGATGCCGTAACGGGCAGCGCAGGACGCGATGAAGTCAGCCAGGGGCTTGCCTTCGTCGGTGCTGTACGCGATGCCATGCATCAGCTTGCCGGCGAGCATCTCCGCGTCCGACCTGGCGTCCAGCAGGTCCTGGTTCAATACGGCGATGAGCCGGTCGCCGCGCGCGGCGGCGGCTTCGGCCGCGGGGCGGCTCGTCCACGGCACATGCTCCTCGTTGCAGAAGAGGAAGCGGACCGAGCGCTTCAGATCGCAGGCCGCCAGAATCCGCGCTATCTCCAGGTTGGCCACGGTTCCGGTTCCGTTGTCGTGCGCGCCGGGTGAATCTATCCAGCTCATGGAATCCTTGTGCGCGATCAACTGGACGATCTCCTCAGGCTGCCCGCGGCCTAGGCGGGTCGCTTCGAGGTTCGCTGCGTCATACCAGGGGTCGCTCGGCTCGGGCATAGAGAACCAGGAACTCGACGGCTGCTTGGTCTTGTCGCAGCGCCAGGCCTGGACTTTGTAATGGGTGGCCGCCACTTCGTAACCGGCCGACTTGAGCAGGCCGCTGATATATTTGTCGGCCTCGTCCAGCGAGCAAACGCTCTGGCCCGGCCGGGTATAGTTCACTTTGCGGAACAGCAGCGGGTCTCGGCAGAGGTAGAACAGATCGCGGCGGATGCGGTCGGCGGACACCTTCTGAAGCGCGTCTCGGATCATCGCTGAACCTCCTGGCCAATCGCGGCGACGCCGCGAAACGGTTGTCGGACTCAACGGACGAATGGCGGGGACACTGAACGCTCGGCCGGACTATCCCGCTTGACCGTCTTCCGGAGGACCACCAGGTCCTCGCACGATATTCTACGCTTGGTGCGTCGGGTGTCAACTCCACTTTCGATAATAGAGGGCGGTGGGGCTGCTGAACAAGTCTCGTCGTCATTCCCGCGAATGCAGGACGGCGATTCATGCTTGCGGCGGTCCGCACTTCTCGGGCGTCCTGCTCAGCGGTAGCGCGTAAGCCGGGGAGGACGTTCTTGATAGGCGGCGTAGAGCTTCCGCCACGACGGTTTGATCCGTTCTTCGAGGAGCGGACGCTTGAGGTTCCACGGGATGAAATATCCCTCGGTGAAGCGACCGCAGAGCGGACAGAATCGGTCGAATGTCATGTCTTCAGCACGAGCGCTCCGCCGCAGGACGAGCCGGGGCCGGCGGTGCAGCCGTAGCAGTGGTCGCCGGTGGTGATGCGCCGCCGCGCCAGCATGCCGCCGTCGAACCGCCGCAGGTGGCTCGGCGCGCCGTGGTTCACCGGACAGCCTAGGGCCAGGTTGAAGTCGCAGTCGTAAAGCGTGCCGTCCCACGCAACGCTCAACTGGCGGCGGCACATCAGGCCATCGAGCGTCTGCGGGTTGAACGCCGCACGCAGGAGTTGCAGGTATTCCTCTTCCTGCCCGTCGCGGCGGAGCAAGTCGCGGAAGCGGCCGAGCGGCATGTTGGTGATCGTCAGGAGGCGCGTGAAGCGGATGCCGAAACGGGCGTCCAGTTCGCGCCGGTAGTCCGCTTCGAGCGCGGCCTGGCCGCCCGGCAGGAATGCGCCGCCGGGGTTGTAGACCAGGTTCAAGGTCCGGCGCTCATCCACGCCATAGCCGAGCGCGTTCAGCCGGCGCAGAGCGGCGACGCTCCGCTCATAGACGCCCGCGCCGCGCTGCGCGCGGACGTTCTCCTCGGTATAGCACGGCATCGAGGCGACGAGTTGGACTTCGTGGCTGCCGAAGAACTCCGGCAGGTCCTGCATGCCCGGCTCGAGGAGCACCGTCAGATTCGTCCGCACCTGCACGGCGAATCCGTCGCTGCGGAGCTGGGCAACGAACTTCCGAAAATGCGGGTTCAACTCCGGCGCGCCGCCGGTGACGTCCACGAGCCGGCAACGGCAGTTTCGGGCCGCGCGGAACACCTGCTCCATCGTCGGCCAGGGCATCGCCTCGGCCCTTGCGGGCGATGCGTCCAGATGGCAGTGCGCGCACGACTGGTTGCACCGCAGGCCGAGGTTGACTTGCAGCGTCCCGACTTCCACCGCGCAGATCGGCTGGCCGAGCGCCTTGGTGCACGACTGCTCGAATGAGTCCATTCGCGGTCCTCTCATTCCGATTCCGATTCGTTATGCACCTTTCAACCTATCACCTGCGGTGGCGCGAGTCAATAATTTTGCCGGCGGGACTTGGCGCCGTGAGAGAGCCTGAAGGCGGCGTGAAGGAGTTGAGCAGGAGGATCGAGCAGGTCAAAGCCGCCGTCGGCGCGCGATGATCGGCGCTCAACGCCGGGACTCGTTCAGCGCGGCGGCGCGCCCGGAGAGCCGGGCTTCGCGGCCTGCGCGCCTTCGGTTTGCCAGCCGCCGCCGAGCGCTTTATAGAGTTGCACGACGGTGAGCAACTGCCCGAGCTGCGTCCGGGCCAGGGCGGTCTCGGCGGGGAAAATCTGCTGCTGAGCCAGGAGGACTTCGTAGTAGCTCGCGCGCCCGGCGCGGAAGCGCTCCATGGCGACGCGGACGGCCTCGCGATATGCGGCCACGGCTCGGGCCTGCTGCTGCCGGACCTCCTCGAACTTCTGCCGCGAGATCAGCGCGTCGGAAACTTCCTGCAGCGCGCTCAGCGCGGTCTGCTGATACTGGAGCTTCGCCTGTTCCCACGCCGCTTTGGCCTGGCGATACTGGGCGCGGAGCAGGCCGCCTTGAAAGATGGGGCCGACCAGGGTGCCGCCGAGCGACCAGGCGTTCCACGTGCCATTGGTCATGGCGGGCAGGCTGGGAGCGACCCGGCCCAGGAAACCGGTCAGGTTAATCTGCGGAAAGAAATCGGCCTTGGCGACGCCGATCTGCGCGTTGGCGGAGCGGAGCAACTGCTCGGCCTGGCGCACGTCCGGCCGCCGTTCGAGCAGGGCGCTGGGCAGGCCGGCGGGGACTTCAGGCGGCAGCGCCTGTTCCAGCAGCGCCGCGCGGTGTGCGACTTCGCGCGGGCTGCGGCCGAGGAGAATGCTGATCTGGTTCTCCTTGATGGCGATCTGGCGCTCGAGTTCGGGTATGCTCGCGGAGGCCGATTCGAAAAGAGCCTCGGCGCTGTCGGTCTCCAACGTTGACGCAACGCCTCCTCCGAGACGGTCCTGGAACAGTTTCAGGCTCTGGGCGAATGAGTCGGCGTTCCGCCGGGCGATGGCCAGTTCTTCATCGAGTTCGAGCAGCTCGAAGTACGCCGTGGCCACGTCGGAGACGAGCGTCAGCACCACGCCGCGCCGCGCTTCCTCAGTCGCGAGGAACTGCGCGCGCGCGGATTCGGTGAGCCGGCGCACGCGGCCCCAGATGTCCAGTTCCCAGAGAACGCTTCCCGTGAAGTAGCCGGCGGTGCTGTTGGTGCCGCTGGGATCAGGCTGGCCGTAGAACTCGTCCCGCCCGAAGGTGAGGTTCCCCTGGTAGGAAAACCACGGGAACAACTGCGCGCGCGCCTCGGCGACCATGGCGCGCGCCTGCTCGACTCGGGTGACGGCTACGCGCAGGTCGAAGTTATCGGACAGGGCCGCGCGGATCAGGCCGGTCAGCGTCTCGTCCTTGTAGATATCCCACCAGGGCAGGTCGGCCAGCGACTGGGCGGCGGCGGACGCCTGCGCGCCGCGGAAGTTGTCGGGCATTGGAGTTTCGGGCTTCCGGTAATCCGGTCCCACCGCGCAACCGGCAAGGAGCATGACCAGCGCGGCCGCCGCGGCCATCGCTTTCCTGGGCAAGGTCATTGCTTTTCCTCCTCGACCGGCTTCGTCTCGTCGCCCGGCTTCGGCGCCGCGTGTTTGGCGCCGCGCGCTCTCTCGACGATGTAGAACATGACGGGAATGAGGAAGACGGCGATGAAGCTCGCGGCGAGCGTGCCGCCGACGATGCAACTGCCCATGACGCGCCGGGCTACGGCGCCGGCGCCGTGGGCGAAGGCCAGCGGCAGACAGCCGAGCAGGAATGCGAAGCTCGTCATCAGGATCGGCCGCAACCGCAGCCGGGCGCCCTCGAGCGCGGACTCGGTGAGTGACTGGCCGTGCTCGTAGCGCGTCCTGGAGAACTCGACGATCAGGATCGCGTTCTTGGCGCTGAGGCCGATGAGCATGATCAGCCCGATCTGCGCGAAGACGTTGTTCTCCATCTGCCGCGTCCACAGCAGCGCGTACGCGCCGAACACCGCGATCGGCGTGCAGAGCAGCACGCTGAACGGCAGGGACCAGCTCTCGTACAGCGCCGCGAGGATCAGAAAGACGAAGATCACCGAGAGCGCGAAGACCGCCGCCGGCGGCACGCCTTTCCGGGCTGCGTTCTCCTGGAACGACATGTCGCGATAGGCATACCCCATCTCGCGCGGCATGGTCTGGGCGAAGACCTGTTCGAGCGCCTCCATCGCCTGCACGCTGCTGTAGCCGGGCGCGGCGCCGGTGTTGATCTGCGCGCTGCGGTAGAGGTTGTAGCGCATGATGAACTCCGGCCCGAGGCGCGACTCGACGGTCGTCAGCGCGCTGAGCGGCACCGCGGCTCCCGCGCGGTTCCGCACGTAGAACCGATCGAGGTCCTCGGCGCGGGTGCGATACTCGCCCTCGGCCTCCACATACACCTGCCACTGCCGCCCGAAACGGTTGAAATAGTTCACGAACAGCCCGCCCATGTACGTCTGGAGCGTGCGGTAGACGTCGTTGATCGCCACGCCTTGTTTGAGGACCTTGTCGCGGTCCACCTTCACGTACTTCTGCGGCACGGACGGGAGGAACGTCGTGGTCGGCTTGGTCAGTTCGGGGCGCTTGCCCGCGGCCTCCATGAACGTCTTCAGGTTCCGGTCGAGGAAAGAGATGTCGCCGCCGGAAAGGTCCATGAGGATGAAGGTGACGCCGCCGGCGGTGCCGATGCCCTGGATTGCCGGCGGCGGAAAGGCAAACGCGTTGCCTTCCGGCACTTTACTCAGCTCGCGGCTCAGGTGCGCCTTGATGGCCGTGTATTGTTCCTCGGGCTTCGTCCGCTCGTCCCAGGGCTTCAGCGTCACGAAAAAGAATCCGCTGTACGTGTTCTGCACGGTGCTGAGCAGGCTGAAGCCGATGACGGTCGTGTAGCTCTCCACGCCGGGCGTGTTCTTGAGGACCTCCTCGACTTTCCGGCACGCCTGGTCGGTCCGCTGCAGGGAGGCGGCGTTGGGCAGTTGAAGGCCGACGAAGACATATCCCTGGTCCTCCTCGGGCAGGAAACTGCTCGGCAGATGCCGCCCGAATAACACCGCCGCCACGGCGAACGCGGCGAGGAGCACCACGCCGAACGCGCTCTTGCCGATGAGCCGCCGGCACGTGCCGACGTATCCATCCCGCGCGCGGCCGAAGAACTTGTCGAACCCGCGGTAGAACCCGCCCAGCGGGCCGCGCGCCGCGCCTTTCGGCTTGAGCAGCAGCGCGGCGAGCGCCGGACTGAGCGTCAGCGCGTTGAACGCCGAGAAGATCACCGAGATGGCGATGGTCAGCGCGAACTGCTGATACAGCCGGCCCGTGATGCCGGGAATGAACGCCGTCGGGACGAACACCGCCGAGAGGATGATCGCGATGGCGATGACCGGGCTGGAGACCTCCTCCATCGCCTTCAGCGCCGCTTCGCGCGGCGCCTGGCCTTCCTCGATGTGGCGCTCCACGCACTCGACCACCACGATCGCGTCGTCCACCACCAGCCCGATCGCCAGGATCAGCCCGAACAGCGAGAGGGTGTTGACGGAGAACCCGAAGACCGGGAAGAGGATGAAGGCGCCGATGAGCGACACCGGCACCGCCAGCATCGGGATCAGCGTTGCGCGCCAGCCCTGCAGGAAGATGAACACCACCAGGATGACCAGGAGCAGCGCCTCCCAGAGCGTGGTGAAGATCTCGTGCATGCCCGCGGAGACGGCGCGGGTGGTGTCGAGTGAGACCGTATATTCGAGGTCGGCGGGAAAGTGCGGTTTGAGTTCAGCCAGCTTGGCCTTGACGGCTGCGGCGGCCTCGAGGGCGTTCGAGCCGGGAAGCTGATAGAGCGCCAGGACCGCGGCGGGTTTTCCGTTCAAGCGCCCCGACAGGTTGTAGGTCTGCACGCCGAGTTCGATGCGCGCCACGTCCTTCACCCGCACCATGGAGCCGTCAGGATTGGCGCGCAGCACGATCTCGCCGAACTCCTCCGCCGTCAGCAGCCGTCCCTGCGCGAGGACGGTGTACGTGAACTCCTGTCCCGGCGGCGCCGGCTCCGCGCCGATCTGGCCGGCGGGGTTCACGGTATTCTGCGCCTGCAACGCCTGGACGACGTCCGAGACGGTCAGATTGAGCTTGGCGAGCTGGTCGGGTTTCACCCACAGCCGCATGGCATACTGGCCCGCGCCGAAGACGTTCACCTGCGCGATGCCCGGGATGCGCACGAGCTGGTCAATGAGATTGATATAGGCGTAGTTCGCCAGGAAATTGTTGTCGTAGGTGCCCTTCGGAGAATTGAGCGCAATGAGCATCATCGGCGAGGTGCGGGATTTCTGCACGGTCAGGCCGAGGTTGACGACGTCGGCGGGCAGTTGAGAGTTCGCCTGCGTCTGGCGCAACACCGTCAGAACCAGGTCGTCGTTCGGTTTCGTCTTGACGTCGAAGTTCACAATCTCGCGCAGCGTGCCGTTGCTGGCGTTGATGGAGTACATGTAGTTCATGTTGTCCACGCCGGACAATTGCTGCTCGAGGGGCGTGGCGACGGACTGCTCCATGGTGATGGCGTCGGCGCCGGTGTACGTTGCCTGGATGGTGACTTCCGGCGGCACGATGTCCGGGAACTGCGCGACGGGCAGCGAGACGAGGGCGATGAGGCCGCAGATCACCATGACGATGGCGATCACCATCGAGACGATGGGACGGTTGATGAAGAATTTAGACATGCGCAGGAATCACCTTAATGCTGATCCACGAATGTCGCGTACGGCGAGAGATCTTTACGGCGCTGTTGCGGCGGCCGCAGGCGCGGCGGGCTCGTACGGCTTGGCGTTCACCGCGTGGCCTTCGCCCACTTTCTGCAAGCCCTCGACGACGACGCGCTCTCCGGGCTTCAATCCCTTCTCGACGACCCACATTGTGCCGATCCGCGCGCCGACGGTGACGTCCCGGAAGCTCGCTTTGTCGTCCTCGCCGATGACGACGACCTGACGTTTCCCTTGAAGCTCTATGACCGCGCGCTGCGGCACCAGCAGGGCGGCGGTCGCCGTTCGAGTGATCGCGCGCACCCGCGCGAACTGGCCGGGGCGCAGCACGTCGCCCGGGTTCGGGAACAGCGCCACGACCTGAAGCGTGCCGGTCTGCGCGTCCACCTGGCGGCCGGTGATATACAGCCGGCCCGGCTGCGGGAAAACCGATCCGTCGGCCAGGATCAGTTGCAGGTTCCGCGGGGCCGAGGCGTCGTCCGCGTCCGCCTGGTTGGCATACGCGGCGGGAGAACTCAGGTATTCCTGCTCGCTGACTTGGAAGTAAGCTTTGATCGGGTCCACCGTCGAGACGGTCGTCAGCGGGCCGCTGGCCGGCCCGACCAAGTCGCCGATCTGGGCGGTGGCGATTCCGGCGATGCCGTCCACGGGAGAAGTGATCCGGGTGAATTCAAGGTTCAAGCGCGCCGCGTCGGCTGCCGCCTTGGCGGCGAGGTTCGCCTGCGTCGCGTCATCGAGTTCCTCGCGGCTGACGGCGTTCTCTTTCGCCAGCGGCGTCAGGCGCTTCACATCCAGATCCGTCTTGCCCAATTGCGCCAGCGCCTGGTCGAGCACCGCTTGAAACGGCCGCGGGTCAATCTCGAAGAGCAGGTCGCCTTTCTTGACCTTCGAGCCTTCGCGATAGCCCTGGCGCAGCAGGTAGCCCGGGACCTGCGCGCGGATCGTCGCATTCACGAAGCCGTCCAGCACGCCGGTCCACTCGCTGTGGATCGCGATATCCTGCTGCGTCACCGGCGCCACCAGCACGTCCGGCGGAGGAGGCTCCGCGACGGGCTTCTTGCTGCATCCGATGGTGAGCATGAGAGTTGCGGCCAGGCTGGCAAGAATCGGCAGAGCGCGCATCGTCCTCATTTTCACTGGCTCTTTTCCCTCAAACGCATAACGCCCCATGGACATAGTATAGCAGTCAATTGTATAGGTGTAAAGAGACCTTCCACGACCGGCTGATGCCCTGTATGTTACCGGCGGGCGCATCGCGAGTCAACCGCACCCGCGCCGCTCGGTCTTGACAGCGGGCGCTGTCACGACTATCGTCGAGGTTGGGGATTTCTTGAATGGGAGCGCAAGGAAGAGCGAAAGGGGACATTCCAATGGCGACGATGAAGGCCGTTCGAGTCTATGCGTATGGCGGACCGGAAGTGCTGAAGTACGAGGACGCGCCGCGCCCGAAACCGGGACCGGGCGAACTGCTGATTCGAGTCCATGCCGCCGGCGTGAACCCGGTGGACTGGAAAGTCCGCGAGGGCTACCTCAAGGACGTTTTCAAATACTCGATGCCTTACACTCCCGGTTGGGACGTTTCGGGTGTCGTGGAGGCCGCGGGCGCCGGCGCCGTGCGTTTCAAAAAGGGCGATGAGGTCTTCAGCTTCCCCGATCATCCCCGATACGGCGCGTATGCCGAATACATGGCGGTGAAGGAAACGGAACTCGCGCCGAAGCCGAAAACGCTTGACCACGCTCACGCCGCGGCGGTCCCGGCCGCGTCATTGACGGCCTGGCAGGCTCTGTTCGGCGCCGGCGGACTTCGCGCGGGGCAAAAGGTGTTGATCCACGGCGCCGCGGGCGGAGTCGGCGGGTTCGCCGTGCAGCTGGCGAAGTGGAAGGGCGCGCACGTCATCGGGACGGCCTCGGCGCGCAATCAAGACTTCCTGCGGCAACTCGGCGCCGACGAGGCGATAGATTACGCTGCGGCGAAATTCGAGGAGATCGTCCGGGACGTGGACGTGGTGTTCGACACGATCGGAGGCGAGACCCAGGCGCGGTCATGGCAGACGCTCAAGAAGGGCGGCATGCTGGTTTCGACCGTCAGCCCGCCTCCGGCGGAGGAAGCCGCGCGGCGCGGCGTGCGCCAGGGCATGATCATGGTGCAGCCGAACGCGGCCCAGTTGGCGGAGATCGCCGGACTGATTGATTCAGGGAAGGTCAAGGTCTTCGTCGAGACGGTTCTGCCGCTGTCGGAAGCGCGTCGCGCGCAGGAGATGAGCCAGACCGGCCACACGCGCGGCAAAATCGTCCTGCGAGTCGTTTCGCAAGGCTTCTACTACGATGGCGCGATCTTTCACCACGACGACACAACGGGCACGACGGAACCGTCGTTACAGCAATCCATTCTGTTGGCGTTCGTCGTAATGCGTTCGTCGTGGTCGTCGTGTTGTTGTGGTGAAAACTCGTTTCGTCGCGGTTTAACATTTGTGTAGAAACTCGAAAGGAGGCGGCAATGGATCGGCGCAAGTTGGGAAATTCCGGGATCGAGGTCGCTCCGCTGGCGTTGGGAGGCAACGTTTTCGGGTGGACCGTGGACGAGCCGATGGGGTTCAAAATACTGGACGCGTTCGTGGCGGCCGGGTTCAACTTGATTGACACCGCGGATATTTACTCGAAGTGGGTCTCCGGCAACAAGGGCGGCGAGTCCGAAACGATGATCGGCAACTGGCTGAAACGAGGCGGAAAGCGCAAGAAGATCATCCTCGCCACCAAGGTCGGAAGCGAAATGGGACCGAAGAAAAAAGGCCTCTCGAAGGCCTATATTCTGCGCGCGGTGGAGGAGTCGCTGCGGCGGCTGCAAACCGACTACATTGACCTGTATCAGTCGCACCTGGACGATGCGAAGACGCCGCTGGAGGAAACTCTCGAGGCCTACGCGCAGTTGGTGAAGGAAGGGAAAGTGCGGGCGATCGGCGCATCCAACTACGGCGCGGAGCGGCTGGCCGAGGCGCTGGAGGTCAGCCGGCGGCAGGGCTATCCCAGCTATCAGAGCCTTCAGCCGCTCTACAACCTCTATGACCGCGCAGAGTACGAGGCGAAGCTCGAGCCGCTATGCCGGGCTGAGGGATTGGGCGTAATCACTTATTTCTCGCTGGCCAGCGGATTTCTCACGGGAAAGTACAGGTCGAAAAAGGACCTGGCGCAGCGCGCGCGCGGCGATCGCGTCAAGGGTTATCTGAATGACCGGGGATTGAAAATCCTTCGAGCCCTGGATCAAGTGGCGAAGGAAAACAAGTCCGCTCCCGCCACCGTCGCTCTGGCCTGGCTGATGGCGCGTCCCGGCATCACCGCGCCGATCGCCAGTGCGACAGACCTGAAGCAGTTGAACGACTTGATTGCAGCGGCGAGTCTTAAGCTGGATCGCGCGTCCATTGACGCGTTGAATCAGGCGAGCGAGGCGCGGTGATTCAAGACGAAGCCGCGGAGGCACGAAGAATCGTGCCTCCGCGGTGAAGACGCACTCATTGTTGCGTTATGACGCCTGCGCTACCGGATGCTGCGAACGGCTTCGGCCGCCGCGATGTGAGCGGCCGCCGCGCGAACGGCGGCGCTTCTGGCCCTCGGCGGGCGCGGAAGCTTGCGCCGGCTCCTCGGGCGCGGAGGAGCCTATGTGCGTCAGCGGCAGCTTCGTCGAAATCAGCTTCTCGAGCTGGCTCAGGCAGAGGCGGTCGGTGTGCGTGACGAAGCTCGTCGCCATGCCCTTGGCCGCCACGCGCGCGGTGCGGCCGATGCGATGGATGTAGTCCTCGGCGGAGCCGGGGAAATCGTAATTGATGACGTGCTCGATGTCGGCCACGTCAATCCCGCGGGCGGCGATGTCGGTCGCGATGAGGATGCGGTACTGCCCGTTGCGGAAGCCGGCCATGGCGGCATCGCGCTGGACCTGTTCGCGGTCCCCGTGCAGCCGCGCGACATTGTGCCGGCGGGCCGAGACGGTGCGCGCCAGGCGCTCGACCTTGCGCTTGGTCCGCGCGAACACCAGCACGCGCCCCTCGCTCCGCGCCAGCAGGTCCAGCAGCAGCGGCATCTTATCCGGCTCCTGGACGTGATAAAGTTTCTGCTCCGCGCGCGCGGGCGGCGCCGTGAGGCCGATCTGGATGCGCACCGGCGATTGCATGTTCCGGCGCACAAGTTTCTCCACCTCGGGCGGCATCGTCGCGGTGAACATCAGCGTCTGGCGCTTCTTCGGCAGGACCTCCATGATGGAGTTGATCTGCGGGATGAAGCCCATGTCGTACATCCGGTCCGCCTCGTCCACGGTGAAAATCTCGATGTCCGAGAGCACGATCGTGCGCGAATGGATGTGGTCAATGAGGCGGCCCGGCGTGGCGACGAGGACGTTGGGCCAGGCCTGGAGCGCCTTGTAGTCTTCCTTGATGGGGATTCCGCCGACCACGACGGCCACGCGGACGCCGGTGGACTTGCCGAGCTGCCGGAGCGCGACGGCGATCTGTTGCGCCAGCTCGCGCGTGGGCGCCAGGATCAGCGCACCCATCTCCACTTTGCCCGCCGTGCGTTGGATGATCGGCAGACCGTACGCCGCCGTCTTGCCCGTGCCGGTCTGGGCCAGTCCGATGACGTCCTTGCCTTCGAGCAATGGCGGAATGCATTGGGCCTGGATGGGAGTCGGTTGCTGATAGCCCAGTTCAGCAACGTCCTTGAGGATACTCGGCAGCAGACCGTAATCCGAAAAAGACTTCACCTCTGATTCCGACTTCAAAAAACACCTCACTTGCGAAAGCGCCTAAACGATTCGTGCACCGTACTCGGCGCACTCCGTCGGGCGTAGATTGCCGCGCCGGCGCTCCCACACGGGAGGTTCAACCGGGACGGCGTACCAGGGCAGGCGCATCCGCGCCACACTCCCTGCTTGCGCCCGGCTGTTCGTTTTTTGTTGCGGGCGCCTTGCAGTGAAGGCCCAACTGGCTGAAAGGACTCCGGCCGGCAAAGGATTCGCACAAAACGAACCGGCCGAAGCAGTTGACGGGTGGAAAGGACTTGCAGGAAACTGTCCGGAGCCGCCCCGGCTCCTGCCAATCGCGTTGCCAACCGATGCTTCACTTTCAAACTATGATACCACAAAGTGGCCGGGAGAGCAAATGTAAGAACGATAATCGTTTCCCGGGCCCTGGGGGACGAGTTCGAGCTTGACATTGCGCGCCGAATGGCTATATAAGGTTTGCAGATATGTAGATATCTTGGAATATTTTCAAGATTTCAGCGAAGCGGCGGGATGAACTATGGCCAAGTGCAGCGGACCTCACGCGTGCGCCCGAGTGATGGGCGTCCTGGCGGATGAGACGCGGTTGAAGATCGTGCGCGGGCTGTTCGCGGGCGGCACGTGCGTCGCGGCGCTGGCGAAGCGCGTCGGGCTGCCCGGGACCCGGATTTCGCATCACCTGGCGATCCTTCGCGCCGCCGGCATTGTCGAAGGCGAGCGCGACGGCCAGCGGGTGATCTATCGGCTCAGCCGCGAGTTTCACAGCAGCCCCAGGTCGCAGACCCTCGACTTCGGCTGCTGCCTTATTCGATTTCTTCCGCTGGAAGACGACGCTTGCGAGGCCAAAGCTGAAACATGATCAAGTATAACTCGCTGGCGCGCGAGTGCGCGGGAGAAGTGGTCGGGACGTTCATCCTGGTGTTCTTCGGCGTCGGCTCCGTGCACGTGGCGGTGCTGACCGGCGCGCTGACAGGACTCTGGCAGGTCGCGATCGTGTGGGGACTCGGAATCTCGCTGGCTATCTATGCGCTCGGGAGCGTCAGCGGCGCGCACATGAACCCGGCCATGACGGCCGCGTTCGCGACGTACCGCGACTTCCCGCTCAAGAAAATTCCCGCTTACGTCCTGGCGCAGTTGACCGGCGCGGTGGCGGCGGCCGCGATGCTTTACGGGCTCTTCCACGGCCTGATCCTCCGGTTCGAGCAACTGAACTCCATCGTGCGCGGCCAATCCGGCAGCGAACTGTCCGCCATGATCTACGGCAATTATTTTCCGAACCCGGTGATCGTCGGCGTCAACGCCGGCGCGCTCGCGTGCGTCTCGCAAGGGCAGGCGATGCTGGCGGAAGGCCTCGGCACGGCCTTCCTCGCCTTCTTCGTCTTCGCGATGACGCACGAGCACGAAGGCGAAAAGCCCGCCAAGATCCTTTTCGGCCTGATGATCGGCCTGACGGTCTCGATCATCATCTGCGTCGTCGCGCCGCTGACGGGGGCCGGGCTGAATCCGGCGCGCGACTTCGGCCCGCGGCTGTTCGCGTGGGCGGCCGGCTGGGGATCGGTGGCAATTCCCGGTCCGCGCGGCGGATTCTTCACGGTTTACATCCTCTCGCCCATCCTGGGCAGCCTGGCCGGCGCGGGCGTGTTCCAATTGTTGATCCGCCCGCGCGCCGCCGCGGCGCAGCAACCCAGCCGCGCGGTTGCGCGCGAAGGAGAGGCGCTGTGAATGAGACCCGGAAAGAAGTGCGGATGGTCCTCGTCGGCGGCTTCCTCGGCGCGGGGAAGACCACGCTGCTGGCGCAGGCGGCGCGGCGGCTCGCGGACCAGGGCCGGAGCGTGGGAATCATCACCAATGACCAGGCCGCCAACCTCGTGGACACGGGGATTCTGCGGCAGGGCGGCTTCGGCGTCGGAGAGGTCGCCGGTGGATGCTTCTGCTGCCGGTTCAGCGACTTCGTCGCGGCAGCGGACAAGCTCCTCAATGACCTTCAGCCCGACGTGCTCTTCGGAGAGCCGGTCGGCAGTTGCACCGACCTTTCCGCCACGGTGCTTCAGCCGCTCAAGCAGCTCTACGCCGAGTGGTTTCGTCTGGCGCCGTTCACGGTCGTGACGGATCCCGGGCGACTGGAGGAGGCTCTGGACGCGGGCGCGACCGCGTTTCCGGACACCGTCGTTTACATCTTCCGAAAGCAATTGGAGGAGGCCGACGTCATCGTGCTGAACAAGACCGACCTGCTCTCGCCGGGCGAGCTGGCCGCGCTGAAGCGGAAGGTCGCGAAGGAATATCCCGCGACGCCGCTGCTCTGCGCCTCGGCGCTGAATGGCGACGGAGTGGACGTGTGGCTGGATTTCGTGCTGAAGGCGCCGCGCGCCGGGACTCGCATAACGGAAGTGGATTATGACAAGTACGCCGACGGCGAAGCGGCGCTCGGCTGGCTGAATTGCACGGCAAAGATTCGCGCCGCGGCGGCGACGGACTGGCGCGAGTTCTGCGCGAGTTTCATCGAGCGCGTGCGAGAGGGACTTCGCGGCGGCGTGGCGGAGATCGCGCACTTGAAGTTGCTGCTCAATACCGCCGGCGGCAGCGTGCAGGCGAACCTGACCAGTTCGCGCGGCGACCCGCTTTTCCAGGGGACGATCCAGGGCGAGCCGAGCGAAGCGCTGCTGATCGTCAACGCGCGCGTCCGCGCGGAACCCGAAGAGCTTCAGGCGGTGATCGAGAACGCGCTCGCGAGCGGTGCGCAGCAAGACGTCGCCGTGGAAATCCTCACGATGGCCAGCTTCAAGCCCGGCCGCCCGAAGCCGACGCACCGGTATAGCGATATCGTTTGACGTGGAGATTGGTGATTGGGAGATTGGGTGATTGGGAAATTAAGACGGGTGCTTTACCAAGTCCCAATTTCCTAATTTCCGAATTTCCCAATCTCCGCCGTTGGTCACCCGGCGTCCGCGCTGAAGAAGCAGGGGCAGTCGGCGGCGCAGCGGCCGATGGTCTCGGGGCCGTTGACGCGCCGAATCCGCTCGACGGTCTCGGCGATCAGCCCGGCGGCGCGTTCGGCCTCATCGAGGACGGTGGCCGGTCCGGCGGAGATGCGAATCGAGCAGAGCGCGGCCATCTCGCTCAGCCCCATCGCCCGCAGCACGCGCGACGGCTCCTGCCGCCGGCTGGAGCAGGCGGAACCGGTCCCGACGTACACGCCCAGCAGGCTCAGCGACAGGACGACGTTGACGGCGTCGGCGTAGAGGCAGCAGAGGTTGACGGTGTTCGGCAACCGGTCGGTTGGGTGGCCGTTGAGCCGCGCGGCGGGCAGCTTGCGGACGAGGTCGCCGAACGGGCGCATGACCTCGGGATAATGTCCCAGGTTGCGTTCAAGGTCGCGGCGCGCCACTTCCGCCGCCTGGCCCAGCGCGACGATTCCGGGCACGTTCTCCGTGCCGGCGCGGCGGTCGCCTTCCTGCCGCCCGCCTTGCTGCGTCCACTCGATGGCGACGCCCTTGCGGACGTAGAGCGCGCCGGCGCCTTTGAGGCCGCCGAACTTATGCGCGGAGATCGAGTACAGGTCGCAGCCGAGTTCCCTCACGTCCACGCGGATCTTCCCCGCCGCCTGGATGCCGTCCACGTGGAAGAGGATCCCGCGCTCGCGGCAAAGCCGGCCGATCTCCTGAACCGGCTCGATCGTGCCCGTCTCGTTGTTCGCGTGCATGATCGAGAGGAGCGTCGCGTCCGGACGGAGCGCGGCTTCGACGTCGCGCACGTCCACGCGGCCGGCGCCGTCCACCGGCACGACGGTCAGTTCACATCCCTGGCGCGCGAGCCATCGGCAGGTTTCGATCACGGACGGATGCTCGACGACGCTGGTGACCAGGCGGCGGAGCCGCGACTTGCCCTGCGCGGCGCATGCTCCCTTGATCGCGAGGTTGTTCGACTCGGTGCCGCCGCTGGTGAAGATGATCTCTTCCGGCGCCGCTCCGATCAAAGCGGCAGTCTGCGCGCGCGCCGCTTCGATCCGCTCGCGCGCGGCCCGGCCCGGCGCGTACGGCGCCGACGGGTTGCCGTACTCCCCGCGAAGGAACGGCATCACCGCGTCGGCCACTTCCGGATGGACCGGGCTGGTCGCGTTCCAGTCGAGATAGATTCCATGGCTCGGAGATTCCATCTCCCCATTCTAACCTTTCCCGGACCGCGCGGAAAACCTCTTTGAGGTCGTGAAACCGGTTCTGGTATCATCGAGAAGTCCTGGAGCGTGACCGCGATGAAGAAAGTTCAGGTGCTGGGCGCCGGCTGCCCGCGTTGCCGGAAGCTGGCGGAGAACGCGCAGGCGGCGGTGTCGGCGCTCGGCGCGGAATACCGCGTCGAGAAGATTACCGACATCGCCGAGATCCTGAAGTTCGGCGTGATGATGACTCCCGCGCTGGCTGTGGACGGCGAGGTCAAAGTCGTCGGCCGCGTGCCGGACGTCGAGGAGATCAGGAAGCTGCTGGCATGAGCGTGACGATGAGCCGGCTCGGCAGATTTCTCGTCGTGACGGCGCTTGCAATCGCGGTGGCCGGCGTGCTCGCGGAGAAGCACCGGCAGCGGGCTGAGCGCGCGCACGCGGCGGCGCTTCCCGCGGCGGGGCTGCCGCGGCTGATCGAGCTGGACGCGGTGGACTGCGCGCCGTGCAAGGCGATGCAGACGGTGCTGGCCGGCCTCCAGCGCGAGTGCGCCGGCCGCCTGGCCATCGAGGTAATTGACGTCCGCGCGCACCGCGACATCGAGGCGGCGTACCGCGTGCGCTTCAGCCCCACGCAGGTCTTCACGGATTCCTCGGGCGCGGAGCTGTTCCGGCATGAAGGGTTCATGCCGCGAGAGGACATCCTGTCGAAGTGGCGCGAGCTCGGATACGACCTGCAGGCGCCCGCGAGCGCGGCGGGATTGCTGGTGCGACTCTTCGGTGCGCTCAGCCATGCGGTGGCAGGCGCGCCGGCGGCGGCGCTTCTGGCGGCGTTCCTCTGGGGCGTGCTGAGCGTCATCCTGAGCCCGTGCCACCTGGCGAACATCCCGCTCGTCATCGGGTTCATCGCCGGGCAGGGGCGCATCACGGCTCGGCGCGCCTTCGGGCTCTCGGCGCTCTTCGCGGCGGGAATCCTCACGATGTTCGGCGTCGTCGGCGGCGTCACCGTTGCGGCCGGGCGGCTGGCGGGAGAAGTCGGACCGTTCGCCCGGTATCTCATGGCGGCGGTGCTCTTCGCGGTGGGACTTCACTTCTTCGACGTGCTGCCACTGCCTTGGTCGGGCGCGGGGCTGATCGGCACGCAGCGGAAAGGCGCGGCGGCCGCGCTGATCTGCGGACTGCTCTTCGGCGTGGCGCTGGGCCCGTGCACTTTTGCGTACATGGCGCCCATGGTGAGCGTGGCGTTCAGCGTCGCCGCCGCCAGCGTGGCCTACGGCGCGCTCCTGCTGCTGGCTTACGGCCTGGGCCACTGCTCCGTGATCGTCCTTGCCGGGACCAGCACGAAGTGGGTGCAACGCGGGCTGAACTGGAACGAAAACTCCCGCGGCGCCCGCTGGCTCAAGCGGGCCTGCGGCGCGCTGATCCTCCTCGGCGGAGCGTACACGCTCTACGTCGCCTGAGCAGGCCCGTCCGCGGGACGCCCGTCCGCCTTATTGTCCGGCCGTCCCATTGCCTGCGGCGGTGACGTCCAGGCAGAACATCTTGTGCATGTCGCGGACGACGAGCTTGCCGTCCTTATATGCCAGCGGCGCCCACGGTTCCGGCTGAGTGAGCATCGGCACACGGCCGAGTTCCTTGTATCCGGCCGGCGAGGCTTCCGCCATGCACAATTCCCCATTGCCGCCCTGGATGACGTAGATCAACCCGTCGGCGATGAGCAGGTAGCCAAGATCGAAGGTCTTGGGCTTGGAGTCCCACTTGATCTGCCCGTCGAGCGTGATGCACCGCAGCCCGCCGCCCACGTCGGAGCTGTTGCCGTAGATGTATCCGTCCCAGAGCAGCGCCTGCGCGCACTTCGAGCCCATGTTCTTGTTCGCCCAGAGCTGCGTGACTTTGTACTGCTGGCCGCCGTTCGCTTCGCCCGCCGCGCGCGCGACCTTGAGCATCACGGCGCCGTGGCCGTAGCCGGTCGTGAAGAAGATGCGCCCGTCGCCGATCGGCAGCGGCGAGGGGATGTCCCACCAGGACTTGCTCGCCGGATAAACCAAGTGCTCGAAGAGCTGCGCTCCGGTCTTGGCATCCGCGCCGACCAGGTAGCCTTGCATCCCGAGCGCCAGGACCATGTCGCGGCCGTCGAACTTCATGAGGATCGGCGACTCGTATTCCTCCTCGACGCCTTTGAGGTTCGGCGTGGTCCAGGCGACCTTGCCGGTAGTCTTCTCGTACGCGACGAGCACCGCCTTCTTGCCCCAGGGCATCACGATGACGTAGTCGCCGTACAGGAGCGGCGAAGTGGAGACCGCCCACTGCGGTTTGCCGGCGCCCCAGTCCGCGAGCAGGTTCTTTTTCCAGACCAGGCTTCCGTCGCTGAACTTGACCGCGGAGATTTGGCCGAAGGGGCCGATGCCGAACACCATGTTTCCGTCGGTGGCCGGAGTCGAGCGGCTGCCGTTGTGATCAATGCCGCCGGGCGCGGGATAGGTGTAATGCCAGACTTCCTTCCCGTCGGCCATGTTGAACCGCCGGAGCGAGTCGGCCTTGTCGTCCTCGCGGTCGAGCAGGAACACGCTGTCGCCGTAGATCGCCGCGCCGCCGTAGCCCGGGCCGACCGCCTGCTCCCAGAGAACCTTCGGTCCGCCCGCCGGCCAGGCGCGCGCCAGGCCCTTCGCGTCGTGAGCGACGCCGTCGCTCTGCGGCCCGAGGAACTGCGGCCAGTCGTCGGCCGCCGCGCATGCCGCCATGCTCAAGGCCACGATGAGGCCGAACGCCGCCGCGCGGACACGATGACTCACCATCTCTTCCTCCTTGATTGAGTTCTGGAAGCCCCAGTCATGAGATTATACAGGTTTGCGCCGGTCCGTTGCAATGCTATGCCGGCTTATTGCCGTCCGGGATCGCCCTCAGCGCCTCCTCGTAAATCGCCAGCGTCTGGGCCGTCATGGCCTCCGACGAGAAGAGCCGCGCGACGCCTTCGGACGCGGCGCGGCCCATCTGGTCCGCCCGGTCCGGATCGTCCATCAGCGCGGCGAGCGCTTCCGCGACCGCCGCAGCGTCCTCGACCGGCACGAGCAGCCCGCCGCCGGTCAGGCCGAACAGTTCCGGGAACAGACCCAATCTCGGCGCCACGGCCGGCACGCCGGCCGCCATGGCTTCCAGACAGGCCATCGCGCGCTGCTCGGCGTATCG
>Ga0187876_1000043_pt1 | contig 113321 bp, 96 predicted proteins | sample June2016WEW_17_4_FD_133000 | JGI IMG/M metagenome (GOLD analysis project Ga0187876, IMG submission 133000) | Peatland microbial communities from SPRUCE experiment site at the Marcell Experimental Forest, Minnesota, USA - June2016WEW_17_40 | ecosystem: Environmental > Terrestrial > Soil >... | reverse complement strand
GGCATCCGAGTCGCCGCGCCAGCGGCTTCCTTCTAACGCCCTTATCGAAACCGCCCCGGCCCGGGCACTGTACCTTCGCCCGAACCTTGTCTGCCGGGGCGCTTCCGATAAGGTCCTAGCGTTAGACGGACTACTGCTACTTTCTTCCTCTGCCCTGGCGCAAGCGCCACAAGTGGATCGCGCCGAACTGCGGGCCTTGCAGGCCGCGGTAGCCGCCTCCCAGTCGGCCGGCGACAACGCCTGGATGCTGGTCAGTTCCGCGCTCGTGCTTATGATGACGGGTCCGGGCCTGGCGCTGTTTTACTGCGGACTGGTGCGCAAAAGAAACGTGCTCGGCACCATGATGCAGAGCTTCGCCATGATGGCGGTGATCAGCCTGCTGTGGGGCGTCTGCGGCTACAGCCTGGTGTTCGCCCCAGGCAATGCGTTCATCGGCGACCTGCGCTACCTGTTCCTGCGCGGCGTGGGCGCCGAGCCGAACCCGCTCTACGGCCCCACCATTCCCCACCAGACGTTCATGATCTATCAGCTCATGTTCGCTATCATCACGCCGGCGCTGATCGCCGGCGCGTTTGCCGAGCGCGTACGCTTTCGCGCCATGGTCGTGTTCTCCACGCTATGGGCCTTCTTTGTGTACTTCCCGGTGGCGCACATGGTGTGGGGCGCCGGTGGCTTTCTCAACGCGTTCCTCGGCGGCAAGTACCCGGTGTTCGATTTCGCCGGCGGAACCGTGGTGCACATCACGTCGGGATTCTCCGCTCTGGTTACCGCGCTCTACATCGGCAAGCGCGTCGGTTATCCGCACGAGAAGATTGTGCCGCACAACCTGGTGCTCAGCTTTATCGGCGCATGCCTGCTCTGGGTCGGCTGGTTCGGTTTCAATGCCGGCAGCGCGCTGGCTGCGTCCTCGCTGGCCACCAGCGCATTCGTGGCTACCCACTTTGCCGCCGCGGCCGGCGCCGTCTCCTGGATGGCGGCCGAGCGCCTGCGCAACGGGAAAGCCAGCGCGCTCGGCGCCATTTCCGGCGCCGTCGCCGGACTCGCCACCGTCACCCAGGGCGCGGGCTTCGTGCAACCGTTCAGCGCCGTGGCCATCGGTCTGATCGCGGGCGCGCTCTGCCACTTCATGGTCACCGTGGCGAAGGAGAAGTTCCGTTATGACGATTCGCTCGACGTCTTTGGTGTTCACGGCGTCGGCGGTTTCGCGGGCTGCCTGCTCACCGGCGTGTTCGCCACGCGCGCCGTCAACTCGGCGCTTAAGCTGGCCAACGGCCAGCCGGCCGCGCTCGGCTGGATCGACGGCAACCCCGCCCAGGTGGTCAATCAACTCGTCGGCGCCGGAATCGGCATTGGTTTCGCCGTGATCGGCACGCTCGCCGCGCTCAAGATCACCGAGCTAGTGACGACCCTCCGCATGAATGCAGGCGATGAAGCCACCGGCATGGACCTGTCGCTTCACGGCGAAGAAGGCTACAATTTCGAGGGGTAGACCCATGGTCAAGATCGAGGCGGTCATCCAACCCTCTAAGTTGGACCGCGCGCGGGAAGCGCTCCAGAACATCGGCATCGACGGTCTCACCGTCAGCGAGGTGCGCGGCCACGGCCGCCAGAAGGGGCATAAAGAGGTCTACCGCGGCCGCGAGTACGACGTGGATCTTATCCACAAGGTCAAGCTGGAAACGGTGGTGCCTTCCGCCCGCAAAGACGAGGTGATCGGCGCCCTCGTCGAGGCCGTGCGAACCGGCGCCATCGGAGACGGCAAGATCTTTGTCTCCGAGGTGGTCGACGTCGTAAGAATCCGCGACGATGCCCGCGGCGAATCGGCCCTATAGATTTTCGTGATGGCCGTGGGGCACGCCGGCTGCGAGTATTTTCTCTCCGCTTCCCTATAATAGTCTCATGTGCGGAATTGTCGGTTATGTCGGGGACCGCAAGGCGGTGCCGATCATCCTCGAGGGGCTGAAGCGGCTGGAATACCGCGGCTATGATTCAGCCGGGCTTGCCGTGTACGGCGAGGATCACCACCTGGCCGTGCGCCGCGCCAAGGGTAAACTGCGCAACCTGGAAGATGTCATCCGCCTGAACCCGGTGGATGGCTCATTCGGGATCGGCCATACGCGGTGGGCGACGCACGGGCGCCCCACCGAAGAAAACGCTCACCCTCACAGCGACTGCAAGGGCAATCTGGTGGTGGTGCACAACGGCATCGTGGAAAACTACCTGACCCTCAAGCGCCAGCTCGAAGCGGAGGGTCACGTCTTCCGCACGGAGACCGACACCGAGGTCATCGCCCACCTGATCGAGAAGTATTTTCGCGGCAACCTGGAGGAAGCGGTTCGGTCGGCGGTGGCGGAACTGGCCGGCGTTTTCGCGCTGGCGGTCATCTCGAGCGACGATCCGGAGAAGATTGTCGCCGCGCGCAACGGCCCGCCGGTGGTCATCGGCATCGGCGATAACGAATATTTCGTCGCCTCCGACGTGCCCGCCATCCTCAGCCACACCCGCGACATGTTTTTCCTGGCCGATGGCGACATGGCCATCCTGACGCCGGCCGGCGTACGCTTGAGCGATTTCCAGGGCCGGCCCGTCAACCGGCAGGTCACGCACGTGCTGTGGGATCCCATCATGGCCGAAAAGGGCGGCTACAAGCATTTCATGCTCAAGGAAATCTTCGAGCAGCCGCGAGCCGTGCGCGATACCATGCTGGGCCGGATAGGGCAGGAGACCGGACGCATTTTTCTGGATGAGATGGACATTCAGCCGGCGGAGTTCGCCGGCTTCCGCCAGGTGAAGATCATCGCCTGCGGCACAAGTTGGCACGCAGGCCTGGCCGGCAAGTTCATGATCGAAAAGCTGGCGCGCATTCCGGTCGAGGTGGACTACGGCAGCGAATTCCGCTACCGCGATCCGATTGTCACCGAAGATACCCTCACGGTGGTGATTTCGCAATCGGGCGAAACCGCTGACACGCTGGCCGCGCAGCGCGAAGCCAAACAGCGCGGATCGAAGACCCTGGCCATCTGCAACGTGGTGGGCTCGATGATCACCCGCGAAGCCGCCGGCACCATTTACACCCATGCGGGCCCCGAAATCGGCGTCGCTTCCACCAAGGCGTTCACCTGCCAGTTGAGCGCGCTGTTCATCCTGGCGATGTACCTGGGGCAGTCCAACGGTCGTCTGGATGAAAGCACCTCGCGCTGCCTGATGCAGGAGGCGCTGCGGATTCCCGGCAAGCTGGAGACTGTGCTGGCGCACGATGCCGTCTACGAAGCGCTGGGACGGGAGCTGCACCGCGCCACCGATTTCCTTTTCCTCGGCCGTGGCCAGCATTTCCCCATCGCCCTCGAAGGCGCGCTGAAGCTCAAGGAGATCTCTTACATTCACGCCGAAGGTTACCCGGCGGGAGAAATGAAGCATGGCCCCAACGCATTGATCGACGAAAAACTGCCGGTGGTGGTGCTGGCCACTCGCGACGCATCGAACGAAGAGAGCCGCCTGCTGTACGAGAAGACGGTCTCCAACATTCAGGAAGTCAAGGCGCGCGAGGGTATCGTGGTGGCCCTGGTGACGCAGGGCGACGAACAAGTGCCCAAGATGGCGGACCACACCATCGAGATTCCGCCATCGCTGGCCCTGTTGAGCCCGATTCTCGAAATCGTGCCGCTGCAACTGCTGGCGTATCATATCGCCGTGCGGCGGGGCTGCGACGTCGATCAGCCGCGCAACCTGGCCAAGAGCGTGACGGTCGAATAACGTGCCGTTGGCGCAGTTCCTGCACCAGATCGAGGTGCCGACGCACGGCAAGGGGCTGTATGAAATCACCGGTGCGCTTGAGGATTGGGTGGCGGGACTCGGCGTAAGCGCCGGCCTGCTCACGCTATTCATGCAGCACACCTCGGCATCGCTCACCATCCAGGAAAACGCCGATCCGGACGTGATCCACGATCTGAACCAATTCTTCAACCGCCTGGTGGAGGAGGACAACCGGCTGTACCGTCATACCGTGGAAGGACCGGACGACATGCCCGCCCACATCCGCGCGGCGCTCACCCTGGCGCAGCTTTCCGTACCGGTGGAACGTGGCCGCTTGGCGCTCGGAACCTGGCAGGGGATTTACCTTTTCGAGCATCGCGCCGCGCCGCACCGTCGTCGCATCAAGCTGCACTTGATCGGCGGCGATTGACTCGCGCTTTGGCACTTGCCGCCGCGCAGCCGTGTACAATAGTCGGCTGGAGGCACAATGAGCGCAAAGGCGACCGTTCGAAAAGCCGGCAAGGTGGCCATCGTGGATCTGGCCGGAAGGATTGTCCTCGGCGATGGTTCCGGGGTGGTGCGCGACACGATCAAACAGCTGGTTGGCTCGGGCCAGAAGAACATCCTGCTTAACCTGCGGGACGTGACATATCTGGATAGCGCCGGCCTTGGCGAAATCGTCGGGTCGTACGCCACCGTGACCAATCTGGGCGGCGACGTCAGGCTGTTGCACGCGCAGGGGAAGGTCAAGGAACTGCTCACTATCACCAAGCTCTACACCGTTTTCATTACCTATGACGATGAAGCCGCCGCGCTGAAGGCCATGGGGGCCGGCGCCTGACCGCGAGGCACCGCAGCCATTCTCTCAGCGCGGAATTCATTCTCACGGAGATTCCGCGCGTCTTTGGCCGACACGCGCTGCGCGGCGCGGTTTGGTGACTCACGTCACTGTGAAGGTGTTAACAAGAGCCCAAACGCGGTTTTTGTGCGAGCTTGGATTGATTTAGGCACGCCAGAGTGTTAATATCTTGTTACTCTGTCATCCTCCGAGACAGAATGTAGTAAGACCTAGGCCCCACGTCTTCCCCGGCGCGGGGCTTTTTTCATCAGCGCCACTCGCCCCTGTGACACGTCAGCTCCGCTCCTGCGGCGGCGTTGCAGGGACGCCAGTTACCTCTACTTATGTCGATGTTGACCCGCCGGCGTGCTAAATTGCGGCACTGTCGCGCGTCCCCTTAATCAGAGAGCCTGTTAGGATGAATACGTTAATGGCTGCTCCGCCGGAACCCGCGCGCCTGTCGGTAGACGATCTGGAACGAATTTTCCGCGAGAGCCACGCCGCCGTGTTCCGCGCGGCGTACCGCGTCACCGGCAACGCCAGCGACGCCGAGGACGCGTTGCAAACAGTGTTTTTGCGCTTGCTCAAACGCGATGCCGCGGCCGACGCGGTGGAGAACATGCCGAGTTTCCTGCGGCGCGCGGCGGTGAATGCGGCGCTGGACATAGTGCGGTCCCGGCAGGGCGTCCGGAATATTCCTCTGGACGAACTGGAGCCCGTGCTGGCGGAGCCCGCGCATCGCCGGCCGGACCGCCTTCAGGCCTCGAGCGAAATTCGCGACTGGCTGCGCGGCGCGCTGGCGCGGCTCAATCCCCGCATCGCGCAGATGTTCGCGTTACGGTTTTTCGAAGGCAAGGACAATCCCGAAATTGCGCGGTTGTTCAACACCACGCCGGGCAGCGTCGCGGTGACCATTTCCCGCACGCGCGACCGGCTGGAGAAGGAATTCCGCGTTTACCAGGGAGGCGTAGCATGACACCGGAAAATGGCTTCCAGGACCCGGCTCTGGAACAAGCATTGTTGGAAATTCGCAATGAGGCGGTCGATCCGGCGGTGGTCGAAGCCGCCGGCAACCGCGTGTGGGCGCGGCTGGCGGAAGCCGCCGGCCAATTGAGCGGCGAGCCCATCCGCGGCTGCGCCGGCTTCCAGGCGCTGCTCGCCGATTACCGCGCCGGGCGCCTGCCGCAAGCACGCGCCATGCTGGTCGAGGATCATCTGCATGCCTGCGTCGCCTGCCGCCACATCTACGAAGGAAAAGTGGTGACGATGCCGGCCGCCCGTACTGCGGCGCGGCCTGCCGGGCGTGGCTTTTACGGCATTCGTTGGGCGGCCGCGGCCGTCGTGGTGCTTGCCGCCGGAGCGGCCGTCTGGACCGTGCTCGAACGCTCGGGCGCGCCCGGCGGCCAGGCCAGAGTGATGTCGGTCAGCGGCGCGCTCTATCAGGTGGCGGCCGATGGCGTGCTTCATCCGGTGGCAGCCGGACAGAATTTGCCGGAAGGCGTCGAGATTCGCACCGCCAAGGATTCCGATGCCTTGCTGCGCCTCGGTGACGGATCGTCTGTGGAACTGCGCGAGCGCTCGAGTCTCATCACCACCGCCTCCGCCAATAACCTGACGATCCGGCTGGGCCGCGGCAGCGTGATGGTGGAAGCCGCCAAACGCCGCAAAGGCCACTTGTTTGTCGATACCGGCGATTGCCGCGTGGCGGTCACAGGAACCATCTTCGGCGTCAGCGCCGGCGTCAAGGGATCGCGCGTTTCGGTGGTCCAGGGTGAAGTGCATGTCGAGCAGGGCAGCAGCGAAAAGGTGCTCCACCGCGGCGACCAGGCTGTCACTGGCGCGGAGATGGTCCCCGAGCCGGTCAGGGAGGACATTGCCTGGAGCCGTAACCGCGATCATTATTACAAACTGTTGGCCGATTTGCGCGCCAGCCTGGAGCAGATTCGTCTGCCCGACCTGCGCTACCAGAGCGACCTGTTGAAACGTCTGCCTGCGTCCACCGTGCTGTATGCCAGTATTCCCAACCTGGGCGACTATCTGAGCCAGGCCGAGGCAGTGCTCAACCGCAAGATCGCCGAAAGTCCCGAACTGGCCCCGTTCTGGAGCCAGCGCGGGCCGAAGGTGCAGCCAGTGATCGAAAAGCTGCGCGCCGCCAGCGGCTATCTGGGCGGCGAAATCGCGGTGGTGGTCGTGGCCGCGGCGGATGGCAAGCCGCAGGCCCCCGTATTGGTCTCGGAGCTGAAACGCGACGGGTTCGCCCAGTTTCTCGCGCAGCAGGGATTGCCGCTGACCGTCGAGGTGCGCCACGGCCTGGTCGCTTTCGGGCCGGAGCGCGCCGCGGTGGAGAGCCTCGCTTCCGTCTTCGATTCGCCGGCCGGCGGATTCGAGGGCACGCCCTTCTATGCGCGCATCGCGGAGCTCTATCGCGAAGGCGCCGGGTTGCTGGTGTGCGCCGATCTCTCTCGCCTGGCGAAGGGCGATGATGCGGCTGGTGTGCGTTATTTCGTTGCCGAGGAAAAAGAGGTGGACCACCAGATGGAAGCGCGCGCCACGCTGAGCTTCGATCCGGCCCACTCCGGCATCGCCGCCTGGCTGGCCGACCCGGCGCCCATGGGCTCGCTCGATTACATTTCGCCCGATGCCGAAACCGTGGCGGCGTTTGTGGTGCGCGATCCCGCGGCCATCGCCGATCAGATCGCGGGCGTGATGAAGACGACGCCCGGGGAATTGGGTGCGCAGGGCGACTTGCGCAACGACCTTGCGCATAGCCTCGGCGGCGAGTTTGCCTTGTCGCTCGATGGCCCGCTGATGCCCGTTCCTTCCTGGAAGCTGGTGGTGGAGGTTTACGATCCGCCGCGTTTGCAGTCGGTCTTCACGCGCCTGGTGGCCGAGGCCAATGGGCAAGCCGCCAAGACCGGCCGCACCATCCGCATGGCGCAGGAAACCTTGGACGGCCGCACCTATTACACCATCGACTCGCCAGGGCTGGGGCCGCTCGCCGCGGCGCACTATACCTTCGCCGATGGTTACATGATCGCCGCGCCGAGCCGCGCGCTGGTCAAGCGCGCTCTCGATCTGAAGGCGGCCGGAACCTCCATCATCCGCTCGGAAAAATTCATGGCTCTGACGCCGCGTGACCATTACGCCAATTTCTCGGCGGTGCTGTATCAAAACCTGGGCACGTCGCTGGCGCCGTTCGCCGGCCTGTTGAGCGGCCTGGGCGGCGCGCATCCCGGCCAGCCTAGTTCGGCCGACCGCCTGAGCAACCTCAAACCTACCCTGATTGCCGCCTATGGCGCGCCGGACCGCATCACTGTGGCCAGCGCGAGCGATGTGCTGGGAGCCGGCCTGGAGGCGTTTCTGACCGGCAGCCCCGGCGGCTGGGCCGAGGGATCGTTCCCGCTAGGACAACTCCTCGGAACAGGCGGGCGTAAGCCGGCGTATAGAGAGAAGTGATGGCTGAAGAGACAGCCCCCGTCATCGATCTGGACGGCCTCGAAGTACGCTTCGGCAATCGCGTGATCCTGAAGGGGCTCAAGGCTTCGCTCACCGGCCGCTCCATCGGTTTGCTGGGGCCGAACGGCGCCGGCAAATCCACTTTGCTGAACACGCTGCTCGGCTTTCACCAGCCGTCGGCGGGAACCGCCCGCATTCTCGGTCGCGACATTCGCCGTGAGCCGCGCGCCGTCCGCAGCCTGATCGGCTACATGCCGGAAAACGATTCCTTCATCGCCGCCATGAGCGGCGTGCGCTTTGTGCGCCTGATGGCGGAGCTGGCTGGCCTGCCGAAGGCCGAGGCTCTCGAACGCGCTCACGAGGCGTTCTTCTACGTCGGCCTCGGCGAAGTCCGCTATCGCACGCTGGGCACTTACTCGCTCGGCATGAAGCAGGCGGCCAAGCTGGCGCAGGCCATCGCGCACGGTCCCAAGCTGCTGTTTCTCGACGAGCCCACCAACGGCCTCGATCCGCCCGCGCGCCTGCGCATGATTCAGTTGATCCAGGAGATTCGCGACCGTGGCGATCTGCACCTGATCGTCTCTTCCCACTTGCTGCGCGACGTCGAGGAGTGCTGCGACGAGGTTCTGATTCTCAAAGACGGCGCCATCGCCGCCTTCTGCAACCTGGAAGAAGAGCGGCGCGCCAACGTGCGCTTTCTGGAGATGGAAACCCGCGGCGAAGCGAACGGAAATTTTGTCGAAGCCATCCGCGGCCTCGGCTGCGAAACCGCTCCGGGAGCGCAGGGGCGCCTCAAAGTGGTGATGCCCGAGGGGCTGGAGGTGCGCCGTCTGTACGAAATCGCCGCCGCGCAGGAGGTGCAGATCCGCCGCCTGAATCACCGCCGCGATTCGCTCGAAGACATTTTTCTCAAAGCCATGGAGGCCGCCGATGGCCGTCTATAAAAAGACCTACCGGCCGTATGAGGGCGCGCTGACGCCTCGCTGGTCGCGCCTGCTGGTGATTCCGCGCTACGCCTTCGAGGATCTCCACCGGCGGCGGTTCCTTTCCATCTTTTTCTTTGCCAGCTTTCTCTATCCGCTGATCTGCGCCGTCATCATCTACGTCCAGCACAACGCCAGCGCGCTGAGCCTGATCAACGTGCAGGGCGCGCAGCACCTGATCTCCATCAACGTGGTCTTCTTCTTTTCCCTGCTTGGCTGGCAAAGCATGATGGCGCTGTTTTTGGCCGCCTTCGTGGGGCCGGGCCAGGTATCGCCCGACCTGGCCAACAACGCGCTTTCGCTCTACTTGGCGCGGCCGTTCTCGCGCGCCGAATACGTGCTGAGCAAGATGTCGGTACTCTTGATTTTGCTCTCCTTGATGACCTGGGTGCCGGGGCTGCTCCTGTTTGGCCTCGAAAGCTACCTGGAAGGTTGGAGCTGGGCGGCGGACCATCTGCGGATCGCGATCGGCCTTTTCTTGGGCGCCTGGATCTGGATTCTGCTGCTGGCCCTGCTGGCGCTGGCGCTTTCCGCGTGGGTGAAGTGGAGAGCGGCTGCCGGCGCGCTCATGTTCGGCGTGTTTTTCGTGGCGTCGGCGTTCGGCGCCGTGATTAACGGCGTGGAGCGCACCAACTGGGGCCACCTGTTCAACATCAGCTACCTGGTGGGCTCGGTCTGGGTGTGGTTGTTCGAAGGCGCCCACCCCACCACCGATGGCGCGATTTTCTTCCGCGCCCCGCGGGGCGAAACACTGCCGTTGTGGACGAGTTGGGCGGGGCTGGCCGTGCTGGCCCTGATCTGCCTGTATATGCTGGCGCGAAAAATCCGCGGCGCGGAGGTGGTGCGATGAACGATACCCGCATCACCTTCGCCGGTGTTTCGCGCTTTTACGGCGAAGTGCTCGGCATCAACAACGTCAACTTGTCCATTCCGCCGGGCATCACCAGCCTGGTGGGGCCGAACGGTTCCGGCAAAACGACGCTCATGAATCTGATGACCGGGCTACTGCGCGTCACGCGCGGCGAGATCCGCGTGCTCGGCGTCGCGCCCGATCAGCCGCAACAGATCGGCCGGCTGCTCGGTTACTGCACCCAGTTCGACGCCTTTCCCAAGGGGCTCACCGGTTTCCAATTCATTTACTCCTACTTGCTGCTGTATGGCATGAGCCAGGAAGAAGCGCGCCAGCGCGCCGTGGCGGCGCTGCAGAAGGTGAACATGATGCCCGCCGCCGGCCGCCCCGTGGCCGCTTACAGCAAGGGCATGCGGCAGCGCGTCAAGCTGGCCCAGGCTATCGCGCATGACCCGCGCGTGCTGGTGCTCGATGAGCCGCTCAACGGCCTCGACCCGATGGCCCGCGCCGAAACCATCGCCCTGTTTCGCGAGTGGGGCGCCGAAGGCCGGCACGTCATCGTCTCCAGCCACATCCTGCACGAAGTGGATTCCATTTCCGACCAGGTGATTCTCTTAAGCCACGGCTACGTGGTGGCCGAAGGCCAGATTCAGGGCGTGCGCAGTGAAGTCCGCGAGCAGCCGATGCAGATCCTGGTGCGCTGCGACCGGCCGGCCGAGCTGGCTTCCCGCCTCTTTCAGCAGAACCACGTCGTAGAGGCGAAGATCCAGGCCGATGGCCGCAACCTGCTGCTGCGCACCAAGGACGCCGACGCCTTCTACCTCCTGCTCAACCGCGTGATTCTGGACACCGGCCTGGAAGTGGAATCCGTGGCACCGGCCGATGACGACGTAAATTCGGTTTACCAATACCTCATCGGCGAAGGAGGCGCAGCGTGACTGCCCTGTGGATGCGACAACTCGGCGCCGTCTTGCGGCTCGAATGGCGGAAGACGTTTTTCTCCAAGCGCGGCTGGTGGGTCTATTGCCTGGCACTGGGGCCGGTGGCGATCACTGCGCTGCACTGGTTGTTCGAAATGGGCCGGTCGTCTTCCGGCCACAGCCTTGGCGATGACAGCATCGCCTATGCCGCCATGTTTCAGTTCTTCTATCTGCGCGGAGCCATTTTCTTCGGCTGCGTAGGCATCTTCTCCAGCTTGTTCCGGGCGGAGATGCAGGAAAAAACCCTGCACTATTACTACCTGACGCCGATGCGCCGTGAGGTGCTGGTCGCGGGAAAATATCTCGCCGGCGTGGCCATGGCCATAGTGCTGTTCGCCGGCAGCGCAGCCGCTTCGTTCCTCTTGATTGGCCGCCATTTCGGCGCCGCCTACTCGAATTACATCTGGCACGGTCCCGGCCTCAGCCAGCTCGGCTGGTACACGCTCACTGCCGCGCTGGCCGCAGTGGGATACGGCGCCGTGTTCCTGATGTGCGGCCTGCTCTTTCGCAACCCGATGATTCCGGCCGCCGTGGTGTACGTGTGGGAGGCCCTCAACCCGTTCCTCCCCTCCCTGCTCAAGAAAATCAGCGTGATCTTCTACTTGAGAAATCTGTGCCCGGTGGAAGTCCCCCTGCCGCCCCCGCTCAACCTGATCGTGGTCGAAACCGACCCCACCCCCGCCTGGCTCGCCATCCCCGGCCTGCTCGCCGTCTCCCTGCTCCTGCTGATGTACACCGCCTACTCGGCAAGGCAGGGCGAGATTAGCTACGGGGAGTGAGGCGGGAGAGGCCCACCGCAAGGCGCGCGTCCGGACCGATGAGCTACTCGCTTCGCGATACCCTTTGCGTATGGACCTTGAACGGGTCGTTGTCGATATTGCAGACGTGTTGAAGATAATAGACTGCTCCGGGGTCCCGTTCAAGAACTTCCAGGCTGGAGTCGGACCTTACGGCGAGCCCCAACTTGTGAAGCTTGTCGCCGAACATCTAAATCGCTCACCACAATACGCTCTCGGTGTCAAAACAATGCGGACGCCCGATCTTCTGATCGTTGGATACTGGGCGCTTGAGGTCAAGATTGCTCGACCTTTCGGCGACAATGGAAGGTTGGCGGAGAACTGGTCCGTCAACCTGCTACACCCTTATGGCGGCAGCACCAGCTTACTCGGTGATTGCCTCAAGCTGCGGTCACATCCATGCCAGGAGCGGAAGGCCGTTCTCGCAATCGGCTACGAGCACGATCCTCCGCAGGTCAGCCTTGAACCACTTATGCGGTCCTTTGAGCTGATCGCAACCGAAGTCCTGTCGATTCGGCTGGGCAAAAGGGTCTCCGCACTGCGAACAGGCTTGATCCATCCAGTGCACCAGCGGCTGACTGTGTTGGGTTGGACGGTCGTGTAGCAGCCTGCGTGAATCCGAGAGGCGGTCTCCGCGACGGAGCTGTCCCCGAGCAGGCTAGAATAGAAGGCGAGGTTCTTTCATTGCCGCGCCAGTTCGATGTCGTCATTGAACGGGATGAAGACGGCTACTACGTCGCTTCTGTCCCACAGCTCCCCGGATGCCATACACAGGCCAGATCTTTGGACGAGCTCACACAGCGCATTCGCGAGGCAGTTGAGTTGTGTCTCGACGTGGCGGGTGAGCCCGAACAGACACTTGAGTTCGTCGGCATTCAGCGGATCACTATTGCAGCATGAGCCGAATTCCGCGCGTCACCGGCCCGGACCTGGTTGCAGCGCTGGTGAAGGCCGGTTTTGACGTTGTCCGAGTCAAAGGCAGCCACCACTTCCTGCGGAACGGGGAGAGGAGCACCGTGGTGCCGGCGCATTCAGGCGAGACGATTGGCCCGGGATTGCTGCACAAAATTCTTCGCGATTGTCAGCTCAAAGTCGAGGACCTTCAGAAACTGCTGTAGCCAACCTCCACCTGGCCGCATTGAAGCATACCCGAACCCCGGCAAGGAACAGCGCACTTTTTAGTGTCCTCCGCACGCCTCGCGCTCTGCGAAGATGCTTCCGCCCTCAGCATCACCCTCTGCTCGTAAGCCTGCCCTGCTGCCGCCGATCGCTGCCACTGATGCCATCGTGCCCTTCCCGCCGCGCCCGTCCCCCCTTGACACGTGTCCACTATCGCAGTAATATATGGCAGTACCACATATGGAGACTCAATCTATTGATCGCGAGTGGAAGAAGGGCAGCGCGGAGCTGCTTCTGCTCTCGCTACTCGAAACTCGGCCCCGCCATGGCTACGAAATCAGCAAGCTGATCGAACAACGATCGCAGGGCGCGCTCCGTTTTCACGTGGCGTCGCTATACCCGCTGCTGTATCGTCTGGAGAAGCGCGGCTGGATTCAAGGCCGCTGGGTCGAAAAGAGCGGCCAGCGCCGGCGGCGTTATTACCGGCTGACCTCGCAGGGACGGAAAGTCCTGGCCTCCCAGCGAGAGGGCTGGCAGACCTTTGTTGCGGCCATTGGCCGGATTACCGGAGTCGAAAATGCCTGACTGGAACGAACAGATTCGCCAGCAACTGGCGGTCTTGAAACTCGCTCCCGCCCGCGAGGCGGAGATTGTCGAGGAACTGGCCCAGCACGCCGAGGATCGTTACCGGGAGCTCCAAAGTAGCGGGGCCACGGAGGCTGAAGCCCGCCGCATCACCCTCGAAGAAATCAGCGGCCATGAGCTGCTGACCCGGGAACTCGAAGCCGTCGAATGCACAAACGCGCCGGAGCCCATCGTCCTGGGCGCGAAAAACAGAGCTCATTTCCTGACCGGCCTCGGCCAGGACCTCCGCTACGGTTTCCGGACGTTACGCAAGAGCCCGGGCTTCACCGCCATCGCGATGGTGGCCCTGGCGCTCGGCATCGGGGCGAACACAGCCATTTTCAGCGTGGTGAACGGCGTGCTGCTGCGGCCGCTTGCGTATCCCGATCCCGACCGGCTGCTGAATATCTTCGAGTCGAATGCGGAGTTCGGTCACTACTCGGTCGCGTACCCGAATTACCTCGATTGGCGCCGCGAAAGCCATTCGTTCACCGATATGGGCGCCTTCCGCAGCGATGACTTCAATTTCACGGGGAGCGGCGAACCCGAGCAGGTCGCGGGCGAGTACGTTTCGGCGAGTCTCATCCCGGTCCTCGGCGTCACCCCATTCCTGGGGCGCAGTTTTCTGCCTGAGGAGGACCGCCAGGGCGCGGCCTGCGCCGTGATGCTGAGCTACGGCTTCTGGAAACAGCGCTTCGCGGCCGACCGGAACATCCTCGGCAGGTCCCTGACCTTGAACGCCATGAATTGCGCCGTGGTCGGCGTCTTGCCCGCGGACTTCCGTTTCCGCGAGAACGCTCGGGTCTACATCCCGATCGAGCAATACAACTCGGTGGAACTGCGCACGCGGGAATCGCACCCGGGACTCGGAGTCATCGGCCGGCTCAAGCCGGGGATAACCATCGCAGCGGCGCAGGCGGAAATCACGTCCATCGCCGGCGGTCTAAGCCGACTGTACCCGGCGACGAACGCGGGCCACGGGGCCGCGGTGGTGAGGGTAAAGGACGACATGGTAGGGCGCATTCGCCCGACGCTGTTGCTGCTGGTGGGCGCGGTCGGGTTCGTGCTGATCATCGCGTGCGCCAACGTCGCCAATCTGCTGTTGGCGCGCTCCACGGCCCGACAACGTGAATTCGCGATTCGCGCTGCGCTGGGCGCCGATCGCGGCCGCGTGGTGCGGCAGTTGTTGACGGAAAGCGTTCTGTTGTCTCTGGGTGGCGCCGTGATTGGCTTGCTGATCGCCCGCTGGGGGACCAGCCTGGTCCTGGCCGCCGCGCCGGGCAGCCTGCCGCGCTCCGGGGAAATCGGAATCGACCCATACGTCCTGCTTTTCACGCTGGTGGTTTCGATCGTCACCGGCGTGCTGTTCGGCCTGGCTCCGGCCTTCCACAGCGCCAATGCGAACCCGCAGGAATCCTTGAAGGAAGGCACGCGTGGCGCGGGAGGCGGACGCCACCGCACGGAAGGCGTCTTCGTAGCCGTGGAAACAGGCCTGGCGGTTATCTTGCTTGCAGGCGCGGGGCTCATGATGCAGAGCATCTGGCGGCTGTGGCGGGTCGATCCCGGGTTCAACACGCGAAACATCCTGACGACGCAGTTCGCGCTGTCGCCCAAAGTGATGGCGAGCCCGGCGGCCATCCAGCTTGCATTCCAGCAATTACTCGAGCGCGCGGCAGCGATACCCGGAGTCCAGGCGGCTGCCATCACATCGCTGGTCCCTCTCGGCGAGAGTGACAGCGAGAATTCCTTCTGGCCGGGCACGGGACCGCAGCCCCCTCAGGACCGGCTGACGTCGGCGCTATTCTATATCGTCACTCCCGATTACCCGAGCGTGATGCAAATCCCATTGCGCCGCGGGCGGTTCTTCAACGCCAGGGACAACCTGGCTTCGCCGCCTGTGATCGTGATCGACGACGTCATGGCGAAGCACGTCTTTCCGGGTCAGGACCCGGTCGGCCGGCAAATCAGCCTGATGGTGGTGGGACCGGTCCAGATTGTCGGCGTGGTCGGGCACGTGAAGCATTGGGGCCTCGATTCGGACGATACCAACAAGATAAGAGATCAGATGTACTTTCCTGTCCGGCAAGTGCCCGACAAGTTTCTGTCCGAAGCGGTTGCGGGGCTGACGCTCGCGATGCGCACGGGACGCGAGCCCCTGAGCCTGGTCAACGCTGTGCGCGCGCAGGTCGCCGGTCCGACGCGGGACCAGCCCATCTACGCGGTTCAAACGATGGAACAGATCATTTCTGGATCGCTCGCCGAGCGCCGTTTCACCATGCTGTTGCTCATCATCTTCGCGGCGACTGCCCTGCTGCTGGCGGCGGTTGGGATCTACGGCGTCATGTCTTATGCGGTGACCCGGCGCACTCATGAACTCGGAATCCGCTCCGCCCTGGGAGCGTCGCGTTCAGAGATCGTCGGACTGGTTGTTCGCCAAGGCATGAAGCTGGCGGCAATCGGAATGGCCGCCGGTCTGGTTGCGGCCGTTGTGCTTACGCGGTTCATGGCGGGCTTGCTGTACGGCGTCCGCCCGGCCGATCCGTCCACGCTTGCGGTGGTCATCCTGCTGCTTGGAGGAATTGCCCTGCTGGCGTGTTACATCCCGGCGCGCCGCGCTACTGCGGTCGATCCCGTCGTTGCCCTGCGCTGCGAGTGAAGGGCTGTGCGCCGGAACCGGCCCAAACGCGCTAGCGGCGCGTGCGTCAGAGCAGGCCCTTGATTTGGCCGATCCGCATGGCAGCATGAGGCGGATGGGGAAGAATCCGAAACGCCGGTCGGGCAGCCCAGACCACGCTCCCCGTATGTTATAATCTTACTGGAGTCTTACTCATGGAGATCACGCGGCTTTCCACCAAGGGGCAGGTCATTCTGCCTAAGGGTATTCGAGATGCCCGAGCGTGGCGGCCGGGCATGGAGTTTACGATCGAAGAGGCCGGCGAAGGGATTGTGCTCCTGCCGGCAGAGCGCTTCCCGCAGAGCGATCTCGCGGAAGTGGCCGGATGCTTGCGGTCCAAAACGCGGCCGAAGACGCCCGCGCAGATGAGCGCTGCCATCGGCCGTGAAGTGAGGCGGCGGCGTGATCGCGGTCGATACTAACGTCCTGGTGCGGCTGCTGACGGGCGATGACCCGAAGCAGGCGGCGGCCGCGCGGCGCCTGTTCGCGAGCCAGCCGATCTGGATCGCGAAGACGGTCTTGCTCGAAACCGCCTGGGTCCTGCGAAGTCTGTATGGATTCGAGCAGACCGCGATTCGCGAGGCATTCACCAAGTTGCTGGGGCTAAAGAACGTGAAGGCGGAGGATGAATCATCGGTTGCCGCCGCGCTGGTGCTGGTGGCGCACGGCGCCGAATTCACCGACGCGATGCACCTCGGCAGCAGACCGCCCGGCAGCCAATTCGTCTCCTTCGATAAATCCTTCGTGCAGCGAGCGAAGCGCGCGGGGGCACCCGATATCTCTGTGGCCTCTGTCAAGGATTGAAAGCGACCGCGGCGAAGGCTGGCAAAGTATCCCCTCTTGACATCCTCCGCCCTTCCCCTACCCTGATAAGATGTCTGCGCCTCCTGCGCTGTCTCCCGCCCGCAAGCTCACGCTGCTGCCGCTGATTGCGGCCACCTACTTCATCGTCTCGGGCGGACCGTTCGGGTTGGAGGATACCGTCGCCAAGGCCGGCTACGGTGGCGCTATTCTCATCCTCCTGCTCACGCCCGCGCTCTGGAGCTTCCCCACGGCGCTGATGGTGAGTGAGCTGTCCAGCGCCTTGCCCGAAGACGGCGGCTATTACATCTGGGTGAAACGCGGCATGGGCAGCTTCTGGGGATTCCAGGAGGCCTGGCTGTCGCTGGTGGGCAGCGTCTTCGATATGGCGATCTATCCCACGCTCTTCGTCAGCTACCTGGGCCACTTCCTTCCCGCGACGACGGCCGGCCAGCGCGCCACCTGGATCGGGGTCGGCTTGATCGCAGCGGCCGCCGCGTGGAACATGCTCGGCGCCAAGACCGTGGGCGGCAGCTCCGTGGTGATGGGCGTCCTACTGTTGAGCCCGTTTGCGCTGCTGGCCGCGGCGTCGGTATTTCATGGCGGCATGTTCGCCGCCCGGCCGCCGCTTCCGCGTCACGCCGATATCCTTGGCGGCGTCCTGGTGGCGATGTGGAACTACATGGGCTGGGACAACACCTCCACGGTGGCGGGCGAGGTCGAGAACCCGCAGCGTACCTATCCGCGGGCTATGGCCGGCGCGGTGGCGCTGGTAGCGCTCGGCTACGTGCTTCCCATCGCTGCCGTGGCGCTCACCGGGCTCGATGCCGGCCGCTGGGAAACCGGCGGCTGGGCCGACGTGGCGCGCGCTGTCCTCGGCACCGGTGTGGCAGGCGCGCTGGTAGCGCTGGGAATCACGGTGGGCGGCATGCTGGGTGCAGCCGGCTCGCTCAACGCACTCACCATGGCGCTCTCGCGTGTTCCTGCGGCGCTGGCCGAGGACGGTTTTCTGCCCAAGATCTTCGCGCGGCGCGATCCCAAGACCGATGCCCCGCGCTGGGCTATCGCCGGCTGCGCCGCGGCCTGGGCGCTCGGCCTGATGCTGCCGTTCAGCAAGCTTCTTATGCTCGACATGCTGCTTACCGGTTCCAGCATTCTGCTCGAATTCGCCGCGCTGGTGGCGCTGCGCATTCGCGAGCCTCAGCTTGCGCGGCCCTACCGCGTCCCCGGCGGCATGGCCGGCGCCATCGCCGTCTGCATTCCGCCGGCCGTTCTCATGCTGCTCACCGTGCTGCGCAATCAGGTCGAGCCGGTGGGCCCCATCAATGCGCTCCAATTCGGTGGCATCCTGATGGCGCTGGGCGTTGTAGCCTATTTCGTAGGAGTTCGTAACCGAAGACCATGATCATCGTCGATCTTGCCGCCATCGCCGGCAGCTCGTACCCGGCGGGTCGCCGCACCCAGAACCTGGTCGGTGGCGCCAGCGCTATCCAAGCTGCCGCCTTTTCCCTCGGGCAGGTCACGCTGGAGCCTAATGGCGGCCAGGTGCCCTGGCACAACCAGGAGCAGGAGGAAATTTACTTCATCGTGAGGGGCGCCGGCGAAATGTGCCTCGGCGAAGAACGGATGGCCATTCACACCGGCCAGGTGGTCTACATCCCGCCGCGCGTGTTTCATCAGCTCACCAATACCAGCGCCGAGCCCATGCGCATGATCTATTGCTACGGGCCTGCCGGCGACGTGGCCCACTGGCGGCAGGAGCTGGATGGCACCCTGCCCCGCGCCGGCGTGGAAGCGCCGCCGCTACCGGCCGGCGCATGGTCGCAATATACCGGCAAAGGGCCAATCGGATGAGTGGCCGCACGCAGCACACCGTCGGCATCATCATGAACGGCGTCACCGGACGCATGGGCTTGAACCAGCACCTGCGCCGCTCCATATACGCCATCATGCAGCAGGGCGGCGTGCAGTTGAACTCGAGCGACAGCATCATGCCGCGCCCGCTGCTGGTGGGCCGCAATGCCGCCAGGCTGGAAGCCATCTCGCTAGAGTGCGGTGGCCTGCCCTGGTCCACCAACCTGGAACAGGCGCTGGCCGATCCCGCCTACGCGATTTATTTCGACGCGCAAACCACCGAACGGCGGGCGGCCGCCGTGCGCCTGGCGATTGCCGCCGGCAAACACGTCTACTGCGAGAAGCCCGTGGCGGAATCGCTCGCTGCGGCGCTCGATCTATACCGCCTCGCTGAGCGCGCCCGGCTCAAGCACGGCGTGGTGCAGGATAAGCTGTGGCTGCCCGGACTGCTGAAGCTGGATAGCCTTAGACGCCAGGGCTTTTTCGGCCGCATCTTTTCGGTGCGCGGCGAATTCGGCTACTGGGTGTTCGAAGGCGAGCACGTCCCGGCGCAGCGCCCCTCCTGGAATTATCGGAAGGAAGAGGGCGGCGGCATCATCGTGGATATGCTGTGCCACTGGCGCTATGTGCTAGACAATCTTTTTGGCCCCGTGGAAGCCGTTTCCTGCCTCGGCGCAACCCATATCCCGCGGCGCTGGAATGAAGCCGGCCAGCCCTACGAAGCCACCGCCGAGGATGCCGCCTATGCCACATTCGAACTGGCCGGCGGCATTGTCGCCCACATCAATTCCTCTTGGTGCGTGCGCGTGCGCCGCGACGACCTGCTAACGCTGCAAGTGGATGGTACGCTCGGCACCGCCGTCGCCGGCTTGCGCCACTGCTGGATTCAACCGTACGGGGCCACGCCACGGCCGGTCTGGAACCCCGACATCGAAAGCCCGCTCGATTTCTTCGAGGGCTGGCAGAAAGTGCCCGAGCAGGACACTTTCGATAACGCCTTCAAGCGCCAATGGGAGCTGTTCCTGCGCCACGTGGTGAATGATGAACCGTTCCCCTGGAATTTGCTCGAAGGCGCCAAGGGCCTCCAGTTAGCCGAGGCAGGCCTGGAGTCCTGGCACAAGCGCGCGTGGGTGAAGATCCCGGAACTCAGCCGGTAACCCCCCGGGGATGCCCAGAGCGGCCCGGGAATTTCATCACTCGCGGTTGATCAGGCTCGCCACGTAGCCGGCGCCGAAGCCGTTGTCGATGTTGACCACCGCCACGTTGCTGGCGCAACTGTTCAACATGCCGAGCAGCGCCGCCAGGCCGTGAAAGCTGGCGCCGTAGCCGACGCTGGTGGGCACCGCAATCACCGGGCAGGAGACCAACCCGCCTATCGCGCTCGGCAGCGCGCCTTCCATGCCGGCGCACACCACCACCACCTTGGCGGAGGTCAGGCGTTCGCGATGGTACATCAGCCGGTGGATGCCCGCCACGCCGATGTCGTTGGTACATTCCACCTCGTTGCCCATCACCTCGGCGGTGATGCGCGCTTCTTCCGCCACCGGCAGGTCGCTGGTGCCTGCGCACACCACCGCGATCTTGCCTTTGCCGCGGATCGACCGGTCGCGCCAGAAACGAATCGTGCCGGCCACCGCCGAGTAATCGGCCTCCGGAATCTGCGCGCTTACCGCTGCCGCGCACTCGCGGTCGGCGCGCGTGATCAGAACGTTTGGGGCGTTTTCCAACAGCGCGCGTGCGATTGCTACCACTTGATCCGGCGTTTTCCCCTTGGCCAGGATGACTTCCGGCATGCCGTGGCGCAACACACGGTGATGGTCCACGTTGGCGAATCCCAGGTCCTCAAACGGCAGGTGGCGCATCCGTTCTAAGGCCTGGTCGACCGCAACTTCTCCGCTGCGCACTTGTTCCAGCAGCGAGCGGAATCGAGTTTGGTCCATGCCTCAGCATACCAGACGCCAAAATCACGGCCTGCGCCGCGTTCAGGTAACGGTAACTGCCACCCGAATCAAGAGGGCCCTATTCCGAAAGTACCAAGCGGAACTGCTTTTTAGGCCTTTTTGTCTATTGTCACGGAGAACGTATTGCCGCACCCTGAACTGTAGGCACTTCTCAGTTGGACGCATTGTACGACTGGGGAGGTGGGAGGAAAAATGGATCGACGAGGAACGAGCCGGTTTCCGCTGCGGGAAGGCGTGCGGTACCGGTTGTTGCATTCCAAAAGTGATCCTGTCAGCGGTTCCGGCCAGACCCTGAACATAGGCAGCGGCGGAATCCTCTTCACCACCGAAGATGTGCTCCCAGTGGGCCGTTCGGTGGAATTGTCCGTAGATTGGCCGGCGCAGCTCGATGGAAACTGCCGCTTGAAGTTCGTTGCGGTCGGCCACGTGATTCGCTCCGAGCCCGGGCAGGCCGCAGTTCGTATTGAACGCTACGAATTCAAGACCCGCGGGAAGAACGCGTCGGCTGTGAACGCGTTGGTAGCCTCAGCCGTTTAGCGCCGTTCCACGTTGCTTTGCGATCACGCGCCCTATCGCCACGACTTCAGCGAACGGCACCGCAAGTAACCGTGTTTGCGTTGCGGATGCATATCCACCGCCCCCTTATCGAGATCTGCGGTCTTCCATCCGCTCCGCTCCACTCGGAACTCCGCGCCACACTGAAGAATTCTGGCGGAGGAAGAGGGATTCGAACCCCCGAGTGAGTTACCCCACTAACGGTTTTCAAGACCGCCGCCTTCAACCGCTCGGCCATTCCTCCACTCTCGATTCTACACTGCCGCAGTCCGTTCCATGGCTCTCGCTTCGCACCGCGCCGTCGCGTCGCACGTGGGACGGGCAGCCCGTGCCGGCATCGCGTCACGCGCCGCTCTTCGCCGCCAGCAGCCGGTCGAGCTTGACGCCCAGTTGGTCCAGCCGTCCCACCACCTCGGCATGTTGTAGCTCGTCGGCCGGCGGCGATTTGCGCTGGATATAGAATGTCCCGCCCGGTTCGATCACGCATCGCTCCACGTCGTTGAGGCCGTCGAAACCCTGGCGGTGCAAAACGGTCAGCAGCTCCGCGTGGCTGAGCAGCTCTTTGGCGAGCGCTCCCTTGACGACTTCGCCATGGTCCACCAGCGTCGTGGGCTGGCCTTCGAAAATCTGGTCGAGCCGGCGGTGGCGAAACAGGAAGCGCACCACAATGTAGTTCACACCCAGCAGCGTGAAGGCGCCGATCAGCCCGCCGGTGAGCGAATTGTCGTTGCCGATGATGGCGTTCTGCACCGTGTTCGACAGCGAAAGCAGAACTACCAGGTCGAAGGGATTCAGTTGCGCCAGCTCGCGCTTGCCGAATGCCCGCAGCAGGAGCACCAGAAAGAGGTACACGATGATCGGGCGCACGATCTTTTCGAGCACCGGAGCGCCCACCGCAAAAGTATCCTGCCACATTCCGTGCGAGATCGCCCAACTGGGCATGCTGTAATTCCTCCTCCAGCGATTATGCCGGATTTGGGCGGCGCCGATCTTGAGCCGATTGCGGGTGCCCCAAAACATAACACTGGCATCTTGTAGTAGAATCCGGTACAAAAGAAGAAGAGAATTCCTGCCAAGGTGGAAAGGCTGTGGAAGGTGGGTGCACCACTGCGGAAATCGATATGGGATGCGCTGATTGCGCGGGAGTTGCGGCGCGGCGCACGCGAGGCTGAGGGGGCCTGTTTTATCCTGAGCCTATCTTCGTCAAAACATGGACCGCGTTTTTTCTGTAACAGCGGGCTGCAAGAGGCTAAGCTAGGTCGGTTGCTATGACAGTTCCCAGTGCTATCGAGAAAGGACTCCCGGTCAACCTCGACGCCGAGCGATTCGTGCTCGGCTCGATTCTGCTCGACGAGGCCATGTACGTGCAGGCGGCCGGGACTCTGGAGCCTGACGATTTCAGCCTGGAGAAGCACCGGCGTATCTTCCGCCGCATGGGCGAGCTGCAAGAACGCGGCGAAAAGATCGACCGCGTCACGGTGGCCAACGAGCTGATGAAGTTCAACGAGCTCGAAGCCTGTGACGGGCTCAGCTACCTGGTTTCGCTCGACGACGGCCTGCCACAGCTTCCCAACCTGGACAGCTACATCCGCATCGTCAAGGACAAGTCGATTCTGCGGCGCATCATTTTCGCCTCGCAGAACATGATGAGCCGCTGCCTGATGGGCGAAGAGGAGCCGGACGAGATTCTTGCCGGCGCCGAGGAAACGCTGCTCAAGCTGGGCGATACGCGGCTCAAGAGCGGCCTGGAGCACGCTCACGATGTCGTCAGCGGCTACGAAGGCGGCATCAACGCTTTCCTCGACCCCAGCAAGCGCATCAAGGGAATCAGCACCGGCTTCACCAAGTTCGATGAGTTGTCGGGTGGAATGCACCGCGGGGATCTGCTGATCCTGGCTGGACGGCCGTCGATGGGAAAAACCGCGCTGGCGCTGAACATCGCGCAGTACGTGGCGCTCAAGCTGAAGCAAACCGTGGCCATCTTTTCGCTGGAAATGTCCAAGGAGTCGCTGCTGACGCGCATGCTGTGCGCGGCGGCGCGGGTGGACAGCCAGAAATTCCGCGCCGGCTATCTCAACCAGGAGGAACGGCGCAAGCTGCACCACGCGCTGACCGAGCTGGTGGAAGCGCCCCTCTATATCGACGACACCGTGGGAGTCCACCTCATGGACATGCACGCCAAGCTGCGGCGCCTGCAACTGGAGCGGCATAACATCGGCCTCGTCATCGTGGATTATCTCCAGCTCATGACCGGCCGGGGCCGCTTCGAAAACCGCGTCCAGGAGGTGAGCGCGCTCTCGCGCGGCATGAAGCTGCTGGCCAAGGAGCTCAATATTCCCATGCTGGTGCTTTCCCAGTTGAGCCGCGCCGTGGAGACTCGGGAGGGCGATCACCGGCCGCAATTGAGCGACCTGCGCGATTCCGGCTCCATCGAACAGGACGCAGACCTGGTAGGCTTCATCTTTCGCGAAGAAATCTATAAGAAGGACAACGAAGATCTGCGCGGCAAGGCGGAGCTGATCGTGGCCAAGCAGCGTAACGGTCCGGTGGGTACTGTCAAACTAGCCTTCCTGCACGCGCACACCAAGTTCGAGAACCCCGCCGAAGACATCAGGGAACTCGAAGAGTAGCGCCGGGGAAATCGGAGCCGCGACCGCGAGGGAGCGGTTGATACAGTCATCGCGCTACGACAAGCTACCGCTCGGTATACACTTCCACCACCGCGAACGCCTCGGATTGAATGCGGTCACGAAGCGCGGAGTGGCGCAGGCGCTGTGCGGCGGCACGCAAGCGCGCGCAAGTGCCCGCCGTCAGCAGGCAGTGGTACCGGTCGGCGCCGTCGCGGTACGAATAGCCGGCGTACACCGGCCCGGAGCCGCCCACCATCTGCATCAGCTCCTCCCAGAATCCGTTGCGCCGGAACAGGCCGCGGCTGGCGGCCGCTTCACGGCCGATCTCGATCGCCCGCCTGCCGCCGGTCAGCACGGCTCGTGTGCAGCGGTTGGGCGCAAAAGCCAGCGTCGGGTCGGGATCGGGAAAAGTCGCCAGCAGCTCGCGCAGGCTCTCGCGGTCGGCGTCCCATCCCGACCAGCGGAAACGCGAAGCGCCGCTCACCAGCGAACCGCGCAGCAAAATTTCGAGCAGGCGCGCTTCGTCTTTGCCGGCAAGCGCGAGCATGTGCCCCACCAACTCGCGGATGGGTAATTCCTGGATCACCACCGGGGTGATCGTGATCGCTCCGGCGGCTTCCGAGCTCAGTTTCACGCGGACAGTGGCGGGCAGCGCCATACCTGATTTCACGCTAGCATAGGTCCGTGACGGCCCTCGAAAAAGTCGAAGCGGAAATCGCGCGCTACGACCACGCGCTGCTGCGTTTCTCGGCACGCCAGCACAATGGCGGCGTCGAGCTGGTGATCGAGCTCAAGCAGCCGCCGCCGGGGATGCATATCTATTACGCGCCGGTTCACGAGCGCGATATCGAGCATCCTCAGTTCGCCTGGACTTTCCAGCGTTACCTCTACGATTGCATGCACGACTACCTGGTGGAGATGTTCCTGCGCACCCCGCAGAATCGGAACGACGGCCGATGACTCCCGCCGGCGAGATTCTGGCCGCGGAGATTGAGCGCTCCGGCCCGGTAAGCTTTCGCCGCTTCATGGAAGTGGCGCTCTACCACCCGCAGCACGGCTATTACCGGCGGCAGCGCGATCCGTTCGGCAAGCAGGGCGATTTCTACACCGCCGAACAATTGCAGCCGGTCTTCGGGCTGCTCATGGCCGCGCGGGCGCGGCAGCTCTACCGAGCCGCCGGCGTTGCGGCGGACTGCACGGTGGTGGAACTGGGGGCCGGACGCGGCGAGATGGCGGCGGCGTTCGCGCCGTGGCGCTACGTCCCCATCGAGATCGGTGGTGAAGAGGTGCCAAACCATTGGCGCGGTGTTTTGTTTTCCAACGAATTCTTCGACGCCCTGCCGGTGGAGGTGGCCATCTTCCACGGCGGCGAGTTCCGCGAGCAGCGCGTGGGATTTTCCGACGGACGGTTTACCTGGCGGACCGGCCCTACCGTTGGCAAAGAGACCGCCGATTATCTGGCGCGCTATTGCCCGCCTCCCGAGGAGGGCAATTGGTATGAGGCCGGCTTGGCGGCGCTTGAATGGATGGAGCGTATCGCCGCATCACTCGACGCCGGCTGCGCGATCACCGTCGATTACGGTTACACCCGCGCCGAAGCCGCGCGGTTCCCTATGGGTACGCTGATGGGGTACCGCGCGCACGTCGCACGGGAAGACGTGCTCATTGATCCGGGCGAGCGCGACATTACGGCGCACGTCAATTTCACCGCGCTCGAGGAGCGCGGCGCGCAGTTGGGATTGCGGCGCGCCAGCTTGGAAACGCTGGCCCGCACGCTGCTGGATGCGGGGGAAAAGGATCAGTTCGCGGCGGTGCTCCAGGCGGACGATCCGGCCGAGGCATTGCGCCGCAGGATGCAACTCAAGACACTGCTGGTGGGAATGGGGGAGACGTTTCGGGTGTTGGTGCAGTACAAGGACGGAACGAGAGAACCGGAGGGAAAAGCCTGAAACAATGAAAAAGGCCCCGAAAATCGGGGCCTTGGAGTGGAACTTGTTTGGAAGCCCTTTTTCAGGGCGTACCCGGACTACTTCTTTTTCTTCGGAGCAGCCTTTTTCTTTGCGGGTTTCTTAGTTGCGCTCTTCATCGATTGATTCTCCCTAACATCAGATTTTGCGACGTAAAAAAATCGCAATGTGATTCATATATAAGGTTGTTCGCGAAGAAAGTCAAGAGAAAAATGCATTCCGGGCGACCGAGGCGCCGAGGAGGGGGCGGACTCCGGTGTCCGAAAGGTCGCGACGCTCGCGTGGTTTGCTCATCCAAACGCGCGGATCGCATCGCGGCAGCCGCCGCGGCGATACAATAGCGAACTGTGACCCGCTTCGTTCGCTATCGCACCGGCTCAACCGCGTCCTACGGCATTCTGGAGAGCGGCGCCGTTCGTGAGATCCGCGGCGATCCCTTCCACTACAGCGAGACCAGCGCAGTCCGCCCGCTTTCCGAAGTGAAGCTGCTGTGCCCATGCCAGCCGGAGAAGATTCTCGCAGTGGGCCTCAACTACAAGAGCCACCTTGGCGCGCGGCCGCAGCCTGCGCAGCCCGGAATCTTCTTCAAACCGGTGAGCGCCCTGCAGAACCCCGACGATCCGATCCGCATTCCGCGCGATGCGACCGACGTCCACTACGAAGGCGAGCTGGTGGTCATCATCGGCCGTCGGCTTCGCGATGCAACGCCAGACGAAGCGCGCTCAGGAATCTTCGGCGTGACCTGCGGCAACGATGTCAGCGAGCGCAACTGGCAGCACGGCCCCGGCAAGGACCTGCAATGGTGGCGCGCCAAAGGCTCGGACACCTTCGCGCCGTTGGGACCGGCGCTGGTCTCGGGCCTCGACTACGGCAACCTGACGCTCGAAACACGGTTGAACGGCGCAGTAGTGCAAAAACAGACTACCGCCGATTTGATTTTTGACTGCCCGACAATCGTGAGCTGGGTCAGCGGCTGGGTGACGCTCGAGCCGGGCGACGCAATCTACACGGGGACGCCGGGCAGCACGCGCCGGATCGCACCCGGCGATGTGGTGGAGGTGGAGATCGAAGGCATCGGCGTGCTGCGCAACCCGGTGGTTTGAGCGCGCACACCGCCGGCTCGGGAAAACAGAGGACGGGCTAACGCATGCGCCCCAAATCAGCCGGAGTTTCCGCGGCGGGCCGGGCATGTGTTGTAATAGAAACAACTTCGCACTCTATGAGGGACGCCAGAAAACGTTTCCGAATGGCCTGGAAACGGGTGCATCGCCGCGCCCGGGAAATCCGAATGATCGCCAAGGGGCTGGTCTCGACAGGCCACCCGGTGATGGCGCACATCATTCCTATGCGGCGCTGCAATCTTTCCTGCACGTATTGCAATGAGTACGACAATCATTCCAAGCCGGTCCCGATTGAAACCATGTACCAGCGGCTCGACCGGCTGGCCGAACTGGGGACGAGCGTCATCACCATCAGCGGCGGCGAGCCATTGCTCGATCCCGACTTGGATCTGCTCATCGCGCGCATTCGCCGCCACGGCATGATCGCCGGTCTCATCACCAACGGCTACCTGCTCACTGCGGAACGCATCCAGCGCCTCAACCGCGCCGGGCTCGAGCACCTGCAGATTTCAATCGACAACGTAACGCCGGACGATGTTTCGAAGAAGAGCCTGAAGGTGCTCGACCGCAAGCTGTGCCTGCTGGCCGAGCACGCCGAGTTTCACGTCAACATCAACTCCGTGGTGGGCGGCGGCATCCGCCATCCGCAGGATGCGCCGCTGATCGGCCGGCGCGCCATCGAGTTGGGCTTCACTTCCACCATCGGCATCATTCATGACGGCGCTGGCCAGCTCCGACCGCTGGGTGGCGAGGAGCGGGAAGTTTACATGGCGATGCGCGCCATGGAAAAATCCAGCTATGCGCAGATCAACTATTTCCAGGACAACATCGCGCACGGTAAAGAGAACGAGTGGCGCTGCCGGGCCGGCGCACGTTATCTCTACATCTGCGAGGATGGCCTGGTGCACTACTGCTCGCAGCAGCGCGGCTACCCGGCCAAGCCGCTGATGGAATACACTCTCGAAGACATCCGCCGCGAATACCGCACGGCCAAAGCCTGCGCTCCGCGCTGCACGGTGGCCTGTGTGCACCAGATTTCCTATATCGATTTCTGGCGCGGCCGGCAAGACCTGGCGCCGTCGCAACTCGGTCAGGCCTCGCCGCAAGACCTGGTGCAGCTCCGCTAGAGAGCGCCTCCGGGTACTTGGGATACCATGGTTCGAGGTCAACGCAAACCAATCGTGGAGACGCTTTTTCCCAGAGACATCGCGGAATTCGTTAGGGCAGGGGAGGAGTTTCGCGACCGCTTATCCGGTGTGAAGGCGAACACGGAGCTGGCCGATTACGGGTGGTACCCTTACGAATCGCTGACGGCGCTGCCGGTGGTCGCAGACTTGATGGCAGATCACTACGACGATCTTCGGCACGCATGCTGCGCCGGCGCCGTGGCGGATCTCGGGTGCGGCGACGGCGACTTCGCGATGATGTTGGCGCGCTTTGGCGCACGCGTGGACGCGGTGGATCATCGTGAAGCGAATTTCAATCAAATGCGGGGTGTTGAGGCGCTGCGGAAGACGTTATGCCCCGAAGTTTGCATTCACGATATCGACCTCGACGGGGCATTCCACCTGCCGCGCGCCGACTACGGACTCGTCCTGTTCCTGGGTACGCTGTATCACCTGAGGAATCCGTTCTACGTGCTTCAGGAGCTGGCTAAGGCGAGCGACTGGTGCATCCTGAGCACGCGCATCGCGCAGGTCACACCGGGAGCGCGCACACGAATTGAGACGGAGCCCCTGGCGTACCTGCTGGCGGCGCGAGAGGCGAATAACGATCCGACCAACTTTTGGGTATTCTCGCCGGCCGGGCTGGTGCGGCTGCTCGACAGGGCGGGATGGATGGTGCTGGGCGAAAAACGGCTGGGATGCGCGGTGGATTCCGACCCGGTCGGAGACGCGGCGGACGAGCGGATGTTCGTGCTGCTGAAAAGCCGCACGCGTCACCCGGAATTGCAGGTGCGTCCGCTCGACGGCTGGCATGCGCCGGAAGAGGACCGTTGGTGCTGGACGGCGAAGCGCTTTTCCATCGAAGTAGTCTTGCCGGCGGAATCGCGCTCTTCAGAATTTGCGCTGCGGTTCACGGTTCCGGCGGAGGTGGTCGTTTCGAGTAGCGGGGAAGTCGGGCTGTCCTGCCGAATCGAAGGCAAGCCGGCGGGATCGATCTCGTGCAGGAGTCCGGAGACGCTCGAGTTCCGGGGACGCTTTCCCGAATCGATTGCAGCCGGAGCGTGCGTGGTGCTGGAGTTCTCGGTGGAGAGCTCGTTTGCGCCCGCGGACGATGGCCGCGAACTGGGAGTGGTGGTTCCCCTGCTCGATGCATCGAGCAGGGGCACGCACCGCATTCCTTTCCGAATCTCCTGACGCCCGAATTCCAGATCAGATCCTAGCCGGCTAGCACCACCCGCGGACCAAATCGTGCCACCGGCGATGGTATTCCTGCCGATGTGGTTCGCAAAGAACCGGCGGCAAAAAGACCGCCGGTGCTACCGGACGTCTCGCGAAAATGGCAGAAACGTCAACCGTGGGGCAAATTGCCCCACGGCGGGAATGCTATGTGATTGAAAACAAGGCAACCCGGTGGACCTTCGTAGGGTGAAACTGCCCCACTTGGCGGGCGGTTCCATAGATCGCCCTATAAATAAGGTTTCGAATCTCCCGCGGGCGGACGCTTGGAAAACCGGGCCGGACATGTCCGGCCCCTACAAATGGCGACGGCGGCTCCCGTTCTTACTGTGGCACGGAAGGCAAGCGGAGGCGGTGTCCCGAGCCCTGGGAAAAAGGCGGTAAGCCGCGTATTGGCAGTGGTTTCGAAATACTTACCGGGCGTGTGACTGCGGGGCGGGTGTACTAGTAAACGTGATGGCGCCGGTGACGGTGCTCGTACGCGGCGCATTCGCGAGCGGATCGGGCAGGTGCCGCTCGGCGTAATAGCCGGGATGCACCCTCTCGACGATTTGGGCGACGCTACGGTCGAGCACGCGGAAGTATGGCTGCGGGTTGAGGCCGATCCAGAAAGCCCAGACGATGAGGGGCGCAAAGATGGCGATCTCGCGCCAGTTCAGATCGGGGATCAGGCGGTTCTTCTCTTTGACCTCGCCCAGCATGGTGCGCTGGAAAAGCCACAACAGGTAAGTCGCGCCGAGAGCGATGCCCACAACGCCCCAGAAGGCCCATACGTGCGACATCTGAAACGCGCCGCTGAGGATGGTGATTTCACCGATGAAGCCGTTGAGCGGCGGCATCCCCATGGAGCTCAACGCCGCCAGACCGAAGACGAGGGTGAAGATCGGCATCACCTTCAGCAGGCCGCCGTATTGGGCGATCTCGCGGGTGTGACGGCGCTCATAGACCACGCCCACAATGAGGAAGAGCATGCCGGTGGAGATGCCGTGGTTGATCTGCTGGATGATGGAGCCGGAAATGCCGGCGGGATTGAGGGCGAAGATGCCGAGCGTGCAGAATCCGAGGTGGCTCACCGACGAATAGGCCACCAGCTTTTTCCAATCCTTTTGCATCAGCGATGCCAGGGCGCCATAGACGATGCCGATGATGGAAAGCACCGCCATGACGGTAACCACGGTCGGGTTCTTGGCCGCGTCGGGCAGCAGCGGCAATGAAAAGCGCAAGAAACCGTACGTCCCCATTTTCAGCAGGACGCTGGCCAGGATCACGGAGCCCGCCGTGGGCGCTTCGGTGTGCGCATCCGGCAGCCAGGTGTGGAACGGGAACATGGGCACCTTGACGGCGAAGCCCACGAAGAACGCCCAGAATATCCACCACTGCATGGTCACCGGCACCTGCGTCCGCAGCAACTCCACGATGTCGAAGCTGTAGGAGCGGAACTGCATGAAGTGCTCGAAGTAGAGCATCAGGATGCCGAGCAGCATAAGCACGCTGCCGATCAGCGTGTAAATGATGAACTTCATCGCCGCATACTGCTTCCGCTGGCCGCCCCAGATGGCGATGATAAAGTACATCGGCACCAGCACCGTCTCCCAGAAAACGAAGAAGAGCAGAAAATCGAGCGACATGAAGACGCCCAGCATGGCGGTCTGCAGCAGGAGGAAGAAGGCGTAGTATTCCTTGAGCCGTTCGTGAATGGCGCTCCAGCTCGAAAGAATGGAAATCAAGCCGAGCACGGTGGTGAGCATCACCAGCAGAAGGCCGAGGCCGTCGATGCCTAAATGGTAGCTGGCGCCAATGGTGGGAATCCACGGGGCTTGTTCGACGAACTGAAAGTCCTTGGTGGGGTCGAACCGGAAGACCAGCGGGAGTGAAACCGCGAAGCCCAGAAAAGCGGCGATATTGGCCCACCACTTGATGGCGCGCGCATTCGACGACGGAATGGCGAGCAACACCACAAGCCCAGCCAGCGGAGTGAACAGGACAATGGAAAGAATATGGTCCATGACGGCTGCCAAGGAAGCAACATGGTAGCACTACTACGGCGGCGGGCGACCCGCGCGGGCGATGACCTGCGGGTTGTTGCGGGGCTGGGCGCAACTTAAGTGACAGCAAGCAGCACTCGGTCTCGCCTAAAACGTTAGCAACAGTGTGCTGGCGGATTGTCGGTGGTCCAGGGTGAGAAGAAAGGAAAAGCCGAGATGACTCTCGGCTCAGCAGGCTTGACAGCCCGCGCCACGAACTAATTCAGCTCGAGTGTCAGCGAGCGCCGGGGCTTGGCGCGCGCGGGTTGATCGACGTGAACTGTGGAGCAATTGCCTTTTGCATGATTGACCGGGCGGTCTCCCAGGGGCAGCCGTAACCCGGCTCGGCCGCTTCACAGCCGGGAATCGAAACATCCTGGCTGGCAGGCGGATTCGCGATGGACAGGGGAACAAGGTTGCGCATTTGATCGAGGGTCTGGGCGACGTAGCGTAACTTCACGAAATAGTGTCCAGCTTCCGCGTCGCGCCACAAAGAGAAAATCAGCGCACCTCGCTGCGAGGCGAGTATCTTTCACGCTTCCAGTCGCATCATGGATTACCCGTATCGGGCTGTGGGATAGCCAGGGTAGCATTCGTAAGGTGACAGCATGATGAAAACAGGCCGGCATGGACATGCCGACGCTTTTCACAGCGACTGGTGTTCCATTTTGACCATGTTGTCAACATCCATTCATCCCCTGGAAACATTCGCCAGATAAAGTACTCCTTAAATCCCTGTTTCAGCCTGGAGGTTCACTTGAAGCGATTGTTATTGTGCGTATCTCTACTTGCGCTTCCGTTGTGCGCGCAAGATCGTGCCGGGATCAGCGGTACCGTGACAGATCCGTCGGGAGCGCTGGTCGCCGGTGCGGCGGTCGAGGTCGAGTCGACGGCCACGGGGTTCCATCGCGGCGTTGTAACGGGCGGCGATGGGCTTTACGAAATCACGCCGCTGGGCGTGGGCGTCTATTCGCTGCACATCAGCAAGGTCGGGTTCAAGCCGGTCGCGATCAGCGGCGTCGATCTGCGGTATGGAGAAACCAGGACGGTCGATACCCGGCTGGAGGTGGGCGCGACCTCAGACGCGGTCGAGGTGACGGCGACCGCAGAGGCGCTCAATCGCACCAACGCCGAGGTGGGCGGCGTCATCGAATCGGAGCAGATCAAAGAGATCCCGGTCAGCGGCCGCGATTGGGCCAGCTTGATGCTGCTGGCGCCCGGAGCGATCAACTACGCGGATGGCAGCCAGCGGGAGATCCGGTTCTCCGGGCATTCGCTGGACGACAGCAACTTCACCTTCGATGGCGTCGACACCAGCGGCGTGCAGGAGCAAACGCAGAAGGCCGACGCCCGGCTGAACATCGCGCTCGATTCGATCGCCGAATTCCGCGTCAGCACCGCCAACTACACCGCCGAAAGCGGTGCGGCCGGCGGGGCGCAGATCAACGTGGTATCGAAGACCGGCACCGACGAGTACCACGGCAGCACGTTTTACGCCGTGCGCAACGATGCGCTGGACGCGCGCTCGCCGTTCGACGGCGCGACCCTGCCGTCGTTCACGCTGAATCAGTTCGGCGCCAATTTCGGCGGCCCGATCGTCAAGGACAAAGCGTTTTTCTATGCCAACTATGAAGGCCTTCGCCAGAGCCTGGGTGAGACGTTCGAGAATTTTGTGCCGAACGCTGCCGTGCGCTCGCAGGTGCTGGCGACATCGCCGGTGATGAAACCGATCATCGACGCCTACCCGATAGGTCAGACGCCGGTGGACGCCTACACCGACATGGTTACCAAAGTGGCTACCGATACGGTCCGCGAGGACGCCGGCATGCTGCGGTTCGACTATCGCTTTAATGACACGAACACGGCATTTGTGCGTTATAACATCGACAACGCCTACATCGACACGCCGCTCGACGCACTGGGCGATCACAATGTCATTCCGCACATTCCCACCAACCTCGTTCTCGAGTATTTGCGCATCATCTCTCCCACCGTGGTCAACGAAGTGAAGTTCGGGCTGAACCGCGCCAACTACCACAACTGGGGCTACGGAACCGCGCCAGTGGCCGTCACAGCGGCTAACTATGACGGGCTGAGCGACACTTCGCTCGATACTGAGGTAGGAACCACGTTCTCCTACATCGACAATTTGACCTGGACCCGGGGGCGCCACACGCTCAAGTTCGGCGTGGACTTCCGGCGCATCCGCCTGAACAATTCCGGCAACACGCTGACCACGTCAACCATCGACTATGCGACTGTTGACGACTTCATCAATAACTCCGCCGATACGGCTACCTACCTGCAAGGTGAGGGCGTGGTGGGAAACCGGCGCACGTTCTACCAGGGTTACGCGCAGGACGAGTTCCGGGTGACGCCGACGCTGACACTGAACCTGGGCTTGCGTTACGAGTATTATTCGGTTGCGCACGAAATTCTGAACCGGTCGGCGGTGGTGGACATTACCGGCTGCGGCGGGTTCTGCCCGAAAGGCACTCCTTATTACGCGCCCAACACCAAGGATTTCGGGCCGCGCCTGGGACTGGCGTGGGCGCCCGCGGCACTGCACGGCAAGACGTCGATTCGCTCGGGGTTTGGAATCTACTACGGCGGCAACCAGAACGACGATTTCAGCGATCCCGCGGAAAGCGCCGTGCCTCGGTACTCGCTGGCGTCGTCGGACTTTCCAGCGCTGGCTTATCCGCTGACCGCGTTTCTCGATCCCGCCAATCAGCTCTTTAGCCCGAAAGCGATCGCCCGCAATCGCAAGGACCTCTCCTACAACGAATGGGACCTGGTGGTGCAGCAGCAACTGCCACACGACTGGCTGGCGCAGGTGGGCTATACCGGTTCCGAAGGCCACCACCTGTTCGACAAATACACGGTTAATCTGATTGACCCGCTCACCGGCACGCGTCCGCTGGCGGGCTTCGGTTCCTTTGGTTTGAAAGCCAACGACGGCAACGACAACTTCAACGCGCTGCAGGCTTCACTGCAGCGCAGGTTCACGCGCGGGCTGCTGTTTCAGATGAACTACATGTATTCGCACGGCATAACCGATGCTTCGATCGGGTCGGGCGAATCCGTGGGGTTCCAGGATATGGCTTGCCGCGCGTGCGACCGCAGCAGCACCAACATTGACGTTCGGCACACGATGACCGCCAATGCCGTTTACGACCTGCCGTTCGGGCAAGGCAAGAGGTTTCTCAGCGGCGAAACGGCGTCGAAAGTCTTCGGCGGCTGGAAGTTCGCGGCCATCGCCAGCGCCCAAACCGGCCTGCCGGTCAACATCACGATGACGCGCAGTGTGTCCGCGCTGCCGGACGGCAACAATTCCGGCCAGCGGCCGAACCTTGTGCTTGGCGAGCCCATCTACGCCGTTGACCAGACGATCAACAACTGGTTCAACCCGGCTGCCTTTTCGGCCCCGGCTAAGGGCACCTGGGGCAATCTGGGCCGGTACATTGCTAACGGGCCCGGCATGTCCGAAATCGATAGCTCGCTGCAGAAGAGATTCAAGGTGAGCGAGCGCGTCGGCCTGAATTTCCGCGCCGGCGTGTACAACCTGCTGAACCACCCGGTTTTCAGCACGCCGTCGGGTAAGATCGGCACGCTCACTGGCAATCCGCCGTCGGTCAGCGGCAGCTTCGGAGCGATCACCAGCATCATCAATACGGGCGCCGTGGGAACGGGAGCGCCGCGCCGGATCGAATTCATGTTCCGGGCCGAGTTCTAGCCGAACACGCGCTGGCTGACGGCCGGCAGCGGGAATGCGGAGGCCCGCGCCGGCTGCTGAGGGGGGAGAGACCTGGACGGGCAAGCGAAAGCATGCCCCACATGCCTCCACATGCCCCACCGCCGCGATTGCCCTTATCCCGGCCCGCCTGTTAGACTTAAGAATTCAAGTCTTTCCAACTTCGGGGTCCCAAATTGAAGGTCTGCGTTCTTATACCTGTTCTTTTTCTCGGCGCCGTGGCGATGGCGGAGGAGTCTTCCGACGGCGGGGCGGCGATCATGCGCCAGTACTGTGTGGCGGCGCAGAACCAGGCCGCTTCTGCCGAGGCCTCGACGATGGAAGTGGAAATCCAAGGGGCGCTGCCGAGACTGAGCAAGACCGGCAAGCTGCACGCGTTGCGGCGGATTTCGGCCTTGGGCCGCATCACGTACGAGGTGCTGGGATTTGAAGGCGATGGAACGGTGAAGCGCGACCTGATTGCCCGCTACCTGGCCGCCGAAATCAGGGCGCAGCAGGATCGCGCGGCTGCCATGGCGGTGACGCCGGACAACTACCGTTTCCACTTTAAGGGCCGCGAGGAGCTGGACGGGCGCGACGTTTACCGGTTCCAGGTGTCGCCGAAGCACAAAGCCCAAGGACTTTACAAAGGCGACCTGTGGATCGACGCAGTGACTTATCTGAAGGTGCAGGAGTCGGGTTACCTGGTCAAGAGCCCGTCGATATTCCTGAAGCGGGTCGCCTTCACGCGAAAATACGAAACCCGAGACGGCCGGGCGGTGCCCCTGCGGATGGAAAGCGTGGTGGATACGCGCCTGGTGGGGCGCGCGGAACTGACCATCGACTATAGCAATTACGCATTGGATGAAACCGATGCCATGGACGATGCCCGATAGCCGGCGGCAAGCGCCGGGCGGGGGAAATGCATGCGAACACTGTTTCTGAATCCGCCGTCCTTTGAAGGATTCGATGGAGGCGCCGGCTCGCGCTGGCCCGCCTCGCGTGAAATCGAATCCTACTGGTATCCCGTGTGGCTGTGCTATCCCGCCGGCATGCTGCCCGACAGCAAGGTAGTGGACGCGCCGCCACACAAGATTTCGATCCCGCAGACCGTCGAGATGGCGAAGGGTTTCGAGCTGCTGGTGCTCTACACTTCCTCACCTGGCTTCCAGGTGGACGTGAAGATGGCGGAGATGATGAAGGACGCGAACCCGAAGCTGCGGGTGGCGTTTGTCGGCCCGCCGGTGACCATCGAGCCGGAAAAAACACTGCGGTCGACCAGCGCGATCGATTTCGTAGTGCGGCGCGAATTCGATTACCAAATCGCGGATTACGCCAAAGGCAAACCGCTGGCGGAGCTGCCGGGGGTGAGCTTCCGCCGCAACGGCGATATCGTGCACAACCCGGAGGGCCCCGCCATCGAGGATCTGGATGCGCTGCCTTGGGTCACCAAGATCTACAACCGGGACCTCGACATCACGCGTTACAACGTCCCGTTCCTGCTCAACCCGTACATTTCTTTCTACACCACCCGCGGCTGCCCGGCGCTGTGCACCTTCTGCCTCTGGCCGCAAACGCACTCCGGCCACCGCTGGCGGCTGCGCTCGGCCGATGACGTGGCGGCGGAAGCCCGCTACGCGCTCGAACAGTTTCCCAACATCAAGGAAATCTTCTTCGACGACGATACCTTCAACTACCGCAAGGACCGCACCATCGAGCTGTGCAAGAAGCTCAAGCCGCTGAAGTTTACGTGGTCGTGCACGTCGCGCGTCACCACCGATTACGAGACGCTGAAGGCGATGAAGGATGCCGGCTGCCGGCTGCTGATTGTGGGCTACGAATCGGGCGACCAGCAGATCCTGAAGAACATCAAGAAGGGCGCCACCATCGAAATGGCCGAGCGCTTCACGGCCAACTGCAAGAAGCTGGACCTGACGGTGCATGGCGACTACATCATCGGCCTGCCCGGCGAAACGCGGGAGACGATTCGCAAGACCATCGATTTCGCCAAGCGGATGGACACGGAAACCATCCAGGTCTCGATTGCGCACCCGTACCCCGGCACCGAGTTTTACGATTACGCCAAGAAGAACGATCTGCTCACCATCGATGCGCTGACCGATGAAACAGGCCACCAGTTGCCGGTGGTGATCTACCCGGGCCTGGATCGCGCCGAGCTGGTGGATTGGGTAGAGCGTTTCTACGGCGAATATTTCTTCCGCCCGCGCGTGATCTGGCGCATCGTCAGGAAGGCCATCTTCGATTCGAGTGAGCGGCGGCGCCTGGTCAAGGAAGCACGCGAGTATATGTCGCTCCGCTCCAAGCGTAAGAAGTTCGTGGCGGGCCACAAGGCCGCCGCGGCCGCGGCGCCTGTTTCTTCCGGCGATTGACCCCTTCAATGACATCGGAAACCGCGCGGCTGCGCAGCAAGACCTGGGCCTGCGCCTTGATCGTAGTGCTGACCCAGGTTTTCGGCAATTTCTTTCTCAAACGCGGCATGCCTGCCGAGCTCGGCTCGCCGCTTGCTTACATCACCGTGCTGTTCCGGCCGTGGGTGACGGTGGGCGTGACGTTGCTGGTAGTGTGGCTGCTTTCGCGGATGACGCTGCTGAGCTGGGCGGATTTGAGCTACGTGCTGCCGGTGACCTCGCTCGGCTACGTGCTGGTGGCGTTCGTCGGCCGCTGGCTGCTGGATGAACGGATCACCCGCCAGCGCTGGGCCGGCATCCTGTTGATTGTGGCCGGAGTGGCGCTGGTAGGCGGCGGGAGCGCGCCGCGGACATGGCGCGGGCAATCGGGGGAACCATCATGAAGTGGCTGCTGATTGCCATCATTGTGGCTTCCACCAGCGTGGGTGAAGTGCTGCAGGCCATCGGCATGCGGCGGCATGGCGAGATCTGCGACTTCCGTCCCGGCGCTCTCGGCCGAGCGGCGGGCAGACTGGCATGCAACGGCGTCGTCATCGGCTCCGTGGTGGCGATGGCGGTTTCGTTCTTCGCGTACCTGGGGCTGCTGTCGTTCACGGACCTGAGCTTCGCGGTCCCGGTGACCGCGGTCACGTATGTGGTGGAAACGGTTTTGGCCAAATACGTTTTGAAAGAGCGGGTCAACTGGCTGCGCTGGGCGGGCGCGGCGATCGTTCTCTGCGGCGTGGCGCTGGTTTCGCTGTGACGCTGGTGCTGGCAGTTCCGGCGCTGGCGGCGGCCGCATACTACCTGCTGGCGCTGATCGCGGCGGCGCGGTGGGGCAGGCAGCCGTCGACGGCGGTGAATCCCCATGAGCCTCCTATCTCCATCCTCAAGCCCATTCATGGCCGCGATCCCGGCTTTTACGCCTGCATCCGCTCCCACGCGGCGCAGCACTATCCCGAGTTCGAGATTCTATTCGGGGTCACTGACGCCGGCGACCCGGCCATAGAAGATATCGAGAGCTTGCAGCGGGAGTTTCCCAAACTGCCAATCTCTCTTCACGTTGTATCTACCACCGCGCCCAACGCTAAGGCCGGCGTGCTGGCGGAACTGGCGCGCCACGCCCGCCATGAGATCCTGCTGGTGAACGACGGGGACATTTTCGTACCGCCCGATTATCTCCGCGCGGTGGCGGCGCCGCTGGCGGATGCCGGAACCGGGCTGGTGACGTGCCTCTATCGCGCCCACGGCGGATCGGCGGCGACACGCATGGAGGCGCTCGGGATCGCCACCGACTTCGCTCCCAGCGTGCTGGTGGCGCGGCTGTTGGGAGTGGCCGAATTCGCGCTCGGTTCCACCATGGCCTTCCGCGCCGAAACGCTACGCGCCATCGGCGGCTTCGAAAGCATCTTCGATTACTTGGCCGACGATTACCAGCTTGGCCGGCACATCCATCAACTCGGACTGCACATCGCCTTCGCGGACGTGGTAGTGGAAACCAACCTGGGGGCCGGCTCCTGGCGTGACGTCTGGCGGCACCAGTTGCGGTGGGCGCGCACCATCCGCGTGTCACGGTTTTCCGGGTACTGCGGCTCGATTGTCACCCATGCCACGTTGTGGAGCCTGGTGGCGCTGTTGGCCGGAGCGTGGTGGGCCGCCATTCCGGCCCTGGCGCTGCGTATTGCGGCCGGCACTTGGATCGCCGCCGACGTCCTGGAAGACCCGACCGCAGCCCGCAGTGCAGCGCTCATTCCCGTCCGCGATCTGCTCGGGTTCGCGGTTTGGCTCGCCGGACTTTTCGGCACGACCGTTGAATGGCGCGGCCTCACACTGCGCCTTGGCCCGGACGGAACGATTCAACCCAATTAGGCAGTTTCAGACCTCATTATGTTAAACTTACGGTCTGGAGGCTGTCGTGATTCTGTTGCTGTTTGGGCCGCCGGGCTGTGGTAAAGGTACGCAAGCGACCTCACTTGCTGAGAAATTCCACATGCCGGCTATCTCCACGGGTGAGATGTTCCGCGCCGAATGCAAAGCGGGAACGGAATTGGGCAAGCAGGCCAGCGCCATCATGCAGGCCGGCGGCCTGGTGGGCGATGACATTGTCAACGGCATCGTTGCCAACCGCATTTCGCGGCGGGACTGCGCCCGGGGCTTCCTGTTGGACGGCTACCCGCGCACCGTGCCGCAGGCGCAGAACTTCGCGCGGCTGTTGGCCGAACGCGGCCTGCCCGAGCCGGTGGTGATTCACCTCGACGTGCCGGACTGGGTTTTGGTGGCGCGTTTGACCGCCCGGCGCCAGTGCCCCAAATGCCTGAAGATTTACAATCTGCAGTCGCAGCCGCCACGCATTGCGGGTTATTGCGACGAAGATGGCTCGGGGTTGCTCACGCGCGAGGACGATCAGGAGTCCGTGATTCGCGACCGGCTGCAAGCTTACAACCAGCTCACCGGCCCGATTCTGGGCTGGTACGGGCCGGCGCGCGTCCACACGGTGGACGGCGCCCAACCGCCGGAGCAGGTAGCGCGGGCTATCGAGCAGGCTGTGAGCGAAGCAACCGGCAAGACACCCGTCACGGTTCGATAGCGGCCTACTGACGCAGCACGAGACGGTTTCGGGCGCTGGTTCAGCTTTCGCTGGCGGGGCCGCGCAATAGCGGATCCGCGCCGATGGTGCCCGTCAGCTCATTCAGGTAAGCCGGCGAGCTGACCCGCGCCAGCGTATCCTGGGCGACTCTCAAGCGGGCTTCCAAATCGAGTTGCGGCGGGATTTCCAACTGCGAAGCGCGGAATTCCTCCAAGGCTCGCAGGTGACGCTCCCACAATTCGGTTTCTTTGCGCTGCCGCGTGCGGAGGCGCTGGCGATACCAATCGCTGGCCAGAACGGCTTCGCGGGTGAACTGCGCGCGCAGGCACGGATCCTGGAGGGTCATCCCCTGGTAGGTGCCATGAACCATGATCTCGAGCAATGCGCGAAGCGGCGGGCAGGCATCCTCCACGCCGCCATCTTCGAAATACGCCTGGGCAACGCGCCGCTGACTTTCCACGATGGCGTCGACTCCGGAAGCGAACATGGCCAGGTCCTGTCTCTCCGGGCGCAACAGCTCTTCCGGAAAGACCGCGTCGGGCGTCTCGAAAATGCGTCCCAGGAAGACGTCGGCAAAGCGCGGCGTGATACGGTAGCCCAGCCGGCTGGCCAGGACGACGCGGCCGTCCATGCAGAAATCCTCGACTTTTTCGAGGTAGCCCTTTTCAATCAGGAAGCGGGGGTCGCGCTCTTCCACTCTCATCCTGCACCAAAGCTCCGGCACCAGGATGCTGATATCGTGCTCCACGCGGTAGTGCGGGCCCACGTAGCCGGCCGAGGTGGTCACGGCCGCATACTCGGCCAGGATCATGGAGACCAGCGCATTGTTCACGTCGATGACGGGCAGCAAGGCGTTGAAAGGACCCTTGGTGAGAGATCCTTCGCTGCCAAAGCCGGTGGTGGAAGGCGACTTGCCGGTCAGGCTGGAGATGAACTCCATGAACAGCTCCGGCGTTTCCTGGTAATGGATGGGACTGTAGACCGCCAACGGTGCGATGCCTAGCTTCGGTTCCGGCGGGTTGTTACGGCGGCCGGGCAAAACGGCGTTGACCGGAAAGAACACATCCTGATTCTCGGGAATGCCGCGGTCCAGGCGGGCAGTGATCTCGGCGAGATAAGTCTCGCGGGCGTGCACGAAATCCGGACGCTTCTGCAGATAGCGGGGGTTCTTCGATGGTTTGCCGTCGACGAGGCGCGGATGGGCGGAGGATACCACGTAGGCGCCGTTCTCCGAAGCCGCGAAGTTCGCAATCAGTTGCTTCATGGGCTGGCTGAAGCGGTCGAACTCGACGACATGATCGACCAGGCGGCGGGCGTCCTCGCGGGTGAGAGGCTCGAAGTTGGAGAGGAAGGTCTCCGGGCTGGCGATATCGGCTTCGGCTTGCTGGTCGGCGCCGCGGTGAATGCCTTCGTCCGGCCGCTGGAACAGCATGGCTTCACAATTGGCCACGAGTTTGACGCTGGGATACCGGTATCTCTCGTCCAGATGCGAGAGCGTCTCGCGCGGCAGCAGAACGGACGCCGTGATATCATCTTCGACCTGCACCTTGTCGGCCGGATGAAAATCGGGGCGCAGCTTGTAAATGCGCCAGGAGCCGTCCGGGTCGTAACCGACCCGGAGGTAATTGCTGACCAGTCTTTCCCCATCGAACTTAAGCTCATGGCCGAGGAAGCCGTTGATGCGGTCCACGGTGAAGTGCTCGCGCCACCGATCGCCCCATTCGGGCCGATAGTAGCGCTTGACGGTGCAGACAAGCTGGCGGATGGTTTGCGGCAGGCTGCGGACCCACTGGTTGTGCTCGTCGGTGTAATCGCCGGAGGCGGTGAGGAGCTTGATCACCGAGCCGAGCGACCGCTCGAGGCTGAGAATCGGCCGGTTCGCGCGGTGGCCGGGGCGGCCGTCGCGGAAGATGTGCGAATAATCCTTATTGAGTATGGCCGCCACCTGATCCATGTCGTTGCGGTAGTTCTTGACGAAAACCGGGCCCTTGAGCAGGAGGGAGGCGATGGATTTGGAGATCTCGCTCTTGCCGCCGCCGGAGACGGTGGAGGGCTTGTGACAGAGGGTGCCATCGGGGCGCGTGCCGACCAGGCGCCAGGCGGTACCGGTAAGCTGCTTTTCGAGGCGAAGCCGGAAGCCCGACGGAAGCACGTAAACCTCTTCGGCACGGAGTGGGATCTGCCGGCGCTGGCCCTGCGATTCCCAGCAGACGATCCCTTCGCGAACGCCGAACGTGGAGGACTCGGGAACGTAGAGGATGCTCGGGAAACTGCGGTCCACGGCGTGACCTTCCGGTTGCGCTTCGACACGGCTGCCGAGCAGGCGCATGGCCGCTTCAAACGTGGTGCTTTTCAGGCGCACGGTCCGATTGGCGATGAAATCCTGACCGAGGATATAAGAAGGGAAGGCGATGGCGCCGCCGGCGTGCTCCTCTTCGCACAACCCGTACAGGTTAGCCGCGAAGCTGATCTGGGTTTTGACTTCCTTCTTGCAATAGCCGAAATAATTGTCGGCGATGATAGTTACCATGACGCCGGATTCGTCGCGGCAGGCGACCTTGAAAGGCCTGCCACCGTTGTAGAGCTCATCCGGCTGGCTCCAGCACATGCCGTCGCGTTTCTGCCGTTCGGTGGCCTGGCCGGCGTGTGGCAGGCCCAACTCCGTCTTGCGCACTGAGGCGAGGTGGGGAGCCAGAATGACGCAGCCGGAATGGCCAGTCCAGTGGAGGACATCAAGAGCCGCGTCATTCTCCGGCAAGTACGGATCGCCGCCATTGCCGAAGAGGCACTCCACGAAATCCAGGTTGGCAACCAGCGTTCCGGGAGCGAAAAAGCGGATCTCCATGCTTCTTTCCGGTTCGCGACTGGTGGCGGGGCAGACCACCGGCCGCAGGAGCAGCGAAACGAACAAGCCGACCGCCTCGGCTTCGGCCGCGGTATACGGCAGTGCCAACACATCAGGTGGGGGATGCAGGGCCATTTCCAGCAGGGCGGCGAAAACAGGCTTGGGTACGGCGATCTTGTCGGCGGCGATGGGCAAACCACCTTCCGCGACGTGGAAGGCGCCTTGCGTGGTGCGGCGGTCATTCTTGGGATTGTGCAGGACGCCCTGGGCAACGCGGTAGGAATCGAGATAAGGCGAGTGAAAATGCTCCGCGCCCGGCGGAAAGGAGAGAGCCCGCGCCATCCCCGGCAGGTCGAGGGTCAGAGTACGGGAAGCGAGGCGCGGCGATCCCTGGGGGCAAATGTCCCTAAGGTAACGGTCGAGAAAACTTTGGACGCGCGCATCCACCGGACAGAGAAGGTTGCGGAGCAGTTGTTCTTTCTGGTGGATATTCCGGAGGAGAGGTCCGGCTAGCTGGAGGAAGTACGGGTCCGATGTGGTGCGTGGGGTGGATCGGCCCAATGCCGCCAGTTTTAGACTAATGTAGCGTTCGAGTGCTCGATGGGTGTCCATACGGGACCAAGTGGCGGCGACGGCGGGGCGCCGCTTCTTTCTAGCTTAACCGCTCGGATGTGCCGATGCCGGCGCAACCACGAGAGCGGCGCAGGTCAGTCACCAGCGTTGGCGAAGAGGCACAAGCGCAACTGGGCGGTTGGGCGTTCCTGAAAGAGCCAGGACAATCGTGTTCGCTATGGTACCATTTTGGATGCAGGCCCTTGCATCGCGCCGGAGAGGTGGCTGAGTGGTCGAAAGCAGCGGTTTGCTAAACCGTCGTAGGGTCATAAGCTCTACCGGGGGTTCGAATCCCCCCCTCTCCGCCATGAATTGAGCCGGGATTTCATTTTAGGACCAGGAATGTGAGGCTCGGAGCTGTGTGCGGCATGAAGTGGGCGAGATTCTCCGCCCCGATGTGGAGTTGACTCGTGCGCGCTCGCGACGCTACAGTGAGAGTGTCCTTTTTCCGCTCGATCCCGCCAGTCCCCATCGTCTAGCCCGGCCTAGGACATCGCCCTTTCACGGCGGTAACGGGGGTTCGAATCCCCCTGGGGACGCCAACTACACAAACGAGTCAACGCGCCTGAGCGGCGTTCCGCAAATCCGGTCGTTGTGGCGATGTATGGAGGCTTACTCACGGCCGGTTCTACGGATCCTGCCGCTCGTTGTGTGGCCCTTCTATCAGACCTGAGAGGCGGCCACCGGATGGGAATGAGCGAAATCGTACATTGGTACCAGCACTCTTGACGGCAGAGGGGCAACTCGGATAGTCTTTTGCGGACGAGGGAAAAGAGGGGGTGCTGTGATCCGGTATTTACCAGTCGTACTGTTGGCGACAGGAGTAGCCTGTGCTCAGGGCTCGCTCGTTCTGCTTGACCCTCCTTTGCTGAATGTAGACGACCATGGAGTTGCCACCGTCGCGATCACCCTCAAGAATCCTGGCGCCAAGCCGGTGGCGCTGCGGCTCAACCTGTCCGATTTCCAGCACAAAACGGCATCCGGCAAGGTCTATCCGCTGGGCACGAATTACAGCTTTACGCCGCTGGCGGATTCCGACAAGGCCGATTTCAACAGCGGCGTGGTAAACCAGACCCTCCACCTGAAGCTATCTGTGGTGCGGCTATGGGATGCCGGACAGTCCACTGCCATCCTGAAGAACGGCGAAGAGGACATTCCCACTGAAAGCGGGGCACGGCGTTCTGTCCTAACCGCTGTACGCATACCGGCATCGTATGGTGTCCAGATCGAAGGGGCAGGTGATGCGCCGCCGGAGATCGTTTTTTCGCGCGGCAGCAAAACGCTGGTGCGGGTGCTCAACAACGATGCGATGAACTATCGCTTCCAATGGCAATTGCGCGCCGGGAGCCGGCTGAGCGCTTCGGCCAATCCCTATCTGGAGCTACCGAGCCATGGAAGCGCTTACCTGGATCTGACCGACGCCAAGCCTGGAATCTCGTTGTTGGAGGGTGGCACCATAAAAGACCAGCTATCGGCAGGCGAGCTGGTGTTTCAGCCGCTGCTGGACGCCGATGTCGGCCTGCCACCCATAGCTCCCAAGATTCTCCCGTTGAGCTTGCGACTGCAATATTGGAGCGGTGGTTTCCAGCAGGCGTGGAACGCATTCTGGATCTTTCTGCTGCTCACGCTGGGTGGGATGACGTCGATCTGGGTACACTGCGGGATGCCCAACACGACTCGTGCTTTAGCCATGATGCGTTCGGTAGCCGAGTTGACAGCGAAACTAAACGGAATCGGGCCCGACATCGCTTCCCACTCGAGAGTGATGCTGGCGGGGCGCCTTGCCGGAATCGAAACCAACCTTCGATCCACATGGTGGATCTTCCCTTCTTTTGCGGCAACACTGGACGCTTCCGACAAGGAACTGCAAACGGTGACCGAGTGGCTCAACGTGGCGTATGACGTGTCGATGGTCCTGCGCGCCGCACGTGAAAAGACACAAAACGGGATTCCCCCAACGGTGCTCGTTTGGATTCGGGAGAAGTGCAACTGTGCCCTGTCTCATTTCGAGAGCGGCTTCACCACCCCAGACGAACTGAAAGAGATGCAGGACGATTTAGCCGCGGCGCAGCAATACCTCACGGCCGGCTCCGAAGGCGGCGCCCTGCCCGACCTGGAGCGTGCGATCCAGGAGCGCGAGGAGCGTCTGGCGCCGCTGCTGGATTCGATCGAAGCAACTTTCCCGAAACGGTTTGACGGCCTCTGCGCTCAGGTCCGGAGTCAGATGGGCCATCAGGCCTCTCCCGCGTCTTATCTGGACCGCGATACCTTGAGCCTGAAGGTGGACCTTCTACGCCAAGTGTCTGATCTAATGAAGCGCGCCGGAACGGCCGCCACCACGTCAGGGAGGCGTGCTCCCGCCGCGGCGGGCGACGCCGAACCATTGCTTCTGGAGATAAACCTCCCGCGGGCTCTGAATTACATCTGCACGGACGCACCGGAGACGCTACGCCTGGCGCACTTGTTTGTCAACGAAATGCGCCAAGGCGTTTATGAAACGGACCTGCTTGCCGAGATCAAGGCCAGCCCGCCGAGGATCACCGTTTTGCAGGACCCATTGGAATGCGATAGCTGTGCGCCGGTGCACTTCAGCGTGCAGTTTCACCGCCCACTACTGAACGATGCGGCGGCGGCCGGGGAGTGGACCTGCGCTTGGGACTTCGGCGACAGGACCATTCGCGAGACTGGATGGGACGTCTACCATTGGTTTCGCAAGACGGGTCTCCACCAGATCTCTGTTTCGATCGCCAATCTGGATGGCGACTCTGTGTTGAGCCAGGCGCTGACGCTCGACGTAGACGTCGGCGTCAAGGACCGGCGCTTGCGCTGGTACCGCCGTTTTTTGAAGATAGGAAGGCCGCATGCCGAAACCATGCTGGAGGCCAGTCGCCTGGCCATGGTGCTCACTATAGCGGTCATCGGGTTGGTAGGGTCGGCGCAGCATCAGGCACAGAGCCTGACCCTGTTGCAGGCGGCCGGCGCGGTTTTCGCATTGGGCTTCGGCGCCGACACTTTGAAGAATCTCATCACACAACGAGGAGGAAACTAGATGCCGGTTCTACAACAGGGAAGCACTGGCCCCGAGGTAGCCGATCTGCAAAACAAGCTGCGCAGTCGCGGCTTTGATCCTGGAGCATCGGATGGCTCTTTCGGTCCGGGAACTGCGGCGGCTGTGGCGGCGTTCCAACGCAGCGCCGGACTGACCGCCGATGGCGTGGTGGGTCCTCAAACGGCGGCCGCGCTGGGTCTTGTGGCCCCAGCGCCGGTTGTCTCCGCGATTCCCGCGGTCACAGTTGCGATGGTGTGCCAGATCTTTCCGAATACGCCGGCGCCGAACATCCAAGAAAACCTGCCGGTAGTGCTGAACGCTCTGGTGACGCCTCAACTGACCAACAAGGCGATGATCCTGATGGCGCTGGGCACGATCCGTGCGGAGACTGAGTCGTTCCTACCCATCAGCGAGGGGCAATCTCCGTATAACACGTCGCCGGGTGGACATCCGTTCGACCTGTACGATTCCAGGGCGGACTTAGGAAACCAGGGGCCACCGGACGGTGAACGGTTCAAGGGACGGGGATTCATTCAGCTCACTGGCCGCACCAACTACCAGGTCCATGGAAACGCCATCGGACTGGGCAATCAACTGATCGAGAATCCCGATCTCGCCAACGATCCCACCATTGCAGCCCAACTGCTCGCCAGTTTTCTTAAGAGCCGCGAACAGAGTATCACGGCGGCGCTGGCCAAAGGCGATTTGGCCACCGCGCGCCGCCTGGTGAACGGCGGATCCAATGGTATTGACCGATTTACCGACGCTTATAACATCGGTAAGTCGCTTCTGCCTGACTCAATCTCCGCTTGACGTGCGCTCGGAACAGGCATAGTATTACCAGCACAAGAGGGGAAACATGCCGCGTTTGTCATATCCAATCGAAGATATTCAAGACCACTACACGGTGGTGGTGATCGGCTCCGGTTACGGAGGCGGTATCGCCGCGTCTAGAATGGCGCGCGCCGGCCAGAGCGTGTGCGTTCTGGAACGGGGAAAGGAATTCCAACCCGGGGAGTATCCGGACACCGAAGCCGAAGCCCTGCTCGAAACGCAGGTCCGGACGCCGGAGGGTACGGCTGGCTCCAAGACCGGTCTCTACGATTTCGTGGTGGGCGATGGCATCAATGTATTCCTGGGATGCGGACTGGGTGGCACGTCGCTGGTGAATGCCAATGTTTCGCTGGAAGCAGAGCCGCGCGTGTTCCAGGATGCGCGGTGGCCGGCGCAGGTCCGGCAGGATCTTCCGACCCTGGTGCAGGAGGGATACGACCGCGCGCGCGAGATGCTGAAGCCCACGCCCTTTCCCGAATCGTTCCCGCCGCTGCCGAAGATGGGCGCGCTGGAGAAATCGGCGCAATATCTGGAGCAGAAGTTTTACCGCACTCCCATCAACGTGACGTTCGAAACCAAGGTCAATCACGTTGGTGTGCCGCAGACCGCCTGCACGATGTGTGGCGATTGCGTGACCGGATGCAACTACGGCGCTAAGAACACCACGCTGATGAACTATCTGCCCGACGCCAGGAACTTCGGCGCGGTAATCTTCACGCAGGTTTCGGTGCGCTACATCGAACGGCGCGACGGTAAGTGGTTCGTGCACTATGAGACGCTCAACGAGGGCCGCGAAGATTTCCATGCCCCCGACATGTTCGTTACCGCCGATATTGTCATGCTGGGCGCGGGCGCGCTCGGCTCCACGGAAATCCTGCTGCGTTCGAAAGCGCAAGGGCTGCCGCTCTCCGAGTGCCTGGGCGCGCGTTTTTCCGGCAACGGCGACGTGCTCGGCTTCAGCTACAACGGCGACCAGGAGGTGAACGGTATCGGCTTCGGCCATCGCAAGCCCGGCGAAATTCCGCCGGTGGGCCCATGCATTACCGGCGTAATCGACATTCGCAATCAACCCAAGCTCGAGGACGGCATGATTGTGGAAGAGGGCTCCGTGCCCGGCGCGCTGGCAGGCCTGATGCCCGGCGCGCTGGAGACCGCCGCCAAGGCCGCCGGCAAGAACACCGACACCAGCCTAGCCGACCTCATCGAGCAGAAGAAGAGAGAGTTGGAAAGCCTGGTGGGCGGGGCGTATAGAGGCGCTGTCCACAACACCCAGACCTACCTGGTGATGACCCACGATTCAGGCGATGGCAAGATGCACCTGGAAAACGACCGATTGAAACTCGAATGGCCGGGAGTGGGCAAGGAACGTATCTTCGACAAGGTCAATGAGACGGTGCTGAATGCCACTAAGCCCCTCGGGGGCACTTACGTCATCGACCCGCTGTGGACGAAGTTGTTCAAGAAAGACCTGGTGACGGTGCATCCGCTGGGTGGTTGCGTGATGGCCGACGATGCTGCAAGCGGCGTGGTCAACCATAAGGGCCAGGTCTATGCCGGCGCGTCGGGAACGGAGACATATAACAGCCTCTATGTTTGCGACGGGTCGGTAATCCCCGTTCCTCTGGGCGTGAATCCGCTGCTCACCATTTCGGCCATGGCGGAGAGGACGTGCGCCATCGCGGCGCAAGATCGCGGTTGGAAGATCGATTACGCCCTGCCTTCCAAGCCGGCCGTGGCAGCGCAGAGTGCGGCCATGGGCCTGCAGTTCACCGAAACCATGCGCGGCTTCTTCTCGAGCGAAGTGAAGGGGGACTACATCGCGGGCGCGGCCGCAGGAGAAGCAGCCGGGTCTTCTCTGGCGTTCACTCTCACCATTATTTCCGAAGATCTCAACGACATGCTGGCTAATCCGCTGCACAACGCCCGTATGCTCGGCAGTGTAGTGGCGCCGGCGCTTTCCGCCAGGCCATTGTCCGTGGAGGACGGCGTCTTCAACCTGTTCGTCACCGATCCCACCAACGTGGAAACCAGCAACATGGTTTACCGCATGAAGATGAGGTCCGAGGAAGGCAAGGTCTACTACTTCCACGGCTACAAAATCGTGCGGCCGAACTCGGTGCTCGATATCTGGCACGATACCAGTACGCTCTACATCACGGTGCGCGATGGCGCCGACGAATCGGCTCCCGTGCTCGGCACCGGCATCCTGCACATCCTTCCGACCGACTTCGCGAGGCAGATGACCACCATGAAGGTGACCAACGCGCCAAATGCCGAAGAGCGACTGCGCGGCACGGTGCGGTTCGGTGAGTTCTTTGCGGGCGTTCTCTACCAGACGTATGGCGGCGCGGTGGCCGGCTCCGTGGCGTTCAATCCGGACGCTCCACCGCGGAAGAAACGCGAACTGCGAGCCGCCGCACCGGAGGTTTACTGGCTCAACGCGCCCGATGGCGTGCCGCTGCGCCTCACGCGCTACCGTGGTGGATCCAAGGGCCCAGTTATTCTTTCGCACGGTCTGGGTGTCTCCAGCCTGATTTTCTCTACCGACACCATCGACACCAATCTCACCGAGTACCTGTTCGGGCACGGCTACGACGTGTGGCTTTTGGATTACCGCAACAGCATCGCGCTGCCAGTGTCGGCAAGCCTCTCCAGCGGCGATGACGTCGCCACCAAGGATTACCCCGCCGCGGTGGCCAAGGTTCGTGAACTGACCGGCGCGCCGAGCGTGCAAATGGTGGTCCACTGCTGGGGCTCTACCACGTTCTTCATGGCCATGCTGGCGGGCCTTCAGGGTGTGCGCTCCGCCGTCTGTTCACAGATCGCGACCCACATAGTGACGCCTACCATGACCAAGATCAAAACCGGGCTGCATCTGCCTTCGTTCCTCGATGCCCTGGGCGTGAAGTCACTCACCGCCTATGTGGACACTCACGCCGACTGGCGCGAGCGCCTGTATGACGCGGCGTTAAAGCTCTACCCTTTGGAACTCAAGGAAGAATGCGACAGCCCGGTGTGCCATCGCATTTCCTTCATGTACGCTCCGCTTTATCAGCACGAGCAACTCAACCAGCTCACGCATGACACCCTGCACGAGCTCTTCGGTATCGCCAATATCCGTTCTTTCGAGCACATTGCCCTGCTTGCGCGCAAGGGACACCTGGTGGCCTTTGACGGCGCCGAAGTCTACCTGCCGCACCTGGAACGCCTGGCGATTCCGATTACATTCATCCACGGCGCGGCTAACCGGTGCTTCCTGCCGGAGAGCACCGAGATTACTTACAATCTGCTGCGCCAGACGAACGGCGACAAACTGTACAGCCGCCATGTGATTCCTAACTACGGCCATATCGACTGCATTTACGGCAAGAACGCCGTCAATGACATATTCCCACTGATGCTGAGCCATCTGGAAGCGACTTGCGACGCCCCGGCCGCGCTGCAGGCGGGCCGCTGAACAGGAGACCCGATGTCAGCAACACCGAATCCCTGTGCCAAATGGTTCAGCATTGTGGTCTGGTTGGGTATCGCATGCAACGTGCTGTTCATCGTGCAACAGCTTTTCATGCCGGACTCGGTGAACTCCGGCCTTGGACTGCCCGTAGGTCTCCCGACGGTTTGGAATCAGGCGCACGCCGTGATGGTGCTGGCCCTCAGCATTTTCTATATACCGGCTGCACTCGATCCGCTGCGCGACCCGGACTATTCGTGGCTGCTCGTATTGTCGCGGTTTCTTGCCGCTATCTTTTGGGTGTTTATCTGGCGCTCCAATCCAGCGTTCCTTTCGTATCTGATTATGGACGGAGCGTTTGGCGCGGTGCAGGCGATTTTGCTCCAAATGGCCGTCCCCAGCGGGAATCGGCTTGGCGCGACGCTGGCCCGGCTGTTTTCGCATTTCTTCGCCTGGGTGGCTGGCTGTTTCCGCAAGCCGGCGGTGTGGGCCGGCCTCGGAATCGTGATCATCCTCGGGGCTTTCGCCGGATACGTCCTGTGGGACAATCTCATGCGCGCCGAGCCTGACACAAGTTACGCGTCCGTGGAAGACCACTATAAGTACGGCGCTATCGGCCTGGGTTCCGACAGCCGCGTGCCGTACTGGATTTGGCAAGTGCTTCCGGGCATGTTCCCGGAAAAACTGCCGGCACCCGGTGGCTGGGCTTCGCTGGGGCTGATTTATGAAAAGGGCCACGACCTGCCCATCGGCTTTGCCAAACGCCATATCGGATACGACTCGGTGGAAGCGAACTGCGCGCTCTGCCATAGCGGCGAATTCCGCCGCACCGTTGACAGCCAACCTGAAGTGATCCTCGGGGGGCCAGCCAACATTCTTGACCTACAGGCATTTCAGAACTTCCTTTACGACTGCGCCGCCGACCCGCGATTCACGCCTGACAACGTGATGGCCGCCATCGCCAAAGTGCACCAATTCTCCTGGACGGAGTCACTCGTTTACCGCTATCTCATCATTCCCGGTGTTAAGAGGGGTCTTGCCGCGCAGAAGGTTGCCTATGCTTGGCAGGAATCGCGGCCTCCGCAGGGCAGGGGCCGCACGGACACTTTCAATCCCACCAAGTTCAACGTCTTCCATCTGCCCGAAGACCATACCATCGGAACCGTGGACCTGCCGCAGGTCTGGAACCAACAGCCGCGCGTGGGCATGAACCTTCACTGGGACGGCAATAACAACAACATCACCGAGCGCAACTTCGCCGCTGCTATGGCCATCGGCGCCACGCCCAAAACAGTAATCATGGCCAGCTTCAAGCGCGTCACCGATTTTCTGCTGGGCTTGAAGCCGCCTCCATTCCCATTTCCGATCCGGAAGGATGCAGCCGATCGCGGCCAGAAGATTTTCGACCAGGAGTGCGCGCGATGCCATGCATTCGGCGGCGCTGATACGGGGCAAGTGGAACCCATCGAGACTATAGGTACAGATCGCCATCGTCTGGACTCCTTCACCGCTGAACTGGTGGAGAAGTTTCATTCCATCAACAATCCGCCATTCGTCTTCGATGCCTATCACAAGACGAATGGTTACGCCAACGTGCCGATCGACGGCATCTGGGCGCGCGCGCCCTATCTGCACAACGGTTCGGTTCCCAACCTTTGGGCGCTTCTGCAGACAGAAGCCGCGCGGCCGGCTGTCTTCTATCGCGGCTATGACGTATACGATCCGAAGAACGTCGGATTCATTTCCGACGGCCAGGAAGCGCAGCGCGTCGGATTCAGAGTGGATACCAGTGTTCCCGGCAATGGCAATCAAGGTCATGTCTACGGCACCAGCCTGAGAGACGGCGAGAAGTGGGACCTGATCGAATTTCTGAAAACGCAATAACCACGTCTTAGCTGCATGCAGCCAAGTTGAAGAGGAGATCCAATGTTAAAGCTGACTCAATTTCGGAATCCAGACCTCTCGCTGTTTCAATCGGCCGTCGATGAAGTAGTCGCGCGGAAGGTGGCCGTGGCGCAGTCGCAGAATACCGGCGGCCCAGCCGCCATTACGCGCCCCGATCCCAGTCACAATATGGTGAAGATGGCGAATGCGGAAGCGACCGCCGCCGCTCAGGGTGGCGCCGCTCCGCCGGCGCCTTCCCCCGCGCCGGCCCCAGCCGTCACGCAGGATTTCGGCGATCAACTCAGCTACTGCGCATCACTGGCGCGCAACTACGCCGTGGCCAAACTTCTCGGGCACACCGATGACGCCAACCGCTATCAGGCGCTGCTCACCGCGAAAGACGGGGATTGCGACCCCGGTTGGGCCGAGGCATCCCTCAAATACGAGGAGTTCCTTATGTCCAAGGGAACGATCCCGTATCGGGTTTACAAGAGCATGAGCGATTTTGTGATCGATGGGAAGCTCCCCCTCAACGCCCGCGTGGCCATCGTGGGAGATTGGGGAACCGGGCAGGAGACCGCGAAAACAGTTCTCGCGCAGATCGCTCGAAAGAATCCCGACGTAGTGATTCACATGGGCGATGTCTACTACTCCGGCACCGACTTCGAGATGCGGAATTACTTTTACAACATCTGGAAGGAGAGCCTGGACCTTACCAAGATCGCCACTTTCACGCTTTCCGGTAACCATGATATGTTCTGCGGCGGCGCGCCGTATTACACGCTGATCGACCAACTGGGTCAACCCGCCAGCTATTTCTGCCTGCGGAACGATAACTGGCAGTTCCTCGCCATGGACACCGGGCTCCACGACAACAAGCCCGAGGGCAACATTCCCACGTATCTCGAAGACACCGAAGTGGCCTGGCTCGCCGACAAGATCCAGAACAACGCCAAGCGACGCACCGTTCTCCTCTCGCACCACCAGCTATTTGCCGCCTACGAAGACATCTGCGGCAAATCGGTTAACGATCATCTAAACCAGCAACTATCGCCGTTGCTGCCGAGTGTGGATATGTGGTTGTGGGGGCACGAGCACAACCTGGTAATCTACCAAAAGTACTTGGGCGTTGTGGCGCGGTGCATCGGCCACGGTGCGTTTCCGATCGGTCTCACGGAGATCCCTGCCACTCCAATATTTCCAGAGGTTCCGATGGTACCGGTGCGCCTCGGCAATAACGGGATCTTTTACAACCATGGCTACGCGATCATGGACCTGGCGGGCAACACCGCCAGCCTGTCGTACTATCAAGACACCGACGAGACGACGCCACAATACACTGAAACCCTTGACGCGGTGGCGACGGCTGGCTCGTGATCGTAACGATTGTTACAAGCCGCCTTCGAGACGTGATGATTCGTACAAATCACCGGACACCGACTTACAGGAGGGGGTCACCCACGTTGCAGCCTCTGTTAATCGGCAATAATTGAGTTCAAATCGTCCGAGAAAATCTCTATCTTTCTCGCAAAAAATAGTTGGACTCAGGCGGATTAACACGATAAAGTACATAAACAATCGAGTTCGCCTGACTCGACAGGCGCGCCGACTCGGAGGTGGCGGCGGATGGAGGATGCTCGTTCTGTTAGTGAAGGCCAAGGATCGCCAGCGCGAGGCTTGGCTGATCTGCTCCAATACCCACTCCTGTCGGCGATCAGCGATCGCCGCACGCGTCGGATCTGCCAGGGGACGTCGCTCAACGCCGGTGCGCTCTCATACACCAGCACCAACCATCCTGCTCCGCTCACTCCGCTCGAAGAAGCCATCCTCATCGTCTCCACCGGCCTAGCCGGTTTCAGCCTGCACGACGTGCCATTGAAGCACCCCGACGGCGAGCCGGTTCTCGCAACCACCCAGATGGGCATCCCGGCACGCGCCGCCAGCAGCGCCGATAACGCGCAGGCCACGCACTTTTTCCTCAGCAACGACGAAGGCACGTGGTTGCTTCAGCAGAAGACCGGGCGCGATGCCGTCGCCTGGTTGCGCGAGTTCCCGCCCGACCGCTCTTTATGGACGGAGCAGCATTGGATTGACGCGGCCGCCGGCGTGAAGCGAAAGATCTACCCGGAGCGCCTCGACTTCCCGCGCCGCTGGCCTTACTACTTCACTTGGAACAAGATCATCTCCAACCGTCCCGGAACTAGCGTGTTCATGCCCGTGGTCGACACCACGCGGCAGATGATCAATGTGCTGTTCAGCATGCTTTCCGAACCGGATGGCCAGCGTCCCTTGGTGCTGGATGATTGGTCGAAATTCAAACCTAAAAAACTGATCGAATGGGCCGCTTGGGCCGGCAGTTTGATCGGCGTGGTGCCGAAGATTCCTTACCAGCCGGTGGCCGGCATTGAGCGCGTGCAAAAGAAATGGTTGCAATCGGATTCCCCCTTGCCGTTGGGATTCGCCGGCGCCATGCGCACGGACTACGAAGCTTTCTTCCATCTCCAGAACTTGATGCTGGTCACGCACGCCATGGGGCTGGGCGGCTGGATCCACGCAGCCGTCAGTGCACCGTATGTTTTCGAACGCGACCCTTCCAAGGGCAGCTATGGCCTGGGTTTCCGCATGCAGCAGCCGAAGAAGTGGAACCGCTGGCCGCCGCTTCCCGCGCCGCTGCCCAACCCGGTGGGCCTTGACGGAATCCTCGAAGCGCTCTGTCCTCCCTACATCTCTTCGATGAACGACGCCGTCGACCAGGTGTACGAAGAAAAATTCGGACCCAACGGAGTGTATGGCGATAAGGTCGTCTTCGAGAAGCCCTACCGCCGTAGCGACGACGCGGCGGATTTCATGCGCAATGCGGAACGACCGTCTAAAGAAACCATCCAATACATCAAAGATATCTGCAATTATATCTACGACACCTATGGCCGCTTCCCGGCGCATGTGAACTCATTCCACGTGCCCGGCGTCTGGCTGCAAGTGTCGCATCTCGAACTCGAATACTACGAAAAGTTCTTCCAACCGACTCTCTATCACAGGCAGGCGAGGCACTACGGGGTATGGGGCCTGCACTAGGTCTCGGGAAGGCTGAAAGATGATTGCGATTTGGGCCATCCTCGGGCTGGCGTTGGCGCTGTTTCTCGCACCGCGGCTGGCTGTGCTGTGGATTCGCTGGCGCGACCGTGCACCGGGCAACGACCGCACACTGCTGACTTACAGCGATGAGCTGCCGCGCTATTTCACGCGCGATGCCGCGGGACGAGTGGATACCTCGGCCCGCTGGCCCGGATGGGATGCGTGGATTGCCTCCATGATCCCAGCCGAGGCCAGCCTGCCGCCCCAGTTGATCCGCGGCACGCTCATGACCGGCCTCTACGGCCTTGAGGGCGTAGATAATTACGAGAAGCTGCTTTACCGGCTGTCCACTTACCAGGCCGTCGAGCACCTGTGCCTAGTTCCCACCAGCTACGCGCTCGCCGATGGCGACTGTCTCGTCCTGAGCAATCTCTCGCAGGACTATCTCACCAAGCAGACGGATCTCAAAATGGCCGATGCCGAGCTAGACGTCACCATCCTCGGCTCGCGGACCGGCAACCTCACCACAGAAGAGCCCTACGGCCACATCGAAGGCACGTGGCCCAATTACAGGCTGTTCTTCTTGAATCCCGAAGCCGAGATTCGCATCGTGCTCGCTTATCACGGAGAGCGCATCGTCTGGTGGACCGATCTACCCGGCCGCTATTTGCATTTCTCGGCGTTCGGCACGTTCGACGCCACCGTCGAGTATGCGCGCGGCACCACCATCGCCCATCCACACCGCCCTGTGCTCAATCCTCAGAAGTTGCAGTTTCAGGCACGCGGAACCGTGGAGCACATCGCCGCCCTTGAGCCGTTCGCGTTTGATTGGCTGTGGCTGCCGATGCGCTACCTTGGCCGGTGGTTCCCATCGCTGAAGCCCATCCTCTATCACCACGAGGTCGTCATCGCCGCAGGTCTGGAAGGCGGATTCCTGCACGCTCGCGCCTTCGGAGCGGATTTCCGCAATGGCGGCGGCTTGTTCGCGGGTGCGGTCTATCATCGAGTCAAACACGTAACCGTGCGCTACGCTGCATCGGACTCCGTTGACAACTGCGGCGGACTAAGTGCGCTGACGCCGGTGTACCGCACCTGGGATGTGCGCGCGACGACCGACGCCGGCGAACTGGCATACGCCGCCACTCGCACCCATCCGCCGGCCATGGTCGCTCCAAACACGAATCAATATCACTTCACCTTCCAGGGCAGTTGGTGCGGCGAACCGGTCTCCGGCCGGGGCTTCGGGGAGTACATCCACTTATAGGAACCGTCTATGAAGCCCGCTTATGATTTTGTCATTATCGGTTCCGGCTTTGGCGGTTCGGTGTCCGCATACCGTCTGACCGCGGAGCAGAGGCGCCTGGGCAAGCCCGCCTCCGTGTGCGTGATGGAGCGCGGCAAGCGGTACCTGCGCGGGCAATTCCCGCGTGACGTCGGCCGGCCCAAGGATTTTCTGTTCCGCGACGAAGGCCGAAACGGCTGGCACGGCATCTTCGACTGGCGCAGCGGCGATAACATCAGCGTCCTCTGCGGCAATGGCGTCGGCGGGGGCTCGCTGGTATATCTCGATGTGCAGGTGGATGCCTTCGCTTCCACGTTCGACATCGTCGGCCCAGAAGGTCGCCAGCGCTGGCCATCCAGCGTCGACTGGCGCGCCGAACTGCCGGGATACTACGCGCGCATGGAATCCATGTTGCGGCCCTCGCCGATTCCCGACCCGCCGCTCAAGACCATCGCTTTGCGCGAAGCCGCGCACGGCGCCGGCGTGCCAGAGCGCTTTAAGCTGGTCGACCTGGCCGTCTTCTGGGGCCGGCAGGGCGGAGAGCGCGGCGTGGTGTTCAACGACCCCTACGAGCGCGACGGTCCTCCGCAAGGCGCCTGCCAGATGTGCGGCGAATGTTTCCTTGGCTGCAACACGCACTCCAAAAATACGCTCGACCTCAACTATCTTTGGTTTGCGGAGCGCGCCGGTGCGGAGGTTCTTTCGCAACACCGTGTCACCCGCATCGAACCGCGGCCGGGCGGCGGATACACGGTTCATTTCGACAACCTCGCCGCGCAATCTTCCGGCTCCGTGGCCGCGCGCAACGTAGTGGTTTCCGCCGGCACCACCGGCAGCACGGAGCTGATGCTCAAGTGCAAGTATGGGTACCGCAAGGGGCGCAGGCGGGTCGCTCCGACCATGCCGCGGATCAGCGACATGCTGGGCCGCTATTTCTCCGGCAACGGCGACTTCGGCGCGGTGGCGTTCCAGTCGCGGCGCATTACCGAACCCGGCGTCGGCCCCACCATTACCGCCGCCATCGATTGCCGCGACCTGTTGGACGGGCACGGATTCTACATCGAAGACGGCGGCATTCCCGAAATTCTGCGCGCCAACATGCGGCTCTATCCCGGCGGCAGCTCGACCGGCCAGCGCGCGATGCACTGGCTGCGCGGCCTGGTCTCCAAGAGAACGCCCGCCAGTCTCGCCGAACAGATTTTCGATCTGCTCGATCTCGAAGCCGTCCGCAACGCGCTGGTTTATCTGACCATGGGGATCGATGCCGCCGATGGCGTCATGTCCATCGATCAGGATGGCCAGTTGCAGATCCATTGGGACCATAGCCAGAGCCTGCGCTACCTGCGCAAGGTGGAGGAGACCTTGCGCGCTATCTCGGAGACGCCCGTCCCCGGCAACGACGGTCCCGGCATCGCCGCCAACCTGATGCTCAACCCGGCGTGGAGTTTCAACAAACATCTGCTCACCCTGCACCCTCTGGGCGGTTGCCCGATGGGCGACGACGAAACCATGGGCGTGGTGAGTCCGGCCGGCGAGGTCTTCAATTACCCGGGCTTGCACATCACCGACGGATCCATCATCCCGACGGCCCTCGGACCGAATCCGTCCAAAACCATCGGCGCGGTTTCGGAGCGCGTCGGCGACCACATCATCGCCAAAGGAATTTGATTTATGCTCCGAAACGCACTCGCATGGATCCGCCAACACCCCGTGAGATGCGCTATCTATGCGCTCGTCGCGGCCGGTGCGGTGTGGGCCGGGGTGACGGCGCGCGGCATCCTGCGAGGCGAGCGCAACGCGCTGCTCACGCGCATCGCGCGGGCGCCGGTGCTGCGCGATTGGGTGGATCGCGAGTTCCACGTTCGCTACTCGGTCGACGCCGTGGCGCTGATCCCGCAATGCGGCTTCGAGATTGATGTTCGGGGGGTGAGTGTCGAACTGGCGGGCGTGGCTTCGGGCGGCCTCGACGAAGCCAAGGTCTGCGTGTCGGGCACCGGGGAACTCCATGGTATCCGTGTTGGCGACAAGGTGGTCGTGCTTCAGGCGGCACAGTTCGATTGGCCCAAATCCATTTCGGGCTCGGGGTTCTCTTGGAGTGATCGGGATGGCGAGATGGTGTCGGCTGGCACATTCACAGTCTCACCCAGCGATGTTTCGGGTTCGCTGCAGAACCTCCGCGTGCTCACCATCGCCAACGTCGATTCCACGTCGGCAGCGCTCGAGCCGCTGGCCGGCTCAGCCATCACTGTCAAGAGCGCCGCCGCTCGCGGGATCACCCTGGACATCGATCCGGCCACCATCGCGCCGGCGTCGGCTCGTTTGCAGGCCGCGGCCAACGCCCTACAAGCTATGGGTGTCGCGGCGTTGCCGCTTCCGGCGCAGTGGAGTGCCACCGCGCGCAAGCTGCTGGTGCGGTTGCTGATCGGCGCGGCGACTTTCCTGTTCGTGATGAAAGTCCTGCTGACGCGCGCGCCGGCCTCCATCACTTGGCGAATTGCCGCGATTATGGCACCCTTCGCGTTGTTCCCCTTGCTCGCGCTTACCAATTCCTGGCTGGCCATCGTGATCGCGGCGCCGGTGGTAGCCATCGCACTTTGGGCCTTGGCCTACCGTCATGCCGAGTATTGGCACCAGCGTTGGGAACCGGCCGCAGTCGATGTTCCCACCGTGTTACTCGCGCTGCTCCTGCTCGTGCTGATGAACTGGCCGGTGATTGCCACACCACAAATCCCGGCTATCAATCAAGTCACTGTTGCGCAAGTGAATGTGCAAGATATCGCCGCCACGGTTCATCAGCCCGCTTGCGACGCTTCCGGTGTGATTCAAGTGGCGGTGCCTCAAGCCGCGGTCACTAATCTCCGTGTCGCTCTCGACGGCTCCTCGCTGAAGAGCATCGACATGCAGCGGGCCTCCGCCAACGGAACCGTGCAGACGGCCGCGCTGGACGATCTGCAACACATGCGCTTCCTGCCGCCGGCGTGGAAGAAGACTCCGCTCGTCGCGTTCTGTGCCGCCGTCACGCTACGCAACAGCGGGCCCTCGGATCTGCCGAATGTGGCGTGTCCTGCCGGCGTAAAAGCTCCCGCTGTAATCGCCCGCGCCGCCGTGGACTACACCGGCCAACAAGCGCGCTTCGCTGCCGACTGGAACGGAGCGCCGGCGCCGGTAGCTGTGAGCGGCTCCGCCAATCTAGAAGGCGCGCAGGTGGACGATCTGCACATCAAGCCCGGCGCGCCGGTCCGCATCGCTAATGTGTCCGCGCGCGTCGCGTGGGAGAAATGGATCACCGCCAGTGCGCAGATTGAAGGCATAGAAGCGAGCGGCGCCACTGTTGACCGGCTTGTGTTGAACGCGCGCACGCCCTTGCCGTGCACCACCGGCCCCACCAGCGTGGCCGCCGACCTCGGCAAGACACGATACTCGTTCGGCGGCAACACTGTGCAACTCGATGGTGCAACATTTGCCTTCGCCCGCCCCGATTCCAGCAGCATCGCGGCTACCGTACACACCGGACGCCTCAGCTTGAGCGGCCCGGTTGAAGCCAGCATTCCGGAATCAGGCTTCCGGCTGGAAGGAACCACCTCGCACGAATCGATTCCGCGAACCCTGATCGCGCAAGCCGCTTTCACCTCCGGTGCCGTTGGCCTCTCCAACCCTATTCGCCTCTCAGCCAATCTGTGGAACGGTGATTTTCAATTGCCTCATCAGTCTCTGACCATCAGCCAGCAGATCACATCGCGGATTCCGCAGGCGATCGCGCTGGAATTGCACGCGTCCGGCGGAGTGGCATCTCTGGCGAGTCCTGTCGAAGCCAGCGCTCGCGCGCAGGTGCGCATTCCGCAACTCATCCCCGATGCCGGCCCCACCAGTGTCGAGCTTAACGATTTGCGCGTCGATGGCGCTTGGGACGCCGCCGCCGGTTTCGCGCCGGCCCATATTTCAAGCGGCTGGAACATCATGAAGCTCGCCGGCTTTCCCAGCGGTTTCCAGCTCAACCAAGTCTCCACGCTTCACTTGTCGACGCGCGGCGAGGCACTCGAAGCGCCGAAGTTCGAAGTCCCGCAAATCACGATTCCCTCAATTCCGCACGAGATCCGCTTCCGCCTGCAAGGAACGCTGCAAACCATCACCATCTCCCTGGACAGCGGTGAACAACTCACACTGGACAACATCGAGACGCGTAACCTCGCGGCTTCGCTGCCAGACTTTAAGCTCGCCTCTCTCGACGTGGACACCAGCGCGCAAGTGAAACGCGGTCACGCGCTGTTTCCATTCTCAGGCCACACCCATCTCACCGATGCGTCGGTCGACACCGTGCTCACAGCGCCACTCGGCGCGGAGCTTTCGCTCGAGCCACAAGCGCTGCATTTCGCTCTCAACGGGCCTCTCGACACGGGAAAGCTACTGAATGAAGTGGGTCTTTCGCTGGATGGCATTCAGCCGAAAGCCACTTTTGCAGACCTCCAGGCCAACGTACGTTTCGCCGGCCAGAAACTAGCTGGGCTGGATGTGGCCGGCACTTTGGCGGCCGGTCCGCTGGCTGCTGGCGACCAGTTCGGGATTTCGCAGCAGGCTCCCGCGACGTTTCATGTCGCCGCGCCGCAACTTCCCGAAGTCACGATGTCCGGCGCTGCGCCCGGAGTCACGGTTATTCTGAACGGTGGCAAGCTGAGCGCTTCCGTAGGGGCGAACGTCTCCCTGAGCCTGACGCTCGCTGACTCGCCGCCGTCGCCGCTTTTCACGCAGCTCCGCGATGCCGCCACTGGCTTGAGCAGTCACATCCAGAAGGCCACGCAGGCATTTGGTGCGGAGAATACTTCCGCCTTCCCGCTCCGTTGGGATCTCGAGGTAGCCGGCGAAAGTCCTGCGGTTTCGCTCACTCCCGATCGCATCGCGATCAACATGAACACGTTGCTTCACCGCATCGACATTGGGCAGGAGACTATCGATGGCTCGGTGGATCTTCACGCGATCCTGCACTCCGCGGAGGACCACCTGCTGTTCGACGTGAACGCGCCCGCCGACATCGGCGCTTTCGGCCGCCGCTGGCAGCTCAACACGCCGCTTTTGCTCGCACTGCGAAAAGATCTGTTGCCGGGAACCGGGGGCGAACTTTTCGATAGCGCGTTCTATGGACGCATTGGCGGCACAGCGCAACCCGGCACCGACCCGTTGCGTCTCGCCCTGGGTTACGGAGACACCCTCCAGGTTCACGCCGCGTTCCAGCAGCCTTTCACTTCGGGAAGCATCGGCGGCCTAGCGCAGGCGGCCATCCGCTGGCAGAATGGTGCAGCCAGCGTCGATAGCTTCGGCACATTTACTTTCCGAGGCCTCGAAGCCGGGGCAATCGCGTTTCCCGAACCATATCTCGAAGACCGCCTGGATGGCGACGTTCGCTTTCGCACCAAGGGGTTTGTCGCCGACCGCCTGCTGGTGCCGCAGTTACTCGCCGACGCCTCCCGCGTGCTCCAGTTAGATGGCGTTGATCTCTCCCTGCAAGTCCGCAGCGCCGGCGATGGCGCTCACCTGCCAGGCATTCTCCAAACGGCCAGCGGCGTCACGTTGAAGCCTGCTAATCAATTCGTGCAGCTTCTGACCAGCGGCTTCGACCTCACGCTTCCGCCGCGCGCCTTGCAGTACCAACATATGGCGCTCGATTTTCGCGTCCAACAGGGCCAGGTGCAGACAGAGCCGGTGCTGCTGACTCTCAATGGCGTCCAGGTATTCGGCGTCGCGGGTCTCACGCTGGATTCCAAAGTGCGCATTTTGTGGGGCGGGCGCGGCCAAGAGCCTGCTCCGCGGCTGCGCGATTTGATTTACACCGTTCAAAGAGTGATGGAGCGCTAATTCTATGTCGAGATACGTGCTACTAGTCATGATGTTATTGACCGTCGCGCTCCCCGCCTGCAGGAAGAACGCCAAGCTGGGGACCGTAGCTGTCGACGTCTATATCCACCCCGAGTCCTCCAGCTCGGACGACGTCATGCTACAGACCGCGATTCGCACTAAGCTTGATGCGGACATCCTGACCGCCGGGAAAGTGCAGATTCGCGTCGCCGGCCTGCTAGCCGTGTTGACCGGCGACGTGGCGAAGAAGGAGGCCTCCGACAAGGCCGAAGAGATCGCGCGCAATACCAAGGTAACGGTCGACAACAACGCGCCCATCGTCGCGGAAAACGTCAAGAACTTGATCAAGGTAGGGAATTAGCATGCCATTATTCGCCTTTTGGTACCTGTTCGCGAGCAACGGCGCTGACGGATTCCTGCTGGATCTCATCCGGCGGCCCGGCGAGTCACTGGCGCGTCTGGTGACCTACAAACAGAACTACCCTCCGCGTCTCGTGCGCCACGGCTTCCAGTCCACCGAACTGAACGGCGCTCCGGGCACTTTGGGCGTGAACCTCGGCGGCATCGCTCTCGACGCTCTTGGCTGCCGCACCACTTTGCCCGGCATGAACCTCGACGCCCGCTTCGCGCTGAGCGGCCACAGCATGCGATTTGCACCGAAATTCGTTACCTGGTGGTTCGACAACATTCCCGATTTTTGCTCCCGTTATGGTGTCATCGATCGAGCAACCTGCGAGGGTGCGGTATATGAGAATGCGCCGGTCATCTGCTCCACCTATTCATTGGACTCGCTCGCCGACGCCCGCTGGATATTGATCTCAGTGCCGCGCTTCGCGGACACCGACCTCGCTCTCGAAATCAGCGCCGCTCGCCTGTTGGGCCGCTGGATGCCTGCCGCGCGGGTCTTCCATGCCGGGCGCGAATATCACTTGAACTCTGCGCTGGACAGCCTCTTTCGCGTGCGCATCGGCCGCGCCGGCGACGTGGAATCAGGGGAACGCGTTTTCACGGCGTCCATCCGCGTGTCGGGCCTGCACCTTAACGTGGAGGCGCGTGGACCGATCGATCAGTTCGCACGCCTCGATGCCGAGGGCCAAACGGAAATTCATACCACGCTGTTCGGCACCTGCCGGGCAACCGTTGGCCCCGCGGGCGAGACTTTCGTGGCAGAACGGAACTGCCTGCTCGAGGTGAAGAATTGAGCATTGCAGTATGAAGTCGGAGAGGATATGGCGGACGACATAATCTTTCAGCCGCTGCGCTTTAGAAACCTGACGGTGAAGAACCGCATCTTTCGCTCCAACATTTCCGGGCGCTTCGATAACTTCGACGGCTCCGGCAGTTACGCCCGGCTCAACTGGGAAGAGAAGTTCGCGCGAGGCGGCGTGGGCGCGATTCTTTCATCGTTTGTCCCGGTATCCATTCGGGGCCGCATCATGCCCAACTATGCCACCATCGATGCCGACGACAAGATTCCCTTCTGGCGGGAGGTCGGCAAGCGCGTTCACGCGCACGACTGCCGCTACATCCTGCAGCTTAGTCACTCCGGCCGCCAGCAGGATGTTCCCGGCGTCGAAAACCAGTTTCGCAAACCCCTCAGCGCCACCGATCGCATCGAGACGTTCGATGGCTTCGTTCCCCAAATGATGACGCGCGAAGACATTCGCCAGACCGTTCACGATTTCGGCCAGGGCGCTCGCCGCGCGCGCGAAGCCGGGCTCGACGGCGTCGAAACCCACAGCGCCAACGGCTACCTCTTCACTCAGTTCCTCAGTTCCGGCATCAACAACCGCAAAGACGAATACGGCGGTCCGCTGCAAAACCGCGCGCGCTTCCTGTTGGAGGCGATCGCCGAAATCCGCAAACAAGTGGGCGACGATTTTCACGTCCAGGCGAAGATCAACGGCAATGACTGCGGCAACGCCGTTTTTCCGTGGGAAGGTAGAGGCAATACCGTCGAGGACACGATTCAGATCTGCCGCTGGCTGGAGGAGGCCGGCGTGGATGCCGTGCACATTTCCGGCGGCAGTTCTTTCCCGCATCCCTTCAACCCTCCCGGCGGTTTCCCTATCGACTGGGCCCTGCGCACCTTCGACGTGATGCTCTCGAGCGGCACATTCACCTTACAACGCTACCTGATCTTCCGCTACCGGCCGCTGCGCCCGCTGTTCAACTTCTTCTGGAATCGCAACAAGCCTGACATTGTCGAAGGCATCAACGCCGATGCCGCCCGCCAGATCAAGCGCCATCTTACGATTCCGGTCCTGGTCACCGGTGGATTCCAGACTGCCTCCATCATCCGCCGTTATATCGACGAAGGCTACTGCGACGCCGTCAGCATCGCGCGCGCGCTGGTTGCGAACAATGACTTAGTCAGGATCTTCGCATCCGGTAAGGACATTCCCGACCGCCCCTGCACGCACTGCAATAAGTGCCTGGTCAACGCCATTAAGAATCCGCTGGGATGTTACGAACTATCGCGCTTCGATGGCGATTATGACCGCATGATTCAGGAGGTGATGGCCGTGTTCCACCCGTCGCCCTTCGACCCGGTCGCCACTCAGGGAGGAGACTAGCGATGGCCGAGCCACTTACTCCTATCGAGCAAACCACTCGTAGCATGGCGGCGCGCGTGGTGACGGTCGTCATCATAGCGCTCTACGTCCTGGGTCTGTTTCTTTACCGTCGGTTCAATCCAAACTTCCCGGTTGTCTACACTCCCATCGAAGACCATTTCAAATACGGGTCCATCGGCAGCGAAGCAGCGAACGGCATCCCTTACTGGATCTGGAAAGTGCTGCCCGACATGTTCCCGGATAAGCTTCCTGGTAACGGCTATGCTTCCTTCGGATTCGTGTTCGAACCCGGTCAGGAAATCCCTATCGGCCTGGCGAAAAGGCGCGTCATCATCGACCGTCTCGGAATGAATTGCGCTATCTGCCACACCGGCACCGTCCGCGACACGCCCGATGCGACGCCGCGCATCTATCTTGGGATGCCCGCCAACACCTTCGATTTGCAGTCCTATCTCCGGTTTCTCATGGCCTGCGCGGCGGATGGCCGCTTCACCGCGGACAACGTTGTGCGCGCCATCAAAGCCAGGAAGAGCCTTGATCCGCTGGAGACGCTTGTCTATCAGCAGGCCGTCTACCAAACGCGCGAGGTTCTGTTGCAGCGCAACCTGCAGACCTCCTTCATGAGTTCGCGCCCCGATTGGGGGCCCGGGCGGGTCGATACCTTCAACCCTTATAAGACCGTGCAGTTCAACTTTCCGATGGGCAACGACCACACCGTCGGCGCTACCGATCTTCCTTCCATCTGGAACCAGAAGCCACGCGTTGGAATGCAGCTTCACTGGGACGGCAACAACGACCTTCTGGCGGAGCGCGACAAGAGCGCCGCACTCGGCGCCGGAGTCACTCCCGTCACCATCGATCTCAAATCGGTGCAGCGGATCGAAGATTGGCTGCTGGACGGTTTGCAGGCGCCTAAGTATCCCTACTCCATCGACGAGAACCTGGCCGCGCAGGGCGCTCCCATCTACAAGAGTCATTGTGCCTCTTGTCACGATTTCGGATCGGCATATGTAGGTAAGGTCACACCTATTGGCGAGATCGGCACTGATCGCGGTCGTCTCGATTCTTACACCTATGAGCTTGCCTCCAACATGAACCTGCTTTACACCGGATATCCGTGGCGCTTCACGCATTTCCGGAAGACCGATGGGTATGCCAACATGCCTCTCGACGGCGTCTGGCTGCGCGCGCCGTATCTGCACAATGGCTCGGTCCCCACGCTACGCGACCTGCTGGAGCTGCCTGCGGCTCGTCCCAAGACGTTCTATCGCGGCTACGATGTGTACGACCGCAAGAAGGCCGGCTTTGTCTCCGACGTTGCCGCGGAAAAAGGCAAGAAGTATTTTCTCTATGACACCGCTCTGCCCGGCAACGGCAACGGCGGGCATCTCTACGGCAGCGAGCTTTCGCCGGCGGAAAAAGACGCGCTGGTGGAGTACATGAAGAAACTCTAGGAGCCGGCCATGAATCAATTCTCCTATTTTCGGTCCCGCCGCTTCCGCAGGCTGCTGCTGGGCAGCCTGGTTTTCATCGCCCTGGTCGGAACGTTTTTCTGGTACAAGCTGTACCGCACCGTGATCACGGTGTATGCCGATCCGGTGGAACACTTCAAGTACGGCTCGATCGGCGTCGAAGTGCCGGCGGGCCTCCCGTATTGGATCTGGGTGGTGCTGCCACGCATCTTTGCCGACAAACTTCCCGGCCCCGGCGGTTACGTCGCGTTAGGCGTCTCCTGGGAGATGGGCAAGGAGATGCCCATCGGCTTCACCAAGGAGATCGTCGGCATCCCGCGGGTGGGCGTCAACTGCGCCGGCTGCCACACCACGTCGGTGCGTTCGGGTCCGAACGAAGCGCCACAATTCTACTTCGGCGGTCCCACCAGCCGCTTTCAGCCGCAAGCGTACGTGCGTTTCCTCTTCGCCTGCGCTCACGACGACCGCTTCACGTCCGCCAACATCATGAAGGCCATCCTCGCTATCTATGACATGCCCATGGTGGACCGCGTACTCTATCGCTTCCTAATCATCCCCGCAACCAAGAGCGCGCTACTGAAGAGCGAGAAGGTCGATTACTACTGGATGGCCGAACGGCCGGACTGGGGCCCCGGACGGACCGACATGAACCCGTTTCAGCGGCAAGTGATGCGGCTTCCAGACGATCACACCGTCGGCAGCACCGATGTCATGGCCATCTGGAACGAGCGTGCGCACTTAGGCATGCTGCACCATTCCGACGGACTGAATACCACGCTCACGGAATCCGCCCGTGCAGCGGCCCTTGCGGCCGGCGCCACTAAGAGCTCCATCGATATCCACTCCATCGACCGTGTGGAGGCATGGCTACTGGACTTACCCGCGCCGAAATACGCGTTTGCTATCGACCAGGCTTTGGCCGCCAAGGGCCAGCCCATCTTCAACCAGCGTTGCGCTGCGTGCCACGCTTTCGGTGGCGCGCGCACCGGCACAGTGGTCTCGCTCGCCGAAGTAGGAACCGACCCCAATCGCAACAACCACTGGCCGCAGTCTTCGGCCGATGCCTTCAATAAGTGGGCCATTGGCTATCCCTGGGCCTTCCACCACTTCCGCAGTTCCGACGGCTACGTGTCTCTCCCCCTGGACGGCGTCTGGCTGCGGGCACCGTATCTGCACAACGGTTCAGTGCCCAATATGCGCGAATTGCTTTCGCCGCCCGAACAGCGCTCCAAGATCTTCTACCGTGGCTACGACGTGTACGACCAGGCCAACATGGGCTTCGCCTGCTCGGGTCCGCAGGCAGAACTGGAGGGTTTTCGCTACGATACGTCGATCCGCGGCAATTCGAACCAGGGACACTCCTACGGCAGCGATCTCAGCGCCGGCGACAAGCAGGCTTTGATCGAGTATCTGAAAACTCTCTGAAGGAGACGGTGACATGGGAAAGCCGCTAAACCAGCAAGTGGTAGTGATCAGCGGGGCAGCTTCGGGAATCGGACGGGCCTCCGCCAAAAGATTCGCTGCGGGGGGCGCGTGCGTGGTGGTGGGAGGACGCAGCGCTGCCGGAATCGACGCCATTCTTCAGGACATCAGGGACGCCGGCGGTCAGGCGGCCGGCATGGAGATGGATGTCTCGCGTCGTGACCAGGTGGAAGCGCTGGCAGCCTTGGCGATCAATACCTACGGACGGATCGACACCTGGGTGAATAACGCCGGAGTGTCGATCTACAGCCGCTTCGAAGACGTAACCGAGGAAGAAGCCCGCCGCCTGTTCGATGTCAATTTCATGGGCCAGATGTACGGCATGTGGACCGCACTTCCGTTGTTACGCAAGAATGGCGGCGGCACCATCATCAACCTGGCGTCTGTGGTGGGCAAACGCGGCTTGCCGCTGCAGAATTTTTACAGCGCGACCAAGTTCGCGATTATCGGCCTCACCGAAGCGGTGCGCGTGGAACTGGAGACCGAAAAGGAGAACATCGCTCTCTGCGCCATATGCCCGCCCTCGGTGGACACGCCCTTCTATGACAATGCGCTGTCGAAAATGGGCCACTGTTCGAAGCCGCTGCCCATTGTGCTCTCGGCGGACCGTGTAGCGCGGGACGTCGTGAAGTGTGCGGTGCGCGCCCGCCGTGAAGTCTGGGTCGGCCTGATTGGGAAGGTCTTTGTTACGTTGAGCATTCTCTTCCCTTGGATGATGGATCGCTACGTCACCGGCCTGGGCTACCAGGCGCAGATGACCGACGAGCCCACCGGAGAAGCGGCCCTTTACAATCCCACGCCGCTGATCGCCGAGAGCGGCGATTGGTCGGCGTGGGGAAAGAGAGAACACGCCGTCAGCAAGTAACTTCGAGGAGGATAAGTGATGGGAACGGAACGATTCTGGAAGATTCACTGGGCTGTCGCCGTCTGGCACAATGTTATCGGTGGCATAGGCCTTCTTTTCCTGGGCGATTGGGTCTACACCACTGAAGGGCTGCATCCGCCCGTGCCTGGCGTGAATTACCTTCGCTGGATGCTCCTGATTCTGGTGTTTGCGTACATGTACTACATGGTGTACAAGGACCTGTACAACAACGAGAACCTGGTGAAAGCCGGTATCTTCGGAAAGATCGCGTCCGCGTCTCCCGACTTCTATTATCTGGTATTCAAAACCGGCGTGGCCAAAATCTTCTGGATTACAGTATGCACCGACTACACCTTCGCGATCACGTTTTTCATCTTCCTGGGTTTTGTTAAGAAACAAAAAGCGCTGATGGCCGCCGGGGCCCAGCGATAGAGGTGATTTATGGCAACATTAGCAACTGCTCCACAAACGTCTCAGTTGCAAGTCAACATCTTTGACGGAACACGGCAAGCAATCTCCGGAGGCGTCCAGATTCTGTACACCATCACTGACGGAAATAACAAGTGCCTGGTTCGTCAGGAGTATCCGCCAAGTACCGTCTTCGACGTGCCGTTCTACAACAACTTCGGCGATAACTATACCGTTCTGGCATTCGCCGATGGCTACGAACAGGCTGGTTTCACGCCCATCGCCTGCTCGCCCACCGTCCATCAGATGCTCGACATCATGCTGCTTAAGAAAACCGCCGGCTTCAACTTTGCTGCCGCGCAGTGGGACAGACTTGCGTCGACAAACCCCTTGCTATCCGGCATTCTCGCCCACGGCGCGGCGGACGATGCGGCTGCGCGCGAGCGGTACACCCAATTGATGGAAGATCGCCCGCCCGTCCTGGCGTGCCTGCTCAACATCACCACGGCCATGGCTGCCATCCAACTGCGGACCGGCAACCCTCTGCAGTATTTCAAGGAACTGATTTGGGACGACACCATGGCGCAGGACCGCTTTTACGGCTGGGCCGATCCCGCGCTTTACGACGAAGTGAAACTCGCCGCTTCCCACGGGGTCTTTTCCCGCGAGCTGGGCTTTGACCTCTTCCACGCTGGCGCCACCGACAGTTACAAGCAGATCCAGTTTGGCGAAGCCAATGTGCAACTCACGTTCCACGCCAACGACACCAAGTTGATCGATGGCATCACATGCATCCGCATGGAGCCAGACATCGATTACTACAAAGACTTAGCCGCACATGCCCTGCTCGAAGTGGTGGCGAATGGCATTAGCGGAAGCCTGACCGATCCTCAGCAAGTGTATGTTCTACGGTGGATAGCCGGCCGCCACGCCGGCGTGGCGGAATTCAACCCGCCATATGTAATCGCCTAGAACCAGAGGAGGCAACATGCCGACTATCCAACTTACGGATCAATTCGGGCTCGACGTCGATGTCAAGACCGACATCTTGTCATCGCTGCAGAAATACGCTGCCAGCTTATCCAAGCTTTCGCTTACGAACCTGAATCTCCAATCAATCGCCGACCTCACGTTGGCGAACCCATCCATTACCAGCCTCCACGCCGGCTTGAATTTCGATCAACCGGTCAATGTCGGTTCCGGAGGCGTGACCCTTCAGTTAAATGCCGGCGTCAGCGGAACCATGGATATCTACGTGCCTCCGCAGGGTGGCGGATGCCTGTTTGACTCCGACCCTTACGACGAACCCATATCAGTGGATGCTGCGGAGCGATACGTCTCGATTGCCTTTTGCGCCTCCGCCGGTCCCGACATCACTGCCACCATCAACCAGCTAACCTTTGGATTCCAGCCAGGCGTCAAAGTGTCCGTCGCCAATTACCAGAAGTTCGAAACGCAGCCGGAAGCGCCCACCATCCTCGAAGCCGTTCAGACCACGATCGCGGATTTCTGCATTCCCGGCGGTCCGGACGACCTTCGCGCGCTGCCCACCGGTGCCATCGTTACGCTGGAAGGCGTCGGCACCATCACTTTTAACGCCCAGGCGAACCTTTTCGCCGCCGCCAATCCGTTGGCAACTGTAAGTCTGCCGTCGCCGCTACCCACGCTCGAGGTGTCGGCAGGCGGCTCAGTCATCGTCGCGGCCTGTTGCTCGGTTACCTGGGATTACCAGCTTCGCATTCGCAAACTGGATGCAGGCCGGATCAGCTTGGGCTTCTACCGTGAGAATGGGTCTGAGACCACAGTCTCAGTAAACCCAAGTGCGGGCATTTCGGCGGGAACCAGCAGCACTGACCTCTTCTCCAGCATCATCTCCGCCGTCAGCAAGAGCGCGGCCGCCGATTCCGGCGCCATCCAGGCGCTCGGGTTGCCGGATGACCAACTGAACGCGATCGCGGAAGCAGTGAAGAACGCGGCGCAGCGGAAACTGGAGGTCTCGCTATTGGCCGCGCTGACAACCGGTGAGTCGCATGGTGCCGCCTTCCTTTATGAGTTCGACCTTGCCGGGCTGGATCCCGTTGGCAACGCCGCGCTGGCGGCCGCACTGCATGGCGACCTCTCCCGCCTAACCGGCGACTCCCTGCCCGCGGGCGTGCAGATGGTTCGCAGCATCGCTACGGATCTACAGCAAACCGGAATAACCTGGAAAATCAACCTGCTGGGGATCTATAACTACAGTTCCACCACCGAACTGGTTCGCGAGGGCACGGTTGCTTTTGAGCCAGTCACCGGGGACCTGGTCATCACCGACAGAGCTACCGCGCAACAGATCGCCGTCAGCGCCGTCAATTTTGGTGCGGACTCCGACAAGTTGCGGCATCTTCTGGCCGACAGCTTCTTGATAACCGCCGTGTATCGCGGAAGCAAGTCCTTGGTTTCTGCTCCGGAAATCGAATGCTCACATTCGTACTTCCAGTTGCAGGCTTCCACCAGCGCGGACGCGATGCAGACGGATTTGACCACCGCCACAGCTCTCGGCCTTTTGGATGCCGGCGCGCCGAAGACGCTGCTCGACGGCATGGAGGATTTCGGCCGGACCGTGATCTACGCCGAGACTTCGTATAGCGCAGACACCACCCCGGCTTTGTTTCTGAACGGCGCCGATGCCAAACCACAGGCGGAATTCGAAAGTGCCGGGCGGGAAGCAATCCGCCTGCTGGTGCGGCCCGATGCCGCCGATGCTTTTCGTTTGCGTGGCGTCGCGGACGACCAACTGTGGGCCCAGATGCGCGCCGCCGGTCAATTCAACCTCACACCCCTGTTTCCCGACCTGACGCAAAGTCAGATTTTGGCGATTGCGTCGGACTACTCTGTCATCGTCTGGTGGGCCGAGGCGATGAGCGCCTGCGCGAAGAGCGTGGCAGCCATACACAGCCTGCTGGCGGTGGGTTCCGATCCGGGCTCCGCCCAATTCCTGGCATTGCGCGCGAACCTTGCGAAGACGCTGGCGGATGTTACCAGCAACACCAAGGAAGAATTCGGCCAGCCCTGGGGCCTGGTAGCCATGGACAGGGTTTCGGGCTGCCGGGCTTCGGCTAAAGTGCAGATAGCCGGGGCCCGTTTTGCATTCGCTCGCAGCAGCCAAGATGTACTCGCTGCCGCTGCCAGGTCTTCGGTGTGAGACAGAGGTGCTTCCACCGCTGATCGAGCGGTCATGGGTGACCTTCGCCGCCGGATTCTCTGCGCCGGATTCTCTGCGAGGCCGGGTTATGCCCTTGACTTGCTTGTTACGCCGTTAAAGAAACTGGTGACTGCGTTGACCACGGAGTGTATGCCATCCGCTCCACCCGCCAGGAGTGCCGCCGAAAGTACCACATCGACACAGAGAAAGAACAGGTACTGCGCTCCATGCGTAAACACGGGGTCCTTGAGCTTGTTCGCATCGACAAATGGCCCGAGCGCGCGGACGCCAGCAATGCTCACCAGGACAGATAAGGCGAGCGAGACAGCAAACGCGTACCGTTGAGTATTCCCTCGGTACTCGTCGAGTGCGTCTGAGGCCGCTTTAAGTTCTGCGGCATTTTGGGCGTTCGCCGCAGGATCGGCAGGTCTGGCCTTAATGGCGGCCATGGCGTTCTCAAGCGTACTTGCTTCTGCATCGCGCCACGGGCTCACCAATATTTCCACCGCCCGCTCGATCACGGCCGCGGCAAAAGCAAGCGGCGCCAGTAAGCCGCTCAGGTCCGTTAGTTTAACCGTCAGCCCCAGGGCATCCCAGTTCAAAAACACGCGAAAGACGGTCGCGCCCAGAAGTGCGAGCGCAGCCGAAACGAATAAAGGCCAGTTTTTCCTGGCAAGGGACGCAAAAGGCATGGTAACTAAAACCTGGTAACGGTTTCCGAGATTGCTGCCTTGTCAACTTCACGCGGCGAAACCGGCGCCTTCAAAACCACAGATACAGGCTACCAACGGTTTGTCCGAAACATTATGTGCCTGATGTGTGGTTCGTGTCAATCAAATTGCGACGTATATCAGTCAAGGTAAGCTCGTCGAAGGCTATTGTTGCCGACTGCGCAGAAGCTGGCTTTTGCCTCAATCCGGCTGAGGGTCGCCGCATCGCCCGAAGTTCGCGTTACATTCAAACTGATGCCCATTCAGATCGGCGATATCCTCGGCGATTATCAGGTCACCGGCGTTTTGGGCCGCGGCGGCATGGGTAAGGTCTTCCGGGTGCGGAACCTGGTTTCGGACCGCGAGGAAGCAATGAAAGTCGTCCTTCCCGATCTCGATGAAAACGCTGAGCTTGCCGACCGCTTTCTGCGCGAGATCAAAGTTCACGCCAGCCTGCAACATCCTAACATCGCATTTCTCCATACGGCCCTGCGCATCGAGGGCCGCCTGGTGATGATCATGGAGCTGGTCGAAGGCGTCAGTTTGGAAGAAACGCTCCGCCGGGGGCCGCTCGAGGTCCCAGTAGCCGTCAACTACACGAACCAGATTCTGGCAGCCCTGGCGTTCGCGCACGAACGCGGCGTAATTCACCGCGATATCAAGCCGGCCAACATTCTGATTGCCGCCGGCGTCGTCGTCAAGCTCACCGATTTCGGGATCGCCCGTCCAAGCGGCGCGTCCCGCTTGACCGGCACCGGCCTCGCCGTTGGGACCCTGGCCTACATGTCGCCCGAGCAGATCCGCTCCGGCCAGATCGATGCCCGTTCCGATATCTACTCGCTAGGCATCATGTTTTACGAAATGGTCACCGGCCGACGCCCCATTTTGGCGGATACCGAGCACGCCATGATGAACGCGCAACTGAATGTCATGCCGCCCGATCCCGCCGCGGTGAATCCGAAGGTGCCCGAGGCCCTCTCCGCGGCAATCATGCGCGCGCTCGCCAAAGAGCCTGGCTCGCGCTTCCAGACCGCGCTCGAATTCCAGGCTACGCTCCAGGGTCCCGGCCGCATTGGCGTTGAGTCATCCGTCACTCCCGCCGCGACGGCCATTTCGGCGCCGGAGTTGGCCGAACTGGAAGGGCGCCTCTCCCGCGCCATCGGCCCCATCGCCGGCCGCCTGGTAGCCACTGCCGCCCGCCGCTACGCCACGATCTCCGAAATCCGGCAGGCGCTCGCCGCGGAGATCGAAGATCCGAAGGAGCGCGCAGCCTTTCTCAAAACCGGTGCCGGCGTCAAGACTGATTCCGGTGTCACCGCCGCCACCGATGCGCGGACCCACACCCAGCCCGGCGCCTTCGATCCCGCCGCGCTCGAGCGCCTCGCGCACGAGCTCGCCCCGTACCTCGGCCCTATTGCAAAGCTGGTGGTCACTCGCGCGGCTCGCTCGGCTCGCAGCCCCGAGGAATTGCAGAACGCGCTGGCCGCCGAGATCCCGTCCGTGGCCGACCGCCAGCGCTTCCTCGCCGCCATCCGTTCAGTCCTCTAGGCCACGCCGCGGCGAGCGCTCCGTTCCCGGCTGCAAGGTGTTACTGGACGTTTCCCGCAATGGCAGGTAATCCCGAGATTCAAGAACCCAGCATCTTCAGCGCCCGGTCCAGGCTGCGCCGCATCCGGTTGAACGATCCCGCCAGGACGGCGATTTCGTCGTTGCCGCGTGCCGGCAGTTCCGGCATGTCCACCTGTCCGGTGCTGATCTGGTCCGCCATCGTCGAAAGTCGGCGCAGGGGCCGAACCACCGCGAAGAGCAACAGGAGGTCCAGTAAAATGAGGCTCGCCAGAAACACCGCGGCCAGACAGCCCACCAGCGTCTGAAACGCCTGGTTTGCCATCCGTATCGGAAGCGACATCGGCACCGAGACAATCTGCGCACCCACGATTTCGTGCAACTGCCAGCCGAATCCGTTGTCCGGCCCGTAGCGCCGAATCATCGAGGCGGGCGCTGCGCGCGGCACGCTGTGGCATTCCATGCACGGCGGGCCGGCCTGTATCGGCCGTGCCATGTAAAGCGAACGCCCGGTAGGCGTGTCCCGCTCGCCCACCAGTTCTTTCGGTCCGCCGGGGTGGTTGCGAAACGCGTTGATGATGTCCGCCTCCCAGTCCACGGCGCGGTCGCGCGGATTCGTCGGGTTCAGCACCGCTTCTTTGTAGGCGTAGTCCGGATAGGTGGCTCGCAGCTCGTCGAAATTCTCCGTGGCCGCGAATGCTGGAACCGTCTGCGGCAGGAACGACCGCTGGTGTTCCGCCTGGTTTACCAGCAGCGGTTTGATCTCCTTAGTGGTGTAATCGCGCGCCGATTGCATCGCCTCAATCATCAGCCGCGCCTGGCGCAACACTTCCGCCCGTGCGTTGTTTTGGAGAAAGTGGTGCGAGACCACCGCGGCAACGGCCAGCCCCGCGCCCAGCACGAGTCCCAGAATCAAGTTGAATTTCGCCAGCAGTTTCATTTGGTTCTCGGTTTCGAAGCCATAACAGGCTTCACCATTATCGTACGGGAATGCGTCACGGTAATCGGAGGAAGTGGGAAGCCCGGCGATCAAGCCCGGCGTTCGAAACACGGGTCCGGATGACCTGCATTGGTGCGCTGGCGGCGGGTGGATTCTTCACCGGCAACATTGTCGGCACCCGCTTCTGGCAAGCCGCCTTACTGAAACAGCAGCGGAGCGAATTCCTCCAGGTAGTTCCGCCAGTTGATCCAGGTGTGGGCGCCCGGGCTCTCCTGAAAAACAGGCGAAAAACCGTGCTGCTTCAAAGCATCCACCGTCGCCTTCGTGGTGGAGATCAGGAAGTCGTTTTTCCCGGTGCTGAACCAGAGCACCTTCAGGCCGGGCTTCAGCGCGGCATCGTCCAGCATGGCCGCGTGCTGCTCAATCCATTCGGGCGAGGGGCCGGGCGCAGGTGCTGGTGATCCGGGAGCGGGCCGCCGCATGTTGAACACCCCTGAGCTGAATACGCCCAGATACGCGAACTGGTCCAGGTGGGAAAATCCGATATTCAGCGTCTGTCCACCGCCCATGGAGAGTCCGGCCATGGCCCGATGGGCGCGATCGGTGAGCACCCGGTAATGCGACTCCACATACGGCATGATGTCGGTCACGAAATCCTCGGCGAACTCATCGCGCGGCGCAGGCTCCCCGGCTCGTGGCATGGTGAAGGTCGTTGACGTATGGCCGGCAGGCATGACGATCACCATAGGCTTCGCCTTGTGCGCCGCGATCAGGTTGTCCATGATGAATCCGGCCCGGCCCACCGACGTCCACGAGTCGTCACAATCCATCGCGCCATGCAGCAGATAGAACACCGGATACTTGTCGCTGCCGTTTTCATAGCCAGGCGGTGTGTAAATGTGCATCCGCCGGTTCCTGCCTAACGCGGTGGAATAGTACGTAACCGATGCCACCGCGCCGTGAGGAACTCTCAGAGTGTCCATGAACTCGGCACCCGGAACATAGACCAGGCTCCACGCGTCCGTGTTCGACTCGCTCACCGCCGGGTTATTCGGATCCATCGTCCTCACGCCGTCCACCACGAACGTGTACCGGTACGCGCCCGGATCGATAGGCCCGATGGTCGCCTCCCAAACGCCGTTGTCGCCTTTGTTGAACGTTGCGGTAGAGTTTTCCAGCCCGGCCATGTCGCTGGCAGACAGTGTGACGCTCTTCGCCTGCTCTGCCAAAATTCGGAAGACGATGTGCCGGTCCGGCGCGACTTCCGGCGACACCACGCTCGGGCCCTGCGGCCCAAAGGCGCGCGGAGGCGGAGGCGGCGCCGCGGGCGGAGGCGCATGCTGGGCTCGTCCGAACGGAGCGAGCAGCGCTCCCGTCAGTAGGACGGTCGCGAAAAACGTGATGGAGTTCTGTTGTTCAGGCATAGATTTACTTCATTATTATGCGCGATGTTGCCGGCCCGATCCAGACGACTACCGTGTAGCAGGCGTATGCGGTCGTGCAGGCCTTTCACCGAGGCGGCATCCGACGCTTTCGAGCCAGGCTCACGCCAATCGTGCTTACAATGGCCTATGTTCAACCGGCGCGAACTTCTCAAGTCCTTGTCGCTTGTCGCGGCGCTTCCCGCGGCCAGGCTGGCGGCGAGGGAACTCCAGGTGATCGGCGCACAGCTCTACACGGTTCGAAACGTGCTTCCCCAAAAACCCACTGAGACGCTGCACGCCATCGAAACCATCGGCTTCCAGGAGATCGAGCCGACTTACGGCGGCCTCGACCGGCTCTGGCCAGCCATCCAAGCTACTCGCTTGAAGGCGGTGAGCGTCCACCTGGACAACACACTGATGAACCCTGGCAAGGAAGACGAACTGGCGCGGGTTATCGACCAGGTGAAGAAATGGGGCTTCGCCTACGCCGTTTTTCCCTACCTGCCGCCGGCCGAGCGCGGCGGTCTGGACAAGTTCCGCGCCCTCACCGACAAGCTGAACCGGGCCGGCGAGAAGTGCCGCGCCGTGGGCCTAGGCTTCTGCTATCACAACCACGCTTTCGAGTTTGAGCCGATGGAGGGCACCACCGGGTTCGAGGTGATGATGGAAGGCCTCGACCCGAACCTTTGCGGGTTTGAAGTAGACTGCTTCTGGGTGAGCGTCGCCGGCCACGATCCGGCGGCCTTGCTGCAGAAACTTTCCGGCCGCGTGCCGTTGCTTCACCTGAAGGACAAAGCGCCCGGCACGCCGGTAATGTTCCAGGAATCCGTGGACCGCAGCGCGTTCAAGGAAGTTGGCAGTGGAGTAATCGACTGGCCGGCCGTCTTGCGCGCAGCCGCATCGGCCGGCGTCCAGCATTATTTTGTGGAGCAGGACCAGACTCCGGGCGACCCGGTGGACAGCCTGCGGCAAAGCTTCGGGTACCTGTCAAAGCTGCGGTATTGAGCAACCCCGTCGCAAAACGGGTCACTCCGTGCACAGGTGGGCGGGCCTCCTGGAGAAGATCCGCAAGGCTTTCGGGCTGTAGCGGCGGACACGGGAGCGCTTCGAATTCCGGTGTTCCCGGCTACAACGAACAAATCCGCCCCTCGCATGGTGTACCACTAGCAACGACGGCGCTTTTGCGCCGGAAGTAAGTGCAACGCCTGCGGCGGGCGCCATCGCCTGCCTGCCGGCATTCCTTCAGACTTCAGCGGCTCTCAGGCATGCCGTTCGTGGTGCTTCGCCTGGTGCGGCCGGAAGAGCAGTATTCCTCCAATGCCCCATACCACCAGGAACACGAACACCACTCCGGTGATCAGCTCGCTTACGGGGTTGACCAGGGACGGCGGAGTGGGCGCCAAACCGATCGCCAGCGCCACCGCGATTGCCAGGAGGTGCCAGTACCACCGGAAGGTGCCAAGATGATGCAGCAGCAAAGCGGGAACCACGACTGCTACCGCGAAAGCCAGGACAGCCCACATGCTGGACATGAGTAGCCTCCTGCCGGTATTGTAGCCCCAAACGGCCGGCCTGAGAATCCGGGGCACCCGGCAAACCCATTTACGACCATGCGCTCTCGATGCCGTGCGAGAAGCTTGCAGAGCACCGGGCGCGGTCGGCAGTTCCGGCTTGTGCGGCTAAACCGGGCCGGCGGCCTGCCCGGCTTGCGAGCGGTTCACGATCTCGTCGGCCAGCTTGTGCGGTTCGTCCACGTTGACCAGCGTCAGCCGGCTGGCTTCGCCGGCGGTTTCGATGGATAGATTGCCCACGTTAAACACGCGCTGCACCACGCGTTGCTCCACGCGCACATCCTGGACTTTGGCAAGCTGAATGGTGCGCGTGGATTTGGAGGCGAGCCCGGTTTCGTAACGCAGCCGGTCCCCCGTCACCACCGTCCGCGTGGCTTGCCGGCGCACCCAGCGCGCAGCCGGCCACAGCAATATCAGCGGTGGAAGGATCATTACCCAGTGGTGGGGAAACTGGCCCTCCCACAAAGCCAGGTAGGCGATTTCCAAGCCGAGAAACACGATGGCGGCGGCGATGGCGCCGGCCTTCAGGAACTTCGCGGTGGGACGAATGATAATATCAGCCACGGATGTGTGCTCCCCGAGCGATCATTGTAGCGCGCCCGAGTTCGCAAAGCGGGACGCCGGGAAACCAAGGCTAGGGAGCTAATGTTGCGCACCCGTAAACGAAATTGCGCCTCAATCGTCCAGTACAGAAGGGCCTCTCGCAGTCAGAGCGACCGCGTCCCAAGCGGAGGAGATTTCCAGCATGCTGAAAGCCTTAATCCGAATCGGCCTCGCGGTGTTGCCGGCCGCCACTGCCCTGGCGCAGTCCACCCCGGACAAGCTGACGTTTGAGGTGGCTTCCGTGAAGCCGGCCGCGCCGCCAACGCCCGACAGGATGATGATAATGATGCGCGGCGGGCCTGGGACCGACGATCCCGGGCGGGCGACGCTTTCGAATGTGACGCAGCGGCTGCTGCTGGCCAAAGCCTACGGCGTGCAGGACTACCAGATTTCCGGCCCCCCCTGGCTCGACACCGAGCGGTATGAGATCGCTGTCAAAGTGCCGAAAGGCGCCACCAAGGAGCAGTTTATGGTGATGCTGCAAAACCTGCTGGCGGACCGCTTCAAGCTGACCCTCCATCATGAAACCAAAGAGCTGCCCTTATACGCGCTGGTGGTGGCGAAGAACGGGCCGAAGCTGAAGGAATCGGCGCCGCCGCCGGCGCCTGATGGTACGGCGCCCAAGGATGGCGCTGGGGCCGGGTACGGCGGCCCGCCCGCGGGTGCCGGCTTCGGTCCACCGCCAGGCCCGCCCCCAGGTGAAGGCGGCATGCCTCGCCCGCAAATGGGCAAAGATGGTTTTCCCGGGCTGCCGCCGGGCGCGGGGCGCGGTGGTGTGATCATGATGATGATGCCGGGGCGCGCCCGCATGATCGGCAATGGCCAGCCCATTTCCAAACTTGCCGATGCCTTGGCCCGCCAGTTGGGCCGTCCGGTAACGGATAAGACCGGGCTGACCGGCACGTACGATTTCACCCTGGACTTCGACCCGGAGGGCTCGATGGGAGGACGCGGCGGCATGATGATGAGAATGCCCGGCGGTCCGCCGCCGGGAGGTGGTGGGGACGGACCAGCCGCGAATCCCCCGGAGAGTGAAGCTGCGGGCCTCTTCACCGCATTGCAGGAGCAGCTCGGGCTTAAGCTGGAACAGAAAAAAGGCCCGCTCGATATGCTGGTCGTCGATCATTCCGAAAAAACCCCGGTAGAGAATTGAGCGGGCTCTTAAGCAACATCCGCGGAGACCCTCGACTATGCTAGTTTCGTAGAAGGAATGCGACTTTTTCGAGTACTGAGGATCGGTGTGACGATTGCCGCCCTATGTCTCGGCGCGCAAGGCCAAAATCCGCCAGGCCAAAGCCCTCCTGCCAAGGCCCCGCAGATCGAAATCAGGGGTCTCCCGCCCAGATCGACTCCGGCCGATTATCCGGACCGGGAGCAGGCAGGCCAGGTGACGATTGCGGCCGAGTTCCAGGGACACGCGATCCCCACAGAGCAAGGGAACCTGACCACGGAAGACTACGTGGTGATCGAAATGGGGTTGTACGGCCCGCCGGGTGCGCGGCTCACGCTCTCCCCCGACGACTTTGCGCTGCGCATTAACGGGAAGAAGGAGCTGCCCAGCCAGCCATTCGGGGTGGTGCTGGGGAACGTCAAAGATCCCGAGTGGGTGCCACCTGAGCCGCCGAAGCCGAAGGCGAAGAACCTCAACATTGGCGGCAACGAGGAGGAACAGCAACCGCGAGGTGAGGCCAAAGAGCCGCCGTTTCCAGTCAAGGTTCCGCTGGAGGTACAGCGCGCGTTGAACCTGCGTGTTCAAAAAGCCGCTCTCCCGGAAGGCGACCGCGCTCTTCCAGTGGCAGGACTGATTTTCTTCCAGTACGGCGGCAAGATCCAGAAGATCCACACGATCGAGCTGATTTACAGCGGCTCCGCGGGAAAAGCCACGCTTACGCTCGAGCCATAACGAAATCTGGTGCGGCGCCGACGCCTACCGCCGCACAGGGCGTTACATCGCACCTCCCGCCGCGAAAACGGCTTTCGATTTTAGGGAGCTCTGGCGGACGATTTCCCGGGCGGGCGGCGCGAGGTCAACGGCGAAGGCGATTCATGCAGCGCTTAACGGGCGTCGCGCGCATCCTATGAATCCGAAACGCGCCATCATCATCGGAGCGGGCCCCGCCGGCTTGACGGCGGCTTACGAGCTGCTCAGCCGCACCTCGATCAAGCCGATCGTGCTGGAGAAGAGCGACTGCGTCGGCGGCATTTGCCGCACCGTCAACTACAAGGGGAACCGGATGGACATGGGCGGCCACCGCTTCTTCTCGAAGTCGGATCGCGTGATGGAGTGGTGGCTGCGCATGCTTCCTTTGCAGGCCACGACGACTAATTCCGCGGCCATCCGGTACCACGGGAGCGAACGCACGATTCCCGCCAGTGCCGCCGGCCCGGACCCAGCCACCGAGGATCGAGTGATGCTGCTGCGGCGCCGCAAATCCCGCTGCTACTATCTGCGCCGCTTCTTCGACTATCCGATTACGCTGAGCAGGGACACGTTGATGAAACTAGGCATGTGGCGTGCTGGTAGGATCGGCGTAAGCTACCTCCGCAGCGTCGTATTCCCGCTTAAGCAGGAGACAACGCTGGAGCAGTTCTTCATTAATCGGTTCGGCGCGGAGCTCTACAAGACATTCTTCAAGTCTTACACCGAGAAAGTGTGGGGTGTCCCTTGCGACCAGATTAGCGCGGAATGGGGCGCCCAACGCATGAAGGGCCTGTCCATCCGGGCGGCCTTGGGGCACGCCCTGAAAAAGGCGCTCCGCATCGGCGACGGCGGCCTGGCGCAAAAGGGAACGCAGACTTCGCTGATTGAGCGGTTTCTATATCCGAAGTTCGGCCCCGGACAGATGTGGGAAGAGGTGGCTCGCCGCGTGCGTGAAATGGGCGGCGAGATTCTGACGGGATATAGTTGCGACCGGCTGACCACGGAAGGCTGGAGGATCAAGTCGGTCGAGGCCAGCAGCGTGACAACGGGGATGAAGGCGGCATTCGAGGGCGATTACTTCTTCTCGACCGCGCCGATCCAGGAACTGATGCGTTCTTTAGACGTGCCGCCGCCGGCCAAAGTGCTGGAAGTGTCCGATGGCTTGATTTACCGCGACTTCGTGACGGTCGGCCTGCTGGTACGCTCGCTCAAGATTCATGAGGGCTCGGAGCAGAGTAAGAAGCTGATCAGCGATAACTGGATTTACATTCAAGAGCCGGGTGTGCGCCTCGGCCGGCTCCAGATTTTCAATAACTGGAGTCCGTTCCTGGTGGCCGATCCGTCTCAAGTCTGGCTGGGGCTGGAGTACTTCTGCACCACGTCGGACGAGATCTGGAACCTGCCCGATGAGCAGATGGCCACGATGGCGAAGGAAGAACTCTCGAGGATCGGCATCATCGACACCGCCGAAGTGGTCGATTCGACGGTCCTGCGCATGGAAAAAGCCTACCCCGCTTACTTTGGCACCTACCATCGGTTTGGCGAGATCCGGGAGCACATGGACCATTACGAGAACCTGTTCCTGATCGGCCGCAACGGCATGCACCGTTACAACAACCAGGACCATTCGATGCTCACCGCGATGATCGCCGTGGATAACATCATCGCAGGCGACACAAACAAGAGTAAGCTGTGGGAAGTGAATACGGAGATGGAGTACAACGAGTGAGCTGAGGTTCGCGCTGTTTTGCGTTCCGGGTTCATCCCGTGGTGCTCCGCAACTTGTTAGAATCCGAGTTACTCGGTAGTTGGAGGATCGATGAGAAACATATTCCTTACACTGTTGCTTTCCGTTCTTGCGCGGCCAGTGCTCGCCCAAGGCGCCCCGCCACAGGTCACACCTGACCAACCCTACTCGGTGGAGTATTATTACAAGGTGCAGTGGGGGCATCAGCAGGAATTCCTGCAGCTCTTCCTGAAGAATCACTACCCGTTGCTCCAGAAGATCGTCGAGAGCGGCCGCATGATCTCGGTGAAGATTGAGACGCCTGCCAACCACATGACCGAGGATGCGCGCTGGGACTACCGGGTTACGATCCGGTTCAAAAACTCGACTGTGGCGACAACCGCTAATCCCGACGAAGAGCGCCTGATCAAGCAACTCTGGCCTGACCAGGAGGCTTACCAACGCGAAGAACGACGGCGGTTCGAGATTCTGCTGGCGCACTGGGACCTTCCGGTGACCGATATCACACCCTCGAAGAAGTAGCTCGAAGGATCGCTCCAATCGCCTGGGATTTCTGCGGGGAGCTACCGGCCTACTCCCGCAGCTCCACGATGGTGGCTCCGGCGCCGCCTTCCTGCTGTGGCGCCGGGTAGAACTTCGCCACGTGCGGATGGCTGCTGAGCAGCTCCTGAATGGTCCTGCGCAGCACTCCCATGCCGTGGCCGTGCACGATGCGCACCCGGGACGCGGTGGCCATCACGGCGCGGTCCAGGAATTCGTCCACCGCATCGCGCGCTTCCTCGGCGTGGCGGCCGATCACGTTGATTTCCTGGTACGCCGGCGTCAACTGCGGAGCCGGCTTGTAGGTCACCCCTTGCGGCAGCTTGCCCGCCGCGCCGCCGGTCTCCGGCAGCACCTCGATCACGTCGTCGCGCGAAACCTGCAAGCGCAGAAATCCGGCCTCCACTTCGATGCGGTCGTTCGCCAGAAAACGCCGCACGCGGGCAGGTTCCCGCACGTCCTTCAGCCGCACCCGCGCGCCCTCGGCGATGCGCAGCGGCTGGATTCGGTCCTGCCGTGAGTCATCCTCGGTGGCCAGCACGGTGGTTTCGAAATCTTCGCGCAACTCGCGCTTGGCTTTGGCCACCCGCCGCTGCGCGTCCTGCTCGGCCTTGCGGCGGTCGCCCGCTTGCGCGATCTTCTCGATTGTCTCCCGCGCGTGCTCTTCAAAACGGGCCAGCGCCTCTTCGGTGCGGCGCTCCAGTTCCTTCAGCTTGACGGTCTCACGCCGTTCCCACTCGCGAGCTATCTCTTTTTCATTGCGTTCCTGGGCGGCCAGCTTCTCGCGCAGGCTTTGTTCCAGAGCCTGAGTTTCCTGCACCCGGCGATCCAACTCGCTCAGGAATCGCGTCACATCGCGCTCGCGGTCGCTCAGCGCCAGCCGCGCGCGCCGGATGATGTCTTCCGGCATGCCGAGGCGCGTGGCGATTTCCAGGCCCGCCGACTTGCCGGGCAGCCCCAGTTGCAGATGGAACGTCGGCTCGAAGGTTTTTTCATCGAACCCCATGGAGCCGTTGACGACGCCTTCCGTCGATGCGCCGTAGATCTTGAGCGCCATCAGATGCGTGGAAACCAGCGTGAACGCGCCGGCAGCGCGAAAATGGTCCACCACCGCCACGCCCAGCGCGCCGCCTTCCTCCGGATCGGTCGCTGCGCCCAGCTCGTCGAGCAGCACCAGCGTGCCGGGCGTTACATCCAGCGCCATTTCGCGGATGTTCGAAACGTGCGCTGAAAACGTGCTGAGGCTCTCCTGGATCGACTGGTAATCGCCAATATCGGCCAGCACCTGGCCGAACAACGGGAATTCGGCTTCGGCGGCGGGCACCGGCAGCGCGGCTTGCGCCATCAGGCTGAGCAGTCCCACGGTTTTGAGCGCTACCGTTTTGCCGCCGGTGTTGGGGCCGCTGATGAGCAGCGTGCGGCGCTCGCGCGCCAGTTCCAGGGTGATCGGCACGGACTTACGCTGGTGGCGCCGAAGGACGTCTTCGAGCAGCGGATGGCGCGCCTCACGCAGCAGCAGCCGCTCACCGAAGCGTGGAATGGTGCAATCGAACTCGATGGCGAATCGCGCCTTGGCGAAGACCAGATCGAGCTCCGCCATCACCGCCAGCGTCTGCCGGATGGAATCGGCGTGGCCGCGCAGCCGGTCCGTCATCTCGATCAGGATGCGGTGCACCTCGCGGGCTTCCTCTTCGGCGAGCCGCACCAGCTCGTTGTTGAGGTCGATGGTTTCGAGCGGCTCGACGAACAGCGTGTGGCCGCTCGAGCTGGCGCCGTGAATCACCCCCTCCAGCTTGCGGCGCTGCCCCGCGATCACCGGCACCACGAAGCGCTCATTACGGATGGTGACGAACTCTTCCTGGAGGATGCCTTCCTCGCGGTGCGCCTTGAGAAAGCGCTCGAGCGATTCCTGAATCGCTTTCTTCTGCCGCTCCATATCGCGGCGCAGCCGCGCCAGCGCAACACTGGCGTGGTCGGCCACCGTGCCGTCGGGCAGGATCTTGCCTTCCAGGTCCTGGAGGAGGGCGCGAAAATCGCCGATCGATTGCCCACGCAGCCCCAAGCGCGGAAAGCGGCCGGCAGCGGCGGTGAGCACGGACTTGGCGTCCGCCGCGCGATCGAGCAGCCAACACAGGTCGAAGATCTCTTTGGGTTCGAGCCCAGCGCCTTCGATGTGCAGTTTCTGCGCCGCCGGCTCCACGTCCGCCAGGCCGCTGAAGTCGATGCGGATGGCCGCGCCGCGGGCGGCCTGCTGCGGTCGCGCCGCGGAGCGCACGTATTCGATGGCTTCTCCGGCTTCGGCCAGGTCCTCGATCAGCCGCTCGCGGCCGCCGTGAGGTTCGACGTTCTCCAGTTCGCGACGTCCCATCGGGCTCGCCACGTAACGGCCCACGAGTTGGCGCAGGAGTTCGAATTCAAGCACGTCGGCGCTGGTTTTCAAGAGTGGAATCCTTGCCTTGTAGGGCTATCCCCTGCTTGGCCGGGCATACCCGGCTCTTACCTCTTTGAATGCCCTTTCAATCACTGCCAGCGTGCCCTCCGTGATTTCCAATTCCTTCAGGTCGCGCTGCTGTACCCATTCCACGCGGCAGACATCGTCGCCTGCGCGAAGGACGCCGCCCGTCACGCGGCAGATGTAATCGATCAATACGTAATGATATTCCGGCGCGCCGCGCGAATCGCGTATGATGCGCTCGAATATCTCGAAGACCTTCACCGGCTTCACTTCCAGGCCGGTCTCCTCGCGCACTTCGCGGCGAACAGCGGCGTCGAGCGACTCTCCCGTTTCCAGCGCGCCGCCGGGCAACGACCAGGCGCCTTTCAGCGGCTGCTTGCCCCGCTGCGCCATCAGAATGCGGCCACGGCGGAAAATCAGCGCACCAACCCCGATCAGCGGCCACTTGGGATAGCGGCGGTCGTCGGTCTTCTTCGAGCTAGCGCCGCTCATCGAAGCCCGCTCCCTTGAGCAGCACGCGCACGCGATACACTTTGTGCCGGGCGGTGATGAACAGCGATTGGCCGTCGGCTTCACCGAAGGCGCAGTTGGAAGGTGGCTCGCTCACCGGGATCGTATCGAGCAACCGGCCCTCGGCGGTATACACCGCAATCCCGCGCGCGGCCACGTATAGATTGCCCTTCTCATCCACGCGAATGCCGTCGGGCACGGCGCCGGTATTCTCAACCAGCGTGCGCTGCTTTGTGGGTTGGCCATTGTGATCCAGGTCAAACGCCAGAATGCTGCGGTCGTCCGAATCCGAAACGTACAACACGCGGCCATTAGGAGAAAGCGCAATGCCGTTGGGCCTGCCGTCAAGCTTGGCGACGATTTCTAGCGGCCCTTTCGCCGGGATGTGGTACACGCCGTAAAAATCCAGTTCGCGACGATCGGCCTGGCTGCCGAAGGCGGGGTCGGTGAAGTAGGCGTGGCCACTGCGGCCCACTACGATATCGTTTGGCGCGTTCAAGCGCTTGCCTTCCCAGCGATCGGCCAGCACCTCGATGGCACCGTGCTTGTCCGTGCGGGTCACCCGCCGGGCCCTGGTTTCGCAGGTGTACAGGCGGCCCTGGCCGTCGAACGCGTTGCCGGCCGGCCCCTGCACGTTTTCCCGATAGACCGCGGGAGGCTGGCCCGGAACCCACTTGAGCAACTGGTCCGCCGGCGTATCGCTGAAAATCAGGAAGCCGTCCTTGGACCAGGCGGGGCCGTCGGTGTAGGCGTAACCCTCCGCCAGCACCTCCACCTGGAAACGGGTCGAATCCTGCGCCAAAAGGAGTTGCACGACAACAGAAGCCAGCGCGCTCCAATGCGCGAGGCGTTTCATCCTCCGCCTCCGGCGATATTCATTTACCGCCTTTGGTGGCGCTCATTTGCCGCTCTTGGAGACGGTGATGTTGTTGATCACCTGCTTGACGCCGTTCACCTTCTTCGCCAACTTGCCGGCCCGGTCCTTCTGCCTTCCCGTCTCGGCCGGACCAGTGAGGGTCACCACGCCCTCGTGCACCTCCACCTTGAAAGCCCCGCCCTTGGCGATCGGATCGCCGGTGAGCTTGATGCTCACCTGATCGAAGATCACATCGTCGCTCACCGGTTTGTCGGCGGCCAGGCAGACGCCGGCCAGCAGTATTAAAGCCATCGAAAAAGCGAATAGTTTAAGCATCGTCGTCTCCGGCCATTGTACGCCAGTCGAGTGCATTTAAGAACGCAGCCTTCTCGCGCCATCCCGGCTGCACGCGCACGTGCAGGTCGAGGTAGATCTTCACACCGAACAGCCGCTCCATCTCCTGCCGCGCCAGCGTGCCGATTCTCTTCAGCATGGCGCCCTTGGTCCCGATGACAATGGCCTTTTGCCCGTCCCTCTCCACGCGGATGGTGGCGTAGATGCGGGTCAGCCGTCCGGTCTCTTCCCACTGATCCACGATCACCGCAACCGAATGCGGCACCTCTTGCCGGGTGGCCTCGAGAATCTTTTCGCGGATCAACTCGGCGGCCAGAAAACGCTCCGGCTGGTCGGTGACATGGTCCTCGGGAAAATACGCCGGGCCTTCGGGCAGGTGTTGCAGAATTACTTTCTTTAACTCATCGAGGCCCTGGCGCCTGGTGGCCGAGACCGGCACGTAATCGGCGAACTCGAAGGCGGCGCGGTACTGGTCGATCATCGGCAGCAGCAGCGCTTTGTCCTTCACCAGGTCGATTTTGTTGAGCACCAGCACGACTGGCGCCTGGCTTTTGCGGGCCAGGTCGATCGCCTGGCGGTCTTCCTTATTGAAAGTGCGCGCCGCGTCGGCCAGCAGCAGGAGCAAGTCGCGCTCTTCCACCGCGGCCCGCACCGCATCCATCAGGCGCTTGTTCAGCGGCGTATCGGCGCGGTGAATGCCGGGCGTGTCGAGGAACACAATTTGCGCGCCGGGCATGGTCAGCACTCCCTGAATCGAAGTGCGCGTGGTCTGCGGCTTGTCGGCGACAATCGCCACCTTCTGGCCCACCAGGGCGTTGAGCAGCGTCGATTTGCCGGTGTTGGGCCGCCCGATCAGGGAAACGAATCCGGACCGGAACGGGTCACTCATGCGTCACCGCCTGCGATTTGCTGATGCGGACCTGCTCGACCCGCCACTCGTCGGAGGCCAGCACCTCCACACGAATGCCATCGCGGTCCACCAACTCGCCGGCCTTCGGCACCCGCCCCAGCCACTCGCTGACCAGGCCGCCCACCGTAGTAGATTCGACGTCCTCCTCGCGGTGGAACGATTCGAACAGGTCGGCCACGCGGTCGAGATCGAAATTGCCGGCTACGATGAAGCCACCGTGCCCGTCTTCGAGCACGTCCGTGCTCGGCTCGTGCTCGTCGCGTATCTCGCCGATGATCACTTCGAGCAGATCCTCCATGGTCGCCAGGCCCGCGGTGTTGCCGTACTCGTCGACCACGATCACCATGTGGGTGTTCTCCTGCTGCATGTGGCGCATCAGGTCGCTCACCGGCTTGGTCTCCGGCACGAACGGAATGGGGCGCACCAGTTCCCGCACCAGGCGCTTGGCACGCTCGTCCTCTTCCAGTTCGAACATATCGCGCACGTGCACGAAGCCGGTGATCTGGTCGATGTTCTTTTCGAAAACGGGGATGCGCGAGTACTGTTCGTGGATCACCAGTTGGCGGAGTTCTTCGAGGGTGGCATCGGCCGAGATGGCGATGATCCTGGGCCGCGGCGTCATCACTTCACGAACCACCTTGTCGCCGAACTCGACCACGGACTGAATCAGCTTGCGGTCCTGCTCCTCGATCAATCCTTCTTCCTGGCCGGCGGAAATCAGCGCTTCAATATTCTCTGCCGGGGTGGGCTGCTCCTCGTCGGTCTGGGAATCGTCCGCCAGGTCGATCAGCGATTGGAAGAAGCCCAGCAGCGCCACGCACGGCCGCGCCACCCAGGCGAGGCCGCGCAGCAGCGAGACGAGCGGCAGAAGCCAGCGGCCGGCAGTGCGGCGGTAGAGCAGTTGCGGCAGCGCGTACGCGACGGCCATCATCACTAGCCAGACGGCCAGCACCGCCTGCCAGAAGACGGCCGCATTCCACGGCTCGCCGTCGGCGAACCAGGCGAAATAGAAGATGCCGAGCAGCACCAGCAGAGTGTGTTTGACGATCGAAAAAGCGGCCGAACCGTCTTCGGTTTTCAGGCCGATTTTGTCTTCCAGCGTATCTTTGAAGAATTTGAGCGCTGGCAGGTCGCGTGTACGCAGCCGCATGCTTTCGAGATAGAGAAGCTGCACGAACGTCACCAGCCCCAGCACAGGGGTGGCAACCAGCGCCGCCAGAATCACCGCCAGGATCACGGCCGCACCCGCTCGATCAGGCCTGCCGGCAGTCCGAGGCGCACCCGCCAGCGTTTCTCCGCGTGCGCCATCCGCCCGCCGCCGCTCGAGTGATCCTCGCCTAAAAGGTGCAGCAACCCGTGCAGCATCAGGATGCGGATCTCCTGCTCGGTCGAATGCCCGAACCGCCGGGCTTGCGAGCGGGCGCGAGCCAGCGAAATGGCGATGTCGCCGGCGCGGGGTGGGATAGGCGATCGGTTCTTGTCGCCTGTCGTCCGCGTGCGCGTCTGAATATCGCCGGCCGGAAACGACAGCACGTCGGTGGTCGAGTCCTTGCCGCGAAACTCGCGGTTCAGGCGGCGCATGTGGGCATCTCCGGTGATAAGGCAGTCGAACGCGCGGCCGCGCGCAACCTGGGCCTGCAGTTTGTGCGCGAATCGGAGCAAGTTGCCCGCGCGCACCTCGGTTTGCCGGCTTGAGAACGTAACCGTACTGCCTTCGGAAGCGGACATGGGGGCGCTCAGGCGCGTGGCGCGGTCTCGCCGGGAGTATGCTCGACCGGCGCGGCCTCTGCAGCCGGCGTGCTTTCTGCGGCAGGCGCGGCCTCGGCGCTGGGTTCGGAGAGCTTCAAAGTGAGTTGCCGGCCGGCGCCGATGGTCTCGTTGTAGCGCTCGTAGGCCCTGACGATGCGCTGCACCAGCGCGTGCCTGACCACGTCGCGCTCGTCAAACGGCACAAAGCTGATGCCTTCGACGCCCTTGAGCACTTCTATGGCGTCGATCAAGCCGCTGCGGCGGCCGTTCGGCAAGTCGATTTGGGTGATGTCGCCGTTGACCACCATTTTGGAATTGAATCCCTGGCGCGTCAGCACCATCTTCATCTGCTCCGAAGTGCTGTTCTGCGCCTCATCCAGAATGATGAAACTGTCGTTCAGGGTGCGGCCGCGCATGAAGGCGATGGGCGCGACTTCAATCACGTTACGCTCCAGCAGCTTTTCGACACGCTCGCTGTCGAGCATGTCGTAGAGCGCGTCATAGAGTGGGCGCAGGTAGGGGTCCACCTTTTCCTGCAACGTGCCGGGCAGGAATCCCAGGCGCTCGCCGGCTTCGACCGCGGGCCGCGTGAGGATGATGCGCGCCACGGATTTGTTCATCAGCGCAGAAATGCCCATCGCCACCGCGAGGTACGTCTTGCCGGTGCCGGCGGGACCGATCCCGAACACCAGGTCGTTGCGCTCGATGGCTTCCAGGTACCGCCGTTGGTTCACCGATTTCGGCGCCAGCATCTTTTTGCCGAAACTGCGCTGCTTGCCGCTTCGGACCAGCGCGCGCAGGGACACCTCAGAGTCGATGGTCACCACGCGCAGGTAGCTGTTCAGATCGCCATTATTGAAAATGTGGCCTTCCCGTACCAGCGCGTTGTAATCCTCCAGGATGTTCTCCGCGCGGGTGACGTTCTCCGCCTCGCCTTCGATTTCGATGTTGTTGTCGACCAACTGGGTGTGGACGCTCAAGCCGGTTTCGATCAACCGGATGTTCTCATCGCGGGTGCCAAACAGATCCTCGACACCTCGTTGAATGCACACGCTAGCTTTCATGCGGTGGGTGACTGGTACCTCCATGGGAAAAACAAGGACAAGAAGAGAGATTCCGACGGAAACTGCTCGGACTTTCGACGGCCCAATTCTGCGGGCGGCACGAAAACCATCTATTTCAATTATACCTGAAGGTCAAGCGGCGCGCTGCGCTTGCGGGTTTCGTGCCCTTCCCGATTGGCCGTGCCGATATCTCAATAGCTGAGCGTGCCGCTGCGCGGTTCCTCGTCGGGGTTGGGCAGGTAGAGCGTTTTGCAGTGCTCGCAGCGGTAGATTTCCGCGTCGGCGCCGAATTTCCGCTTGACTTCGTCGCCAAAGAAATACCAGCGCTTGAGGTGGCCGGCGCAAAGCTTGCCTTTGGCGTCCTTCTCGCCGCAGGCGCGCATACGGGGAAGACGGAGCTTCACCTTGGTCCCGTCGCTGAGCGTGTCCACCAGTTCGGCTACCGGTGCCGGCTTGTCGGAAGTGGCGTATTTCGGATTTGCCATGGGAGAACGACCAATATAACATTCGAGACGCTCGCACCCTCCTTATAACCCGCCCTTATACCGATATAAAAAGTGTTGAAGGTCTCTTTCACTCGATTTATAATGATTGTGGGCTCGTGGACACCTCCTCTAGGTGGTGCATAGTATGAACCAGCTATCTGATTATAAACAAAGGATTACCACCGCGGAACATGCGGTCGAACTGATCCACTCGGGCGACCGGGTCTGGGTGCAGCAAGGCTGTGGCGTCCCGGTCACGCTGCTCGACGCACTGGTGCAACGCGCCGATGAGCTGCGGGATGTCGAGATGTGCCACATGTTGACTCTGAGCACCCTGGCTTACACCCGGCTGGAATTCGCCGGCCACTTCCGGCACAACGGCTTGTTCCTGGGTGGCAATGTCAGGGAAGCGGTGGCGGAGGGCCGCGGCGACTACACGCCGATCTGTTTGAGCGAGATTGAAGGCCTTTTCGAACACCAGTTGCCGATCGACGTCGCCTTCGTGCAAGTGTGCCCGCCGGATGAGCACGGTTTCGTCAGCCTGTGTGTGGGCGCGGATTGCACCTTGACGGCGGCGCGGAGGGCACGCATTGTGATAGCGGAGATGAACGAGCGCGCTCCGCGCACGCTGGGAGATGCGTTCCTGCATCTCAGCCAGATTACAGCCCTGGTTCCCACCTCCCGGCCGCTGGTGGAACTCCATTCGGAACCGCCGACGGAGTTACACGCGCGCATCGCGGAGCACGTGGCCGCGCTGGTACCCGATGGCGCCACGCTGCAGATGGGAATCGGCGGCATTCCCAATGCGGTGGTGGCCCGTCTCACCAGCCACAAGGATCTCGGCGTTCACAGCGAGATGTGCCCCGACTGCGTTGTGCCGCTGATCGAAGCGGGCGTCATCAACGGCGCGCGCAAGACGCTTCATCCGGGCAAGGTGGTGGCGGGATTCATTTTTGGATCGCAGGTGTTGTTTGACTTCGTCGACAACAATCCCATGTTCGAGTTCCATCCCACCAGCTATGTCAACGATCCATTTGTGATTGCGCAGAACGACAATATGGTTTCGATTAACTCCGCGATTCAAGTGGATCTGACCGGCCAGGTCTGCGCCGATTCGATCGGCACGCGGCCTTACAGCGGATTCGGGGGGCAACTCGACTTCGTGCGCGGCGCTGCCCGTTCCAAGGGCGGCAAACCGGTCATCGCGCTGCCCGCCACTGCCTGCAAGGGAACCGTTTCGCGCATCGTGCCGGTGCTCGACGCCGGCGCCGGCGTGGTGACCTCGCGTGCCGACGTACATTATGTTGTGACGGAATTCGGCGCCGTCAATCTGCACGGCAAGACGCTGCGGCAGCGCGCCGAAGCCCTGATCGGCATTGCCGATCCCCGCTTCCGCGACCAGCTTTACGATTTCGCGGTTCGGGCGAACTATCTGGAAGCGCGGGCCGCGCTGGTGGCGTGAGACAATCCGCTCGCAAACGGGCGTTGGCAGGTTAAAACCTGTCCCCACCTTGGCTATCGTCCCCCGTACGCCACGTGCCATACCGTGTTCGATCCGTCGTCGGCGACGATCAGCGATCCGTCTTTGGCCACCGCTACTCCCACTGGCCGGCCCCACACGTCGCCGGACGGCGTCACGAACCCCGTCAGAAAATCTTCGTACTCTCCGGTAGCGCGGCCCTTCTCGAGTGGTACCCGAATCACTTCGTAACCCGTCCGCACCGCCTTGTTCCACGACCCATGCTCTGCGGCGAAAATGTCGCCGCGATATTCGGCGGGGAATTGAGTCCCTTCGTAGAACGTCATTTCGAGCGACGCGTTGTGCGGCTGCAGCAGCACATCCGGCGTCAGCACCTTGGACTTCAGCTCCGGATGCTTCCCCTGTTGACGCGGGTCCCAATGGCCGCCCATATAAAACCAGGGCCAACCATAAAAACCGCCAGGTACGATATGAGTGATGTAGTCCGGCACCAGGTTGTCGCCCAGATTATCGCGCTCATTCACCGAGGCCCACAATTCGCCCGTCTGAGGTTGGACCGCAATCCCCACCGCATTGCGAATTCCCCAGGCGTAGACTTCAAGCCCCGATCCGTCCGGCTTCGCCGCCAGAATATCCGCGCGGTGATATTCCGCGGGGTTGTTGTCGGTATCGTCATCGTTGGAGTGCGAGCCCACCGAGATGAACAACTTGGCGCCGTCCTTGGAAAAGGCCAGGTCGCGCGTCCAGTGGCCGCCTCCGCGAAGACGCCCGCCACCCGGGATTTTCACCAGTGTTTCCGGCTTGCCGCTGGCCTTCATGTCGCCGTTGTGATACGGAAAACGCACCACCGAGTTGGTGTTTCCCACATACAAATACGTGGGATTCGGTCCCGGCGGATAAAAAGCAAGCCCGAACGGTTGTGTCAATCCGGTGGCGTAGACCTCCATTTTCTCCGCGTGTCCATGAGCGTCGATGCCGCGCAGCACGCGGATGCGGCCGGGCTCGCTTTCCACCACAAACAGATCGCCGTTCGGCGCGGTGCGCACCAGCCGCGGGTTCGTCAGGCCCGTGGCATACTCGGTCACGGTGAAGCCCGGCAGGGCCTGTGGCCAGGCATTGGCAGGGCGCGCCACCAGGTGTGCGCCATTGTCCACCGCCCGGGTAGCGTACGGTTGCGGCAGATCCGCAATCGTGATCTTCCGCACGGTGCCCGGCTGTTCGTGGCGATAGTCCGTGAACGCCGCCCGCCCTTCTTCGACTTTAGCGCCCGCAGGCAACGCCGCGTACACGAAGCCGGCGCACAGAGCCGCTGCGCACAGCGCCCGCACAAGAAACAGTGATCGTTGAGACATCTTCTGAAGTCCCTCTGAATGACCAGCACTCAGATGATGTCTTGCCTGCGTTCGGCGATTCATCGATACCACACGTCCGGCGTGACGGCCGCGGCGCGAATGCCGCGCAGCGCGAGCTACATGGCCGGCGTCACTCGTACGCCGTCCTTGAGCGGCACATCGGTGGGCAGGGTCACCGCATCGCCCTCTTCCAGGCCCGCGGTGACCTGTATCCGCGTCACTGTAGAGTTGCCTGTCTTTACCGGCCGACGCTCCACGTGATCGCCCTCCAGCCGGAACACCCAATCGCCAGAGGCATCGTGGTGCAGCGCCTCCTTGGGAATCACCAGCGCTCCCTCGGCGACGGCGGTACGGATCTCGGCATCCACATTGGTGCCTGGTATCAGCTCGCGTCCCGGGTTGTCGATCACCGTGACCACTTCGCCCACCTGGCGCGAGCCCAGCGGCTGAATGGAGGCCGGCATTTTCTCCACCGTGCCGTGCCACTGCTTTCCAGGCAGCGCTTCCCAGGTGATGGTCACCGGCTGGCTGGGCGCCACGCGGCCCATCAACGGCTCGTCGACGTACACCCGGACCCGTACCCGGTCGAGGCGGCCGACGTCAGCCAGCAGATCGCCCGCAGCCAGATAGGCACCCGGCTGCACCACCAGCCCGTACACGTCTCCTGCCAGCGGCGCGCGCAGCACTTCCGCAGCCGCGTGCGCGCGAACCGCCCGCAGCGCCGCTTGCGCATCCGCCAGCCGCGCCTGCGCCGCATCCACGTCGGTCGCGCCCACCAGCGCCTTCCGCCGTTTCTCCCAGCCCTGGATTTCGATCTTCGATTGCTCCACCTTATCGGCTGCCTCTTGCACTTGGTGGGCGGTGGCGGCCTCCTTTTTCTGTAAACGCTGCAGCGCTTCGTAATCCTTCTGCTCCGTCTCCAGCTCGAAGCGCGCTCGCGCCAGGTTGTTGTCGACCTCAGTGAGTTCCGCCGGTCTGCCGCCCTGTTCCAGCGACGCCAGATGGGCGCGCGCCTCATCCACCCGCGCCTGAGCGGCTTCCAGGTCCGCAGCGCGCGTGGGGTCGCTGATTTCGGCCAACTCTTCCCCTTGCGCCACCCGCTCGCCATTATGGACCGCCAAGGTGGCCAGCAAGCCTGCGGTTTCGGCGCGCACCGGCCGCCATTCGTACGGCTCTACCTTTCCATTGGTGGGTAGCGTGCTCACCAGTGTTTCCCGCTGGACGCGCACGAAGCCGACTGCCGGCGGCCGGCTCTTGCGCAAGATTCCCCACACGATTATGGCGGCCACCACCGCCAGCAGCAGCACGGCGAGCTTCTTCAATCTGGTCTCCCCACCTATCTTAACCACTGTTTCGAAACACGGGAAACACGGCCGCCGCAGCCTCTTCAAGCGATATGACTGGAGTTTGACGCGGCGCGGCCTCGGCAAGCTCGCCCCGACTGGTGCGGCGACGCTGGGTGTTCGGATATTCGGAGCTTCTGAAGCCAGCGCCATGGTCTTTCGGCAGATGAGTTTGGTCCACCATTGGGAGTATTCTCTCTGCGGATGATTCGACCTTAAGATATTAATCACGCACAGCGTGCGTGAGGTGCAGATGCCCATTGTTCATAAGATATTGAAGCCGCTTCTGTTGGCGATCGCGATCGTGGCGTTGTTGATGACGGTATGGCCGCCGGCCCGGCTCGCCGCAGTCTGGGCGGTGGGCCGCTGCCAGGGCTGCTCGTTCCAGGATTCCGTCAACAGCCATGCCCTGATGGTTAACACGGAGCGGGCCGGTGAGGAGATTGGCGCCGCCAGTAAAGTCATCCAGACAGACGCCAACGGCTTTGAGCTTGTGGAGACGCCCATGGGGAGATATTGGACCGTGCCCCATGACCGGTTCCTGAAGTTCACGCTCGGCGAGGAGAAGCTGGAAATTTACGATCGCGATGTAGTCTCAGTGAAGCCCGGAGACGTAGTGCTGGATTGCGGCGCCAATGTGGGCGTCTTCACGCGGACGGCGCTGGATCGCGGGGCAAAGCTGGTGGTTGCGATCGAGCCTGCACCGAACACAGTGATATGCCTGCGGCGCAACTATGAAAAGGAAATCGCCGCGGGGCGCGTGATCGTGGTGCCGAAGGGCGTCTGGAGCCATCCGGACGTGCTGGAATTGGCGCAAGGCGACGCCGGCAATACCACCGGCGACAGTTTCGTGTTCGGCCGAAACCGGCAAGACAAGATCAAAGTGCCGCTGACGACCATCGATATTCTGGCAAGTGAACTAGCGCTGCCGCGGGTCGACTTCATCAAGATGGATATCGAAGGTTCGGAAAAGGATGCGCTGCGGGGCGCGGCGCAGACCATTCTCAAGTATCATCCGAGAATGGCGATCTCCTCGGAGCACCTTCCCGACGATACGACGGCGATTCCCCGGACCGTAAACGCCATCTGGAGCGGCTACAGCGTGCGCTTTTCGAGTTGCCACGATCATTTGCTGACCATTCAGCCGCAGGTCCTGCTGTTCCAACCGAAGTCATAGACCGCTGTCTACGAACGCCTGAAATGCAGGCTCCACGTTTCCGCGAGCAGTATTCCGCGGGCGATATGATTGGTCTATGACACGACGCGATCTCGGCAGAATTGCCCTGGCTGGCGCTGCGGCGCTGAACAAGCTCCCCGCCCAGGACAAACCGCTCCATTACACCGGCGCTCTCGACGGCTTTGAAAACAAAGTGGATGCTGCCGGCTTCGACCCCGTGCTCTATACCAAGGAGCTGCATGACGCTGCCCCGCTCCAAATGACCTTCCGCGCCACCACGCTCGCCGAGACCGAAGCCTGGCAACGCGCCTTGCGCGCGAAAGTCGCCGAACTGGTGGGCGGCTTCCCCGCCGAGCGCGCGCCGCTCCAGGCCCAGACGCTCGAAGTTCGCGAGTATCCCGCCTACCGTCGCGAGAAGTTCGTTTTTGAGAGCCGGCCCGGCGTCTGGGTGCTCGGCTACCTGCTGACGCCGAAGGCGCGCGGGCCCTTCGCGGCGGTGATCGCGCTTCCCGGCCACGGCCGCGGAGTGGACGACATTGTCGGCATCGACGAACATGGCCGCGACCGCACCCTGAAAGGCCCTTACGAATACGATTTCGCCATCCAGATCGTCGAACATGGCATGGCCGCGGTAGCCATCGAACCGATGGCCTTCGGCTGCCGCCGCGATGCCATCACCAAGGCCAAAGGCCTCACAGCCACCGCCTGCCAGCCCGTCGCCGGCTCGGCTCTGCTGCTGGGCCAGACCATGATCGGCTGGCGCGTTTACGACACCATGCGCGCCATCGACTGGATCGCCACCCGCCTGGAACTGGACGCCGCGCGCGTCGGCTGCCTGGGCTGCTCCGGCGGTGGCACCTGCACGCTGTTCACCGCCGCGCTCGATACCCGGGTTCGCGCGGCCCTGGTGAGCTCATACCTCAACACGTTCCGCGCGAGCATCATGAGCGTGTCGCATTGCATCGATAATTACGTGCCGGGCATTCTCAATTGGGCGGAGATGTACGACGTGGCCGGCCTGGTGGCGCCGCGCGCGCTGTTCGCCGAGGGCGGGCTGCGCGACACCATCTTCCCCATCGCCGCCACGCGCGCGAGCTTCGACCGCGTGAAAAAAGTCTACCAGGTCTTCGGCGCCGCCGACCGCGCCGGCCTGGAAATCTTCGATGGCCCGCACGGCTTCTCCGGCAAACTCGGCCTGCCCTTCCTGGCGAAGCACTTGGCCGCGTGAACGGTGCCCGGCGGCACTCACCGGTATCCTCACGAACATCGCGAAGCCGGAGCGCACGCGCGGCCGGGTCCGCACCTGGCCACCCCACCGCGCGCTGCATTGCTTGGCGGCCGCCGAAAGAAGCTTACGCCTGCTTTTGCGCGAGAGGACCGATGATCGGCAGAACCACGGTCTTTCCCTGATATGTCTGGAACATCATATACAGCCAGATGCCAAGGCAGAGCAGTCCAAACAGGGGCCAGAACAATGCCCAGAGGAACCAAAAGCCTCCGGTCGCGAACAGTATGCCGAACACGATGGAGAGCGCGATCCTCACAACGATGACGCCCACGCTGAGAAAGATCGACTGGAAAGCGTGAAACCGAATCCCCCGGTTCTGATTGTACGGCGCTATCACCAGGAAAATAATTCCCGTGATGAAACCGAGCACATAGCAGAGCGCGCCGGCGACGTTATCCGCCATCGGCGCAGCACCCACCACAGGCGGCGGCGCGCCAGGCGCTGGCGGCGGGGCCGCGCCCGCGCCCACCGGAGCGCCACACTTGGGACAGAACTGTCCCTCAACCTGCGTACCACAGCTTGCACAAAACGGCATAGAACTTCCTCCTTACGAACTCGCAGCAAATCTGCCCGAATCGGAGCAGCCTAACTTCTCAACCCGCCGTGCATGGCTTGCAGAAACTGCACGGCCCACCCGCCCAGCCACGTTACCACAGCCGCCGCGCCGTATGCCAGACCGGCGCGCACAATCCACCGCCGCGCGGCCAGCCGCGAAGCCGGCCGCTCGCTCCGGGCCACCGCAGCATACCCGAGCAAAGCCACGGCAAGGCCAAGCGCGCCCAACACGAACACCGGCCCAGCCGGCATCATGTGCCAGGCGGCGCCCAGCTTCCCATCGAGCGTCAGCACCGTGCTGCGGGTGAGGCCGCAGGTGGGGCACGGCAGTCCCGTGGCGCGGCGAAATGCGCAGGCGATCAGGATGGGTTTGCCCAAAAAGTAAACCCTCTGGGTGTCGGCAGCCAGCAGCATGCGCGCCAGCACGGCATCGAACAGAATGGTGGCGCCAACAACTGTAGCCAGAGGAGACCGCGAGCCAGCCTGATCCATCAGATCCCCTGCGGATTGTTGACCACGTAGCAGTTCACGGCCTTGTCGTGCAGCGTCTGGCCGCGTTCGTCCCACAAAGGCCAGAGCAGATCGAGCGCCGGCAGGAACGGCACAAATCCCATCACCGCGCGCACCACCAGGCGGAGGAATGCCGTCCCCTGACTGAGCAGGTTGCCGTAAGCATCCACGGTCTTGACGTGCACCACCCCCTGCCCGATGGAGTAGCCGCGCTGCGCAATCAGGTACACGCCGTTATACAGCCCAACCAGCAGGGTGGCGGCCGGGAAAAGGAGGAGGAACATGCAGCACATGCCGACAAAGGCACCGTGGCCGGCCAATCCGGCGATGCTGGCCAGCACCGTCGCGGCAAGCAAATAGAGAATTGCCATGCCGGCTCCTACCAGGAGGCCGTCGATCAGGAAGCCGACCGCGCGGTTGCCCCAACTGGCGTATCCGGCGGCGAACACGGCCGGGTATGAAGCGGCAGCCGCGACCGGCATACCCAGCGGCACCGGCGTTGCGGCTCGCGGCTGCGCCGCGCCACAAGTAGGACAATAGGCCGTGCCATCGGCCATAGACGAGCCGCAATTTGAGCAGAACATAGTTTTTTGCTTACTGAGGATTTACATTACGCCTTTTGCGGCCGGGAGGGAAGAGAAATCAGCGGTCGGGAGCGCCTAACACAACCAGCGGCAGGATGGCGCCCAAGACGGCGCCGACGATGAGCGCCCCGTTGCCGGCACCGAGGAAGGAAGCCAGCAGGCCAGCCAGTGAACCCAGCCCCGCGCCCACCACGGCGATCATGATTCGTTTCCCCATCAATAGTCGGGTTTCGCCGGGCGCCTGCGACGGCGGACCCGTCCGGCCTACTTCTTTTCCGGCTGGCCGGTGATGAAAACCGTATCGCCCGGGTGGACCAGCTTGTAGCGGTCGCGGATCTCGAGCTCCTGCTCCGACGGGTCGTTCTGAAGGCGGCGGATGTGGTCGCGCTTGCGTTCGATCTCGCGGGCCAACTGCGCGTTGCGTTCTTCGAGACGCTGGATCTGCTGTTGCCTGGCCAGCACGGCGGGTATACCCTTGGGCCCGCTGAGTGTCGCCACGGCGTAAGCGGCGGCCATCGCGAAGATCACAATATATGCAGTGCGGGCCAACGGCGCTTTCATCGAACTTTGCCCTGGAAGATAATGGTAACACTGCGGTGAAATTCTTCAATGCACTTTTTTCATGACTGACAAGATCGTGGTATTCAGCACCTGCGCTTCCCAGGAAGAAGCGGAGAAGCTGGCCCGGCTGGTCGTGGAGCAGGGCCATGCGGCGTGCGCCAGCATTGTTCCCAACGTGCGCAGCTACTACCGCTGGCGGGGAGCGGTGGAGACGGCCGGCGAGTACCTGCTGATCATCAAATCGGCGCGGCGTCGGTTTGCCGCGCTGTGCGCCGCGTTGGAGCGGGCCCATGCCTACGAAGTGCCGGAAGTGCTGGCGATGCCGGTGGTGGCGGGCGCGGCCCCCTACCTTGCCTGGCTCGAGTCAAGCCTTGGCGGCGAGAAGGAGGACGCTTCCCGGTGATGGCCGCGGGCTTGTCCGGCGGGCTTGACCGGTGCCTGGCGCTCATCTTCGATATGGATGGCGTGGTGATCGATTCCAACCCGGCGCACCGCGACGTCTGGGCGGCGTTCAATCGCCGCTACGGCCTGGAGACCACCGAGGCGATGCAGCAGCGGATGTACGGCAAGCGCAACGATGAGATTGTTCGCGATTTCTTCGGTGACCTCCTTTCGAGCGAGGAAGTGGCGCGGCGCGGCGCCGCCAAAGAGAGGCTGTATCGCGAAACGATTGCGGGCCGGGTAGAGCGGATGCTGGTGCCAGGCCTGAAAGCATTCTTGCAGGAACACAACAGCGCCGCCATGGCGCTGGCAACCAATGCGGAACCGGAAAACGTGGCGCTGGTGCTGGATCGGGGCGGCATACGCAAGTACTTTCGCGTGATTGTGGACGGCCATCAGGTGCGGAAGCCGAAACCGGACCCCGAGATCTACCGGCTGGCGGCCCAGCGGCTGGGGGTTGCCGAGGCGAACTGCATCGTCTTCGAGGACTCGACTTCCGGGGTCCAGGCGGCCCGGACTGCGGGGATGAGGATAGTAGGACTGTTAACTACAGAAGATAACTTGTTGGATGTTAACATTTGTGCCGATAATTTCTTAAGCGGGGATTTGCACGCATGGCTCGCTGCCCAAAGATGCGTGTCCTGAAAGGCTTAGCGTTGCTGCTGCTCGCCTTGCCGGCATTCCGGAGCGGCTTAGGCCAAACCGCGCTCACGCTGGGAGAGCTGAACGCCCGCAGCCCGCAAGACTACCGCGCGGTCCATGCGCGGCAGGAAGTGTCGGTCCGGGGCACGGTGAATGCGCCGCCTTTCCATTTTCCCGAGTACACGGTGCTGACCATCCAGGAGGGCGCCTCGGGAGCGGCGCTGCACACACCGGTAACCTCCACCCTGCTGGACGCTCTCCTTCCGGGCGATGTAGTGGAAGCCAGCGGAAGCGTGATCACCCTCGGGGGCATGGTGATGGTGGACGTCGGCCGGGTGGCGAAGGTGGACCGCGCAGCCGGGTTCCAGGCGGCAACGGCAACCCTCGACGACCTCCGGCAGTTCGCAACGTTGGGCAGGCTGGTGCGGGCACAGGGGCGGCTGATCGAAAGCGGCTCCACCACGGGTGGCCCCTACCTGCTGATCGGATCGACCCGCGATCCCTACAAGATTTTCTTCCCCAACAGGGAGGAGGGTCTCAGCCCGGCGCTGCCGCCGATGGCGCCGGGAGACGAAATCGAAGCCGTTGGCGTCGCCTTCCAATACGCCGCGGGCAGGCCTCCCTACAACCACGGTTACGAACTGCTGGCGACCGGGCTGCCAGTGGTTGCACCCGCCGTCTCCCGTTGGTGGTTATCGCCGCTGGTCGTGTTGGGGACCATGCTCCTGGTGGCTGGCGCGGCGCTGCTGATGGGCGCCCGCGAGCGGCGGTTGCGCCGCCAGCGGGAACAGCTGCGCAAGACGTATCAACTGGGAGAGGAGATTTTTGGCGCGACTTCCACTGAGCAGATTTTGAAACGGCTGGACGATGCGCTGCCGGCGGTGCTGGGAGTCACCAGGGTGCGTCTATACCTGTACAACCGGAGTTCCAAGCAGCTCGACGCGATCAGCGCCGGGCCTGGTGAGCCGGCGACCATTTCGCTCTCCGCTCCGACCGACGGTCCGCACGCGGGAGCGGTGGCCTGCTTTCACTACCGCAGCCTGCTGGTGATTCCGGACGTGAGCCGCAGTCCTTTCCCGGTGGCGGCGGGCGCAGGACGGCCGAATCCGAAGTCGCTTCTTTTTGTCCCCATGATTGCGCAGGGCGAGGTGGTGGGCGTACTGGAGTTGGACCAGGACGACCGGGTGCGCGATTTCTCGGCCGCGGAGCAATCGTTGGGCCAGCATCTGGGCAATCAGATCGGTGTGGCGCTGCGGCTTTTGGATCAGCGTTCGGCGCAGGAGCAGCTTTCCCGCACCGAGAAACTGGCGGCGGTAGGCCGGCTGATTTCCAGCATTGTGAATGAGCTGGAAGCACCGCTGGCATCCATCCAGGAACTGGCGGACCAGGCGCGGCAGCGCGTGCGCCAGGCGCCCGGGGAGCGCGAAGTGTCGGCGATTGCGGCCGAGGCGCAAAAGGCTTCCTCGGTGATGGCACGGTTGGTCACCTTCGCCTCGTCCGAACAGGCAGAGGCGCGCCCGGTCGCGGTGGGCGACCTGCTGCGCAACCTGATCGACTTCCGCGAAGGCGACTGGAAAGCTTCGGGCATCCGGGTGCGCGACCTTGTTTTCCGCGAGCCGTTGAAGGTGCTGGGGTCCCACGGACAACTGGAGCAGGTGTTTCTGAACCTGCTGGTGCACGCAGAACAAGCCCTGGCCGCCGCACAGGAGAAGACGCTGACCATTCGCACCAGTGTTCTCGCCAAGCGCCTGCTGGTGGAGATTTCGTTTTCGGCGCCGCCGGAGTGGCGCAACGCCGAGGAAACCGCAGCCCTGCTCGGGGTCACGCACGGCGTGGTGACCGGTCACGGCGGCGAAGTACGCCTGATCGAAAAGGACAACACCGAGCCGCGCTTCGAGGTGGAATTGCCGCTGGTGCGCGACCGCGCCGCGGCCGCCCCGGACGCAGCCGGGCCGCCTGAAACTCCGCGGCGCTTGACTTCCCTGGTGGTGGAACCCGATGAAGTGGTGCAGCGCCAGTTGGTGGCCATGCTGGAGCGGAACGGGTCGCGCGCGATACCGCTGAGTAATGCCGACACCGCGCTCGAACTGGCGTTTCGCGCCTCCGTCGACGCGGCCTTCTGTTCCGTGCACGCACCTGGCTTGAACTGGGTGGAACTGTCCGAACGTATGCGGCCCCGCGTCGGCGCCTTCGTTCTGCTGCCGGACCGCTATGACGCCGAGTTGGCGGCCGATTTCGAAGGCGAAAACTGCTTCGTGCTCCCCAAGCCCATCCAGGAGGCGGAGTTGGCCGACATCCTGCAGTTCGCCGAGCGCGCGCCGCTCGCCAAGGTCATCCCTATCGCTAAAGACGGTGTGGCCTAGAAGCTCGCGGCTAGCGTGGTAGCGGCGCCGTAGGTCTCACCCCTGAAGTTTCTACATTTTCGCGAGAGGTCGGTGGCGCCGGCGGCCGGTGGCGGGTTTCCTGGGACGCGGTCTGCGCGGAAGGCTGAGTGTTTTCGGGACGCAGAAACAAACCCGCGCGGCGCCAGCCCTGGCGCCGCGCGGGATACTATACCGGCTCCCTCGTGCCGGGTTTTGGATGCATTAAACTAAACTGCCAGGTACAAGGTACTGCCCTGGCGGTTCACCAGCAGCAGAGTCTCAGCACTGGAGTGCTTGAGCGCCTGCTCGTATTCAGCAGTATTGTGAACTGGCTTGCGGTTGACTTCAACGATGACGTCGCCGCGCTGCAGGCCGTTGACCGCGGCCTGGCTGGAAGGATCGACGGCAGTGACCACCACGCCGGCCGTGCTCGGCGCCAGACCGAGTTGGTGGGCGGTTTGCGCGTTCATGTCCTCAACGGAAACACCCTCCATTCCGGTTTGCGGAGCGCCCGGCTGGCTGCCGGCTTTGGCGGTCTCGGTGGGCAGTTCGCCCAGCCGCGCCGAAACGTCGCGGTCCGCGCCGTCACGCAGCAGCTTCACGCTCACTTCCGTGCCCGGTTGCATCAGCGAAATGGTCATGCGGAGTTGCGCGCTGTCGGCCACCAGCTTGCCGTTCACGGCAAGAATGATGTCGCCCTTCTCGATGCCCGCGCGGGAGGCCGGGCTGTCGGGCGTAACATCCGCCACCAGCGCGCCGCCCACTTCCTTCTCGTGAAACGCCCTGGCCAGGTCCGGAGTCACTTCCTCTGACATCACCCCCAGGTACGCGCGCGTCACCTTGCCATTGCGCAGAATCTGGTCGGTCACGTTGCGTGCCACGTTGACGGGGATGGCGAAACCGATCCCCTGGTTGCCTTCCGAATGCGACAGGATTGCCGTATTGATGCCGATCAGCTCGCCACGGTCATTGACCAGCGCGCCGCCCGAGTTGCCCGGGTTGATGGGCGCATCGGTCTGGATGAAATCCTCGTAGTCCTCGATGCCCAGGTTGCCGCGGCCTGTCGCGCTGATAATCCCCATGGTCACCGTGCTGCCCAGACCGAACGGGTCGCCGATAGCCAGGGCGTAATCGCCCACCTGCACCTTGTCCGAGTTGCCAATCACCACCGTGGGCAGATCGGTGGCATCGATTTTAAGCACCGCCAGGTCCGTCTTCGGATCGGTGCCCACCACGCGCGCTTTGAGCTCGCGCTTGTCGGCCAGCGTGACGCGCACGTCGGTGGCGCCATCAACCACGTGATTGTTAGTGAGAATGTAGCCGTCGGGGCTGACGATCACGCCCGATCCCACACCCTGTTCCCGCTGCTCCCGCGGCATCTGGCCGTGGAAGCCGAACGGCACGCCGTTGTCGTCGCCGAAGAACTGGCGGAAAAACGGATCCATGTTACCCGGCATCATTCCCGCGGGGGTCTTCACCATCTTGGCGGACGAGACATTGACGACCGCCGGCAGCACTTTCTTCACCACCGGGGCGAACGTGTCGCGGCTGGGCGGTTCATCCGGGTTGGCGTAGCGGAACGTAGCCGGCGGATTGGCATTGCTCATATGCTCCACGCCGGCCACTGCCAGGGCGCCTAAACCCGCCGCCATTAGCGTTGCCATCGTCGCCGCCGTCGCGACCGCGCGCGGACCAGTCCAAATGCGTTTGAAACTCATGTAACCTCCAGATTCTCTGTCTGCTGAATGCACCGCTTGTGAGGAGTGCACCCCGCAAGTGGCCTCACTAGAACGGACGTATCGCGGCCCGAAACGTCACGCGGGGACTGGGAGCCTGAAGGACGGGGGCATGCCCGGCCCCTACGTGAAGCTTGTCACCAACTCGCGCAGGTCATCGATCCAGAAATCGGGCTGGTGCCGCGCCAGGTCCTCGCGCTTCCCGTACCCGTAAAGCACGGCGCAGGTTTTGATCCCGGCTTGGCGGCCCGCTTCCATATCGGCCGCCGAATCGCCCACCATCAGGCACTCGCCCGGCTCCGCGCCCAGCGCCTGCATGGATTTCAGGATCACGTCCGGCGCCGGCTTACAAGGGAAGCCATCGGTGCCTTGCACGTGGTCGAAGTAGCGCAGCAGGCCGAATTGCTCCAGGATCAGCCGCGTGGTGGGCGTGCCCTTGGTAGTGGCGGTGGCTTTGCGCCCGCCCAGCGCCGCCAGCGCTTCTGCCACGCCGGGATATACGCTGGTTTCGCGGTGGCCGCGCGCCAGGTAGATGGCGCGGTATTGGCGGATCCATTCCTCCATCTGCTCCGGTGTGTGATTGGGGAACACATCGCCGAACACCGCTACCAGGTGGAGGCCGACATAGCCTTTCAGAAAGTCGAACGAGACCGCCGGAGCGCCCGCCGCGGCCAGCACTTGTTCGACGGCGGCACAGATATCGCGCGCCGAATCGAGCACCGTGCCGTCTATGTCGAAAAGATAGACCGGGAACCGCGGGACTTGTCCGCGCCCTGTCCGGACGGACCCGTGCATTGTCCGGATCACGCCGGTTGAGGGTGCTCGCCTTCGTTGAGTCCAGGAACGCGGCGGCCGCTCTCCGGCCGCAGCACCTGCTGCGTATGGTCTTCGGCGTCCATGCCGCCCGGCTTGATCGGCTCGATGGACTGTCCCTTGACGATCTGCATCACTTCGTTTCCGTCCAGGATTTCCCGCTCGAGCAGCGTTTCGGCAATCTTCACCAGCGCGTCGGAGTGTTCTTTGATGATGGCCTCCGCGGTGTCATAAGAGCCCTGCACGATTTTCTTGACCTGCGCATCGATGCGGATGGCGGTCTCTTCGCTGTAGTCGCGGTGCTGGGCGATCTCGCGGCCGAGGAAGATCTGCTCTTCCTTCTTGCCGAAGCTGAGCGGCCCCAATTCGCTCATTCCCCACTCGCACACCATCTTGCGGGCCAGGTCGGTGGCGCGCTCGATATCGTTGCCGGCGCCGGTGGTCATGTGATGCATGTAATTCTCTTCGGCGATGCGCCCGCCCATCAGGATGGCAAGCTGCGCCAGCAGGTAGTCCTTGCTGTAGGAGTGCTTGTCGTCGATGGGCAGCTGCATGGTGACGCCCAGCGCCATGCCGCGCGGGATGATGGTCACCTTGTGCAGCGGATCGGCTTCGGGCAACACGGCCGCGACCAGGGCGTGACCGGCTTCGTGATAGGCGGTATTGCGCTTCTCCGCATCGGAGAGGATCAGCGATTTTCGCTCGGCGCCCATCAGGATTTTGTCCTTGGCCAGTTCGAAATCGATCATCATCACGACCTTGCGGTTTTGCCGCGCGGCGTTGAGCGCAGCTTCGTTCACCAGGTTGGCCAGGTCGGCGCCGGCCAGGCCCGGTGTGCCGCGCCCCAGCACGGAAAGATCGACGTTGTCGCCCAGCGGAATCTTCTTGGTGTGCACCCGCAGAATGGCCTCGCGCCCTTGCACGTCCGGACGCCCCACCACCACACGGCGGTCGAAACGGCCGGGCCGCAGCAACGCCGGGTCCAGCACATCGGGCCGGTTGGTGGCCGCCACCAGGATCACGCCTTCGTTCGATTCGAAACCGTCCATCTCCACCAGCAACTGGTTCAGGGTCTGTTCGCGCTCGTCGTGTCCTCCGCCCAAGCCCGCCCCGCGATGCCGTCCTACGGCATCGATCTCATCGATGAAAATGATGCACGGCGCATTCTTCTTACCCTGCTCGAACAGGTCGCGCACCCGGCTGGCGCCAACGCCTACGAACATTTCCACGAAGTCCGATCCGGAGATGGAAAAGAACGGCACGCTGGCTTCGCCGGCAATGGCGCGTGCCAGCAACGTCTTGCCGGTGCCGGGAGGCCCGACCAGCAGAACGCCCTTGGGAATGCGTCCGCCGAGCTTTTGGAATTTTTGCGGCTCGCGCAGGAATTCGATAATCTCCTGCAATTCCTCCTTGGCCTCTTCCACTCCCGCCACGTCCTTGAAGGTGACCTTCTTCTGTTGCGTGGAATGCAGCCGCGCGCGGCTCTTGCCAAAGCTTAGCGCCTTGTTGCCGCCGCTCTGCATCTGCCGCATCATGAAAATCCAGAACGCAATTACGACGATGAAGGGTGAAGCGTTGATCAGGATGGAGACCCAACTGGAGGAGCTGGTGTCCTTGATATCCACGTTGACCCCGTGTTGCTCCATGTCTTTGATGATATCGGGGTAGTTCACGGGAATGAAGGTGTGCAGGCCCGCGTTCGGGTTGGATTTGTAGGTTCCGTGCACTTCGTTGCCGGTGATGGTGACTTTGTCCACGGCGCCGGCATCCACTTTTGAAGCAAATTCGGTGAAGGTCAGGTTCTGTTCTTTGGGCGCCTGGGTGGTGCGGACCACCATGAACAGCATGGCCACCACCAGGAATATAATCACCCAAAACAGAATCTGCTTGATATTGGAACTCACTTATCCTCCCTCGAAGCCGCGTTCCACTCCTGATTAATAGACGCCGCCGCCCGCCCCTGCGATTCCACCTTCTCATTTCGATCGACTTCACGGATTTGGAGAATCCGGCTGCTCGCCGGACCCGCAGCTACGCCTTTCGCGGGCCCAAACCGCCGCGTCCAGACGATGGAGGCACCGGAGGCCAGTACCGGCCACTGCGCGCGCTCCCAAATCGGAATCCGGGCCTGATGGAAGAGAGTCTTGATTTTCGCCTCGTTGGAGTGTCCGTTGGGCTGGTACCGGTCGCCGGGACGCCAGTTGCGAAATACCAAGCCGCCGGGCACTAAGTGCCCGTCCAGACAACCCACGTCACCATTATATACGTATCCCGACACGGGGTCAGTTCCCTGGTTTTCAATCAGTTCCAGTTGGAGATCGAGACCGGCGCCCGGCGCGCGGATGCGGCCGGGGACGGGCGCCGGAACCTGCCAGGCTAGCGGAGGAGGTTGGGGCCGCGCAAACCGGATCCAGTCAAACGAACGCGTGATGCCGATCCCCGGCGCCTGCACCCGACCGTGGCCTTGGGTGCCGCGAGCCATCTCGAGCGCGCGGTCCACGTGATCCAGACCGATCGCGCGCAGATCGCCTTTGGCCCGCTCGATGGCGTATCGCACCAGTCGGCGGCCGGCGGCCAGAGGCAAGCGGGCCAACTCCCCGGCTGGCGCCAGCACGGCGCAGCCATCGTCCCGCAGGCACACGGCGGCCAGGCGCGCGGTTTCCTCTTTCCAATAGGCCTCCTCCGCCAGCGCCCACTCCGCCGTCTTGGCCAGGGTTTCCTCGAGCGCCGGATTCCACTCCCGGGCAAGCTGCGGCAAAAGGCCATGCCGAATGCGGTTGCGCGCAAACCGGGTGCTCGCATTGGTCGAATCCTCCCGCCAGGCGATGCCGCGCGCGCGGAGGAAGGCCTCGATTTCAGCGCGTGTGACTTCCAGCAGCGGCCGCACCATGCCCTCGTCCGTCAGCGGACGGATGCCCGCCAGGCCGGCTGTGCCCGAGCCCCGCAGAAAACGGAACAGCACGGTTTCCGCCTGGTCGCTTCGGGTGTGGCCGAGCGCCACGCGGTCCACCGCGCCGGCCGCGATTTGCTCGCGAAAGAACCGCAGACGGGCCTCTCGCGCCGCCTCTTCCAGGTTGCCCCCTGCGGACACCAGCTCGGCCCGTGCCAGGATGAATGGCAGATCCATCCCGGCCGCCAGCGCACGCACGAACTCCCCATCCTGCCGCGCCTCTACACCGCGCAACCCGTGATCCAGGTGCAGCACGGTGAGGCGCAGATCCCACCGGGCGGCAAGTTCCCGCAGCACTTCGAGCAGGCAGACCGAATCCGCACCGCCCGAGACAGCCACGCCGGCTCGCTGGTGGGGACGGAACATGCCGTACCGTTCAATGGTCTGAGCCACGCGTCGAAGCACAATCCGGCACCCGCACTTCATTGTAGGGCTGCTATGAGGCGGTGCACAAAGCGGTGCACAAAGCGGAGCGGGGCTCCGTGGATCACCAGAATCCCGCGCCGGACCCAAGCCAGAACTGCCGAGAATTTCTCGCGCCCGCCGTATCCGCCACCGTCGCTGCCGGCACCACCGGACAGATATCCGCGAGCAGGTCGTGCACTTGGCCGGCCAGATCGAGATGGCCGAGCGAGGCATATCGATAGAGGATCTCCCGCAGTGCCTCCGTGCTGGTGCAGGCGCCTCCACCTTGCCCGCGCGGAATCAGCACTTGCAAGCGATTACTCATATACACATGCCTGTCATGCGCATCCTTCGGAGAGCATCGATTCGCGGGAGCGGTGATGCCGTCGCTGAAGGGCCGGCCGCCGAATCAGGCGGGGATGGGGTCTTCGTCACGGCAGCCCTGGCTGGCGATGAAATCGTTAATCTGGCGGTTCAGGTCCGCCAAGGGCGGGGACAGCGCAAAAATGGACCACGCGATAGAGAGAGAAATCGACACCGGGCGGCCGCTGACTTCGAAGGTTCGCTCGATGGGCATCTCCAGAAAGCGTTTCAACCGGGCGCGAACCAGTTCGGACGATTCGGTGCTTGCCAGCGAGGCGACAATGGCCGGGCCGGACCAGCGGAACAAACGGTCGGTGGACGCCAGGTGCCCGGCGATGTACTGTTTGAGCGCGCGAACGACTTCATCGCCGGCCGCGCGGCCGAAACGCAGGTTGATGTGGCGAGCCTCGCTCAGCACGAACACGGCCACGTGCTTCTGGCCCCCGCTGCGGAGCGCGGACAGAAACTGCGCCTGCGCGACCAGCTCGCACGGCAGGTCGGTGATCGGGTCGAGGCCGACGCTGCGCCAGGCTTCCTGCTTGCGGATGAGTTCCCGCTGCAAGACCTGCGCCATCCGGTCCGACTCGGCCTTTTGCTGTTTGGCTTCCTCCTGGATATCGCCGAGACACTTCCCCAGTTGCGCCTTGAGGTTGGAGACGCCTTGCGCCGCGGCGGCTCGCTCAACCTCATCGCCGATCTTGCGCAGCCGCGCCACTGCCCGTGCGCCGAGCCCTCCGATATCGACTGCCGTACGGGACAGCAGTGCAATGGTGTTTTGCATCTCGGCGCCCTGGGTCTGTAACATGCGGGTTCCCTGCCGCGCGTAATCCCCGATCGCCTGCACGGCCGATTCCGCGTTCGCCAGCACGGCCTCGACACTGTCCTCCGCGCCCATACCTTGTCGAATTTCGCCGATCCGCTCGCGGAAACTGTGGCGGGCGTCGCGATCGAGCTCCAGAGCGTAGGCGGCGACTCCGTCCAGCAGCATGGAGAGCGCCTTCCGGTAGGCAGCTTCTTCTTCTGACAGTGCCAGGAACGGTTTGATGCTCACCAATGCCATCGGCCACAGATCTCGCTCGCATCCCTTATCGGCGGATCAGGAAAGACTCTGTATAGGGGGGCAAACGGGCTGGCCGCCCGGCCTGGTCCTTTCGTATTCGACTTCACTGATTCCCTTCTTTTCCACTCGGTTTTAGCGGAGTTTGGTGCCAAAATGGTTACTTTGCGGCGCAAACTGTCACCATTTTTCGATCGCCGATCGCGATCTCACACGACCTAGAACCCGCCCGGTGAACGGTGGACGTTCAGCGACACTTAATCACGCGGCACATGTCGTGCAGGTGATGTTCGGAGAGCGTCTCCGAGTGGACGAGCGGGGATTGCAGGCCGCCCGGCTAATTCCACCGGCGCCGGCCAACTGTGCCCCTGTTGAACCAGCAGTCCCTGCGCCGGGAATGCTCGAGAGCTTCCCTGGAGCGCTCTTGCCCGGTTTGATGATCTTGTTTCTCATTGGCTTCCGCAGCACTACGATGTGCGTGGGCGGCACGACCTGAAGCAGACGATGCAGGACAAACTCATCGAGCACAAGCTGTACATCGACAAGCACGGCGAGGACTTACCCGAAATCCGTAACTGGAAATGGAGTAACCCCAAATGAATACGCAAGCAGCTTATAGACACGGCGAGAGCGCTAGTCGCCGGCGACAAGCGCCTGCTGGCGATGGAGGAGAGTAAGCCAAAGGTCACGATGCCATGCTGATTCACAGCGTTCCGGTGTATCTGCCAGCGCCGAAAACGTCAATCAGATCCTCGCCGATACAATGACCTTACGCGACATGTACAAGAAACACCATTGGCAGGTCTCCGGACCGACGTTTTACCAACTCCACCTTCTCTGGTTGTCACAAGCTTAGCCTCGCAAGCAGGTCTGATCCCCCTTGTCTCTGGAACCTCGCTGTTGTTCCTGGCGCTTCTGGGTGGGTTGGCTGCGCGCGCTGGAGGTGCAGGCGTGACCGTGGGCGCACTACGCGTCACTTTTTGGGGCGCTCTAGCCATGGGGGTGACTGCGGGCGTCGGGACGCTGTTCGGAACCTGATCTGCAGCAACTGCCGCGCTCAGTGCACATTCTGCACCTGGCGCCAATGGAACTCCGCGGTCAGGCGCTGTGCCGGCTGCCAAACAGGTCGACTCACTGCTTTGGACTTGCGGTTGCAGTCGTGCATGGCGAAGGAGCAAAAAGATGCTTTGGACAATCTGCATAATTCTGCTGGTTTTGTGGGCGCTGGGAATGGCAGCCTCCTACACCGGTGGCGGGCTGATTCACATCCTTTTGGCCGTTGCTGTGGTGGTACTGGTAATCCGCCTGTTTCAGGG